>Ga0209639_1003337_pt1 | contig 10878 bp, 6 predicted proteins | sample EPASupsiteHSE605_FD_187268 | JGI IMG/M metagenome (GOLD analysis project Ga0209639, IMG submission 187268) | Bioremediated contaminated groundwater from EPA Superfund site, New Mexico - Sample HSE6-05 (SPAdes) (version 2) | ecosystem: Environmental > Aquatic > Deep subsurface > Groundwater >...
GCCGCAGGGGGTGCTGTTCGGCTCCGGCGGCGCGTTCAAGACCTTGCGGCAGATGCTGGTGGAGCGCTGCGACCTCAAGGCCGTTATCACCATGCCCAGCGGCGTGTTCAAACCCTATGCCGGGGTCAGCACCGCCATTCTCCTGTTTACCAAGGTCTGGGGGCCCAAGGACAAGGTGACCCGGCCAGCAACGGAATCGGTCTGGTTCTACGAGATGCAGGCCGACGGCTACTCGCTGGATGACAAGCGCAGCAAGCAGGAGGGGTATGGGGATTTGCAGGAGATTGTTGCTCGGTATCATGGGCGGGATGCGGAGAAGGACACGGATCGGACCGCGCAATGGTTTTGTGTCCCCCGTGCCGCTATTGAGGCTGAGGGGTATGACCTGTCGCTGAGCCGGTACAAGGAGGATGTGTTTGCAGAGGTGGTGTATGAGGCGCCGGGGGTGATTGTGGAGCGGTTGCTGGTGGCGGAGCTTGGGGAGGAGTTTTTTGGTGACCACGAAAAACACGAAAAGCACAAAAGGGTTTTGGCTGGGGTGGAGAGCGGCATTGTGCGGGAGTTGTTGGAGTTGCAGGGGATGGTTGGATGAGGACTGAACCTCTATCTATCGTAGCACCAGCAATCGTATCGAAAAAACGGTTCCAACCAGAATCTGTTGTGTGGCATCTCTCGCTGGATCAGATTGAATCTGGGACAGGAGTAGTTCAAAAGCGTGTGTATGCCCTCGTGAGTGAAGCGGGCTCATCCACATTTGTTTTCGATCAGGGAAACGTTCTCTATTCAAAGCTCCGACCTTATTTGAACAAGGTTATTTGCCCAGATTCGCCAGGTATCGCAACTACCGAATTGGTGCCATTACGCCCGGTTCCAGGTGAACTCTGTCGAGAGTATTTGTGTTATTATCTCCGCTCACCTGCATTTGTAAGTTGGATTAGCGCTCAAGTCGCTGGTGCAAAAATGCCAAGGGTCAAGATGAAGTCGTTTTGGAATCATCAAATCCCCCTCCCGCCGCTCGACGACCAAAAGCGCATTGCCCATCTGCTCGGCAAGGTGGAAGGACTGATCGCCCGGCGCAAACAACACCTGCAACAACTCGACGACCTGCTCAAAAGCGTCTTTCTGGAGATGTTCGGCGACCCCGTGCGGAATGAGAAGGGGTGGGATGTTCAACCCTGTGGAAAAGCCGTATTGGATATTTCTTCGGGCACAAGCTACGGCGGGGAAGATAGAGCTTTTGTAAGCCTTGATGAAGTTGGTGTTCTGAAAATTAGCGCGGTGACAAAAGGCATATTTGATCCAACTGAGTTCAAGGTAGTTAATCCCGCGCAGATAAAGAAGGCGTTGCGCTTTGTTAAGCGTGGCGACTTTCTGTTTAGTCGTGCAAATACAGTCGAGCTAGTTGCTGCATGTTGCGTAGTTCCGCAGGACTTCCCACAGCTATTCCTGCCTGATAAGTTATGGGTGCTGACTCTTAATCACGGAATGGTCAATCCACAATTTTTCAACTACTTACTGAAAAATAGTCGTTATCGAGATGTAGTCAGAAGTCTGGCGAGCGGAGGGCACGACTCGATGCTGAACATTTCGATGAAGAAGTTCATGATGCTCAGCATTCCATGCCCTCTGATTTATCTCCAAAACCAATTCGCCGCCATCGTCGAAAAAGTCGAAACCCTCAAATCCCGCTATCAGCAAAGCCTGACCGATCTGGAAACCCTCTATGGTGCCCTGAGCCAGAAGGCATTCAAGGGCGAACTGGATTTGTCGCGGGTGGTGCTGCCGGTGGAGGGAACCACGGCAGACGCGCAACCAGCGGAAACGCATCGAAAACCAAAACCCCTTTCGCGAGGTTTTGCCCGGCAGCTTCTGGCCGCCGAGATTCTGCATCGCCACAATAGTCACGGCATGACGCAGATGAAGTTGCAAAAGCTGATTCACCTGGCTGAATACCATGCCCGTTTAGACGAGATCCAGGGCGAGTATCAGCGCCAGGCCGCCGGTCCTTTCGATAACACGATGATGTATGGCATTGCCGCGGGTCTCAAAAAACAGCAGTGGTTTGCCAAGCGCGGGCACGGACAAAACGCCACCTACGCCCCTTTGCTGAAGGCCGGTGCCCATGAGAAGTATCTTCCGTATTGGCAGGATAAAATTTCAAAAATAGATGAAGTGCTGCAATTGCTTGGCCCACTCAGGCCTGACCAATGCGAGATCGTTTCCACGCTGTACGCGGCCTGGAACGACCTGCTGATCGATGGCGAAGCAATCACCGACGACAGAATTATCGAGCAGGCCAGCAAAGCCGAGTTGTGGCATAAGACCAAGGAGGCTATCGATCCTGACAGATGGCCGAAGGCGCTGCAATGGATGCGCGAGCATCATCTGGTGCCAACAGGTTATGGCAAGCACACGCGGAAGCTGCCATGATGAGCTTATGCACCGACATCGACGGCAGGCATCGGATTGCCTCCCTTTCCGTGTCTTCCGTGGTTCCCCCTTTTCGTGCCTTTCGTGTTTTTCGTGGTTCAAAAGGAGTCTCACCATGACCTTCACCCCGACATTCACCATCACCAACCGCATGACCCAGGCGATCACCCGCATCGAGCGGGCGCGCGGTTTCTTGGAGGCAACCCAGCTCTCCCCCGACTGGCTGCGCGAGGTGGGCGAACAGGCGCTGATTCTGGAGGCGCACCACACCACCCACATCGAGGGCACCCGGTTGACCTTGGATCAGGCCGAGCGGCTTTGGAAGGGCGAAATCGTGCCCGAGGCCGATCCGGACGATGCCCGGGAGCTGCTCAACTACCGCACCGCCTTCGAGTTTGTCTCCGAGTGCCTGGAAAGCGGCGACCCGATCACCCAAGGGATGATCCGCGAGATCCATCGCAAGCTGGTGGACGGAGTGCGTGGCGGCAGCGCCGCGCCGGGGGAATACCGGCGTTTACAGAATTACGTGGTCAACGCCGCCACCGGAGAGGTGATCTACACCCCTCCCATGGCGGTGGAGGTGCCGGTGATGATGGCGGAGCTGGTCCAATGGTTGAACAGCGGGCTTGATGTCCACCCGGTGCTGGTCAGCGGCATCGCTCAATTCCAGTTAGTGCACATCCATCCGTTTCTCGACGGCAATGGCCGCACCTCGCGCCTGCTCTCCACCCTTTGCCTGTACAAGGCGGGGTACGACTTCAAGCGGCTGTTCACCATCAGCGAATATTACGACCGTGACCGGGCAACCTTTTACCGGTCGATCCAGAGCGTGCGCGACAAGGGCATGGACATGACCGGCTGGCTCGATTACTTCGTCACCGGCCTGGAAACCCAGATGGTCGAGGTGCGCGAACGCAGCGAACGGGTTATCCGCCGCGACGTGCTGGTGCAACAGCACGGCCTCAACGAGCGCCAGGCCAAGGCTCTGGGGCATCTCATCGGGCACGGCAAGTTGACCATCCAGGATTTTGAGACGCTCTGCCCGAACGTCAACCGCCGCAGCCTCCAGCGTGACCTCAAGGGAATGCTCGACAGGAAAGTGATCGTGGAAATTGGGGCTGGGCCAACCGATCCCACCCGCCACTACGCGCTGGCCGAGCTGTGACAAGCTGTGACAACGTGCTGTGACAGAGCTGTGACAGCTTGTGGTGGCTTGGACTACCAAGCCGGAGATTGGGGTTGGGGTGTCAGCGGTGACATGGGCGAGCTGATGGCGGAGTATGGATTTTCCTAAAAGTGACGAGCCTTTGAATGTGCAAGATGAACTCAGGCGGCTGCATGAGGAGAACGCCCACCTCAAGGCGCTGCTGGCCCAGCATGGTATTCCTTGGGAAGGACCAAGCACCTCTGATTTGGTCGCCGTGCCGCAGGAGCTCGCTCCAGTCCCATCTCACTTCACCATCGAAGATAAAATCGTCCTGTTTCGTCGGCTGTTCCGGGGACGCGAGGATGTCTATCCCCGGCGTTGGGAATCGACCAAGGGCGCTTCGGGATACTCACCGGTTTGCGGCAACGAGTGGAAGCCGGGGATATGCTGCAAACCGAAAGTCAAATGCGGCAATTGTGCGCACCGGTTGCTCCTGCCGCTGACCAACCAGGTGTTCTATGATCATTTGGCCGGTCAGCACACCATACCATAGGCGTGTATCCACTGTTGCCGGATGATACCTGTTTCTTTCTTGCCGTCGATTTCGACGAGGCTGACTGGCGGGAAGACGCCAAGGCCTTCATGCAGTCTTGCAAGGAATTGGCGATAGCGGCGGCGCTGGAAATCTCACGGTCCGGCAACGGTGCACACGCCTGGATCTTCTTTGCCGAACCGGTTCCGGCCCGCTCAGCCAGGCAGCTTGGCGCCGCGCTTATCAGCTCCACCTGTAACCGCACCCGACAGTTGTCCCTGGCCAGTTATGACCGTCTGTTCCCCAACCAGGATACCTTACCCAAGGGCGGATTCGGCAACCTGATTGCACTCCCCCTGCAAAAGAAACCCCGCGAACAAGGAAGAAGCGTGTTCGTGGACGATCAACTCGTTCCCTTTGCCGATCAATGGGCATTTCTGGCCGCACTGCAGCCATTGGCTGCTGCGGAACTGGAAGGAGCCATTGAGCGTGCAAGTCAGGGCCGCAGCCCGCTTGATGTCGGTTTTTCAGCCGATGAGGAAGAGGGCAAACCGTGGGAACGTCCGGCCACCGGTCCAGCCCGGATTCCCGGACCGCTTCCGGAATCATTGTCGCTGGTGCTGGCCAATCAGATCTTTATCGCCAAGAAAGATCTCCCCCAACCGCTGGCGAATCGTCTGATCCGCCTGGCCGCTTTTCAAAACCCGGAGTTTTACAAGGCCCAGGCCATGCGCCTGCCTGTATGGGATAAGCCGCGCATTATCGGCTGTGCTGAGAATTTCCCCCTGTACATTGGATTGCCCCGAGGATGCCTTGATGGGATTCTTGCGCTCCTGAAGGAAAACGAAATCAACGCAAAGATTGAGGACGAACGGTTGCCTGGTCACAAAATTGCGGCCAGATTCACCGGTAAGCTACGGAAGGATCAGAAGGTGGCGGTTCGGGTTATGCTGCAGTATGAGATCGGTGTCTTGTGCGCCCCCACCGCCTTTGGCAAGACGATCACCGCTGCCGCCCTGATCGCTCGACGCAAGGTGAGTACGCTGGTGCTGGTCCACCGCACCGAACTGTTGCGGCAATGGCAGGAACGTTTGACCGGTTTCCTTGAGATTCCCAAAGACGCACTCGGGTGCATTGGTGGTGGCAAGAAGAAACCGACCGGCAAGATCGACATCGCCGTCATGCAATCCCTGTCGCGCCGGAAAGATTTGGCGGAACTGCTCGATGGTTACGGGCAGATCATCGTCGATGAATGCCATCATCTCTCGGCCTTTTCCTTCGAATCAATCCTCAAGCAGGCCAAGGCTCGGTATATCATCGGCCTGACGGCAACACCTGTTCGGCGTGATGGCCATCAACCGATCATTTTCATGCAGTGCGGCCCGATACGCCACAGTGCAACCAGGGCAGAAAATGCACCGACAAAGCTGGAGGTGTTACCCAATTTTTTGCCTGCCCCCGAGATTCCATTGAACGCCCCCATCCAGGAGATTTTCCGCATCCTGGTGGGTGATATGCAGCGGAATCGCCGGATCGCCGCTGATGTGGTGGCGGCATACCGGGAAGGGCGCAAAGTCCTCGTGCTGACCGAACGGACCGAACATCTACGATTCCTATACGATGCGCTTGGGGATGAAGTCGTCCATTGCTTCGTGTTGCATGGTCGTCTGACCAAGAAAGAGCGAGTCGCCACCCTGGCAGAACTTGCAGCATTGGACGGCGCTCTTCCGCGAGTCTTGCTGGCGACCGGCCGGTTGATCGGTGAAGGGTTTGACCACCCGCCGTTGGATACCCTGGTGCTGGCTATGCCGATATCCTGGAAAGGAACGCTGCAACAGTATGCCGGTCGCCTGCATCGGGAGCACGACGGAAAGCAGAATGTTCGAATTCTCGATTACGTCGAACCTGATCAACCGCAGCTCGCCCGGATGTGGGACAAACGCCAGCGTGGCTATCGGGCTATGGGGTATGAGATTGTCGATAACCCGGCGAACGCCAGGTAATGAAATCTTTTGGCATCATGAAGGGAAAACGCATGAGGAATCCTGGAAAGTTGTATCAAATCAGAGCGTTCACAAGGTATCATTCTATAGCCTTAGCCGCTGGCACGACTTGCTTTGCCTGCACTTATTTTGCACTTATTCAACAAAAAAGGGCTAGCTTCGAAAAGCTAACCCTTTGATATTGCTGGTCGGGGCGGAGTGATTCGAACACTCGACCTCCTGCTCCCAAGGCAGGCGCGCTAACCAGGCTGCGCTACGCCCCGACGGCTGTATCCATCCTGTCGGAAGGAAAAATTATCTACACCATTCGGCCGGTGCCTGCAAGTCTTTTCCCGGGGCCAGGCCTGCGAAAGGTGCGGAAATCCCGCCCGATGCAGCCTGCGCAAGCAGGTGGCGGCCGCCTTCTCTTGCCCTCCCGGGTCGATGATGACCGGCCTGCCATATTAGGCTGGCGTAACCCTCTCTTGCTCCTTACAATACCAGTGGACAATTTTTCCACCGGTGGCGAGCCGGTTTGTACGAACGAGCAGTATCAGGAGCATCCATGGCCGTCCCGCCTCCCCCGATCCAGCGTATTACCTTTCTCCTGATCTTTCTCGCGACCTTTTTGATGCTCGGCCTGGTGCTCTGGCCGTTCTGGACGCAACTGTTTCTCGCTTTCCTGCTGGCCAGCGTGTTTCATCCCGCCTACGTCCGGTTGAGCGAGTGGATCCGGCCGTGGCTGGCGTCCTGCCTCACCTGCCTGCTGATCACCCTGTGCGTCTTTCTGCCCCTGTTGTTCTGTATCGGCGCCCTTTCCGCCGAAATTCCCGGCGTCATTCAACTGGCCAGGGAAAACGATGTCCTGGTCCTGCTGCAGCAGAGCCTGCAAAACAACAGCCTGGTGAACCGGGCCGATACCCTGCTCGCCGGTTTCGGCATTCACATGGATCTCGATCGCCTCCCCGGCTTGATCACCGATCTCTCCACCACGGTCGGGGTGTTTGTCTACAATCAGGTGTCGGGTTGGGCTGCCAATATCGTGCGGTTTATCCTCCAGTTTTTGCTCGTGATCACCGGCGTCTTTTTTCTCCTGCTCGAATTCGACCGCCTGACCGGTTTTCTCCTCCGGCTCTCGCCCCTGCCTGAATCGCAAAATCGCTTTCTCATCGAGCGCTTTTCCACGATTTCAGGGGCCATCCTCATCGGCAACAGCCTGAGTGGCCTCATCCAGGGTGTCTGCGGCGGCATCTATTTCGCGGCCATGGGCCTGATTTCGCCGGTGCTCTGGGGCTCGGTGATGGCCGTTGTTGCCTTCATGCCGATTGTCGGTATCGGCCTGGTCCTGCTCCCGACCGCCCTCATCCTCTCGCTCAAGGGGGACGGCTGGCAGGCCCTGACCACGGTGCTTTTTTACCTGCTCCTCACCTTTGCCGTCGATTACCTGTTCAAGCCGAAATTCGTCGGTGAGCAGGCAAACCTGCCGCCGCTCCTGGTGCTGCTCTCGATCATCGGCGGCATGAGCCTGTCCGGCGTGATGGGGATTATCTACGGCCCGCTGGCGGTGACCGCCTTTTTCACCCTTGTCGATATGTATATCCTGGAATACCAGCCCTATCTCGATCATCGGGACGAGAGCGGGCGTCATGATGCTGCCGGCGGCCCGGGCGCTCCTATTTCCTGACGCGTGCCTCCGGTGTGCTCGCCGCCCTCCCTTGACAGGAAAAAAACTATCAGGTAACAGCAGGTGGCTTTTCGGGTTTCTTGAACCCGATCCCGCAACCCGTGCCGTCCGCTCCGCCCGCAGTGACTTCAATCCAGAGGGCGGGCTGATTTTGTCCGGCGCCCCATTCTCTTGACCCCTTGATGTGGAGTTGTGTCTATCATGGATATCTTTGCGCTGATCCAAAGCGTCCTCCTCGGTGTGGTCGAAGGGCTGACCGAGTTTTTGCCGATTTCTTCGACCGGCCACCTGATCATCGCCGGCGATTTGCTGACCTATACCGGCGAGCAGGCCAAAACCTTTGAGATCTGCATTCAACTTGGCGCGATCCTCGCGGTCTGCTGGTTCTACCGGCAGCGGTTGCTGCGGGTCGTGGCCGGGCTGACCCGCGAGGCCGGCGCCCGCCAATTTGTGATCAACCTGATCATCGGCGTCCTGCCGTCGGCGATTTTCGGCCTGCTGCTGCACAAAATGATCAAGGCGCATCTGTTCAATCCGGTGGTGGTGGCCGTGGCCCTGATCGTCGGCGGTTTGATCATTCTCCTCGTCGAAAGAAGGGAACGGCCGCCGCGCATCACCGAGGTCGATCAGATGAACTGGCAGGACGCCCTCAAGCTTGGTCTCGCCCAGGTCTTTTCGCTGATCCCCGGCACCTCCCGCTCCGGGGCGACGATTATCGGTGGCTTGCTCTCCGGCCTCTCCCGGCAGGCGGCCACGGAATTTTCCTTTTTTCTCGCCATCCCCACCATGTTTCTCGCCACCGGCTACGATGTCTACAAATCCTGGCAGACCCTGGCCCACCAGGATCTCGCCTTCTTCGCCGTCGGCTTTGTCACCGCCTTTTTTAGCGCCCTGCTGGCGATCAAGGGGCTGATCCGCTACGTGGCCCACCACGATTTCAACATCTTTGCCTGGTACCGCATCGTCTTCGGGGCCATTGCCCTGGCCTATTTCCTCTGCTGAGCGCCGTCATGATCACCGAACTTATCAGCACCATCGCCGTCCGGATCCTCGAAACCACCGCCTACGCCGGTGCTTTCCTCCTCATGGCCCTGGAGAGCATGATCGCGCCGGTACCGAGCGAGGCGGTCATGCCCTTTGTCGGTTTTCTGGTCACCGACGGCAAATGGAACCTCTGGCTCGCCCTGCTGGCTACCAGCGCCGGCTCGCTGGCCGGTTCGCTGGCCTCCTACTGGATGGGCTATTACGGCGGTAAACCGCTGGTGCTCAAGGTCGGGAAATATCTCCTGCTCAACCGCCACGACCTGGAGCTGACCGAACGCTATTTTCATCGTCGGCAGGGGCTGTACACCGTTTTTGCCGCCCGCTTCATCCCGGTGGTCCGCCATTTCATCTCCATCCCCGCCGGCATGGGCAAAATGGAGCTGGTGCCGTTCCTGCTGGTGTCGCTCGTCGGCGCCACCCTGTGGAACGGCTTTCTTCTCTTCCTGGGCATGCGGCTGCGCGAACACTGGACCGTGGTGCAAAAGTATTCGCATCAGGTCGATATCGTCATCATCGTGCTGGCAATCATTGGCCTCGGCTGGTTCATTCGTTCCCGTCTGGCAGCCCGCAAGCGCCGGCTCGACAAGTAGCGGACTGCCGTCGAGAGCGGACAACCGTGTAGAGTAGGCCCGCTCTCCGGCCCCCTCGTGCGGGCGCAATAGGCCTGTTTCCGGAGCTGCTCCTCTTGACGAACCGGGAGCCCGGTATAATTATCTCCTCAACATTGCAACCGCCTGTTGTCTTTGCTACCAGATCGTCATTCTACCGGGTGACGCCCCCTTTCCATGAGTATATGGAGTTCTTTTCATGCACAGAACATGCACACCAACCAAACGAACTGTCCTCGCCTCTTGCCTGCTCTGCCTGACCCTGGTGGCCGGCGGCTATCATCCCTCCTATGCCCAGACCGAAGAGGATTTGGCCCTGCTCGACCGCTCCGCCAAGGCCTTCTCCTCGGTGGTCAAGAAGGCGGGCCCGGCGGTGGTCCATGTCGGGGTGGAAAAGGAGACTGCGGCCAAGGGCATGGGCCAATTCCCCTCCGACCTGTTCAACGATCCGTTCTTTGAACGGTTCTTCGGTCCCCAGTTCCGCCATCCCCGTACCACCCCCAAGCAGGACAAGCGGACCTTCAAGCAGCAAGCCGCCGGCTCCGGCTTCATCATCGCCAGCGACGGCTACATCCTGACCAACAACCACGTGGTCGAGGAGGCCTCCAAGATCACCGTGCGCCTGGCCGACAAACGGGAATTCCCGGCCAAGGTGATCGGTACCGATCCCCAGTCGGACGTGGCCATGCTCAAGATCGAGGCCAAGAACCTGCCGGTCCTGCCCCTGGGCAATTCGGATGCCCTGGAGGTGGGCGAGTGGGTCATCGCCATCGGTAGCCCCTTTGAGCTGAACCAGACCGTCACTGTCGGCGTGGTCAGCGCCAAGGGCCGCAACCGCATGGGCATTACCGATTACGAAAACTTCATCCAGACCGACGCCGCCATCAATCCCGGCAACTCGGGCGGACCGCTGCTCAATATCCGTGGCGAGGCCGTGGGCATGAACACTGCCATCTTTTCACGGAGCGGCGGCTACATGGGGATCGGGTTCGCCATTCCGATCAACATGGCCAAGAGTATCGAACAGCAGTTGCGCCAGAGCGGCAAGGTGACCCGGGGTTGGCTCGGCATCATGATCCAGGACGTCAACGAAGACTTGGGCAAGTCCTTCGGCGGCAAGGCGGGGGGCGCGCTGGTCACCGAAGTGAGCGACGGTTCGCCCGCCCAGAAGAGCGGCCTGCTCCAGGGCGACATCGTCACCGCGATCAACGGCGAGCCGGTGACCGATGTCGCCGACCTGCGCAACAAGATCGCCATGGTTCCGCCGAACACCGAGTTGAAGCTGCGGATTCTGCGCGACAGCCAGGAGAAGGACCTGGTGGTGACCGTGGGCGAACAGCCGGCCGATATGGCCTCCATCGCCAAGAAGATGACTGGTTCCACCTTGAGCGAATTCGGGCTCTCCCTCCAGGATCTGACCAAGGAGATTGCCGACCAGTTCGGTTACAGTA
>Ga0209639_1003338_pt1 | contig 10877 bp, 9 predicted proteins | sample EPASupsiteHSE605_FD_187268 | JGI IMG/M metagenome (GOLD analysis project Ga0209639, IMG submission 187268) | Bioremediated contaminated groundwater from EPA Superfund site, New Mexico - Sample HSE6-05 (SPAdes) (version 2) | ecosystem: Environmental > Aquatic > Deep subsurface > Groundwater >...
TCCCGGCTGATGGAGCTGTGCAGGTGCATTTGAACCATTATGTGGCTCTCTGGGCTTCGGAACCATGGGTTTTGAATGATACCAGTCTGATCACCATAACCGATGGTGTAACACCTGTTGTTATTGACAGTGTGGTTATTGCAGGCGATACCGTCAAATTATTTCACCCTGATTTCCAGGGCGAAACCACCTATCATGTAACCTTTGGAGCCGGCACTATGACCGGGCTTTGTCTGGATAATGAAGATTATACCTGGTCATTTACAACAGGTGCTGTTGGTGTGAGCGAAGAAACAATGGAAGTACTGAATCTGTATCCGAATCCCGCTTCTGATGCTGTGATTGTTGCAAACGAAGCCGGCTCTGTGTGGAGGTTATTCACGCTTACCGGACGCTGTGCGGATGAGCAGCAAATTACTGAAAACATGCAGCAGATCAGCCTCAGCAACATTCCGGAAGGTCTGTATATGGTCGAAATCACAGCCAACGGTGTACGCAAAGTGCAGAAGCTGATTATCAGCCGGTAATTACTTGCACCTGAGGCTGTCTCAAACCGAGACTTTGGCAGCAAAAACAACATTCCACCGTCCGAAAGCGACATAGGAGCGATAGGACATGGAACCGTTGTTTTTGCTGGTTGTTCCGACGGTTCCATGTTCCGGTTAGAATGTCCCGGATCAATACAACTCACCATCCGGAACGGTGGAATGTCGGAACAATAGCTATTTGAGACAACCTCAGGTTACAGACTACCATATTAAATATCAATCCGCAAGTTGTTTTGTTCGTATGCGCATTAACATGTCGTACAACAAAAAAAATATTTATTTTGTGGCACTTTAAATTCATATCGTCATGGGCAAAACCATTATTGAAAAAGACATTGCTGACAGCATCAAGTCGAAACTGGGTATAAAATCAGCCGGACAGGCTTCTATTCGTGAAATCAAAAAACTGGCAGATGAGATTGAATCGGCCTCAGGCGTAAAATTCGTCCGTATGGAAATGGGCGTGCCTGGACTTCCGCCTGCACAGGCAGGAATTGAAGCCGAAATCGAAGCTCTGAAATCGGGGGTGGCTGCGCTGTATCCTGATATTATGGGCGTCAGGGAATTGAAACAGGAAATTTCATTATTCGTAAAAAACTTTCTCAACATAAGCGTCAGTCCCGAAGGTTGCGTGCCAACTGTTGGTTCGATGCAGGGCGGATTTGCTTCCTTTATGATGCTGAACCGCATCAAAGCTGATCGCGACACCATTTTATTTATTGATCCCGGTTTTCCGGTGCACAAGCAGCAGGTAAAAGTACTGGGAAATAAATTTGCCAGCTTCGACGTATATAATTTCCGTGGCGAAAAACTGCGTGCAAAGCTCGAAAGTATGTTGTCGGCAGGCAATATCCACAGTATGTTGTACAGCAATCCGAATAATCCATCCTGGATTTGTTTCACCGATGCTGAATTGAAAATTATTGCCGAAGTGGCTTCCAAATACGATGTGGTGGTGATTGAAGACCTGGCATACTTTGCCATGGATTTCCGCAAGGATTATTCAAAACCGGGTCAACCGCCGTTCCAGCCTAGTATTGCGAATTATTACGACAAATTCATTCTGATGATCAGCAGTTCGAAAGCGTTTAGTTATGCCGGACAGCGCATTGGCATGATGGTGATTTCCGACAAACTTTTCACCTCAAAGTATCCCGATCTGAAACGTTTTTATGCGCGTGAAGACTTTGGTCACGCCATGATTTTCGGAACCTTGTATGCACTCAGCAGCGGCGCTGCCCACACAACACAATATGGCCTGCTGGGCATTCTGAAAGCCGTCAACAGTGGTAAGTACAATTTCCGTGAAGATATTCTTGAGTATGGTCAGAAAGCAGGCATCATGAAGAAAATGTTCATGGACAACGGTTTCAAAATCGTGTACGACATGGACGAAAACGATCCGGTGGCCGATGGATTCTATTTCACAGTGAGCTATCCCGGTTTGTCGGGCGATCAGCTGCTGGACGAATTTCTGTACTACGGCATCAGCGCAATCGCGCTCAGCACCACCGGAAGCGAGCGTACCGAAGGTATCCGCGCCTGCGTGTCGCTGGTCAACCGAAATCAGTTTCCCGCGCTGGAAGAGCGTTTGAAGCTGTTTCACGAGAATCATGCATAGAGCATGAGGCATGCGGTAGCTTCGCACTCACACGGCGCACTCGTTCTGTTTTAGGCATAGGGCATGAGGCATGCGGCTCAAAGCTCAATGCTCAGGGCACAACGCATGATGCTGATCGCTGATCCGCCGCGTTCCGACACGTTCAACGACCAGACGGACTGAAGGCTGACTGTATCCTTGCAAAGTGGTAGTTTTTTTACGATACAATATCCCGGTTAATATCGGAATTTCGTCGTAAAATTCAATATCTTTGCAGATAATGAAGAAGGCGTCTGGATATACCGAAATTGCCGTTGGAAATTTTCAGGGTCATTGTTGCGAAATGCTTCTGAAATTATGGCTTTCCTCAGAAAAAATTTCCTTTAAACACCTGTCGGGGAATCTGCTTGTAATGAAGGAAAAAGATTGGCAGAAACACCAGGATAAGATCATTGAATTTCTCAACAGCAACGGCATGTACGTGATTCTGAAACCACAGGAAAGAATTGTGGAATCAATCACCCAGGAAGTTCACAACCTGATTTTCGAGACCGGCTATGCAAGTTCGATGGTCAACAACTCAGATTATCTGGTTGAGAAGCTGGGGTTTTCCTATCAAAGACTGAGTGCTCTTTTTAAAAAAGAAAAGAAAATCACGCTTGAAAAATACATCATTCAGCAGAAAATTGAACGTGTGAAACAGATTCTTGATACAGAAGAACTCACGCTGAGCGAAATTGCCTACATGATGGGATACAGCAGTGTTCAGTACCTATCGACTCAATTCCGGGCTGTGACCGGCGTTTCAGTGAGTGATTACAAAAGCGGCAACCGTAATTCCTGAATCTGTTAATAAACACAGACATTAAAATCTTGTACAATTCGTTAAAAATTTCGTACAGGGACAACATAGTTACCGTTGTATCTTTGACTAAATGATTTGAGTTATGAAAATAAAAAAAGATATAGCTGTGAGCGACACCGGATTTATTTTTAATCCGGTAACCGGCGAGTCTTTCAATGTCAACAGCAGTGGAGCTGCCATCATTGCTTACCTGAAAAACGGACTCAATCCGAAAGAAATTCCGGCGGCGATGGTGAAAGACTTTGAGGTTTCGGAAACTATGGCTGAGCGCGATGTGCAGGATTTCATCAACATGCTGATGCATTACCAACTGATGGAGCCATGAAAAAGCGAAAACTGACAATAGCACTGAGTGGTCTTAATGCCATTGACAGTCCCGGTCCGGGACTGGCTGTAGCACGCGGGCTTCTGGAGTCGGACAAGCTTGATGTGCAGCTGATAGGATTAGCCTACGAATCAATGGAACCCGGCATTTTTATGCATGATTTGTTTCACAGAACCTATCAGATTCCGTATCCTTCGGCAGGAACCGATATGTTGATGAAACGACTGATGGAAATTCATGAAAAAGAAAAACTTGATTTGATTATTCCGAATTTCGATGCGGAATTATTCTCGTATATTAAACTTGAGAAAGCACTGCTTGCAAAAGGTATACACACATTTATTCCGGAGAACGACGCGTTTGAGGAAAGGCAAAAATGGAATCTTCCTTCTTTTGGCAAAAAATACAAACTGAACGTTCCCCGCAGTAAAGAAATAATGGTATTTTCCGATTTTTACAAAGCATCGGTCGATTTCGGGTATCCGATAGTCATTAAAGGGAAATACTATGATGCCATTGTAGCATATAATGCCGAGCAGGCGCAGAGCGCTTTCAACCGTATCAGTGCCAAATGGGGCCTGCCAATCATCGTTCAGGAATTTATACGAGGGCAGGAATTCAATGTAACCGGTCTGGGAGATGGTAAAGGCAATGCGATATCGATTGTGCCCATGCGAAAGTTGTACATTACTGATAAAGGCAAGGCCTGGTCAGGAATCAGTATCGGAGATGAAAACATAATCAAGCTGACAAGAAAGTTTATCAAGTCGACTCGGTGGCGTGGTGGTTTTGAGCTTGAGCTGATGAAAAACGAAAAAGGCGAATTTTTCATTCTCGAAATCAATCCTCGTCTGCCCGCTTGGGTATATCTGGCCGTTGGCTGCGGGCAGAATATTCCCGAGGCGCTGGCATTGATGGCCATGGGACAGAAAGTAGAAGCGTTTCAAAAATACGATGTAGGAAAAATGTTTGTCCGTTATTCGTGGGACATGATTGTTAATCTCGACGAATTTCAGAAAATAAGCACATTTGGTGAATTATAAAAATTGGAATTATGAGCAATAAGCAAAAATACGAAAGACCGTTAATCAGAAAACTGGTTACGGGAATGCCAAATAAGTTTGGTATGCGCACAGAATACCAACCGGTGACTCATATTGATGGAGTGCGGATTGACGACATGGTTGCTGAATTTGGTTCGCCATTGTTTGTATTAAGCGAAGCCACCATCCGTCGGAATTTTCGCGATGCCGTTGTGGCTTTCACAACCCGTTATCCGAAAGTACAGTTTGCGTGGTCATATAAAACCAATTATCTGCAGGCTGTTTGCAGCGTTTATCATCAGGAAGGTTCATGGGCCGAAGTAGTTAGTCGTTTTGAATACGACCGGGCGCTCAAAATAATCAAGGATCCAAAGAAAATTATTTTCAATGGACCAGTCAAAAGCCGTACAGATCTCGAACTGATGATAGACAACGGCTCTCTGATTCATATCGATCATGCCGATGAAATGTACCTGTTGATTCAGATGGCTACTGAGATGAAGAAGAAACCGCGTGTTGCCATTCGTGTCAATATGGATACGGGAATTTATCCCATGTGGGACCGGTTTGGTTTCAATTACGAAAACGGGCAGGCTATGGATGCAATCAATAAGCTGATTTCTTCCGGACAGGTAGATTTCATGGGGCTTCACTGTCATATCGGGACTTTTATGCTGAGTCCTGCGGCATATTCAAAAGCTGTTGCCAGGCTTTGCGATCTGGCTTCAAAAATCAAACAGAAGTATAATATCAGTGTTCAGTATATTGATATAGGAGGTGGATTTCCATCGAAGAACACGCTCAAAGGAAGTTATCTGCCGGGCAGCGATATGAATCCATCTATTGACAACTTTGCCGAAGCAATCACCAGCACATTGCTTGCACAGACTTTCAAACCGGAAGAATTGCCATTACTGATTCTTGAAACCGGTCGGGCCTTGATTGATGATGCAGGTTTTCTTGTCAGCTCGGTTATTGCAAACAAGAGATTGAGTGACGGCAGGCGTGCAACAATAATTGATGCGGGGGTAAATATTCTGTTTACTTCGTTCTGGTATGATCATAAAATCAGTCCTGCTCAACCTTTTGGAAATTATTCCGAAGATACTGTTGTCTATGGGCCACTATGCATGAATATTGATGTAATCAGGGAAAACATTACTTTACCGCCTTTGAGTGCCGGTGACCGCATTGTGATTCACCATGTTGGGGCCTATAACATGACACAATGGATGCAGTTTATTACTATGCGTCCCAACGTTGTATTGATTGATACATTGGGAAAGACACACCTTATACGACAACGGGAAACAACCGATGATATTTCTCTACTCGAAAAAATCCCCAATCATTTGTTGTCAACCGAAAAGTAAACAAATATGCAGGCATTGGAAAAAACAATAAGTTTTGCACGTTTGCATGCGGCGGCAACTGCAGGTAGTTATTCTATCATTTTCTTCAGTCAGAACCGGATTTTTTCATTGCTGTTAATCATGGCCAGCATGGTGTATCCATCTGTTGGATTATTGGCGTTGGCAGGCACTCTTTTCACAAACCTTATAGCATGGTTGATTGGCTTACCAGATAATAAGATAAAATCAGGACTTTATGGATTTAATGGGCTTTTGGTTTCAATGGCTTTAAGTACCATCTTTCAAAGTGGAACACCACTGTATTTGCTGCTCCCTTTTGCCATGTTGATTACATTGTTTTTGACGGTTTTGATTGATGGACTACTGACTAAATACAATCTTCCCTTTCTCAGCCTTCCATTTATTTTTTCTTTATGGATTATTATGCTGGCCTGGTTTTTCGAGATGAAGAATGGTTCTTTTCTGGGTCAGCTTTCAGCCTCAAAAACCAGCCATATCCCTGCTTTTGTTTCAATATTTGAGCAGAAAATACTTACAGCACTTCCCGATTTAATCATTTATTTCCTGAAGGGACTGGCTTCAATTTTCTTCTCCGGGTCTGTGTTAGCTGGCTTATTGATTGCAGCAGGGCTGCTCATCTTTTCCCGCATTGCTTTGCTGCTTTCGTTTATTGGATTTCTTAGTGCATATTTCTATTATCAGTACACAGGAACGCCAGTAAATGGCGATAACATCATGCAGTTTGGGTTTAATTATATACTCACTGCAATTGCGCTGGGCAGTTTTTTTTATATTCCTTCAAAAGGTTCATTTTTGTTGACTATACTTGTAGTTCCTGTCATCTCACTTTTCTTTTCGGCTTCATCTCAAATACTATCATTTTTGCAGCTAACCCCGCTATCATTACCATTCAATCTGATTGTGCTCATAGTCCTTTACATGCTGATGTTCCGGGAAAAGCATTTCCGGTGGATTCAGCCTACAATTGTTCAAACTTACTCGCCTGAAAATAATTTGTATGGCCATCACAACGACGCATTCCGGTTTGGAAAATTTGTAATGCCGGTTTCGTTGCCAGTGGCAGGGCCGTGGAAAATAATGCAAGGGCATAATGGCAATGAAACACACCGTGAAGAATACCGGCATGCATGGGATTTTCAGATTTGTGATGAACACGGCTCCGTTTTTCAGAAATCCGGAAATTTATTAAAAGATTACTATTGTTTCGGAAAACCAGTGTATGCACCGGCCGACGGTGTTGTGGAGGAAACGGTGAGCGATGTTTATGATAATGCCATTGGCGAAATTAATCAGACACAAAACTGGGGGAATACCATTGTTATTAAACATACGCCTTATTTGTTTTCAAAGCTAAGTCATTTGAAAGAGCAGAGTATTCTTGTAAAAAAAGGTGATTTTGTAAAGAAAGGCGACCTGATAGGACTGGTTGGAAACAGCGGCCGTTCTCCCTTTCCGCATCTGCATTTTCAATTACAGAGTACTCCTTTTATAGGATCCCACACAATCAGTTTCCCTTTATCGGCTTTTTATGTGCTCAATAACGGAAATACAGAATTTGTGGAGCAGGGAATTCCGGAGCAGAATCAAACAGTTATTGCACTGCAGCCCGATGTGCAACTGCGCCGAGTGTTTCATCTGATCCCCGGTATGGAAATAAAAGTAACTGCACCAGGTAAAAAAGGCCAGCCTGAGACTATTTCCTGGAGCGTCAATAGTGACATGACGAACCAATATTACATCAGGTGCAATAAAACCAATTCGGTTGCATATTTTATTATCCGGAACGACGTCTTTTATTTCCTCAGTTATTATGGCAGCCGTCGCGCTTTGTTGTATAAGTTTTATACAGGCTTTCATAAAATCATTACGGGCATTGAAAAAACTGCTATTTCGCACGACCGCATTCCTATTAATATGGGTCGATACAGAATTTTATTATGGTTACAGGATTTTGTTGCGCCTTTTGTCCGGTTTATAACATTTAATTATTTGGCAAGAAGTGAGAAGAATGAGGAAAGTGCTTTGCTGCATTCCATTTCAATCAATACTGAAGCTACTCAGCGTATGTTTGGTGTCCGTGTATGGAATATGAAAAGCAGTATGTTGATTGATTCGGCTAATAATATTTCAATTCTTTTCGAAGAAAAAAACAAAACCATCAGCGTGCAATGCAACGTTACATATTCATATTAATTCTTTGCCTGCATGTTTCTACACCAGCAGATTCGCAGAATGCCGACCGGGAGCGGTTTCTGAATGAAACCGTGTATCGGCTTTCGATGGAAGAAAAGTGGGATAGTGTGTTGTATTTCTGCAACCTTGCCGATTATGAATATATTGAAACATACGAAATTACGTACAATCGGGGAAGGGCTTTATTTGCAAAGGAGCAATACCGCGAAGCCTGGGCTGAATTTGAAAAAGCTGCCGAAAAGTATAGTCCCGCTTCTGGCCTAAAGACATACCTTTACTACAGTGCCTGTTATTCAGGAATGGATCAACGGGCCAGATACTGGCGATTTAAAATGAGCGCAGATGAGCGTTTGAAGAATAAATCCGGTTATATTCCTTTTCTTGAAAATGCTTCGGTCGGGTACACCATAATCGGATCTCAAAATATTGAAAACAACGGGTCACTGGAATTTTACCCTCCGGATCCCGCAACATTCGATTCTTCCTCGTGGTACAAAATGATTGATGATATGCAGAGTGTGCACGCTTCCTTCGGATTTGGCTTGAATAAGCGTATTGGACTCAGCCTGACATATAGTTCGCTATCAACAAATGATTTATTCAGAACGGCATACATTGAATATGGCGGTGCACCTTTGTCATACATGAATTACCCATCAGCCACCAATCAGCAATCCTTATACATTTCTTTACCGCTGTTAGTTGGAAAACGAGTAATCATTGAGCCGGCTTATCAGCAGATTGATGTGCAAACGGTAAATCTGAAGGAGGGATCAACGGCAGGGGAAGTCCTGCTTTCAGACACTTCGTTTACTGAAAATCTTGCAGCCCTGGCTTTTGTTTTTGAAAGAAGCAAGGCGACCCGTTTATTGCTGTTTTCATGGTCATCGTTCAGCCTGAGGCAACAGTTACAGGCATCATTTGTCAATACATGGTACCCGGGTTTTAACCTGAATGAATATTACACACTATCATTCATTGCGCAAAGCGATAATGGCAGACCTGGTGTATCTGCCGGTTTTTCTGCCGGTTGGAGAATAAACCGGTTATTATGGACTGAAGCTGGTTTCCGCTTTGGACGTCTAAGCAATTATAATGAAATGAATGGGATGTTTGCTGTAAATAACAGCGACATTAATAATTTTCTCGTGCATCTCAACCCGATTGTATTGATTACTCCGCATGTAAGTCTGAATCTGCATTACGGACTATACATCAACCATTTGCCGTATTCGCTCGACGATGGATCTTTTTCAGCTGGCAGGCGACAATTCTCCGGAATTACGCTTTTCAAAACAAATTATTTACAACACTATTTAACAGGAGGTATCACATGGAAACTCTGATCAGAAACATCAGCCTTTTCCTGGCTGTTTTTATTTCTTTAACGGCACAGGGACAAAACGAATCGTTGCAGACGGCTTTTTCGGAAAGCTACGCAGCTGAAAAAGGGAAAAACTACTCAGATGCAATTGTGCCATTAAAAAAAGTCTATGATGAAAAATCATATGAGCTGAATCTTCGAATTGGATATTTGTATTATTTGGATGCAAAATACAATGAAAGCAAAACCTATTACACTAAAGCTTGCAGTCTCGAAAGCAAAAGCATTGAAGCCAGACTTGGCCTTGCCAATGCTGTGTATGCAAACGCAGAATATTCTTTGCTTAATGCCATTTATGAAGAAATCCTTTCTATTGACCCAAATCATTCGGTGACAAATTATCGTATGGGTCTGATATATTATTACGCAAAAGACTACACAACTGCGTTGACTTATTTTAAAAAAATACATGCGATGTATCCTTTTGATTACGACTCTTTACTTATGATGGGCTGGACTAATTATTTCCTTGGAAAGAATGATGATGCAAAACTGTTTTTCAATAAAGTGCTGCTTTATAATCCAGGTGACAGTTCTGCCACCGAAGGACTGAATCTGCTGAAATAGTTTTCATTAATTCGGAAATCTGCTGATATTCTGATAAGTGCGGTATTTTTTTCGGAAATTAAATCCTGCATTTTTATCAGTTTGTCATATTTAACAATTTAGATGTGATGTAAATCACAGTTAAATACATTGCTTTTATGTGTTAAAAGTATTAATTTAGCATTTAAAGGAATCATTAAAAAAGGAGAACCCATGCAAAAAACAGTTGTTGTAAAGGTAAAATGCCCGCAGTGCGGACATTCGCTCATGGATCAGTCGAATCCGCTACATGAAGAGCCGGGAATTCACCTGTCTGTTTCAGCGGGCGATAAAAAAGGAAACATTTATTTGTGTTCACATTATGGTTGCTATGATCATCATTGTGATATAGAGCTTGCAGCTGGTGACATTGCCGAATTTTCATGCCCTCACTGCGGAACAAAATTAAGTAAGGAACCCTGTGAAAAATGTAATGCTCCAATGGTGCCGATGCTTTTGGAAAATGGCGGCAAAGTAAGTTTCTGCTCCAGGAAAGGCTGTCCGCAGCATCAGATTGTTTTTGAAGATGTGAGCGATGCCATGCAGCTATTTTACGATGAGTATGGTGCCTGATCGCACGATGCACAACGCTCAGAGCACAACGCACAAGGCACAGAGCGCAACGCTTCGCAGCTTAATGTTTAATGCTTAATGCTTAAAGACAACGTTGAATCACTGACCCTTAAGCCTTAAATTTTTAAGCTTTAAGCAACGGAATTTAGCAACGCACAACGCTTCGCAGCTTAATGTTTAATGCTTAATGCTTAAAGACAACGTTGAATCACTGACCCTTAAGCCTTAAATTTTTAAGCTTTAAGCAACTGAATTTAGCAACGCACAACGCTTCGCAGCTTAATGTTTAATGCTTAATGCTTAAAGACAACGTTGAATCACTGACCCTTAAGCCTTAAATTTTTAAGCTTTAAGCAACTGAATTTAG
>Ga0209639_1003342_pt1 | contig 10856 bp, 11 predicted proteins | sample EPASupsiteHSE605_FD_187268 | JGI IMG/M metagenome (GOLD analysis project Ga0209639, IMG submission 187268) | Bioremediated contaminated groundwater from EPA Superfund site, New Mexico - Sample HSE6-05 (SPAdes) (version 2) | ecosystem: Environmental > Aquatic > Deep subsurface > Groundwater >...
GTGGGCATTGGCGTTCTCTTGAATAAATCCAAGAGTCGACCGCCATGCAATTGACCATACCTTACAGCGCTTGGTTTGACCCAAAACGCCTTCGCGTAAGATACTCTCGATCAACTGCGGAATTCTCCCTAGAAAGGAGGTGATTGACGCCAATCGAGAAACGGCTCTAATACGCAACAGGTTGGATCTTTTAACTGTTGTTATTATGCAAAAATTAGGTTGTTAACTTACACTATGATTCTACTGCATAACTAATAAAAAATCAATATTTTTAATTATCTTTTTTCTTTTGTTCAATAATAGAATCTTGAAACTCTGCTGTTAATTTACACAAAATTTTCATTGGATTTTTGTTTCCACGGTCAAAACGAAGCTGTTCATCCTCAAGATCAAGAAAGACTTGAGCATAATCAGTCTTGCTTTGTTCGCCACGTACTTTTTCTCCAAAAAAAATTACGCCAAATTTTTTTCCTCCTTTTTCCCCTATCCTCGCCTGAATCCAATAATTCTCATCCTCATTTCCAGCGGCAACTTTTGTAGGAGGTAGCTCCAAAGAATAAACTGGCCAATCTAAAGTTTTATGACCCTCCCAGAGATCATTTGCGTCTTGAACATCAGTCTGATAGTCTTTTTTGCACGGATAATTTTTCTCGCATTTGATACATCGCCATTCCCCTTTTTCTTGCTTCAAAGGAGTATGACAAGAATCATTTGGACACCGAGCTATGTTTTCCAGCCAAGTTTTCCCCCTATCATTTGTATGCGGTTTCCATAATACGCCAAAAGCCCTAAATAATTTTTCCTCTTGTGGAATTTCTGTATTTTTCATATTTTTTCAATCCAATTAAGAAATATTTGCTTAATTTCGTCCAAGTATTTCTGCTCGCGGAAAGTGTGGGGAGCGCCCTTTATAATATGCAATTCTTTTTGTCTGGGCAGTTTTTCAAAAAGTATTTTCTGATCTTTGGGAATAGTAGAAATGTCCTGATCGCCCACAATCATCAAAACAGGCATAGTGAGATTACCGACTTTAGGCAGGAGATCATATTTTAGCCTGTCTTCCATATGCGACCATTTTAATTTTTTCATTACGCCCGGGAAGGAATGATGAGGTTGAATTTTCCACCCCGAATTTTTCCAATCCTCAACTTCTTCTTTGGGTTTAGATTTAATGCTCAATTTTCCCGAAACTACCGTAGAAATCGGAGCGAGTGCCTTAACTTTATCAGGAAAGTTTTCAGCGTAAAGCGCTATACACATACTTCCCAAACTATGTCCGGCCAGACAAAAAGGCTCTTGATACCAGCTTTGTGTTTTTGCCCATTCAATGACATCTTCCAAGTCTTCGTAATAGTTAGTAGCTGTGGCATCTTCATACTTACCATCGCTTTCACCAAAGCTATTAGTTGTGTCAAACCTAACCGTCGTATAGCCTTTTTCCAAAAAGCAATGAGCAAACATTTCAATCTGCGGCGCTTCTTTTATCCCGCCCAGCCCGTGCATCACAAAAGCCAAACCCTTTGGATTTTCGGCTTTTTCTAAAATAACTACCATATTCTCTCCTTTTCTATTTTTTATTGTTAATTTTTCCATAATGATTATTGATTATATTATATCTCTATTTTTTCCTATTCCTATACTCATTTATTTGTTTAGGAAGATCATAGAGGTAACGCAAAAGGTGATCTAAAAATTCAATAACATCTTCCACGTCTTGAGGATTAAGTTGCGTTTGATCTTTTCCAGGATGCGCTGAATTATTCCTCAAAAAACGTAATTCGTCTGACCATTCCTTCATAATAGAAGGTAAGATTCCCTGTTCTGCCAGATTTTCAATTTCATCTTTTAGATTTTTCCCCCTTGCTCCACAATCTCGTAATGCAACTTGTAGAGCACTGCCAGCCATTGCTGCAGCCGCATCCCAATTTTCACCCTTCATTGTATCGTGTGCCTGCATCCAATATCTTTTGACGCTATCTGGCCAATGCTCGGGAGCTTCAACTTTTCCTATTGGCCAAGGTAACACTCTATAATTATGTATGCCATTCTCTCCATAAGAAGATTCACTTGCCGACCAAAAAACGTGAACATAGCCAGCACAATTCACGCATTTATAAACATCAAAATTTAATTTCTTGCTAGAATTTGGCTTCTTTTTTTCTTCGTGAAATACGTTTTCGAAATTACCCTTTTCAAAACAAAATGGGCATTCTATGTCATATACTGACAACTCTGACCCTCGATTTCCTATTCCTTCACCTAATTGCCACCAGCTTCTCATAAATTTATAAATTATTATTTCTTCGGTAAACTATTAACCTTAATCTGCGTAAAAACATCGCCTATTCTTAACTTTTGAGAATCAAGTGATACATCTACTTGCTCCGAATGAATTTTCTTTCCGTGAACTTTCCTAATCTCTTCGGATATTTTTTCAATTTCCGATATTCCCAAAACATTCAAATCAAGAGGGGATGCCAACTCATTATAGCTATCAATATCTCCAACTACGAACATCAGCCGCTCATATTCGGGATAATTTTGCTCAAGCCAATTTCCGTGACCAGAACATTGATCTATTTCACGTTTCGATAATATTTTATTAGTTTTTTCGATTTTATTTTCAAGCCCCAAAACAACTTTCTTTTCTTCGTCTTCCCAGCAAACATCGAGAGTTCCGTTTCCCTCAATTTCGGGTCTGGAAGATTCAAATCCTAGAATTTCACCAAGTTTTTTTAAGTTTTCGTCAAAGGCTTTTCCTTTTATTGTCCAATCAAAATTTGGCAATGTCCCATTAAAATCTATAATCCTTTGCGCTTGCAAACTCCTTTTGTTATTATCCGTACTTACTGGCATACCAAAAATGGGTTTTATTCCATATGCTCTTGCAGATAATTCCGCCAGCCTATAATCATCGGATCTTAAACAGCAAATTGCCGCGATACTCAAGTATAGCCCAAGAATAGGTTTAGAAAATTCAGCAAGATCGCTTTCAACGGATAAGATTTTCTCTAGACATTCTTCGTATTTCCCCGCAATAAAAAGATTGTGTATTTCACGCTCGTTTTGAGCCAACAAAACATTTTTTTCTTCAACTTCCTTTGAGATAGAATCCTGTGTTTCTATTTCATTTCTCCTATCTTCAAGAAATTTTTTCCAGCCATCTGTCTGACCCAATATTTCCGAGCTTACCGCCCTCAAATCATCAATAGTCGCGATCGAATCCGAGACAGCAAGTCCGATCTCTATGTCTACCGAGAGATCTGTCTTGAAAAACTTTCGATTATCCTTGTTAATAACCCAGCTATTAAGTTTGTCGCCCAATAAAAAAATAATGCTATGATCCTCATTAGACCTAATTGTTCTCCCAAATGCCTGAATCAATTTTGATGCTATTATCGATCGTAAGAAATAATTTTGATGATTATGGAAATATTCCGAAAAAAAGCGAGTTTTAAGAGTTCCGGTATATGGCAAACCATCAACCACAAGAGAATTACAAGCACCTCCAGGAAAATCTATACCATCATATCTGTTTGCAAGAACAAGGATGCCATCTGAAGCAAGTTTGAAATTTTTAATTTTTTGAGCAACTTCTTCTGGACTTTTAACAATTGATGCCCCCAATGCTTCATATTGTGCAGCAGATTCCCTGCTAGGAACAAGCGCGAGTGTTTTTGGGCTTATGCTTTTCATATTCTCTCTTATTTCCTTTTCGGGATTTTCAATTTTTGTTTTATTTGAGAATACAAAAAGGCGTTGTGGATTATAATCAGGGGTATCAATATCGATTCTTGAAGGAGCGATACCGAAAACCCTAGTTAGGTCGTCACGATTCGGAATTGTCGCAGATAGATAAACTCGCTGAACATCATCCTTAAAAGCATAGTGCTGACTAACATCTGGATATAATAAGCTAATTTCAAGGCGCCTAGAAGAAATGAAGCAGAATGTCCTATCTATCTTTTCCTTTAGGTTTGCCCAGGATAATCCTTGGTTAATTGTAGGATCAGCAGCAAGCAAATTTTTTATCGCGTCTGCTTGTTGATGCCATTCTAATGGCGGTATCATAATCAATGGAAGAGGATCGCCATCCTGTATGCTGCTAATTTTTTCTTTAATAACATCCGATGACTTAAATATGTCCGTTATATTTTTGATCAGTTGACCATCATCAACGCGAAGGGTGAACTGCTTATCCAATAGGTCTATTGATAAATGAGCATCATCAAAAATAATTCCCTTTATTTCAAGTTCTTTGAAAATTGATTTCGAATTAAATACCGCATCATAATTCGTAACGCAAACCGCGTTATTTTCTAAAAAAGATTCCTTATTCTCCCACCGTGAACCCAAATAGCTTGCCGCCTTAATCCCATATTTAGAACTCTCCTCTATGGTTTGCTGTCCGAGATAATTATTGGGACATAAATAAAGAACTTTTCCGTCTTTTTCTCTTCTTATTGATTCGGCTACCATTACGCCAATCAGTGTTTTACCTCCTCCAGTATTCAATGATATTATTTTGTCGTTTTTTTTATTTTTTAATTCACCATACCAAGCCTTAAGAATATCTCTTTGAACAGGATAAAGATCTTTAATTTCTGGATGGGTTAGCCTATAGAAAAAGCTAACAGGATCAGCCCAGCCCGGATCAGTCGATTTGCTTTTTGTGCTTGATACCTTACTAAAATCAAAATTAGCCACGATGTTTTTATTACTTAAAATCGGTTTATTTACTCTTTTATCCTACTCTAAATACTCACTTTCGTAAAGAAAACAAGCACTTTTGTTTGTTTTCGATACTCCCTAGAAAGTCAGCGTTCCTACTGCACACAAAAAGAAAAAAGAAAAGAAAAAGAACCAAAAAGAAAAGAAATAAGAAAAAAATAAATATAAAGGACTTTAGGAGAGGGGTTGCGCGCGAAAAATTTTTCAAATTTTTCGCACTCTCCTATTATCAGAAAAATATGTTCTCATTCTACATATGCCAATAGAACAATGCTTGTATGCGGTCTTATTGCGTAATCTGGGGTCTTAATGAGTCTTACGTGTTGCCACAGCTCTGCCGGTTCGATTAGTTGCCGCTTTATTTTCAGACGGTTAAGCTCATTAGACCAGAGCAACCCTCTCGCTTTTCAACGATGTTGGCATATTTCCTAAACACTGATGAAAGTCCTTACAACATCTAGTGCACCGCATTCCGTCGGTCTACGTGGAAAACTCCTACATTCTTTTAAGGATAGATGATACCTATGGTATCAATTAAATTCGAATGTTAAACCATTATATTAAATTCCTTTAGTTTCAAAAGTTGATTGTGGTATAAAATCGTAATATTCGTCCTTCATAATTTTGTCCACTTCGGCCTCTTCCGCGGCACCGACATAGTATCTGACAGTGGTATCAAGGTGGGCGTGGCCTAAAATTCGTTGGATTTTGGGTAAGGGAACTCCCTTTAGCGCGTATTGGGAAGCCAGCGTGTGTCTCAATGTATGCAACGTGAATTTTTTGGTTATTCCGGATAGTTTCCGGTATTTCCGGAAAGATCTGCCGACATCGGTTTGTTCCCAGCCAGACTTTCCGCATAGTGTAACAAATAGCTTTGGATTATCGCTATTTCGGATAGACAAGTATTTTTTTATCCACAACTCTCCTCTTTCTCTAAAACGCAATATTCTGTGTTTATTTCCCTTTCCTATGACTGGAATTTTACGCTTTTCCCAATCAATTTCGTCCACGTTCACGTAAAGGACTTCGCCTATGCGCGCGCCGCTCTCCAGCATTAGCTCGATAAGCGCCATCATCCTTATTTTTCTGATGGATTTTTCACCATCTCCGATGTCCTTCAATATGCAGTCACGAAATTTTGATATTTCGTCTTTGTCCAAATAAATTACTGGACTTCTCTCGATTTTTGGTTTTTTGATTTTTTCCAGATCCAACGTTCTTTTAATCATACCGTTTTGCTGTGCAAAATTTATTACCCATTTAACAGCGGAAATCACATTAGCGATCCGCGAATTACTTGCATCATTATCCCTCATCTTCAAAATGAAATTCTCAAAGTCTGAAATTTCCAACGATGCAAAATCCTTGCCAACAACAGAATAAAATTTATTGACCGAATCCAAATATTTTGTAACTGAAGAATCTGAAAGATCGCCATAGGCCCTGGCTTTATTTAAGCATTCCTCAGCTAATTTTTGATTACTTGAATTCATTTAGTCAATACTTCTTTGTGTTACGCCATAGACTCTTTTTTCTTATTCAGAGATTCTTATTCCTTTCCTAATTTGTTCTTCCATTTTTCTAACAGTCTCTGGCCTGACCAACGCGGGAAAAATAGCTGGATTTTCAGACGTAAAGTATTCTTTATGCACATCATTCAATAAGCCCTTGCTTCTCGCGATCATCTCCAGGGCCTTTACGCCTGAAAAAGCAAGCTTAGGATTTTCCAAGCCGGCCACAACAAATTTTTTCGCAGTCGCTATAATCCAGGAGTCGGTAACTGTTTGCTGGTCATAGCGACTTTTAATTTCCTCTATAATGTCAGCGTGTGTCAGCAATCTCGACCCATTTCGTCTTGCCGTTTCCCTGCTTGCTTCCGGATATGCCGCCAAATACGCTTCCGTCGCGTTTCCTCCATTTTTTATGTAAACGGATATGAAATTCAGCCATTGCAATTTCAAACCTCGCCCGTCTTTCGGCGCGTACTTTTCCAGTCCCTCCTTTTGTTTGGAATTTTTTAGGTAAACTCCCCTCCTTTTTTGTTTTTTGGTTTCCATATGGATAGATGTATCGTTTTTAGTTTTGAATGGCTAAAATCAAAAATTCAACCCAATTTCAACTACGCCTCAATGTGTTTATAAGTTTTTCAGAAACTGCAAAATGATTCTTTTTTCATCTTGCGCATAATCCTCTTTATCAACCAGTTTATTGAACCATTCCTTTATCCTCTCATAGCAAAAACCTTGCCCTACTATTGCTCTTGCAAAACAAATATATGAGGTCGATTCTGGATTTTTTTCTGCAATATTCCTGTATCTTCGTTCGATTGAACGCATAAATTTGAAAATTATCAATAAAAAAGACAGCTAGCCTGTGCCAACTGCCCAAAACAAAAAGTCCTGGAAAATAACAAAGTATTTCTTCAGTAAGCGTTTAAGCTAAAAGTATTCCTCCTAGTTTTTCAAGGTTGAATATTTTACTTAACACTTTTTTACTTTTTCACTTTATTATTTTCTTGGACTTATTTTCTGCCAAGTTATTCTATTGTTACTAGCATTATAGCAAATCAACAAAATGTCGTCAAATGCATTTGTTTCTAAACTTCTTTATGATATACTAAAAATGTTCACCTATAAAGTAAAAATCCAAGGGAGATTGTCTCTTTACGCCTAATTACGGGTAGTAAGGGGCAGTCCGAGTTCCATAATTGGGATTCCCTTGGGATGAACTTTATGGGTGAACGGCTCGGCTGTCCCTTTTTGTTTTGGGAAAAAGAGCAATCTAATAATTTAATAATCACCCTATGGAAAACACAAAACTAGCCACTGACCAACAAAGGATTTCTAATTTGGTCATTGACACAATTATTATTTACCTTCTTTACTCGGTGATGATAAACATCTTCTTGATGAAAGGATGGATAATTTACCTTATGATTTTTTTCGCATACTATCTCATTTTCGAATCAACCCTGAAACAAACTGTCGGAAAGATGATTACGAAAACTAGAGTCGTAAAAATAGACGGATCAACACCCAATCTTTCCACTATATTCCTACGGACTATTTTTCGTTGCATACCGTTTGAATTTCTGTCTTTCATTGGTTCAAAAAATCCTACTGGCTGGCACGACAGCATTTCAAATACAAGGGTAGAAAAAATCTAACACATAAAAAATGAGCGTATTAAAACGTCTTTTATCTCAAAAAAGCCCGAGAATAATCAGCTTGTTTCAAAAAAATAATTTTGACAGTCAGTATAACTGTCCCTCTGCAACCATTTTCTATAACAAGTCTGATTTACAAAAAAATGATGGTTCTCAAAACCTATACGACGCTGATTTTTTTGATTTGATAGATACGGGAAGAGTGTCCATTTATTCCAAAAAGGATAGTGAATTTGTTTCAGAAATAAAAAAAGAGGTCTATGATAATGACCTTGAACGCAGGATACGCTATTATCTACCGGACAAAACTTGTTTTATAGATTTCAAAACTATGTGTAAAACGCCTAATTTTTCCGAATGAAAAAAATCATTTATAATAATCTTGAACTTATAGTGGGATTTGTCGTTTTTTTTAGTATGATTATAGTATTCGGATCTATCCTGGGAACCAATGAAGGCAGCAAAATAATCAAAATAGCCACAGTTATCGTGGTGTTATGGATTATCTACACTGTCTCCGGTGCGGATTTTTTATCGGATAAAAAGAAGCATTAACTGGAAAAATCAAGATATTCCTTATGCGCCTGTTTCGCCTTTTCCTTATCCACACCAAGATAATATTTGCAAGTCGTGTCCAGCCTCTCGTGGCCTAAAATCTCCTTCACGTGGACAAGCGGACACCCATTGAACACTAAATTGGTTGCTACCGTATGCCGCAGAATATGCGGCGTTAATTTTTTATTGATTTTGGCAAGTTTTCGGTGCCGATCAAAAAAGCGCCAAATGTCGTTCCGATCAAGCCTGGTCGGTTTTGCCATTCTGGTTATAAAAATGGCCTCGTGCGCATCTTTTCGCCTTTCAAGCCACTTTGATACCCATTCCAATGATCGTTTCGTAAAAAAGACCGTCCGTTCCTTATTCCCCTTCCCAATTATTTTAGCTTCACGCTTCTCCCAATCAATATGCTTGCGGTTTAGGGATAAAACTTCCCCGATTCTCATTCCCGTTCCCAACAACACTTCAACAAGCACACGAAAACGGAACTCATTCCACTTTTTCGTATCGATGGTGCTTATAAAAGCCTCAATTTCTTCTTTGGTTAAAAATACAACCTCTCGCCTCACTCTTTTGGGCGGCCGGATTTGCTTGACGTCAATAACTTCAAGTTTTAGAAAGTTCTTGCAGTAGAGCATAAAGCTCCGGACGGCATAGACGCAGCCGTGGATAGTGGCCTCGCAATTTCCCCGATCCATCATTAACTTTTTCAAATGCACAAATTCCTGCACTTCATACTGTTCAACCGGCTTGTCTCCTATGTCGCGAATAAAATATTGGAGATTTTTCCCATATTTCCCGATAGTCTGCGGTGAGAAGTTCAATTCGAAGCGCGCATATTCTAGAAACCCTGGCACAAGTTCACTCATATTTTTCAACTCATTTTGGCTGTTGCAGTAGGAACCGAGTGGTATTACTGCATTTTTTTGCGTTTTCATAAACAAAAAAACTGCAACAATAACGGCAGTTTTTAAGTTTCACAATCTTTTGCGATTAGTCCAAGAGTCTATCGGTGCGTGTACAAACACACCTACAGATTTAGGCTCTGTTAAGCCTGGCGTTTCCGTTAGTAAACTAACAGATCGACCGCCTTGATAAAATCAATATGCCACGAAACTTGACTTTGACATCAGATTTCTTAAATGTGTCATATTTCTAGATTTTATCGTAACTCCCTAGAAAGGAGGTGATCCATCCACAGCTTCCGCTACGGATGCCTTGTTACGACTTCACCCTTATCATCGATCCCACCCTGGTCCCTGCTTTGAAACAGGGCCTTCCGGTGTTACCGACTCTCTTGGTGTGACGGGCGGTGAGTACAAGATCCGAGAACGTATTCACCGTGACATAGCTGATTCACGATTACTAGTGATTCCGGCTTCATGAGGTCGAGTTGCAGACCTCAATCCGAACTGAGACCGGGTTTTTGGGATTAGCTCCGCCTTGCGGCTTGGCTACCCTTTGTCCCGACCATTGTAGCACGTGTGTTGCCCAGGGCGTCAAAGGGCCACGCTGATTTGACGTCATCCCCACCTTCCTCCCAGAACCCTATCCACTAAAAATAATGGACAAAGTTCTGGGCAGTCTCGTGTGACATAAGTAACACACGATAGGGGTTGCGCTCGTTTCCTGACTTAACAGAACACCTTACGGCACGAGCTGACGACAACCGTGCAGCACCTGCTTAGCACCCTCGAAGGCTTGTATGTTTCCATACAATGCAGCTAAGTTTCAAGCCCTGGTAAGGTTCCTCGCTTATTGTCGAATTAAACCACATGCTCCACCACTTGTGCGGATCCCCGTCTATTCCTTTGAGTTTTAGCCTTGCGGCCGTACTTCCCAGGCGGCAGACTTAACGCGTTAGCTACGACACTAGGAGGGTCGATTCTCCTAATACCTAGTCTGCATCGTTTAGGGCGTGGACTACTGGGGTATCTAATCCCATTCGCTACCCACGCTTTCGCATCTCAGCGTCAGGAAAGTGCCAACCAAATGCCTTCGCCTTTGGTATTCCATATGATATCAACGCATTTCACTGCTACACCATATGTTCTATTGGTCTCTCACTTCCTCTAGATATGCCGTTTCAAATGCAGTTTCCGAGTTAAGCTCGGAGATTTGACATCTGACTAACATATCCGCCTACATGCGCTTTACGCCCAATAAATCCGGATAACGCTTGAGGTCTCTGTATTACCGCTACTGCTGGCACAGAGTTAGTAACCTCTTATTCGCAAGGTACCGTCATTACATTCTTCCCTTACAAAAGCGGTTTACGACCCAAGGGCCTTCATCCCGCACGCGGCGTCGCTCCATCAGGCTTTCGCCCATTGTGGAATATTCTCGACTGCAGCCACCCGTAGGTGTTTGGACAGTGTCTCAGTTCCAATGTTGGGGGTCACGC
>Ga0209639_1003345_pt1 | contig 10850 bp, 13 predicted proteins | sample EPASupsiteHSE605_FD_187268 | JGI IMG/M metagenome (GOLD analysis project Ga0209639, IMG submission 187268) | Bioremediated contaminated groundwater from EPA Superfund site, New Mexico - Sample HSE6-05 (SPAdes) (version 2) | ecosystem: Environmental > Aquatic > Deep subsurface > Groundwater >...
CGAGGAGGAGACCTGCCGCAAGCACAATGAGAACATACTGGGTGGTGAGTGCAACGCCCTGCCCGTAAATATCCCGGGGTTCCAGAAGCTCCAGAACAAGGGCCTCGTTTCCGAAGATATCGCGGATAAGGGAATATCCCGCGATCCTGGTTTGTTCAACCGGAACCACAATACCCGCGCTATGGCCTTCCCCTGCCTCCAGAACCAGGAGTTGATCCGGAGGGATTGCAGAATCATTCACCGGAAGAAAACGGAGTGTCTGCCGGGTCGGTTTCCCCGGAAGGTATGCGGGAGATACATCGAGATATCTCCCCATGATCACAACGCCCTGGGGGGTGCCGGTGAGATCCGAATGGAGGATCGGACAGGATGCCACAATCATCGGCCTGCCCTCAAGTACCATGATACCGGAGGTGGTCTTCATGGGGTCAGCCATATCCAGGAGCGGGCTGTCCCTCACCAGGTACTGACCGAAGGTACCGGAAACAGGAATCATGGTACGATTTCGGAGATCGTAGGCACCGGCATAGACCACGTCACCACGCTGGTTGGTCATGACAATGAGATTGATCTGCAGGTTGTTGTATATCCCCGGTACCAGATTGGTGGAGACATAATCCGGCAGATTCCCGTTGACAAAGGCATAGGTATCGTCCCACTGACCCCAGTCAGTCGCAATCGCGGAGATCGAGGTGTATTCACCATCCAGACGGTTTACCGCCTCCTCGACATCCTGCAGTACATACTGGTGTTCGAGAGCGCGATAGCTGGAGAGCGAAACAACGGAGACGAAGATGATGATCAGGGTGAGAATAAGGATCAGCAGGAGCACAAGAATGATGCTTGTCTTTTCCTGGAGCTTCATGAGAATCGCCGGGGTATGTTCTCAATTACGGTCGAACCGATATAAATTATTCCTTATGGAATTTCAGAGAGAATTCCGGCGCTATAGGAAGATGCCCGGGCTGCCAAAAGGGATACCGGTATATGTGGGGGAAGCGCCAATGGTACTCCGAGTACCATGAAGTGGAAAAACTGGGTGCATGTGACCAAACTCGATCCTGACAAGCAGCTGAAACCCGGGGACATCGATGCCATTGCCGCAAGCGGCACCGATGCCCTGATGCTCTCCGGCACGCTGAACGTCACCAGGGAGAACCTTGACGCACTCCAGAAACAGGTGAAGGCCTACGATTTGCCGCTCGTCATGGAGCCGGCAGGACCGGAGGCCGTGCTCATGCAGGGGATCGATTACGTCTTTGTCCCGAGTGTGATGAACACCACCGATGTCACCTGGATCGTGGGCAAACACCGGGCATGGGTGCAGATGTCCAAAGGGAAGATCCCGTGGGAATACATTATTCCTGAAGCATATATCGTGCTCAACCCCGCATCTTCTGTCGGGAAAGTGACGAAAGCGATCTGTGACCTCACACCGGAGGATGTTGCGGCCTACGCAACCGTTGCAGACCGCTACTTCCATTTCCCGGTGGTCTATATCGAATACAGCGGCACGTTCGGTAATCCCGAAGTCGTGAAGGCTGCATCGGAAGCCGTGGAAAATGCCACCCTCTACTATGGCGGCGGGATCAACTCCGCCGAGAAGGCAGCCCAGATGGGAAAATACGCTGACACGATTGTTGTCGGGAATGCCGTGTATGACCAGGGTGCCGGTGTGCTGAAGGCGACCGTTGACGCGGTCCAGTAATTCTCTTTTTATGCCCGAGATCGACATTGTCCTTGTTGAACCCCTCTACGATGGCAACGTGGGATTTGCCGCACGGGTGATGAAGAACTTCGGGTTCACACGGCTCGTGCTCATCAACCCGTGCAAACTGGGCGAGGAGGCAAAGGGCCGGGCATCGCATGCGCAGGACGTGCTGAAAGCCGCGGATGTCTGCACCATCGAGGATGTCTTTGCCCGGAGCAACATCGTCATTGCAACAACCGGTGAGGTGAGCAAGTCGGTCTGCCACGCGATGCGGATGCCGTTTTATTCGCCCAGGGAACTCCGCGAGCGGATCAAGGATGTGGACGGGCGCATCTCCATTCTCTTTGGCCGGGAGAACTGGGGGCTCAACAACGAGGAGGTGAAGCGGAGCGACATCATCTGCACGATCCCGACCCATGAAATGTATCCGATCCTCAACCTCTCGCACGCGGTGGGCGTGGTCTGTTACGAACTCGCGAACCTGCCGCTGCCGGAGATCCGGCTTGCCCCGCCGCAGGATATGGAGTACCTGTACCGGCATATCGACCGGTACCTGGACGAGATCCACCATCCTGATTTCAAGCGGGAGAATACGATGGTCCTCCTCCGCCGGGTTCTCGGGCGGTGCAACCTCACCACCCGCGAGATGAGCACCCTCCACGGCCTTTTGCGCAGGAGCGAGTGGCATATTGATCCCACGCTGCTGGACCGGGACAGGACGGGGAAGGGAAATTTAAAAGAGTTTCGTGAGGATGAAGAGACGCGGTAGGCGGGACGGCATCAGTCTAACTTGCCTACGGAGAAGGCGCAGCAGCAGAAGGATAGGGGAGGATGTAGGGGTTCGTTGACTCACCGGGACCCGGGTAGGATTGAGTGAAAATACGGATTGTAGCATGTGACCCTTTCCTTAAATTTTTAGGAAGTTGGCTTTTTTCTATAATTAATCAATCACTCAAAATTTTGATGAAATAATCTATAATGAGGGATAAATACCAAGAGGTAGAGAGGTTATTCAGATTTGCATGAATAACGATTCAAATTGGTTTGAAGACGATTTTCAAGATGAAGAGGAAAGTCAAATTGATGAATATGATTTGACTGCAACTCCTAACGATTTTAACGTGATGACCATTTTTAATTTTATGGAATCACATGTCATCAAAATGCCTGCCATTCAAAGAAATTTTGTTTGGGACATGAAAAGATCTTCAAAGCTTATTGAATCATTAATCTTAGGCCTGCCTGTGCCTCAAATATTTTTGTATGAAGAATCTCGAAATGCGTTCTTAGTAATTGATGGTCAACAACGTTTGATGTCAATATATTATTTTATTAAACAGAGATTTCCAAAATCAGATAAGCGAGCTGAATTACGAAAAATTTTTGATCAGCATGGTGAAATTCCCGAGCATATCCTCAATGACGATAATTTATTCATTGATTTTAAATTGGCGCTACCTGAAGCACTACCGGATAGAAAAAATAAATTTAATGGATTAAAATATTCAACACTTGGGGAATATAAAAATTCTTTTTCATTAAGACCGATTAGGAATGTTATTGTCAAACAAAATTCACCTAAGGACGATAATTCCGCTATTTATGAGATATTTAATCGATTAAACACCGGTGGTGTAAATTTACAACCTCAAGAAATTCGAGCCAGTCTCTACCATTCTCCATACTATGAAATGCTATATCAAATTAATGAGTTGCCAGAATGGAGAAATATTCTTTCGATGAAAGATCCGGATCTTCATAGTAAAGATATTGAAATCTTGCTAAGATCGTTTGCATTTTTAATCGATGGTGATCACTATAAGCCCCCGCTTTCAAAATTTTTAAACAATTTCTCCCTCAAATGCAAATCACATTCAAATGACCAAAATCAATATTTGAAAAAACTATTTGTATCTTTTTTAAACTTATTTAATAGCAAAAAGGATAGTCCATTTAAGAATAAATCAAACAAAAAGTTTGTGATTCATCTTTTTGAGGCAGTTTTTGTGGCAATTTGCGAGCGACCTTTTAAAGAACAACAATTAGTAACCTTAAAAATTCCGATTGAAAAAATAATCAATCTAGCTAACGACAGAGAGTTTAATGAATTATCACAAGGTGGCACAACGAGAGTAAGTAATGTGAAAAATAGGATAAATAGGGCTAGAATTGTATTAGGTACTCAATAAGGGGTTTGGGTAAATGACCCCTACGCCAATCGATTCACTGCATGATGATTTCATAGAAATCGTGAAGGTTTTAGAAGAACATGGCGAAATTTCATTGCAAAATACAACTCAAGAAAATTTTAGAAAATCTCTTCTCCTTTCATCTGCAAGTTATTTTGAAACAAAGTTAACTTATGAAATAATTACATTTTTTGAAAAAACATCAAATAACAACTTACTTGGATCTGAATTTATCAAACATAGTGCCGTCTTTCGTCAATATCATACATTTTTTGATTGGAAAGCGTATAACGCAAATCATTTCTTTAGTCTTTTTGGTGAAGACTTTAAAAAATTCATGCTCGCTGAAATCAAAAAAGACACAAAACTCGAAAAGGGAGTCACTGCATTTATGGCAATTGGAAGTGACAGAAATCGTCTTGTTCATGAAAATTATGTGGTCTTCCCTCTTGAAAAGACGACACAAGAAATTTTTAGTTTGTATTTGGATGCGCTCTACTTTGTAGAAATTTTTCCCAAAAAACTTCAGGAATACGTTGTAGAAAAATAAAATTCTTCATGGTTCAGATGAACCGGGAAAACAGCCCAGATTTCCGTTTAGGAAAAGTCCAGCTCTTTCCGGTATCGGTCACTCCCCAAAATCTTCGGATACCGCAAGCCCCGGTGCCCGTTCCAGTCCCAGCAATTGCCAAACGGCTTGCGCTCACCGGCTCAAGGCTGGGCCGTTACGCGGAGACCCGGCTATCCCCCGGGTTTCAGCGGGGACGGGGGGGCCCGGGCCATCAGTGTCGGGATATTGTTCCGGGCACCCCGGGCAGATTGTACCCGGATTTCCGGAACATCTCAATAAAAGAGAAATCGCGTATGGTTCACATAGGTCCGAATCCTTATCCGATACAAAACCTATTTGAATGCAGGTACATAATCGAATGTATACAGGACAACGGGAACAATCCCGGTGAACAATATGATCATCCAATACATCGAAACCGCCCTCGCCCATGCACGATATGATGTCATTGCAGACGAGGACCCGTATTATGGCGAGGTTCCCGAACTGCCCGGTGTCTGGGCAACAGGAAAAACCCTGGAGGAGTGCCGCAGGAACCTCATGGGAGTAATCGACGGATGGATCATCGTAAGGCTGCGCCGCGGGCTTCCTATCCCCCCCATTGACAATTGCACAATTGAGGAACTGACAAGGATGGAAACTGGTGTCAACGCATAAACTGACACCGGTTTCCTGGACGGAACTGGTCCGTAAACTGAAATTATTCGGGTTTGAAGGCCCGTTTCATGGGGGAAAACACCCCTATATGATCAAAGAATCCTTTGTGCTTACGCTCCCAAATCCTCACCGTGCGGAAATCAGTGTGGATCTTCTTGTACGAATTATCCGGCAGATCGGTATTTCCCGCGATGAATGGATTGAAAAATAAGGGAACTTCGTTCTCGTTCACACCCCGCCGCCAGCAGTACCGTCACTGATGACCGGGTCAGCCCCCGGGTTCGGAGGGGACAGAATGGGGCCATCCTTCCCGTTCCGGATGAGTTGAACCCATTCGATAAACGCTCACGCTGGCAAAAAGTCCGGCACGTGATTTTCCCCGGGCCCCAAAAACGCCGGCACCCGCCGAACGTTTTACCCCCGCAAGGAGCCTCCGATATCGGATCGATTGATCCAAGACATTGTCAACGCAAGCACTATCAGTGAGAACGATCACCACATTACTAAGAAACAAACTCCTTGGAGACCGGATCCACCCATGCACCGCATCATCGAACAGAACCTGAGCGAGATTATCAGGATATGCACTCACCGCAGGGTCCGGCGTCTCGCAGTATTCGGCTCTGCAACTGATGACCGGTTTGATCCTGACAGAAGCGATCTTGATCTGCTCGTTGAGTTTGAGAAGATGCAACCTGCGGAGCATGCAGACCAGTACTTCGGGCTTGCAGAAGATCTCGAACACCTGCTCAACCGCCCGGTTGATCTTGTCGAGCCAGGTGGAGTCCGCAATCCGTATTTCCGCAAATCCCTTGAAGATACGCAGGTCGAAATTTATGCTGCCGCATGAGACAAAGAAATATTTTTTTGATATCGCAGAATCTTCCGATCTGATTGCGCAATTTACTGCTGGCAAGACTCTTGCCGATTACCAGAATGATCCTTTACTTCGATCGGGTGTCGAACGCCAGAAATTATTGGGGAAGCACTCAATCAGGCTATCCAGCACGATCCCTCTGTTGCAGAGTTGATCAGCAACTCATCGAGAATTATTTCCTTCCGCAACCGGCTGATTCATGGGTACGCAACAATTTCAGACCACGTTGTCTGGGGTGTTCTTGAAACCAACCTGCCCGTGCTTAACCGTGAAGTGAAGGCTCTCCTGGAAAACGCTGATGACTAATTTATCATAGCGATCGTACCTCTTTCCAAATGCTTCGGTACATGCCGGTCCCGGTGCCCGTTCAGGTTCCGGGCAATTGCCAAACGGTATGCGATCACCGGCTCAAGGCCGGGCCGTTACGCGGAGACACGGCCAGTCCCGGGGTTTCAGAGGGGATGGGTGGGGCCAACCGGGAAATTATCCGACCGGACTTTTCCCGGAAAATTTTCAACCGGATCTTGATTGAAAAATTCCGGGCAGACTCTGCATGAAAATTTTCAATCGACCCATCGACCCTTGCTTGGAAACCGCGTACCGATCAACCAGACCTTGCATGAAAATTTTCAACCGGACTTTGATTGAAAAATTTTGAATTAGTAATCGATAAAACCGGGCAGTTGGACAAAAGCACCTGTTTTTCAGCAAACTCTTTCGAGAGAATTATATTGAAAACGATACCGGAATTCGTGAAAATTTTTCCCACTGTCCCGGATTTTTCGCGCGCGATTTTCGATCTCCCTTAACTAAAAAAATCCCTTTATCTCTGGAAGACAGCAGGGATAACACATATGACAGAATGCCCAGCGTCGCAAGCCAGCTCTTCGGTCTGCACGTTTTGATTACAAAGTTCATTAATGAGATCGTTCAAATACAAGATCCAATGGACTCTGAAAAAATAATACTGACAAAAGAAATATTCCGGGTCCTTGCATCGGAAACACGGGTCACGCTCTTAAAAAAACTTTCTCAGCGCAGGATGACTGTCAGTGAATTGTCGCGTGAGTTAAAGATAGCAAAATCAACGGTACATGAACATCTTGCCCTTATGACCACCTCCGGTCTGATCATCGCTGCCCCAGATGAACACCAGTGGAAATATTATGAAATTACCCGCAAAGGTACAAACCTGCTCCTGCCGGAAAATTCTGTAACGATAACCATTCTCCTCTCCTCACTAGGCTCTCTTTTTTTAATAGGATCCCTATCAGCGTTTGTCGGTGTCTGGCTCTCGCGCAGCCATGATACCGTGTCGGTACCCATTCATGGTGCAGGTTATACCGGATATTCAGGCTTTGACCTCTTTCCAGCAGGTATCGGAATTCTCCTCCTCATTACCGGGATTTTGATTTTCATCCAGTTGTTCAGGGTCCGTGCATCATTCAATGCGGATGAAGGTACGTTATCCTGACCGGCGGGTTGCCACACCAAAGCCCGCAGTTCCAGTTATTATCCTCACAAAAAACCATCGTACCGCCCCAGTACTTCCGGTTTTTTCCTGAACATACATGACAGGGCAAAGAATTACCGCTCCTGTTTTACTATTCACAAAAAGCGTTAGGAAAAAACCGAACGCTTTTAGGGACTTGAAATAGGAACGTAGAAAATACTCTGTATCCAGAAAGCGATGTGTTCCACATTCCTTGCTGGAATGGGATCGGAACGGCAACGGAAAACATCCCGTTTTCGGGAAATCCCAGGCAACAATCCATTGAAAAGTCAGGCATGTTTCAGAGACCGTTCATTGCCAAGTCCTAAAAAGCACACTTCCTTGATTTGTACCCTTTGCAATACACGATAATCGGCGTTTTTGATTCTGCCTGTAAGAGAAACACAGTAAAAGGAGAAACAAAAATGAAACGATCAACATCAGGAAGTATTGTTTTTGTGCTGGTCCTCCTGTCATTCATGACGGTGCCAGTGCTCGCAACGGATACCAACCTTGCAGTACCGTATTATCAGCAGGAAAACGATTATTATTGCGGCCCCGCGGTTGCCCAGATGTGGACAGATTACCATAGCAATTTGGTAAGTCAAGACACCTTGTACACTTTTATCCAAGATCATAATATCGAATCCGGATGGGCAACGGATCCCCAGGGACTCGAAAACAGTGCTGAAAATTATGTCCCAAACCTTATTGCAGATGATCATAAATGGAGTTCTGCCGATACAGCGATAATGGGCCAAGCAGTTGATATTGTAAACCGAGGAATCCCCTCTGCATCACTGATTAATGAGGGAGGACACTGGAATCTGATGAAAGGTGTAAGTTATACCCTTTATGGGGGCCAGATTTACCAGATTAATGGTGTCTGGATCCAGGATCCCTGGTACACGATGTCAGCCAATATTTACTATGCTGTAAATTCGTGGAAAACTGAATTTACGCAGTTAGACATCCCCTCATCGACTTGGGATAATTACTGGGTTACTGTTCAAGGGTATTGGGGAAGCCGCAGCGGTAAGCCGGATTATGACAAGGAGACCGAAAACATACGATTTATGGATGAATCGGAAGTAAGTACCCCCATAACGGCAGAGACGGACCTTGCCGGTTTTGCAAGCGAACAAATGAATAAACAGAATCTGTTTCAGGACGAGCTTAAGGGAAGTACCCCCGGAAAGATAGTGCTCGTCCATTCCCTTAATAAAAATTATCCGGATTATTACCTGATCCCGTTTGAAAAGAACGGGGTTCCCGTAGTAGTCTCCAAGATTACGGTCAAGGGTGATATGGCCGTGTTCAGTGCATGTGCTGCATTAGAAAAGACGGTGACCAGCATTATAAAACCGGATCTGGAGGAGGCAAAGAAAGTCCTCGCAGATGCGGGATATGGAGACTCGGGGAACGCGCGACTCGTATGGAAACCCTGTGAACAGACAATGTCTGAGTTTATGCCAGTGTGGGAGTTTTCGACCGATGTCAATGAAACCAAATATGTCGGTTATAATCAGTTCACACAAAAAGTTATGGTATATGACGAGCTGACCCCGAAAAAACTCATGGGATAAACTCATTATCATCTAATCTTTTTTTGTAAGTTTCATTTCCATGAGACCTTTGTCTCACCGGTGAAACCCACTCTCCCCACCGGCATCCCTCATCCCATTCCCGCTATCGATCGCCCTCCAAAAATCTCCGGTACCTTCCAGTCCCGGTGCCCGCTTATGTTACGGGCACTTGCCAAATGGCATGCGATGACCGGCCCACGGCAGGATTACAGCGGCGACACGGAAAACCGGGCCGGTAAAAAGCGGTAACGTGAAAATTCATCTGCTTTTTTTGATCCCGCTACCAACCGAATGATCTTCTTATCTTCGATCAAAATCCATAATAGAGACGATGATTCTCGTAGACTGGCAGCTCCGCGACCGCATCACCCGGGGCCATATCAAAATCGATCCCTACGATCCGAAACTCGTACAGCCCAACTCGGTGGACATCCGGCTCGGCAACCATTTTGTCTGGTACAAACCCGGCACGGAGGTTATTGACCCGTACGACAAGGCGAGTGTAACTTCTGATGTTGAGGAGACCCATGCGGACTCCTTTGTCCTGAACCCGGGGCAGTTCGTCCTTGCCGAGACGCTGGAGTGCATCGGCCTGCCCGACAACATCGTTGCCACCATCGAAGGTAAGTCCAGCATTGCCCGGCTCGGCGTCACCCTTCACCAGACCGGCGGCTGGATCGATGCCGGGTTCCGGGGCACGATCACGCTGGAGATGGCGAACGTCAACGCCCGTCCCGTAAAGGTGTACGCGGGGATGCCCATCGGCCAGCTGGTCTTCTACACCACCGAGCGTGCGGAGAATCCCTACGACAAGAAGACCGATGCCAAGTATCTCGATCAGCGTTCAGCCACGCTCTCGCGGTACCACGGGAACAAGCGGTAACAACCAATGCATGTCTTTGGTGCAGTCCCTGAATCAGCCCGGATTCATTGCACAATGGATATTAACTACCTTGAAAAGAGTGATTGATACTGACAGGATCCGGGGAGAGCCGGGTTTTTCCCTCCGCTCTCCGGGTCTTCACTGACGGAAGTATCGCCCGACCCGGGGTAATCGGACACCGCGCTGGTCTATCCGGTGGAATGATTCAATCCTGCACCCGGCAGAGGGAACTGACATGACAGATCGGAAAAGCACACCGGCGAATTCATCTCGCAGCGACAACGCGGAAGATCCTGCAGCAAAATCCGCTGACGCACTCCCCCGCATTCTGGATGTCCTGAAAAAGAACCCACGCGGCGTGAACATCCGGGAGATTGCCGAAGCAACGAAGATCAACCGCATGTCCGTTGCCAAGTACCTTGAAGTGCTCACGGCACTGGAGACCGTGGAAGTCCGGGCAATGGGGAATGCCAAGCTCTACTACCTCTCCCAGCGGGTGCCGATCACCACGTTCCTGAAATTCACCACCAAACCTTTCCTTGTTGTTAACCGGGATTCCCTCATCGTGCAGGTGAATGACGCGATCTACTCCCGGTATATCGATTACCCCCGCGATGAGATCCTGGGTACCCCGGTCCTCATCCATGTAAAAAAGCGGGCCCTGAATTTCGATACCTGGGAGAGTGCATTTGAACGGGCCATGAATGGAGAGGAGGTCACGTTCGAAGGCGGGGACCGGTTCCACGGCTCCGTGGTATGGTACATTGTCACCATGATGCCGATCGAGTTTCCCGACGGGTCGAATGGTGTCATCATTATCGGGGATGATATCACTGAGAAGAAACGGATTGCAGATGCTCTTGCGGAGAAGGAGGATACCTGCC
>Ga0209639_1003347_pt1 | contig 10848 bp, 10 predicted proteins | sample EPASupsiteHSE605_FD_187268 | JGI IMG/M metagenome (GOLD analysis project Ga0209639, IMG submission 187268) | Bioremediated contaminated groundwater from EPA Superfund site, New Mexico - Sample HSE6-05 (SPAdes) (version 2) | ecosystem: Environmental > Aquatic > Deep subsurface > Groundwater >...
CTTCATTCAGGGCATCAAGAGACTGTACACAAAGTTTTTCCTGGGATTTTGCGTTTTGTTCGGTTGCTTCCTGAATCCTGCTCATACCTGATACAACGGTTTCCAGAGCCCCGGTAATCTCCGTGGTCTTTTCCGTAAACGTATTCAGCCTGTCGGCCGTAACCGCAGTGACTTTTTCAGTAAAGGTCTGTGCCAGTTCTTTCATACCATTTTCCTGCCGGGTGATCAGCGCATCCGAAAGATCGGTCAACACGCCTGAAGTCTGCTTTAATACCGGCGTAATATTCTGTTCGATGGCTTCCCTAAACTTATCTCCAAGCATCGGTGCCATCGTCTCTGTCTCAAAGGAATCTAATCTGTTTTCCAGACGCTGCACCGCCTCCTGAAAAGCCAAGGTGTTTTGACGCTGGCTCTCGACTAAAAGACTAATCTCCGTGGGTTCGGAAATCGGATTCAGCCATCCGGAAAGCTTGTATTGATATTCCCATAGCCCTTTCCTGGTTCTCTCCAGTCTGGCTGCATCTGCCACTTTAAACAGAAAGACAATTACGGAGACCGCTGCGAGCTCCAAAAGCAGGATGCCAAGGCTCCTGATGATGCCTTCCGGTGTCACCGTCCCGTCAAAACCCAGAAAATACAAAGAGGGATATAGCAGCGACCCGGCAATGCCCAGAATAAAAAGCGTCAAACCTGCGTGCTCCATCATCTGCCGCCCGCACGGGATATTGATCATATTGTTTTCATTAAAGTAATACGGAATGTCCGGACAGATCTCACCTTTGAGCCGATCTGTATATTCCCGGTGATATTCTTTCCAAAGCGTTTCTAAAACCGGGTTTCCTGTTTTAGAAGACATATTCAGCAGCGTATCCATTCTGCCCTTTTGATCAGAAGGCAGCTTCTTATCCGCATTACTTATCTGTTTAAGGCCCTTGGCCAATCCACCAAGACGTACTATATCAAATTTTATGTAAAATATTAGTGCTATGAACAGCACCGGCAGTAATGTTCCGCTCAGGACCATTATATCTGTCTGCGTCATCATTGCAATCATTGTTCATATCCCCCTATGCTTCTATATCTATGGTCTATTATATTGCCCAAATCCTGCCAGGACAATAGATTTTTCGATTTGTAAACTAATTGTAAATTAATTGTATGTATTTTGTAAATTATGTAGAATGATGTCTAAAAAGAAAATCCACAGGTATAATTCAAACGTCTAGACCTTGAGGACAACCTCGGAAAGTTTATGATAATTAAAAAATGGAGGAAAGAAAAATGTTAAAGAAAATGTGTCTTCAAATGAAAAAGAAAAACAAAGGCTTTACCTTGATCGAACTGATCGTTGTTATTGCGATCTTGGGTATTCTGGCGGCTGTGTTGATTCCGCAGTTTGGTGGGTTTACTGACAGAGCAAATACTGCACAAGCAATGACCGATGCTAAACAATTTGCAACAGCAATGGATTCTTTGGCAGCTGAAAAAGGAAAAGCTGCTGCTGCATTTACGCAGCAAGAAGTATTAGATATGGCTACCGGTGTTACTGGTGGATCATTAACGTCGGCAATATCAGCCTTTGATTGTACTACTGGTGCATTTACTGCAACATATACAAAAGGTAAAGCGTTTGCATATGGAAGAGACACATATACTGACCCTATAGAAAAAAAGTAATAATTTAATATTACTCACAGTAAAATTAGATAAGATAAAGTAATACCTATATTTAATAGATAATCATGCTTTTATAAACAATAATTGAAAAGAGAGAGCCAGCATTGAAGATATCTGGCTCTTTTCTTTATGCCCTTACACCAATTAATCAACCAGATATTCCTCAACCTTATCCCCATATCCGTACTTAGGGTTTGCTTAACGAATAGTTATTTCTCTCAAACAGACCAATTTAACTTCTACTTCATTTCTCTCGCAGGAATCTTTGTACGCTTGTTTTCTTGCTTCTTTCTTTTCTTTTTCGGAAGACCTTCCGAGTACTGAGTAAAAGTTTGCCTCGTAACTAACAGTGCAGTCGTTCATTACTTTACGGGATTCCAGGTTATCAAGCAGGAATGCTTCAGGATTTATAGGCTTTAACTTTTCACGTATGAACGCCTCAGTCGGGATCTCACGAGTTGACTGATGTAACCGTACATTACAGACTGTATCCAGCCAGAACCTTACTGCTTCATTCAGATCGGCCAGACCAACATTGTTTTTTACTAAAGCGGAATCAAAGGAATGTCTTAGAATATGGCAAGAAACTTGCTTGTTAATACTTGCTTTTTTTGCAGCCTTTCCTATTGTTGCATTGACATATGAATATGAAACTAAGCCAGTTTTCTTTGTTGCAAAAAATAAGTCTGATTGGTACGCATCCCGCCAATTATCCCTGTAATCCAAAAGCAAAGCATATAACTTATCGTTAATTTGAACAATTCTCCATATTAAATACATGATTAAAGCCAGCATTTAAACTGCCGGCTTTCATTCTTTATTAATATTCTCTCTTAAAATCTCCATACTTCGATCCTTCACCCTACTTACCTGTCGCTGAGAGATTCCCAGCTGCGAAGCGACCTGCTGCTGTGTCATATCTTTAATGAAAATCATTTGAACCACTTTTTGCTGGATATTCGTTAGCTTTTTTAACGCATGGTAAAGGGTAAGTTTATCCTCAATCGGAAGGTGAAATGTCTCATAGGCTGTACTGTGAATCCTTGAAGCATCAATGTCATCAAAACTAACAAAGCCCGCCCTCATAACTTCGATAACACTTTCTTCCTTTATTTTTAGCTTTTGAGCAATGTATTCAGTCCCGGGAACATCGCCGTTTTCTTTGATGAATTTCTGCACTTCATGATCGACTTTGGCTTGAAGCTCAGCAATGCAACCTGGACGATAGAAAGAGGCTTCTTTGCGCGCCAGATGACGTACCTCACCCATGATGCAGTGTGAAGCAAACGTCACAAAGCTGGTCTCTTTTTGGGGATCAAAATTCCTCAAAGCTTTCAACAAACCCAAACTGCCAGCCTGAAAAAGATCGTCCTCGCAGCAGCCTCCGCCGTAGAGCCTTGCAAAATATTTGATCAATCCCTTGCCGGCTCCAAGCACCTTTTCTGCTGATTCTTTATCTTTATGCTGATAGTAGTAGGCTGCTGCATCATTGATCGTTTGATTCACTTGTCCGGTTTCTTCCATACTACACTCTCCATAGGATATGATCATCCAGACTATTACCTTTACAAAATCAACTAAGCAGGCTGCCCTACAAAGAAGACGGCAAGGTATACGAGAAACCGATACAGGAGCCTGAGGCGGTCGGAAACGTGCTTTTATGATAATTAAGCAGAATGACTTCCGTTGCGATATCATAATTGACATCATCTTTATCGCTAATCGTAAAAATGATCGAATTTGATTTTCCGGTGTTCAAAAAAGAGATTTCAAATTTTTGGGTATTGTCAACTCCGGGCGCAGTGGCACTCGTTCCATTGTTATTGTAGTGGAAGAAACCTGAAGCATCCAGGTAAATATCGTTTCTGCCGGTCGCAGCGGTAGGCGTACTCGTCAGGAAGGTAAATGAATTGGCATAGCGCAGTTGCTTGCTGATAAAATCGGCAGCCATGCGCACCTGGTATTGCTTATCGGCATTTACTTGTCCCTTGTGGAGAGCGGTTGTTCCGAATGTGATCATCGGGTAAATGATCGCCACGACCAAAGCCATGATTGCAGTGACAGCCATCACTTCAAGCAAGGTAAAGCCCTTGCTCATCCCTTTTGCTCTAATGTTGAATTTCATGGGCTTCCCTCCTTGTCTGAATCTGTTATTTTCCAGGCTTAAAGTAATCAATCGAGACTTCTTTTCCGTTGACCGTGGCACTTTCAGCTGGCATCACCGTACCGCTTGCCGAAATCGTCGTTGTATCGGGCATCGTGATTGTAATCGTGGAAGGCGCTGCATTTATCGTATTGAGCTTTACCTCCACCTGGGACTGGGCTGTGAATGACGCATCATTGCGGTCTCTGGCCTGGACGATGACCTTTATGCCCATTGTGAAAACTGTCAGAAGGGATACGCCGATGATGCCAATGATCCCCAGAGCGACAATGATCTCAATCAGCGTAAACCCTTTGGCCTTTTTTGCAAGCATTACGGTTTCCCTCCCTTAACTATATATTCCATGCATTAAAGTTCCTTATTGCTTTAACCAGACATTACGCTGGTACGTATCCACGCCAACAATGCTGTCCAGGTCGATCGTCGGATCGTTGGTGATGGTGACATTACTGCTTGGCAGATTCAGATTCTTGACGATCATCTTTCCTGTAAAATTCCCGCTGCCGCCACCCTGAACACTAAACGTGGCAAACGGCGCGTAAATAAAGACATGTTCCATCCCCAGCAGACCATTTGAGGCGATGGTGTTGGTTCCGTTGTAATAAAGATACAACGTAATACCAGCTGGAAAAGTTAACGGTCCTGTAATACAGAAATCCGGATCAGACACAAGCAGGTGAACCTCACCAGTTCCGCTTACTCCGCTGGCCCAATTGATTGTTACATGATTATTATTGTTTTTATGAAGGTCTTCCACAGAAGGTGCCTTCACATAAAGTTTTTGACCATCTGCCGTTAAGGTAATCGTTGGGTATGTCCCATTGGCTGTCGTTGTAAACTGGGCCGGGTCTGCAGGTGGAAAGATTACTTTCGATGTCATGGTGGAAACACTGTCGCCATGAGAAACCACATTCTGAATATCTGCCTGAGTGGCATCCGGCCCCAACATAACACTGCCATTAATCTGGCTGCTGTTGCCGTAATTAATTGAAGGACCGTTCGTAGCAAGATCTCCCCCGACTATCGTATTATTACCGATCGTCGGGGAATTATCAGAAAACAGCGTTGCATCGACCGCCGAGCGGATGGCCTGTGTCAGAACCAGGCTTACCTTGACCGGGAGGGCTCCGGTATCAGCTATCCCCTCGGAGTGAATCAGCAGATCTCCTGCATATGTGCCGCTCGTGATATTACTGACCTGTACCGCAAAAGTATTGCTTCCGACCGTTCCTGTACCCGAATTGGATGAGGTTTTTGTAATAAGATTACTGACGATTGTAGCGATGTTGCTGTTGCCGCTGTTGCTAATAATATAGGAAGCCATCGCATCGGCTCCGGAACGTGCGGCATAGTAGGCCCGTTTGTTTTCAACTTGGTTCGCAACCATCTTGCTCTCCCCGAAAGCAATACTCAGGATCGCGGTCCCCAACACAGACAGCACAACCAATAAGACCATTGTCAGCACTAATGCATAACCATCCGATTTTTTTTCACATGACTCCCCTCCTTGTATTCCTATTATTTGGAAAAAATCGTTCTTAACCTTAATTGAAAGGATCCGACTTTCCGTAACTGCCTTTAATCGTCCAGGCATTGAATGTATCCTCGCCGTTATCAACTTTTTCCACCGCATAGAAAGATACAGTCAGTATGAATTTTAGTCCTTTTTCATCTTCCTTGGCTTCGACGGCTTCCAGCGCAATCGCCCGGTTTAGTTTTTCCAGGCTGGTGACGACTGTCCGGTACTGGGCGTAGCTTCCTGTAAACTCAATTGTTGTAGGTAACCGGAGCACCGCATCGGCAGGTAAAGTCTTCTCTTCACCGGTGGTGGCGGTACTCTGGGAAGTACCTGCAGCAGTAGGTATCTCTTTTGCCAGCTGGTCACTATAAGCCTGGTTAATGGTATCCGCTTCTTGCTGCAAGGAATAAGCCGGAAGCAGATAACGGTTGTCCTCCGGCATCACGACCCCACTAACTTCGGGATCAGAAAACTCAAGATTCGTCAACGTCGCGCCGCTTCCCTTCACAATTTTCTCCACGAGCAGCACGTACTGCTCCTTATACGGGTAGACGCCGGGGAAGAAGGCTTCAGAAGCCTCCATTCCGTTTGCTAATTGCGTTTCATAGGCCTTGACAATGCTTTGTTCATTTTCCAGGTCGCTTTTGGCTGCGGCCACTTTTTGATCCATCACTTCTTTATCGGCTGTTAAACTTTCAAGGCTGGCACTCATCGGAAGGTAAAGGACATAGTAGCTGAGCGCAATGATGATCACGACGCCGAGAACCATCAGCAGCTTTTTATCCCGCTCGGTGATTTTGACATCGAGTGATAATTTCCCAATCTTTTTCCCCTGCAAGTTTGGTTTCTGCAGCTTCATTATTCAGCCACCTCCTTCAATTCGCACAGAACGGAAAATTCATAGGCGGCTGTTTCTGTACCACTTTGAATAAACTGTACCTGCACCCTGGAAAAAAGCTCTGTTGCCTCCAGGTTATGGGCCAACTCGGCCACTGTCGCCGATGCCGGTACAGTGCCCTGCAAAATTACTTGATAGTCTTTGATTTCCAGAGATTTCAGGCTGACTGCTGCCGGAATCGTCTTTTGTATGGTATTCAGGAATTCACTGCTGACTTTAGTGGCCAGCGTAATTTTTTGTTTGGCCTGATTTACTTGCGCCGTATAGGTGATTAAATTCTCGGTAGCTGCTTTCTTGGCCTGAATGTCTGTCAGCTTCGCTTTGTTTTCCGAAGCATTCAGAAAGGCCTCGCCTTTATTAATCGCGTAAGAACAATAGAGCATCCTTGCTCCCATAATGCCGTAGAACAGTACAACAACAAGAATTACGCCGAGAATCGCTCCGTAGGATCTTCTGATTTTTTTCTTCTGAGCCAGTTTCTGTTTTTCAAATGTTGAAAAAAAGTTAAAATCATTCATTTTAGTCACCTGCTCTCAAAGCCTGATCAGCGCAGCGGAGGCATTGATATAGTCTCCGGGTGCCTGTTCATGGTCAATATACTGAATGTTACTGATCATCTGAAGCCGGTCAACTTTCAAACCGAGCCCCTGTGACAGGTACTCTGGTATTCCTGTAAGACTGGCTCCTCCACCGATCAGGTAGATTTGGCTCAAATCCTTGGAGCCGCTCCTGTTCGCAAAAAACTGCATGACCTTTCGGATTTCTTCGAGCAGTTCTCCGTAAAGCGGTTTCACAGCGGCTAGTGCTTCCTCTTTAGTAAAAACTTTTCCTTGTTCTATGGGCCGAATCTCTTCAACCGTGTTCTCAGCTGAATCAGAAACAGGTTCTTCCATATTTTCGGTTAGAACCTTCTTTTTAATCACAAACGTATGGCCTTTCTTTTTTACGGCAAGGGATCTGTTCTCGGTTCTCTCCGTTACGCCTGCTTCCGAAGCAATGCGCTCTTGTTTATCGGAAAGAAACTCCAGTTTCTTTTCTTCAGCCTTCTCTTCGGATAAGGCAAATAGGCCTGCAAGCAGGCGGTCCACTGCTCTTCCGCCGAAACTGATAGAGCGGAAGAAATTCAGGCTGCCCTGAGAGATCAGATAGATCATCGTCCCGGAATATCCAATATCTAAAATGATATAGTTCTTCGACAAATTGTTGTTAATCGCAGTCTGTTCGTTGAAAATTTTCGAAATAACATTCGCATGAATGTCCAGGGCGACTGGTTTCAGCTTAAGGCTATCAAGAAGGTCGTAATACGCATGCGCTATTTCCTTATTCATGACTGCTGCCCGTACCTTGACTTTTTTCATTCCTCCGGTCTCTGTCTCACCGATCTTGCGGTACTCGACCAGATCGGTATCCGTCATACCGAAAAATTGAATAATTTCATTCTTAATCATTGCTTCGAGTTCTTGCTCATTTCCTGAAGGAACCTCAAATTCACGAATAATCACGCTGTTGGAGTTAAACGTAATCAGGGCATCTTTAGTGGAAGTATTCAGAGAAGCAAGCACTTCCTGCATGGCTGAGGTCAGCACTTCCTTATTCATAATCAGGCCGTCCGAGAGCACACCTTTCGGAAGCCCGATGCTGGCGCTTCTCAGTATTTTCACAGCATTTCCTTCCGCCTGGCCGACAATCGCATGAATATTTCTTGTTCCAAGATCAAATGACAGATATGCAGCAGTCAAGTATATTCCCCCTCTTATGTAAGATGAACTTATATATTTTGATAGGCGCCATACATCGCCGAAACAATCGACAGAACAATAAAGCCGATCACGACCGCCATCACAACGATCAAGGCCGGTTCAAACAGCGCCAGCATACGCTGAATTGCCACATCAGCTTCCTCGTCATAATAGGCAGACGTTCTTTCCAAAATACTCTCAAGTGAGCCGGATTCCTCGCCGATGCTGATCATGGAATAAATCATCGGCGGAAACACCCCGATCTTGCGGATAGACTGCGAGATTGTCGCTCCTTTGCTCATATCCTCTTTGGCAGCTAACAGACCGTCACTGACTACTTTATTCCCAAGCACTTTCGCGGTGATTTCTATACAGTTCAGCAAAGGAATCCCGCTGCTTAACAGCGTGGAAAGGGTACGGGCCATCCTGGCGGACATGATCTTGATGGAAGTCGACTTTACAACAGGGATTTTCAGTTTCATTCCATCCCATTTCAGTCTTCCGGAATCGGTCTTAATGTATTGTCTTGTTGCAAAAACGATCGCTGCAATCACAATAATTAAAATGTACCAATAAGACCTCATAAAATTACTGATTCCCATAAGGATTCTGGTTGTCAGCGGCAGGGTTGTGCCAGTCGATTCAAACATGGCGGTAAACGTCGGCAGCACAAAAGTCATTAATATAATAACCACAATGATCATTACGCCGGTTAAGATGGCCGGGTATGTCATGGAAGAAATCATTTTTGTCCGAAGCTTTCGTTCCTTTTCAAAATGATCCGACATTTTAGCTAGTACGAGATCGAGTTTTCCACTGGCTTCTCCCGACTCAATCATATTAATGAGAATTTCCGGAAATGCCTGCCCCTGCTTGCGCATAGCTTCGGAAAGCATATCACCTTTTTGGACTGCTTCATAAACTCTGAGAACAACCGCTTTGAGCTTTTTGCTTTCCGTTTGCTGATAGATTACATCGAGTGCTTTGATGACTGTTACCCCGGCTGTTAATAGTGCATGAAACTGGTTGCAAAACACGACAAGGTCTTTGACCTTTAGCTTGATAGGCTTATCCTTGCTAATCGCTTTTTGCGCGCTTTGTTTCTTTTCACTGACCTCGATGCAAAAAAGCTGTCGCTCTTTGAGCTGGCGGTAAAAGTTCTGAATACTATCGGCTTCCAGAACGCCTGTCGATCTCTGGCCGGAAAAATCTTTGGCAACATACGAATATAGAGGCATATCTTCGCTCCCTCTGCTATATTTTACATTTAATTTACATTATTTTTACATATTTTTTACATTTATTCGCTTATCTTATATTTCATTTTTAGAAATAAAAATACGTTTTAATTATACTACTAAATAGCATAAATTGTAATATTTTTCTCAAATTGTCATTGACAAAATCTTGACAAGTTTTTATTTCTATTATATTACTTCAAAACTTGAATCCCATCACCTGGTTTATTATGCACGTTCTATTTTACTTCTTTGTCCATCAACTCCGCGGGTGATGGGAATCGCTCCGCTTCGCGAATTGGCCTCTGCCAATTCGCTCGCTATCACGCCGGGGTTACAAAACCCTCCCATAGGTCGGCTTTTATAACCCGTTCGATTCCCATCACCCGCTCCAAAAAAACAAGCTCCTGCGCTTTGCGCAGGAGCTCTATTGTTTTTTTGGAGCGGGTGATGGGAATCGAACCCACGTAACCAGCTTGGAAGGCTGGCACTCTACCATTGAGTTACACCCGCATGTTTGGTAGCAGGGGGGGGATTTGAACCCTCGAATGAGCGGGTATGAACCGCTTGCCTTAGACCACTTGGCTACCCTGCCATGGCTCCCCGAGCTGGATTCGAACCAGCAACCTATCGGTTAACAGCCGATTGCTCTACCGTTGAGCTATCGAGGAATATGCTGGCGGAGAAGGAGGGATTTGAACCCTCGCAGCAGTTACCCACTCTAACGGTTTAGCAAACCGTCCTCTTCAGCCACTTGAGTACTTCTCCGTAAACCGCTGATTGGTGCGGAAGGCGGGACTTGCGCCGCGTGCTTTCAGCACGCTATCACGCCGGGCCTAAAAATGCTTCCATAGGTCGCATTTTCTTTACGGCCGTTCAAGGCCCTTCTTCCGATGAAAGCTTCATAATTGGTGCGGAAGGCGGGACTTGAACCCGCACGGTGTTAACCACACGCCCCTCAAACGTGCGCGTCTGCCAATTCCGCCACTCCCGCATAAAACTGGAGCCGTTAACCGGGATTGAACCGGTGACCTTATCCTTACCAAGGATACGCTCTACCTACTGAGCTATAACGGCGAATGCCTTTGAAAGATGGTGCGCTCGGAGGGATTCGAACCCCCGGCCTTCTGATTCGTAGTCAGACGCTCTATCCAGCTGAGCTACGAGCGCATATTTTTTTTGGAGCGGGTGACGAGATTCGAACTCGCGACTTTCACCTTGGCAAGGTGACACTCTACCACTGAGTTACACCCGCATGATAGATGGTGAGCCATCCGCGACTCGAACGCGGGACACCCTGATTAAAAGTCAGATGCTCTACCGACTGAGCTAATGGCTCGGAAATAATATTGATTTGATGGTGGGCCATCAGGGGCTCGAACCCTGGACACCCTGATTAAGAGTCAGGTGCTCTACCAGCTGAGCTAATGACCCGTCTGGCTGGGGTGGCTGGATTCGAACCAACGTATGCCAGAGTCAAAGTCTGGTGCCTTACCGCTTGGCGACACCCCATCGGTTTCAGGATGGATTCGTAACCTGATAAATTATGGCGACCCCGATCGGATTTGAACCGACGATCTCCTGCGTGACAGGCAGGCGCTTTAAACCACTAA
>Ga0209639_1003352_pt1 | contig 10823 bp, 12 predicted proteins | sample EPASupsiteHSE605_FD_187268 | JGI IMG/M metagenome (GOLD analysis project Ga0209639, IMG submission 187268) | Bioremediated contaminated groundwater from EPA Superfund site, New Mexico - Sample HSE6-05 (SPAdes) (version 2) | ecosystem: Environmental > Aquatic > Deep subsurface > Groundwater >...
TTCAAGTTTAAATCAAGTTTCTATCCTTATATAAAACACAAAAAAATCATTTTTTTTAATAATTTGTGAGGCTGCTTTCACTTTTTGAGAGCTCTTATGAAAAAGTCTACACTCGTTCAAGAGTACCAAATTATTCAAAAATTCGTTATTAAATCAAAGTATCCCATAGGGCTATAAACATATAACTACTTCCCTGACTTTTGGGTTTCAGTTTATCTGGCAAAGAGATAATGAAGAAAAAAGCTTTTTTCTTTAAATAATGGGTTTCTATCGTTCTGATCACCACTGTGAATATTTTTCTCTCCTATTCTATAAACACGAGTTAAGAGAGAAATAATTTCATTTTGGATTATCTAAGGGCGACATATATTCACTTTCGTTACATTTCCCTCTTAAAGCTCGATCCAAATATCTATTCCCAATTGTAAACAGAAAAAAGGCTTCTGGATCAAGAGGGTATTGAAAAGTATCGGATCCAAATTGACCAGAGACTAATTGTGCTTCAAGAAGTGGATTCTCTGAAAGTACGCCACGAATCTGACTTAAAATCCTTTTTTTCTTAGCTTTTTTATAGTTATATTGGGGATTTTTCGCTTTAAAATCAGAAAGAAGCTGTTCAGCCCTCTTTTTATAGGGTTCTTTTTCAAAATCGGATAACTCTTTCCATTTATGCCCCAATAACTGTGATAGCTCAATATTTGATTTATTTGGATACAAATTCTGGTATTTTGGCCGGAAATCAGAAGTAAAAAGCAAAAAGGCACTGGGTGGTCTTTTAATATTTGAATTTCTCCCACAATTATCGATGTCCAGTTCTTGATTCCAATTCTCATCAAAACATTTTCTTTGGTTAGATTCCCATTGATTCCGATAGGTATATGACCTTTCCATCAAAATAGTAAAATTCAGAAACGGTTTTACTGACTGGAAATTGCTCCAATTTGTGCTAAATACTGTTGAGGTGTAAGTGTATTGGTAGAACCAATAAAAAGCTTTGTTCCCTTAAGTTTTTCTTTCAGTTCATTAAGAGATTTGAGTTCCATATAGGAAATACCTCCAACTATAAAAAGAACAATATTTTGATACCTTCCTGTGTGAGGAGGCTTTTCGAAAACACTTGAATTCAACTTATCATCATAAACATCAGAAACAATTTCAGAAACTAATGGAAAGAACTTATCGGTTTTCAAAGGATTAGGGTTTGATGGATTAATTGGGTTTTTTCTTGGTAAATGAGATGATCTGATAAATTCTAAATTTCGGATTGCTTGACTATAGTCTGAAATTCTTGCGGTACTTGTGATTCTACTTAGCTGTTCTCCATTTAGATTCTTCGTCTTCAAACTATAAAGAGCGATAATCCTAGCTTTATCTAATGGAGATGGTTTTGGATTTAAAATTAGTGTACTCAAATCTTCAAAGGTGGTATTTTTCGACTGAATCACCATTTCTTGTTCAAACTCTGATACTTTAATGAGATCCCTATCAGAAAGCATATCACTTAATTGAGTACATAATGTATAGTGGTTAATAATCTCATCATGATCCTTTTTTGCTTTTGCAAGTTGTTTAAGAGCAAAAGACTTTTTCTCTCCTGTTTCAGAATCTATTATACTTTGATATCTTCTCTCATAATCACGAACCTCATTAAATTTTGAAGTAATTGAATTCGAATACTCAGAGAATTCAGAATATCGAAGATTAGCAAATAATGAACTATGATATACATTAAGAGGGACAACACAATCACCAGACTTCGGATTTTTTACAGTTATTGTGTCATTATCAATGTCCATATTTTCCCTTATCATTGCTTGGTAGCTAAATTGATGAAGGAGAGGAGCAACGGCATCGGCTGCACGAGGAACTATAATTAAAAGAGAATTGTTGTTAGAAAAACTAATACTTGGGTTTTCAGCAATCACAGAACTCATGTGATCTCCAAAAGACCTTGCCAAAGATGGAAGAACATCACTTCCCTTAGGATATGCTATGAGTGGTGTTGTTTTTAAAGTAAAAAAGAAAGAAACCAATCCCCTTACCAATTCATTGCAAACAGAGCTCCAAGGAATAATAGATCTTGAGCTATGATATGAAATAAAGGCTCCTGGAGATTGTATAACAAAAAAATTGGGCTCAATAGCAATATAATGGATGTAAAGATCAACCATTGTGAGTATTCGCTTAACAACATCGGGTCTTTGGGTTAAAGCTTCAATTATACTTTGATTGCACGTGTACGTAAATAGGACATGTGCAGCTGTATAATTTGGTTTTGGAGAGAAATCATTGATTAAAATGGATATATCAGTTGATGGATGCAATAAATATACGGCATGATAAGGCAAAGGCTGACGCTTATTTTCATAAAGTTCAGTTAAAACAACATTTTTGTCAACTAAATCGGTAGTTGAGACAAGAGATGATAAAATGGGCAAACTTTGGGTATCAACAATTAAAACAAACTTTTGATCAGAATTTGCAATTCTTATTTTTTCAATTACAGAAATGATAGAGTTTAACTCAGCAAGACGAATATCACTTACAAGAGTCATGATGAAGAAAAAAGTAGTTTTTGTGTTAAACCGAAATATTGATTAATTGAATATATTTAGTCCATAAACTCCTTAAGTAACTTCCATTTCTTTAGTTTATCATCAAATTTGGCAATTTTACATAGAACAGGACGGATTGCTTCTGGGGATTGTTTGATAGATCCAGATAAATCTTGCATACTAAGTTCAGGATTTGATTTGAATAGTTGGAAGAGATCATATTGAATCTCTTGATCCGTTTTCCTCATAACTCTGTCCTTAACAGGTCTTTTTGTGGGAATCTTTGATTTTGGTTTAATACTCGAGTTTTCTTCGAAATCAACAATTGTTTTAGGAGATTTTTTGACTTTAGCATATTTTAGAGACTCTTGATAGGCATTTCTGGCTAAAAAAGCTTTATCAATATCATTTGTTTTCAAATCAGAAGGACTATGAACGTGCCCAAGCATTTTAACATACCCGCTAAGTGGATCATAGTTAAATATATACTGACCAAGTGAATAAGGGGGAGGATTAGGCACAATCAGATAATCATCAGGAAGAAGATCAGAAGAGAAACCATAATCTACGCCTTTGTCTAGTAAAACTTTGACATTAGGAGGTTTTCCAGCTGCAAATGTTTCTATCTTTATCTTTCCAATCAAAGTCTTTTTTTTATTTCTTTTCCAACTTTCAGATAAATAATCGCCTACTCTTGTCATCCAAATATCATTATTGATATTTGTGGTGTCAAAATTAGCATATGATGGTTTTTCGACAACAAATGGTAATTCTGCTTTCATTTCCTTTACTAAGTTTATATATCGGTTATTCATTGAATTTGGTTGGTGGGTTTGAGTATTCAAAAAGTCAAAAGTGACACAATTCAAATAATGTCTGATGTTCTCAAAATATATTTTCACAAAATGGATTTTTTTGCCAGGCTGAAATGGAAACAGGTTTTGTGTTGCCTCCGATGAAGTCTGAGCTCACGCCGGGTGAGTGGATGAGTGTTTCACACGATGAATTGAATCAAATGTTGGCATTAATGGGGTTGGATAGGTACTCAGATGCCAGTGCAGGTACAAAAATTAATCAAATTGTTGGATTTTTGATTTATAATGGGCTTGCGAGTAGGCCGTATACAGTTACAAAGGAAGTTGAAGTTCCAAAACAAGGTGGTGGGTTTGAAAAAATGTCAGTTAAGAGAGTTTCACCTGAGATAATTATTGGGCGTTTGAGAGAGTATTATGAGCCTGTGCCTGAAGATGAAAATGAGTTTGCAGTGTCTGAGAGAGATCCTGACTATAAAGGATTTCAGTTAGCACTTGATGGTGAAGACTTTTGTAATCGTGAGAGAGTTAATATTCGTATTTTCGATTATACAGGTACAAGTTATGTTCCAGGTGACACAATTTTTGTCAATGATGAGTTTCCTTTCTTTAATATCTGTATTAGGTCAGTTACTTATCCTGGTTCAACTAACATAGTTGCACATGTAGTGTTCATTAAAGACACCAATGAGGTTACTGGACATCAATTTTGTTCTAAATGTGGGAGAGGGTTCAATATGAGAGACAAACATTGGAATGCCAAGAGAGACTTTGAAAATCACATTAAGAAGTGTGATGGTAAGTTGACTAGACAAGTTAAGTTAGATCCAGTTTCACAACCTTTTATACCATTTGAGCCTGTACTTAAGACAATGATTAGCCGTGGAGTTACTGACACCTTTGGGAACCCAATTGGGGAACATGGAGTTCGTTATTGTCCAACCAAGTATTAAATTACATATGATTTTGAAACTTATGAGTGTCCTGTTCATGTTGCCTCAGGTAAGTCCACTACTATTCTTTCTAGGTTGACTCCAATGAGCGTCTCAATGTGTTCATATAGAAGAGATGGAACATTCACCTATCATTTCTCACTTAATTCACATGGTGATGACTTTATGGAACATTTTATTGGTAAACTATTTCAAGAGGCATCTATTGTGAACATCGATAATGTTCAAGATCATCAATACATGGCTGAATTTTCAGATCTTGCTCAATATAAGCAATGTAGAGTTCTTGGATTTAATAGTGCAAAGTTCGACATAAATTTGTTCATTAATTACCTCGCTAAGTTTGCTAAGGTTATGGGAATGATAGGTTCATCCACTAGTTTCAAGTCAGTTACCGTAGTTTCAAATCAGACCACAATTCTTTTACTTGATGCACATAATTTTGTTGCAGGTGGTACATTAGATAGCTTTGCTAAAGACTTTGGTGGTAGTTCAATGGGTGATAAAGGTTGTTTTCCATATGAAGCAGTCACAAGTGAGACCATCGTTGATCTAATGAAGTCAGGTGAACCATTACCGATCACTAAGTTCTTTTCTACACTTAAACAAGGTTCAATTCCTGAAGTTGCCTATAACCAATATTGTAGTGATCTTAAGGAGTTAGGTTCACATTGGGCATTCCTCGAATACTATAATAATAAAGATGTGGAGATAATGATTCCTGCACTCAATTTCTTAATTAATTTCTGGAGTAAGTTTGGAATTGATATGTTACAACAAATGTCTCTCTCAAAGTGTGCCACATTATGTAAATATAGATTTTCGTATCGAGATTTCTCAATCAATGGTGCCTATGAACTTAAACGTGAACCACTATACAAGTTATCATATATTGACTGGAAGGAACGTGCATATCAATATCATAAACAAGATAAAGATAAGGGTCACGATGTTTCAAATAATGTATCTACATTGGATTATCAAGTAGTTAGACAAATGTTTGAAGAAGGTGCATGTTACATTTGTGGTCAACGTTTTACAGCTGGCTCTCATTCATCACATTATCCAACACTTGATCGGATTGATAATTCCATCGGACATACACTACATAACTGTAGACCATGTTGTCTTGATTGTAATTGTCGTAAATCTGATAAGGATGAGCATAAAGTGAAGTTTGAGATTAACATTAAACGATTTGCCTTAAGTAGAGGGCTTCCATTTACATTGGATCAATCACATGAGAAATCATATCATATAATTCGTGATGGCATAACTGGTGGGCTTGCCAATGTACATCATAGAGTTAATATTAAAGGATCAACATTGATTAACAAACTTAAGTATGATGAGAAAACTAATACTATAACTGACTATGATACTAATAATGTTGTGACACACTGTTTTGGAATTGATTTTAATTCATTATATCCTCATGCATTTAGTTCCGAGAAGCACCCATTTGTAAGCTATACTGGTGGAAAGATGTTCATTCCTGGTTATATTGTCAAACATATGGAAGACGTCAATTTAACTGAAGCACTTCATGTTATTTACAATATGGATCGTTATACGGAGTCAGCTCAACTCTTTATTGTCAAACTTAAGGGCTTCATTCCCCAACATAAGATCCAAAAGTGTGTTAACTTTGCTCCAATAATCCGTAATTTCGAAATTGAGTTGACTGAAGAAGTTGTAGGACCCTATATGTTCAATTTACTTAAACAGAATGATGTTAAGACTGGTCCAGGTGTTACTGAACATAAACTAACTCAAGGTTTCTCTACAGATAGTGAATTTATGTCATTTAGTTCATATTATTTATGGTTCATCATGGATGAGTTTGAGTTCACTATAACTGAAGTGTCTGACATTATTGTGTTCTCTAAACATGATAGTTTTAAGGCATTTGTTTCATCATTCCGTGAAGATAGAATTAAAGCAGCCATTGAAGGTAATAAAGGTCTCGATGCCCAATGTAAGAATATATTGAACGCCTCATATGGTTATGATGGAATGAATACAGAAAAATACACTGGTGTTAAAATGTGTGATCGAGCTGGTACATTTATGGCTCAAAACCTTCCTAACTTTCGTTCATCACGTAGATTATCAGATGACCTATATGAAATTGCTTCAGTTGCTGACTACTATAAATGTAAGACACCTATTCAGTGTGCCTATTTCACTCTAGACAATGCTAAATATTGGTGCTTGAACTTAATTTATATTTTCATGGAATGATGTATTGATATGGAGATACACTTTTGTGAAGGTGACACCGACTCAATGTATTGGGCAGCCTCAGGTTCTCCTACAGAATCACCTGACCAACTTCTTACTTATGTAGTTAAGGATAAAGAATTCTATGATCAAAATGTTGGTTACTTCATGCCCCGTAGTGACATTGTAGATAAACTAGAACGTAAGAGAGATGAAAAGAAACCATTGGGAGTCGCATTCGAGAAAGCATCTGACAATATGGTCTGTATTACTGCCAAATGTTACACCGCATGGAATAATAGTGGTAAAGTTGAAGCATTGAAAGTTAAAGATGTATCTAAGAACCAAAATATACATATAACACATGAATCATATCTTGAGGTTCTTAATTCAGGTAATGTACTCAAAGGTACAAACTATTCACTCAGAACTATGAGCTCACAAGATGAAAAAGTAATGTCAAAAACAGAGACACATAAGACTGCACTATCACCTATTCACATTAAAATGCAGACACATCCAAATGGGTCATGTCATCCATATCTTAAATTCAAGTCAACAGTAATTAAAACACCTCAAATACTTGATCTTAATGTTTCAAATTTAAGTTCAAATCTACTGAGTTAAAATTATAAAATTAGTTTAATTCTTTTTGTATTGTTCATCGAAAAGTGTCACATTTTGTAAAGTAGCATCATTATATCGTTCATCAAAAGTGGCAATAAAAACTCCCAAAACCAGTGGTTTGAAACTAACGCTGTGAGATTTTCGGTTGATCTCAAAAATTAGGTCAAAAAACATGACCATTGTTCTGGAATTTTTTGTTGTTTGGTCGGTGAGTGTTTTCAAAATTTAATCGAATTTTTTAAAAAATTAAAGTTATTTCCTGGAAAATATAAGCTTTGCTCAGAATATTGAGTGACCCGACTTCAATATTTGCGAAAAAGCGTATTAATATTTGGAAAATATTTTTAAATAAAAAAGTGGAATTGTCCAGGTCGACAACCTTTTAAACCAATTGATTTTCAATTAAAACATCGTCAACCTTTACCAGATTCAAAATCCGAATGTACAGCGATGAAACTGCAAGAATTAAATGGTACAGATCTCGGAAATGCCAATGCAGTTTTTTCGTTTCTTATGTCTCGAATTGAAACAACATTCAAGGATAGTTTATGTGATTTTTTCGATAATATTTTGAGTTTATACAGAGAATATAATAAAATTAATTCTCAATTATGTGAATTTCAACAACAAATTGCGGCCAATTTCGAATCAAATCCACAAAATCCAACTATACAAACTCTTGAACAACATGAAAATACACCATTTTAAGATATATTGCTTTTAAAAAGTCATCTTCCTGATTTGCAGGATGTATTATAAAAAATTTGTTTATTCAATAAGACAAAAGTTGGAGACTATATAGCCAAACGTGCTCAACTGGAAGATTGGAATGAGTTTGCATACGATCTACTTAAAGCAACACCCAATGCATTGAATTCGAGGAAATCTGTTCCAGTGTCTCCTGTGACGAACTTTGTTAAGAGTGCATGTGAAGAAAATTATGTGTTACGATCATGTAATATTGATGAAGTTATCCAGAATATATACAAACTTCGACAAATGAAAAAATAAGTATAAAATTAGCTTTAATTTTTATTAATCATTTACAGTTTCGAGGAACTCTTTGACTTGATATAAAATTACTTCATAAGATTCAATTTGAATATCAATTTGATCAAGCTCATTATTCAATTGATCTCGTTTGGATAATTTAGTTTGTTGTTGCTCTTTTAGTTCTTCAAGTTGGTCTTCAACTAGGCTTAGAAAAAGTTTAGCAGTTTCGGAGATATCTTGACTCATCAGAAAAATGAGGTTATTTCATGACCATGACGATTATGTAAAAGAATATTTATTGTTTTATTTATTCTTTTTAATTTTATACAAAATGAATGGTAACTTAAACCAACCCATCACACTTCCCCCTTTTGGCCAAATTGTCTATCAGAACTCAGGTGTATCTGGTGTTTTCAATCCAGTACCGATACAGCAGACTATTACATTACCGATTCCTGTACCACCTACCCCAACTGTACAAGCTATTCCTATTAAAACCTCTAAACGTGTTAGAATACATGAAGATCCAGATGAAGTGCATAAACTCACAGCCTATATTGATTCACTTTTACCATATGTCGTAGTCGAAATCATCTATAATGCAAATTTGTTCAATGATGCCAATAAGGTGTCCACTATGAGGAAACTATTGGTTAAAGAGCTTCTCTCACGTTACTACATGCTTCCTGATGAAGAAGACTACCGACTTACCTCAATTGTAGAAGAACTTAAGCATAATAAATATACTAAAGTTTCACAAACAATTAAGACACCTTAACAAGCAGAAGCATATGAACGTCACAAACTCATCTGTAGAAACAATTACCGATTAAAACATGGACTACCATTGCTTGATGGACCAATGCCTACAGATTCAACCTATTCTGTAAATCAAAACGGTACTCCACTTCAAGTTGCCGGCGCCATTACAATCCCTATGCCCCAACTTCCGGTAATGAAGCTTTGATAAAGTTATCTTTTATTTTTTTATCCAAACTCAAATGACAACTACTAGTTTAGTCGATCGTAAGACAATGCGCCAACTCTGCGACATTCTTTTCAATCATTATCGTGATGCAACACAAATATTTATAGTCATTGACCCTTCATTTAAGTGTTCACTCTCTAATGATCAATTTTATTTCATTGTTCAAGTTACACTCATTAAACTTATTCACAAGAACTTTAATCCAAACAAACCTCAAGATGGTGGACTTACCTTACTTGACTATAATACACTCACACATATGTTCAAATCGCATCACATTGAACTAAAACTCTCATGTAAATCATTCCTTGCTAAATCTATAAGTCAACTCAATGCAGTCCGTGTGATTATTGTCGATAACCAATTGATAGGTGATAAAGGTAAAGAGTTCTATTCTCACACATTAGCCCCACTTAGGGAAGGTAATGAACATTATTCAGCCGAAGTACGTAAATATTATGACACAATGGTTAGTGCACGTGATGAAACAATTGAGTCTAATATCAATTTGAACGATATAGTATTTGGAACCCAAGTACAACCTAAACAGATACCTGATCTTCAATCAGACCTTGATCAACAGGTGACTATCCGAATTGCCCCAACTGAAGACTCATTCATTCCAGGTTCACCAATATACTAGATAAATTCATTTTTGGATCATCCAAATGCAAAGCGAACTTGAACTTGATGTCGATGCTGACATAATTGAATCAATGACCGACAATGAAACAACTCAACTAGACAACCAAATTGCCCCAATGCATCCAGACAGTAATATATTTTTCAACTCGATAATATAGCACTTGGTAAGCAAGGTACTGGTAAGACATTCTATTTCTTTCGTGAGATACTTAAGCTTGATAAACTTAAAACACATCACATGTTGATCTATGTAACCAACAATGGCACCAATGACCAAACATATCAAATGTTCAAACCTAAATTGTCTATCCCGATACTTATTGTGTCATATGATGAAGTACTTGAGACACTACGTGGACTAAAAGCTTACAAGCAACTCTATAATCAAATTACAGATGATGGACTCACCAAAAATATAGATCCAGCTCAACGTGAGGCACTATTTGATGCACTCCATGTGAATAATTTTAGTCGACGTAGACTTCATACATTAGTACTCTATGATGATGCCTTCGAGGAACAATTTAAAAAGCATGAGTCACAGTTAAACAAACTAATGTTCGAAGGTAGACTTATCAATGTATCATTTATGCTCTGTACACAAAAGCTTCAAGGTATATCAACTCCAGTCAAATCACAAGCTACCTCAATTACAATATTTGCAGGATATCCACCTGTTGAGATAGCTCAAATACATCGTTCAATTCAGACAAACACTGACTATCAAGAATTCAAACAAATGATATGTCAACTTGAACCTAATAGTTGCTTGCACATAAATATAAAAATGGGTAGCTTGAAAGTAATCAACCTACAACATATAAATACGGTAATCAATAGACTCAAACAGAAGAAAACTTTTCCAAAATTGAAGAATGTTGATTTAATGTGGTAATCATTGTTTTTAGAACCTTTTGGGTCTTAAGTACCTCTTGACGTGTCTCATTAAGTAACGTTGTAAGTTCCTCCACTTGTTCATTTAAGGGTACAATCATATCAATTTTAGCTATATCTTGTTTAGGTGGCT
>Ga0209639_1003353_pt1 | contig 10819 bp, 2 predicted proteins | sample EPASupsiteHSE605_FD_187268 | JGI IMG/M metagenome (GOLD analysis project Ga0209639, IMG submission 187268) | Bioremediated contaminated groundwater from EPA Superfund site, New Mexico - Sample HSE6-05 (SPAdes) (version 2) | ecosystem: Environmental > Aquatic > Deep subsurface > Groundwater >...
GGTAACATGAAGGATCAAAAAATCAAGGCAGTGGCCATAATTGGAGTTATAATTATTGTTAGTGTGATTGGAATTTACATCTTTTCTTCTGGCTTTAACCTATCCGGCGAGACCATAGATATGATGGGGAGAAGCGTTGCCGTGCCTGATGAAATCAATAAAACCTACGCCATGTCGGAATCCGTCACTGTGCCCCTTTACATGCTCGTCCCAGATAAGATGATTGCCTGGAATTCTAACCGAACCTCATCAGAAAACCGCTACCTACCTTCCCAGTACCAGAATCTCCCTGTTTTAAAGGGAGGTAAGCAGAATGCTAATTACGATGCCATCATCGCCCAGAATCCAGATGTGGTATTTGTGGGTCATGGGGAGGATAAGGAAACTGTCAACAAAATCCAGGAAAAATTTGGCCAGATCCCGGTTCTGGATGTGGAAGGAGATAACAATCTCACCGATATCGTGCCCTCCCTTAAATTCATGGGAAAAGTTTTAGGAGAAGAGAATAAATCCAATGAACTGGTTAGTTTCTACAACAATGTTTCAGGTAATGTTAAAAACAAGGTTTCCAGTATTCCGGAATCTGAGAAAAAGAAAGTTTACTATGCCAAGGGTGAAAATGGTTTAAGCACTTTTGCACCGGGTTCTCCTCAGGTTCAACTTATAACCATTTGTGGTGGGGTGAATGTGGTACAGTCCCCGGCAAGTAAGGGAGGTATGGGAGTTTCCATGGAACTGGTTTCCCAATGGAATCCAGATGTCATCATCACCAGTGATTCACAGTTCTACCAAAACGTTTACACCAACCAGTCCTGGCAGAATGTGAATGCAGTGAAAAAAAAGCAAGTATACTTGGCACCACAATCCCCCTTTAACTGGTTTGAAAACCCCCCCGGGGCCAACACCATTATTGGAATACCATGGACTGCCAAAGTACTTTATCCCGATAAATTCAGTGATATGGATCTTAAAAACCTCACCAAAGAATTTTACAGTGAATTCTACCATTATAATTTAACTGATGGGGAAGTGTCGGATATACTGAGCTCTTCAGGGTTAACACAATTTTAATTGAATTTATAATTAGAATTTAAATTTTTCTTTTAAATAAATTCGATACGTATATATATGTATATCGATTATTTGTTATCCATGGATCCCATGATTAGATCTATTAAAATGGTTAAAAGGGGGAGGATAAAAAGAAGGATTAATCTTTATAATTAACGAATTATTTGTCTTAATTTGAGTATTAATTGATAATTGCTTGATTAAAATAAAAATAGAGGTTAAAATGGGAAAAACTAAACGAATATCTATTCTGCTCATGATTGGTGTGATTTTATGCATATCCACCGTGAGTACAGTTGCCGCCGAGGATAACAGCAATATGACTGTTATTTCCCCTAATAGAGATGTTAATCTTTCAGTATCCAATGACAATGGAACACGGTTCGATAACAATGGGAACGATAACTATAATTTCTTCAACACCCTGCAAGGTTCTTCACAGGGAATGAACGAACTGCACATAACCAATGATAGTGGTAATGCTTATGGTAGCGTGGTATCATCCAATGATACATCAGGAACATTTTATGTGAGTAATACTGGTGGCCGTGGTTGGAATGATGCAGGGATAATTATGGTAGCCATTAATGGAACCATACTAGATAACTTCGCCTTAACCATAACCACCAGCGGATACACTTGGATTCCTGTAGATAAAAGTAGTACTCCAGCTTACAGTGCCTTGACTTACAATCTTGTTGCCCTGAACGAAACTTTCTACAAATCTGATTTTATCTACGGACCTCAAATCTGGAAGCCCGCTCCTGGACCAAACAATTACAATGTTCCTATTTTCTATGGTCAGGACATGACTAACACAACCAACACATTTAGTATATTGTTCATTGACCTTTACGCAGGCATACTTAAAAGCTCATTATACAGCGGACTTATGGATAATGGTATGATCAAAGTCCAATACACTATTGTTGGCCTGTCTGGAGGGCAAATGGTTTCATTTAATGTCTATGGATATTCAAATGATTCCAACCAGGGCCAGGGAATACGATGGACCAACCGGATAGTTGACTCTGGAAGTTCAGGATATACAGTAACTGGTACTGATTTCACTGCTCCAACAGTTCAGGCAAGTCCAAATACCGGTACTTACAACACCGTTCAAAATGTAACCCTAAGTGCCGATGAACCCGCCACTATCTACTACACCACCGACGGCACAACACCAACCAGCAGCAGCAACCAGTACACCGCACCTATCAACATCAACACCACAACCACCCTAAAATTCATGGCAATCGACACAGCCGGAAACCAGGGCCTCGTGCAGACCGAAACTTATACCATCGACACCATAGCCCCCACAGTCCAAGCAAACCCTAGTGGAGGACTATTCAACGCCACACAAATTATTACCCTAACCACCGACGAGCCCGCCACCATCTACTACACTACCGATGATTCAGATCCTACAACCAGCAGCAACCAGTACACCGGACCAATCAACATCACCACCACAACCACCCTAAAATTCATGGCAATCGACACAGCCGGAAACCAGGGCACAACATCAAATCCGATGTCTACGTACAGATAACACCATCCATCACCAACCCCACAGTTGGTGACCAAGTAACCTACACCTTCAAACTAGGAAACAACGGACCCGGAGACGCACATAACATAGTATTCACCTACGTAATACCCGAAGGAGTAGAATACGCAGGCGCAAACGTAGACCAAGGAACATTAAACTACGACCCAACAACAAGAACACTAACCTGGACAGTAGGAAACGTAACAGCAGGCGCAGACCCATACCTATGGCTCAATCTCAACATACAAAGCGCTGGAACATACAACATACTGCCAACCGTAACCATAGCCGGATACAACCCAGTACTAACCAACAACATCGCATCACTACTAATAAACGCCGCCGCAGTAACTACCAACACCCCAACAGGACCCACCAACACCGTACAAGCAGCAACCACAACCAACATCCAAACAGGAACAGTACCCATGCAAACAACCGGAGCACCATTAGCCGGACTAATCCTAGCCATCCTATCCATAGGAAGCGGAATAACCCTAAGCCGGAAAAAATAAACATTTTTCCTTTATATGGAATATTATCCATTTTAAACTAAAATAATCATTAATTAACGATTTATTTTATATTAATCAGATTTAAATCAGTTTTTACATTGTTAAATATTATTTTAGCTAATTTAAATTGTTTCTTAATAGTTCTAGAAATAGAATAATATTCGATATGTTTATATATACATTTCGATGTGAGTAAATGATTAGTGGAGAATAATAAGCGACCACCCAACTAGTTGTTCAAATTTTTCTAATTTTTAGGGGACAACTATAGTGGTAAAAAAATTTTAACAGTTTTATTACTTCCACAGACCATAAAAGAGCCATCTAACCTCATTAAATAGATTTGCTCTGAATTAAAAAAATAATAGGAGGAACGAATGTTAAAAAATAAGAAAACAACTATTTTGCTCATGGTTTTCGCCCTACTTTTTTGCCTTCTGGCAGCGGGAGCTGTGAGTGCAGCAGACCCACCCACTGCCAACTTCACAAGTAACGTGACCAACGGCACCGGGCCTTTGTCTGTACAATTCAACGACACATCAACCAATAACCCGACTAGTTGGAACTGGGACTTCGGAGACAGCAGCACATCAACCGAACAAAACCCCACACACACCTACACCAATGAAGGAAATTACAGTATCAGTCTCACAGCATTCAATGCAGATGGCAACACCACCATAACCCAGAACAACTACATAAACGTGGCCATACCGCCAACAGTAACCAACAGTCTCACAGGTGGAACCTACAACACCACACAAACCGTCACCCTAACCACTGACGACCCCACAGCAACCATATACTACGCCAACGACACCAACGACCCACGAAACAGTACAACCAGAACACAATACACCGGACCAATCACCATCAACACCACAACAACACTCAGATACGCAGCACAAGACACATATGGTAACTGGAGCCCATTGTACCTACAAAACTACTTAATCGGAAATAATAATTTATCATGGCCAAAATTCCAGGAAAATCTTAACAATACAGGTCAATCTCCATACGTCGGCCCACAAACCAACACAACACTATGGACCTACACTACTGAAGGTTACATATATTACGCTGCCCCAGTGATCAGCGCCGACGGAACCATCTACATCGGAAGCTACGACAGCAAACTCTACGCAATAAACCCCGACGGAACACTAAAATGGACATACACCACCGGAAGTAGAATATATGGCTCAGCAGCTATTGGTTCAGACGGAACCATTTATGTAGGAAGCTACGACAAAAAATTATACGCAATAAACCCCGACGGAACACTAAAATGGACATACACCACCGCAGGCTACATCTACGGCTCACCAACAATTGACTCAAACGGAACCATCTACATCGGAAGCTACGACAGCAACCTATACGCAATAAACCCCGACGGAACACTAAAATGGACATACACCACCGGCGGTCGTTTAAATTATTATGGTGGTGCTCCCGCCATAGGATCAGACGGAACCATCTACATCGGAAGCTACGACAAAAAACTATACGCAATAAACCCCGACGGAACACTAAAATGGACATACACCACCGGAAACTACATCTACGGCTCACCAACAATTGACTCAAACGGAACCATCTACATCGGAAGCTACGACAGCAAACTATACGCAATAAACCCCGACGGAACACTAAAATGGACATACACCACCGCAGGCTACATCTACGACTCACCAGCAATCGGAACAGACGGAACCATCTACATCGGAAGCTACGACAAAAAACTATACGCAATAAACCCCGACGGAACACTAAAATGGACATACACCACCGCAGGCTACATCTACGGCTCACCAATAATTGACTCAGACGGAACCATCTACATCGGAAGCTACGACACTAAACTTTATGCAATAAATTTCAATGGAACACTAAAATGGACATACACTACAGGAGGTAGAATTTACGGCACATCCACGATTGGACCAGATGGAACCATCTATGTGGGAAGTTATGATAAAAATATATATGCAGTTAAGGATCTTGCCTGTGACCTTAACACCAGTGTGACAGTGGATAATCAGACCCCCAAAATCGGAGATGACTTGAACATCACATTCAAAATAAATAACAACGGGCCAGGCACATCATTCAGAACTGTTCTAACCTATGAATTACCAGAATGGCTTGAATACATCGGTGAAACGAGTGATAGTGGAACGACATCATACAACACTACAAGTAAAGTATTAACATGGACTATAGGAGATTTAGGACTGGCAACTACCTCAATGAATATTTTAACCCAGGTAATTGCAAGTGGAACCTACAACATAACCCCCTACCTTGCTAAAATCACCAGCGACTCTAACGAAACAAATAACATTGGTTCAGTTACTGTCACAGTTTTAGGACCTGTGCTTAATACCAGAACTAATACAATATATAGTACCATTCAAGCTGCCATAGATGATGTGAATACATTAAATGGTGACACCATCCTGATAGGTAGCGGAAACTACTCTGAAAATATCAATATAAAGAAACAGCTAACAATGAATGTATTAAAAGCAGTGACCATAAATGCTGCAAATGTTAACATTCCCGTGTTTACAGTGTCAGTTAATGGAAACAATTCAGTGATCAATGGATTCACAGTAACCGGAGCAATTAACTCAAGTGGTATCTATATACTCCCTTCAGTTAATGCTACCATCACAAATAACACCATTACCGACAATAAAATCGGAATCCATGTAGATCACGGAGCTGCCAGCATACATTTCAATAACATATATGGCAATGAACTGTATGGCTTAAAATTCACAGGAAATGGTGTGGATGCCACTAACAACTGGTGGGGAACCAACAACCCAACCTATGTAAGCAGTGTCAATGCCCCTGGAAAAACAGACATATATGAAGCACAAAACCAAAATCACATCATATACAGTCCATGGATTGTATTAACAGTAAACAACAGTGATGATCTTCTAAAAGAGGGAGATAAATCAATAATCACCATTGATATGACCCAAAACTCATGGGGTCAGGACACATCCAGTCAGGGACACATACCAGACACACCAATCGCATTTAATTACAATCTTGGAACTTTAACCAATACCAGCACAACAACTTACCGAGGACGAGCAAACGCTACCATAACCGCACAAAACATCAGTGGAAAAGAAGACTTGACCACAACTGTAACAGGATACACTGTTAACACCACTATAACAGTTGATGCCACAGCACCAACGGTGAATAACAGTGTGACTGGTGGAACCTATAACACCACACAAATAGTCACACTCACCACTGACGACACCACAGCAACCATCTACTACGCCAACGACACCACAGACCCTATGAACAGCACCACAAGAATACAGTATACTGGACCAATAACCATTAGTAACACTACAACACTCAGATATGTAGCAGTTGATCCTGCAGGCAACTGGAGCCCATTATACTTGCAGAACTACGTCATAGGAAACGGAGGAGTAGCAAACTCACCACAACCCGAATTCCAGAACAACAACAACCACACAGGCCAATCATCATACACAGGGCCAGAAACACCAGCAATACAATGGGTCTATACAACTGGAGGAGGAATATACAGTTACGGTTCTCCAACAATCGGATCTGACGGAACCATCTATGTTGGAAGCGCAAATGTTTTATACGCCATAAATCCTGACGGAACAATAAAATGGAACTACACAACTAGTCAAAGTAGCCCTATAATGACTAGTCCCAACATTGGAACTGACGGAACAATTTATTTCGCTTGTGGTAAAATAATTTACGCAGTGAACTCAAATGGAATACTCAAATGGAATTACACTACAGAAGACGGCATTTACAGTTCATCAGCAATAGGTGCGGATGGAACTATCTATATCGGAAGTATTGATAAGAACTTATATGCGATAAATCCTGACGGAACACTCAAATGGAAATACACCACCGAAAACGGAGAATACTATAGCGGACTGGAATATTCTTCGCCTGCGATTGGAACTGACGGAACCATCTATGTCGGATCAGAGAATGGTAAATTATACGCAATAAACCCTGATGGAACACTGAAATGGTCCTACAAAGCAACACCAAGTTACATACGTTCTTCTCCAACCATAGGGGCCGACGGAACTATCTATTTCATAGAAGGAGGATATGGGGCTTTAATTGCATTAAACCCTGATGGAACAGTAAAATGGACATATAATAAAACCATGGACTCGAGATCATCATCATCCTGGAGTACTCCAGCCATTGGTGCGGATGAAACCATTTATTTCGCTAAAGGTTACAGTGTCTATGCTTTAAACCCCGACGGGACGTTAAAATGGACCTATTACACAGAAAATTGTATGTATTACACATCAGCTACAATTGGTGCTGATGGAACAATCTACTTCGGCGGTAACACAGTTTATGCATTTAACCCAGATGGAACACTAAAATGGACTTTTGGTGGAGAAACAAACAGTTTGGCTATTGGATCCGACGGGACTCTCTACTTTGGAAGCAGCGATAAAAATATCTACGCAGTTTCCAATCAAGTAGCAAACTTCACAGCCAACATTACCAGTGGCTCGGATCCTTTAATTGTGCAGTTCACAGACACATCTACCAGTAATGTGACCAGTTGGAGTTGGGATTTCAACAACGACGGTATTGTGGATAGCACCGAACAAAACCCTACCCACACATTTACCACTGCTCTGGGAACCAGTACTGTATACAGTGTGAAGTTAACAGTCAACACAACTTCCGGTACCAACAGTCAGCTTAAATTGAAATATATTACAGTTTATGCTCTGACAGCTGTTAATTTCACTTCAGATGTGACTTCTGGTCTGCCTCCGCTTACTGTGCAGTTCACGGACACATCCACCGGTTACAATATGGCATCCTGGTTATGGGACTTTGGTGATGGAAGTACCTCAAATTTACAAAATCCAGCCCATACCTACACAGCACCGGGTAATTACACAGTCACTCTCACAGTGACCAACCCTGCCGGTAGCAATAGCATTGTGATGTCAAATTACATAACCATACCTATACCTGCAGTGCCAGTGGCAAGTTTCACCGTGAACGACACTTGGGGAGTAAACTCTACAACCGTCCATTTCACCGACACCTCAATTGGGAACAACATCACTTCCTGGTTCTGGAACTTCGGAGACGGAAACAATAGCACCCTACAAAACCCCACACACACCTACAATGTAGTGGGAAATTACACAGTAAGTTTGACTGTAGCAAACTCCGAAGGAAATGATACAGAGGTGAAAAATGATTACATCATCGTGCGTGATGGTGAGGCTGATCTTCTCACCAGCAACAGACATATCTTTATCAACGTAGCCAATGATGATGGAGTTCTGTACGATGTCGATGGTACAACCTATAGTGGACCATCAAATACCTACTACATCAAGTGTGATGGAGGGGGAATGAATGCCCTGCACATCACCAACGATCCCAATGCACCAGGAGGTCAAATAACAAACAGTAACAACTCATCAGGAGTCCTTTGGGTGACTAACACTGGTGGAAACGGATACAGTGATGATATCATCCTCTTGATATCAGTACAGGGACCTATATCGGATGACTTCTCAGTCACCCTCACCTCCAGCGGATATGTGTTCACACCAGGAGTCACCAGCACAGCAACCTACGTGATCGGAGGGGTAAATGAAACTTTCACCAAGGAAGACTTCTTCTATGGACCACAGATCTACAAACCTGGATCAGGAACCCTGGGAGTCTGGTCTCTGAAACTTTACAATAGTCAGAACACCAGTGATAACTCAACTGCATCCTACCTGATGTTCATCGACCTTAAGGTTGGAACCCTACAAGGAGGTATAGACGGTGGTGCGGCGAAAGTAGAATTCAGCTTCAGCAACATGACCACCCTAGCAGCATTCAATGCTTACTCATGGTGCCTTTCCTCTAACCAGGGACAGGGCATAAGCTGGACCAACAATCCCACATCAAGTGGTTACACAGTTACTTACGTCCCAGTGCCAGTGGCTAATTTCACAGCCAACACTACTAGTGGATTGGAGCCATTAACTGTGGGGTTCACTGATCAGTCAACCGGTATTGTCACCAGTTGGAGTTGGGATTTCAATGGTGATGGTGTGGTGGACAGTACTGAACAGAACCCAACCTGGACTTACAGTGTCTCCGGTATCTATAATGTGGTTCTCATGGTTACTGGACCTGGTGGTAACAACACCCTAACACAAAACAGTTATATTACTGTCTTTAACAGCACCCCACCTACAGTTAACGCTAGCCCTGAAGAAGGTCTTTTTAACAGCAGTCAAAATGTGACTTTAAGCAGTGATCAACCCGGAAGCATAATATACTACACCACCGACGGAGCAGAACCCACCAGCACCAGCACCCAATACACAGACCCCATCCAAATATACAACACCACCACCCTAAACTATGTCGCAGTCAACTTAGGAGGAGTTTGGAGCCAAAACTATACAAAAACCTACACCATCGACACCACAGCACCCACAGTAACCGCAAACCCAATTGGGGGAAACTATAACACTGCACAAACCGTGACTTTAACTGCAGAAGATGAAAGCACAACAACAATTTACTACACCACCGACGGAACAGAACCCACCAGCACCAGCACCCAATACACAGGACCAATCAACATCAGCACCACAACCACCCTAAAATTCATAGCAATAGACGCAACCGGAAACCAGGGAACAGTACAAACCGAAACCTACACCATCGACACCACAAAACCCACAGTAACCGCAAACCCAGTTGGAGGAAACTACAACACCACACAAACCATCACCCTAACACCCAGCGAAACATCCACCATCTACTACACCACCAACGGAACAGAACCAACCAACAACAACACCCAATACACCACACCCATCAACATCAACACCACAACCACCCTAAAATTCATGGCAATAGACGCAGCAGGAAACCAGGGAAACGTGCAAACTGAAACCTACACCATCGACACCACAGCACCCACAGTAACCGCAAACCCAACCGGCGGAAACTACAACACCTCACAAACAATTACCCTAACACCCAACGAAACAGCCACCATCTACTACACCACCGACGGAACAACACCAACCACCACCAGCAACCAGTATACCACACCAATCAACATCAACACCACAACCACCCTAAAATTCATGGCAATCGACACAGCAGGAAACCAGGAAACAGTACAAATCGAAACCTACAACATCAAATCCGATGTCTACGTACAAATCACTCCATCCATCACCAACCCCACAGTTGGCGACCAAGTAACCTACACCTTCAAACTAGGAAACAACGGACCCGGAGACGCGCATAACATAGTATTCACCTACGTAATACCCGAAGGAGTAGAATACGCAGGCGCAAACGTAGACCAAGGAACTGTAAACTACGACCCAACAACAAGAACACTAACCTGGACCATAGAAACTGTACCAGGAGGAACAGACCCATACCTATGGCTCAACCTCAACATACTAAACGCTGGTACATTCAACATACTGCCAACCGTAACCATAGCCGGATACAACCCAGGACTAACCAACAACATCGCATCACTACTAATAAACGCTGCCGCAGTAACTACCAACACCCCAACAGGACCCACCAACACCGTACAAGCAGCAACCACAACCAA
>Ga0209639_1003354_pt1 | contig 10815 bp, 10 predicted proteins | sample EPASupsiteHSE605_FD_187268 | JGI IMG/M metagenome (GOLD analysis project Ga0209639, IMG submission 187268) | Bioremediated contaminated groundwater from EPA Superfund site, New Mexico - Sample HSE6-05 (SPAdes) (version 2) | ecosystem: Environmental > Aquatic > Deep subsurface > Groundwater >...
AGGCGTTCAGCTCAAGCAGGGTTATAACGGCAACCTGACCTCTGCGCAGGCCGGCAGCATCGGCGGCCAGATGGTCAAAAAGATGGTTCAGCAGTACGAAGCAGGCAAGTAACTAAGTTCAACACACTCTAAGCAATAAAAATAGTCAGCCGTCATATCCTTGGCGGCTGATTATTTTTCATGGTTCTTCACAATATTACGCTCATAATAGCCCATAATTTGAGCCAATTATACAATTTTGTTGCAATTTCGCAGTAATGGTGTAAATTGGTAGATAGCAGGGTTTGTGTTGCGATGTTTGAATGCTAAAAGTGTTCGTTAGGTAGGTTGTATTAAATCTCTTTTTCGTACGTAATAGCAACAATGAGAATACCGCTTAGCATTACAATCATTACAATTTTTCATTTAATGAGGAGATGCGTCTATGTATAAAAATGAGGCATTTAAACTGGGGGAGGATTTTCATAGAGTTGGGCATGATATCATCCCTGAAAATTGGCTTGACTCCGATGATTTTTACTGGTTTGTCCCGTCTATAGTTAATATGGCATTTGCGTGCGAGCTTTACTTAAAATCTCTAGTATTAGACGGTTCAAGTGCAATGAAGGAGCATGACTGGGTAAAATTCTACAATCTATTAACGCCTAGTCAGCAAATGAAAATTCATCATTTTATGGGCAATGATGATTTGCTCGAAAATATTCGCGAAGGTGGTCGCGTTTTTGTTGACTGGCGGTATATTTTTGAACACGACAGGCCAAAAAGTGTTGATATTATTTTTTTGGAAAATTTTGCGATTGTCCTACACGAGTTAGCGCAGGAAAATTTGGATTAAACTCCATCGTGCGAGATGTAGTAAACCTTACAACAGCTTTTGAAAATCTGCTATTGTCTTGCATACACGGATTTTATATATGTTTCTCAAGTTTCTGTACTGAAGAAGAGGCTAAAAGCTCAAAATCCGAAATTAATTATTATAGTCAAGAACCATTGGTTAGGTTAGAGAGCATCTTCTAAAAATATACTCGCAACCAAAAAGAAGCGGGGAAACTCCCCGCTTCTTACTTATTATTACAGCTTACGACTGATATGATAACTCCAAGTTGTACATTGAAACCACATCGCCGGTTTCGACGCCCATGGCTTCCATCCTTTCGAATATTTCCGCCTCGCGCAGGATGCGATCAAAGTACATTCTGGACTCGTAATCCGTAAAGTTAACCGTGGCGACGAGCTTTTCTAGCCACGGGCCCTCGACGAACCATACATCGTCGTACAGCCCGATGGTAAGCTCTTCTGCGGTATCGATGACGGGTTCGAGCGCGAAATCGGTATGCTGTGCACTTACCGGTCTGACGCCAAACACTACATACTACTTCAGCGTGAAAATTATGAATGGCAGTGGAACAACTTAATAGAGAACAACTATTTTGGGCAGTTGCGTTAGGGGACAAAAGCCCTGCCCGGTAAAAACCAAACAAGGCTTTTTTACATTTTCCGTATCTACAGTCCCTTTACAGGTTCAAAATTGTTAGGCTACCGCCCTTGTTTTTTTACAGTATGTCATATAGCGCGTCGAGGATATCGGCTAAGCCCTCCAATATTGAAGACAGTTCGGCTTCAATCGCACAGCTACCCCTGTTGACGTTTCCCTGCCGCACGCAGTTTATACCTTGGTTAATCCCGCAGAGTCCTTTCCGGATATCACGGAGCCCCTCGCAGGCTTCCCGTCTCTCCGCAGAGCTCATCTCAGGTCTGAGTACTTTCAGCCCCGCCGCGATGTCGCAGGCTCCTTCTTTACAGCTCGCCGAGCCCTCGCAGCACCGGTTTGTCCCGGCAGTTATAAAACCGCTCTTAATACTGTTGAGCCCCACCCTGATATCGAAAATTCCATCTTGTATGCTGTCTTTGCCCTCGTTTATCGTCCTGATTGCAGCGAATCTCATATCATCCGAGCAGCCGCACGTTCCATTTGACATATAATTACGCCCCCCCTTTGCAGAATCGTTCACTATAGTATATTGCGAAGTGGCGAAAATGGGGAACGGAAAGTATGAAATTGGGGATGTGATATTAGTTTTCTGCGGTTTTCATATTTATTTCTCGGCAAATGGATAAACCACGCTATAAAGACGGATCCTATATTCTTTACATCTACCCTATTTATGGACTTTTCCCGTTGCCAACCGTAAACCACAAAGAAGCGGGGATAACTCCCCGCTTCTTACTTATTATTACAGCTTACGACTGATATGAGAACTCCAAGTTATACATTGAAACAACGTCGCCGGTTTTGACGCCCATGGCTTCCATTCTCTCGAATATCCCCGCCTCGCGCAGGATGCGGTCAAAATACATACGTGACTCGTAATCCGTAAAGTTAACCGTGGCGACGAGCTTTTGGAGCCACGGACCCTCGACGAACCACACATCGTCGTACAGCTCGATGGTAAGCTCCTCGGCGGTGTCGATGACGGGTTCGGGCGCGACATAGTCCGCCTCAAAGAACCTGATTGGCGGAAGCTCCTTCAGCTTTTCGGCCGCCGCCTTCATAAGCTCATGAGTTCCCGAATGCGTCGCGGCGGAAATCTCGTAATACTCGCAGCCAAGCTCCGTCACATAGTCGCGGAAATCGCGCAGAAGCTCGCTTCCCTCGGGAAGCAGGTCGCATTTATTGGCAACGACGATCTGTGGTCTTTCCGCAAGCTCGGGGCTGTATTCACGAAGCTCCGTGTTGATTGCCTCAAAATCCTCGATTGGGTCGCGTCCCTCGCTGCCCGAAACGTCGACAAGATGGATGAGCAGACGGCAGCGGTCGATATGGCGCAGAAAATCGTGCCCCAGACCCGCGCCCTCGCTTGCGCCCTCGATTATACCCGGTATGTCCGCCATGACGAAGGAAACGCCGTCGGCGACATAAACCACGCCGAGATTGGGAAACAGCGTTGTAAAATGGTAGTTTGCAATCTTCGGATTAGCCTTGGAAACGACGGAAAGCAGCGTGGACTTCCCCACATTGGGAAAGCCGACCAGCCCGACGTCCGCAAGGAGCTTAAGCTCGAGCACGACCTCGCGTGCGTCACCGTTCAAGCCGGGCTTCGCGTAGCGCGGTGCCTGACGCGTGGGAGTTGCGAAGTGATGGTTGCCCCAGCCGCCTCTGCCGCCTTTTGCAAGCACGAAGGGCTGCATATCGGACATATCCTTGATAACGCCGCCCGTTTCCTTGTCCCGTATGAGCGTTCCGCGCGGAACCTTGATGACGACATCCTGCCCGTCCTTGCCCTTCATTCTAGAGCCCATGCCGTTAACGCCGTTATCGGCGACATATTTGCGCTTGTAGCGGAAGTCCATCAGCGTCGACATATTGTCGTCGGCAACTACGATAACTGCGCCGCCGCGTCCGCCGTCGCCGCCGTCGGGTCCGCCTGCCGGAACATATTTTTCCCTGTGGAACGCAACCGCGCCGTCGCCGCCCTTGCCGGCCTTGACGGATATAGTTGCCTTGTCAATAAACATACATTTCCTCCATGCGCCTCGGCGCACTTTCTAATATGTCTCATTATCTGGAGATAATTCACGTTTCTCCGCCGACAATCGGACATAACGATAAAAAACGGGTGGGCAAGCCGCCCACCCATATAAGAGTTACTGTGCCAGTTCTTCGTAAACAGAGACCTTTTTGCGATCCTTGTCCAGACGCTCGAACCTAACAATTCCGTCCTTAAGGGCGAAAAGTGTGTCATCACCGCCGCGGCCTACGTTGTTGCCCGGGTGAATCTTTGTTCCGCGCTGTCTGACCAGGATGTTGCCGGCGAGTACGAACTGTCCGTCAGCTCTTTTGGGTCCAAGGCGCTTTGACTCGCTGTCGCGGCCGTTCTTGGTTGAGCCCATTCCTTTTTTATGTGCCATGCTTTACACCTCCATGTGTCATTTTCCGCGGAATTAAGCGGTTATTGTACCGATCTGTACCTGAGTATAGGGCTGTCTGTGACCCTTTGTGTTGCGATAGCCCTTCTTGGACTTCATCTTGAATACGCGTACTTTCTTGAACTTGCCGTTCTTGACGACGCTTGCCGTAACGGTTGCGCCCGCGATAACGGGGGAACCGAAACTGCTGGCGTTATCGTCGATAACTGCCAGAACGCGGTCAAAAGTAACTGTATCGCCGCCTTCGACATTCAGTTTTTCGATGAAAAGAACGTCGCCTTCGGCAACACGGTATTGCTTTCCGCCTGTTTCGATAATTGCATGCTTCATAAACTCGTGCACCTGCCTCTCTCGGAGTCTCGCTCTCGGGGCGGAAACCGAAGTTTCTCTTTCAAGCCCTCTCAATGCGGCCTTGTTAGTTTATCATGCGATAAATGCGTTGTCAAGATAAATACAGCGGTTTTTGAAGCAATTACGCCTTAAAAACGTATAATATTACAGCGCTTTTCCCAAGCTCACGCAGGATAAGCGCTGCAATACTCTCCTCTCGCTCTCCAAAACGCGCCGGAGTTATTCCTCCGGCTTACCGAATAGTTTCTTAATTTCGTTGAGGTCGCGCTTGCCGACCGCATTTTTCGGTACGCTTTCGACGAAAGTGACATATTTGGGGACCTTGATGCTGGAAAGCTCGGACTTAACTTCGCAAAGTATCTCCTCGCGCGTAACGTTGACGCCCGGCGCCCTGACGACCAGCACCCGGCCGACCTCGCCCCATTTTGGATCGGGTACTCCGACGATGCAGGCCTCGAGCACTCCGGGAACCAGCATTATAATGTCTTCAATCTCCTGCGGGAAAATGTTCTCTCCGCCGGAAATGAACATATTCTTCTTTCTTCCGCTGATGTAGCAGAAGCCGTCTTCATCAAGATAGCCCATGTCTCCGGTGTGTACCCAGCCGTCCTGCAAAATTGCCGCAGTTGCTTCCGGATTGTTCCAGTAACCGGAAAACAGCAGTTTTCCTCCGAAAACCAGCTCACCGCGTTCTCCGCGGGGAACATCGTTGCCCTCGTCATCGAGAAAACGCACCTGATTATAGGGCGCGGGAATGCCGCAGGAGTTCCATTTTGCGCGGACATCTTCAATATCGATTAGCCCGACTGGGTGGCACATATTGTTGGGACCGACTTCGGTCATGCCGTAAGCGTTGACCATTTTCACGCCCTTTGCCCAGTATATCTCGAGCAGTTCTCTCCCTGTGGGAGCGGCGCCCGTAACAAGGCAGCGGTAGCAGGAAAAATCGGTATCCGCAAAATCGGGCTGCATGGCCATTGCCTTATACATGGTTTCAACAGAAATTCCCATTGTCGGCTTTTCCTCCCTGATTGCGCTTAGAACCTTTGAGGGATTGAAGCCTCTCATAATAATTATCCTGCCGCCTATCAGCAGAAGCGGAAGGGTAAGTACATTCCAGCCGGCAGTATGGAAAAGCGGCAGCGTCAGGATTGCCGTATCGTTCTCGCTGAGCTGAAAGCCTGTCGAGTCGGCGATTGAATTGTAGAAAAGCGAGCGGAAGGACATCATTGCCGCTTTGGGTGTGCCTGTCGTACCGCCCGTGTGAATGAGCATCTGTATGTCTTCGTAATCAAGCCCTGGATTTACAGGCTCGGTATAGACCTCGTTGCCCATGATATCCGCGTAGCAGTATGTGTCGCCCTCGCAGGGCGCGTCCAGGCAGATGAATTCCTGCTTGAAGCCCTTTTCGCGCAGACTGGCAACCGTAAAAGCGAATTCTCCGGAATAGAAAATGACCTTCGGCTCTTCGTTTTCAATGAGAGAAAACAGCTCCTTTTCGCGGAGCAGGCAGTTATACGTGGTTATAATCAGACCTGTTTTGTATGTGCTGTAAAACGCGTCAAAAAACGCTACGGAGTTGGTTGCGCAAAAGCCGATACGGTCGCCCTTTTTCAATCCGAGTTTGTTAACCAGGAACCACGCCAGTTTGTCGGAACGCTTGTCCAGATCGGAATAGGTGTAGCGCTTTCCGGTGTCGTAATCATAGATTGCCTCATGCTTACCGGAAAAACGCACCCGATATTTGCCCATGTTAAACAATGTTTCAGAATCGTACATTTCCAGCCTCTCTCCCTATGCCCCTCACATCTCAAAAACAGCTTGATTTTGTTGTTGTCGTTTATTTGCTGCTTTTGTCAACCTCACAGTATTGTTTGGTTAAACAGGACATTTATTACAACAATACAAGAGCATTTTATAACTCATTAACAAAATAATCAACAAGGAAAAACGTCAAAAACCCGATTTATGACTATTTGGTTATATATTTTCCGGAATGAATAAGACGACTAAACGAAATTTGTTAAATACACCGAACAAAGTCAGACACATTTTCAAAATGGTTTACATAATAAGAGAGAACCGGACCCGGTATTTTCCGGATCCGGTTAGTTTTACGTCAGCCACATGAAAGCTACACCGAAAGCCTCCCTGATGAAATAATTTGCCATCAGAACCGGAAGACCTGTGTGAGCCGCAACGCCCACAGCGTCCGCCCCGAGTTTGCGCGCCATATATGTTGCCCTGTAAAGGTGATACTCCCCTGAAAGTACCGCTATCTTTCCATGCGGGTCGCCGCCGCTTTTTTTGATGATTTCCAGCGAGTTTTCAAGGTTTTCATATGTGGAGGTCGATTTATCCTCCATTATTATTCTGTCCTCGGTGATGCCGTTTTTGACAAGCCAGCTTCGCATACACTCGGCTTCCGAAACAGCCTCCCCTTCTCCCTGACCGCCGGAAACGACTGCCTTGGCTTCGGGGTACTCGTCAAGATACGCTTTTGCCGCTTCGAGCCTGTACTCCAAAGCCAGCGACGGCGCCGTTCCGTTGACTCCTGCGCCGAGTACAACAAGGTAAGGCGCTTTGGCGTCTCTGCCGGTATGCGCGGCGCTTATGACGAAAACTTCTATGACCGCAAAAAACGCAAGTCCAATACATACAAGCGAGGTGAGAACGGTTTTCAGTACCTTCGCGCTTTTCACATTCTTTTTTGCGAAAACGGAAATCAGTCTGTAAAGCGCGACAAGGAAAGTAATTGCCAGTAACGCCAGAAAAATGGTTTTATAGCCAATCATAACGCGGGAAAATACCGCGAAAACAGTCGCGAGAACAGCCTCGGCAGTCCAAAACGGCGCCGCCGGCAGTCTTTTCTTTTCATCTTTCATTTTAGGTTGCCTTTCATTATTCCGCAGACGGCTCAGAACTAGTCGGAAATCTCCTCCCACTTCTTATACAAAATGTCAATCTCTCGCGCAGCTTCCGCTTTCTGTAAATCCAGCTCCATGAGTTTCTGAAAGTCGGAAGCGTTCTCCTCGCAGAGCTTTTCGATTTCCTTCATTTTGTCTTCGAGCTTTGCGATATCCCGTTCCGTTCTCTGGAGCTGCTTATCGTTGTATGCCGCCGGGTTCTTTTTATATGCCCTGGTCTGTTCCTCTTTGACGTTTTCTTTCGCGGAAAAGTTCTGGCTGAGCTCGCTCTGCCGCTTCAGATGCTCGCGGTATTCCACGAAGCCGCCGCGGAAATCGGTTATCGTGCCGTTTTCAAGCGCCCATATGCGGGTTGCGAACCTTTCAATAAAGTAGCGGTCATGCGAAACGAAAAGCAGCGCTTCGTTGTAGTCGTCGACCGCTTCCTCAATCCATTCGCGGCTCTGAATATCCAGATGGTTTGTCGGCTCGTCAAGGATGAGAAAATTGACCTCGCCGCGCATCAGCATACATAGGCGTAAACGGCTCTGCTCGCCGCCCGAAAGCGCCGAAACGGGCTTGAACACATCTTCACCGATGAAGCGGAAACTGGCCAGCCTGTCGCGCGCTCCCTGCGGAGTGCATTTTTCCGAATAAAGCATCGTGTCGAGAAGGGTCCTCTGCGGGTAATCGAATTTGATTATCTGCGGCAGGTACGCGGTTTTGACGGAGGGACCGCGCCGCAGCAAGCCCCGGTCGGGCGTATCTTCACACATTATGAGTTTAATCAGGGTCGATTTTCCCGTGCCGTTGTCGCCGATGAGCGCGATGCGCTCTCCCCCTTCGATTATGAGTTCGAGATCCGAAAACAGAGTTCGCTCCCCGAAGGACTTCGTCACGCCGTCGATTATCAGCACCTCGTCGCCCGAAAACTCCCGCTGGGCAAATTTGATTTTCATTGCCCTGTCGAGCTTGGGTTTGTCTGTCTGCCTGAGACGCTCAATGCGTTTTTCCATTGAGAAAGCGCGCTTGTGCAGCTTGTCGGCTCCCATGAAGGCCCAGAGGTGGAGCTTATCCGCCGCCTCTGAAAGCTGATCGATTTTTGCCTGCTCCTTCTCGTATTTCTTAAGCTGCTCCTCATAGCGGTGCTGCTTTTCCTCGACATAAAAGCTGTAGTTTCCACTGTAGAATTCGGCTTTTCCGCCCGCTATCTCTACAATGCGCGATACGACGCGGTCAAGGAAAAAGCGGTCGTGCGAAATTGCGAGAACTGTCCCATGAAACCTTTGCAGATAATCCTCCAGCCATTCCGTCGCCTTCAGATCGAGGTGGTTCGTCGGCTCGTCCAGAAGCAGTATGTCCGTGTCCTCAAGAATGAGGCGGGCAAGATTTACACGTGTCTTTTCTCCGCCCGAAAGCTCAGCAAAGAGCTGCGCCCGCATGGCGTTCGATATTTCAAGCCCGTTTGCGACTCTGTTGCGCTCGAACTCCGCGTTATAGCCGCCAAGTCTTTCATAATCCGAGACCGTTCTGTCATATTCGCTTAAAACGGCGGCGGTTACGTCTCCTACCATGAGTGACGCAAGCTCGCTCATCTTCGCTTCAAGCATAAAAATCCTCTCATGCGCCGATCTGAGAACGTCCTCGACGGTATAACCATCCGGATAGACCGGTATCTGAGAAATCAAACCCAGACGCTTTCCGGAGGTGATGACGACCCTGCCCTCGTCGGGATGCACTTCGCCCGTCATTATGCGGAACAGCGTCGTCTTTCCCGCGCCGTTCTTTCCGAGTATTCCGACGCGCTCTCCGCAGCTAACTTCAAAGCTGAGCCCGTCCAATATGTTTTTGTCCTGTTCAAAGGCTTTAACCAAGCCCTGTATTGATATTTCTGACATTATTTACTCCTATAATTATAAGAAACCGGGTGCGCCATTTAAGCCCCACCCGGTCATATATCCTGTGAGGTTTCCCTTTATTTTTCCGCGACGGCCGCCTGCAGAACGGCATTTGCCACTGGACCCGCGTTTACAAGCCCTCCGCCGCCGTTTTCGATTATAACCGTGAAGGCCAGCGGATGGTCTTTGTCATTCAAAAAGCCGACGAACCATGCGTGCGAAGTGCCATCTCCAACCTCTGCTGTACCGGTTTTGGCGCAGATGTCAAGATTCGGGAACGAGCCCTGGCCATAGGCGTAGGCCACATTATAGCTCATCATTTCCTGTATTTTCTGCGCGGTGTCGCTCTCCATGAGGCGCTCCGAGGAAGAGTGCGCGCTTTTAAGCAGAACCGGCTCTTTTGCGAGACCGTCGTTTGCAATTGCGGAAACGAATCTGAGCATGGCTATCGGGGATATCAGGTCGTTGTACTGACCGATACCCATCCAGCTGAGATTGCTTGTTCCCGCCTCGCCCTTTTCGACGCTTCCGGCAGCGGTATCTACGCCGCTCACGTTAAGGCTCTTCAGAAAGCCGAATTTTTCGGCATAGTTATAAATCGTATCCGCCCCAAGCTCCTGCGAGATTTCCGAAAAGGCGCTGTTGCAGGAATTGGCAAGCGCCTGCTCGATGGTCTGCTGGCCGTGCGTGCCCGTACAGTGGACAAAATCCGCTCCGACCTGAACGCCGCCCGCGCAGGTGAAGGTTCTGGTATAGAGGTCTGGTATGTTCTCGATTGCCGCCGTGAGCGTGATGAGCTTAAAAATCGAGCCTGGTGTAAAGGTCGCGCCCAGAGCGCGGTTCATATAAACGCCCTCATACGCGGGAGTCGAAGTATCTGGCGGGTTGCTGGGGTCATATGAGGGTGTGCTCACCATGCAGAGTATTTCTCCGGTTTCATAGTTCGAAACAAGCACGGCGCCCTTTCTGCCGGCAAGCGCTTTGTAGGCAACGGCATTGAGCGAGGAATCAATGGAAAGCTTGACCTTTCCGCCGTTTCCCGTGACACTCGCCACTCCGTTGATGAAATCGTAGCCCGCAAGCTTGAAGTTGAACGCGCTGATTGCGCCTGTTCCGACGTTACCGGCGTAATCGCCGACTGCGTGGAAACAGGCTTTGCGTACGGTTTCATCCTCGGCATAGGAAAACACACCGTCTCCCGCGTGCGCAAGTACGACGCCGTTTCTGTCCGTTATCGTTCCGGTATCGAGAACCCCCTCGTTGAAAACGCTCTGGTTTGCGCGGAGCATAACCCAGTCTTTGCCGTCCGCAAATAATCTTACCGTAAATATGCAAAGACCCAGTACAAGCCCCAAAGCAATAAGCATCGAAAAATATGCTCTGTTTTTGATTTTTTTCATCGTCCGCGCCCCCTCTTCTCGTCGCTTCTGTCAAAGAGATTGCGTGTATCCTCGGAGGTTTCGTCTTCGTTCTCCCCGGAGCCTTCGTCCTCGTTTTCCGAAAACTCGTTCCAGTCGTGCATTTTTGAAGGGTCTTTCATTATGAAGCTCGCGCTCTTTCGCGTATCCGTCGCCTTGATGAAGGCAAGCAGCGCCCAGCAGGAAATCAGACTCGACCCGCCCAGTGAAACAAAGGGAAATGTGACGCCCGTGAAGGGCAGTATATCGAGCGAGCCGAAAACATTCAGTCCGAGCTGAACCAGCATCATCGAAACCGCGGCGCAGCCCGCGATG
>Ga0209639_1003356_pt1 | contig 10810 bp, 10 predicted proteins | sample EPASupsiteHSE605_FD_187268 | JGI IMG/M metagenome (GOLD analysis project Ga0209639, IMG submission 187268) | Bioremediated contaminated groundwater from EPA Superfund site, New Mexico - Sample HSE6-05 (SPAdes) (version 2) | ecosystem: Environmental > Aquatic > Deep subsurface > Groundwater >...
GTTCCATGTTCCGGCTGTAATGTCAGTGAAGAGCTCAAAAGCCTGCCGGAACGGTGGAATGTCGTAACAATCTGCTGTTTTGAGACAGCCCCACCAATCATTTATATTTGACTACACCCAACATTGTCCCGACACTGAATACTTTAAAACGTCGGTGAGACAATTCAATCACTGCATGATTCTGATTGTAGTCATGTTTGCTTTTCGGGTTTCATATCTTTTTTCGCCAAACCGATAACAAACATCAAGAAGGTAAAACTCGTCGTGAAGGTGGGCGTACATGATTGCACTTCTCACCTCTTGTGTAAGCAGATTTCCAGTCCCATACAGCAATTTCATTCCACCGGTCGAGTCGCGTACGATTGGCACCAGAAATTTATAATTCAGAATTTCATAGTTTATTTCGGTGCTGCCCAGGAATTGTACAACCTCTATTACCGGCCGGGCCAGTATTTCCGCTTTACTGAATCTTTCCGAGCTGTTTCCGGCAAGCCGCACCACAGGCTGTGGCAGTGGTTGTATGAGAAAAGTCTGTGTGGCAAGTAATTTTTCACCACTGGCTGTTTTTTGCATCACTTTAACCGTGTCGGTGCCCGGAAAACGATATTGCAGAATCCATTTCCCATCGCCGGCAGGAAGGACATATGCGGATTTTGAAACAAGAGAAATGTCCGTTGATTCAGTTTGGTTCAGCGTCACTTCATTTTTGATGTCAACATACAGCACGGCGTTGTTGGCCGAAATCAATGCGGGTGAACCAACGTTTGATTGTGCTCCCAAAAGCAGACTGTAACCGCAAATCAGCAATGTCAAAATGCATTTTAGTCCATGTCGGATGATCATAGATTCAGTTTTTATAATATTGGACGCAAAACAAAACCGGTTTCATCAGCGGCGGCTGGCTTTGCGAACGCTGGCCTGAATATCGACTTCCTGCAATTTCTTCACAATTTTTTCGGCACTTTTCCGGCTGATGTTTTCTCCGGCACAAAGAAAATAATAATCGGGCTGCAGGCCGTCGAAGTCATTCGTCTCTTCAATGCTTGCATCGGTTCCGATATCTGCTTTTTCGACTTCATCCATCAAAGGCTGTAACGACGCCGCATCGGCCGACATGGCAGCAACAACCAGGTATTCGCCTTCTTCCAACTCGTTTTCATCTTCTTCTTTTACTCCCTGAGTGAGTTCTATCGTTTTTTTATTCCCCGATTTGTATTCGGTCCATGAGCCGCGAAGTTGAATTTCGCCATCCTCTGCAATCAGCTTCAGATCAAAGTATCCGGCACCTTCATCTTCACCGTCCTGAAACAATAAAACGCGGTACATTTTACAGTTTTCACCTTCGTAGTTTTCGCAAACTGTGTCCATAATTTCGAAGCATCCCGTCAATGGATAATCTTCCAGTTCTTCATCGCTGAAACTGGCTTCAGTAATTCTGTTCCCTTCAATTCCGGAAATAACGATTTTCAAATCCGATTCAGCATCAGCCTCATCTTCTTCTTCCGATTCCGGGTCCGTAATAGTTCCGTTGTATTCATCGGCCAGTTCGGTTTCAGGATCACGGATACCAATTGTTGCACGGCTGTCGAAGATGTTTTTTAACCGGAAGTCAATTGTTTTATTTCCATTCAGTTTTGTCCAGGTTCCGGAAAACGATCCGCTTTCATCAATCGTTCCACTGAAAGTGGCCACTTCGACTCCGTCGGGATTGGATTCAGTCATTTCAACTTTTCCGTCTTTCAGGGTCCCATCCAGCGTCATGATGGTTCCGATGCTTTTGTAAAAATACTCACCGGAGACTTTATCGTTTGAGAAATCAAGAAACATAACCACGCTGCCGGCTTTACCCAGTGAACCTTCGAACGACATGCTGTAATCTTCTGTTTTAGTACTGTCACTGGCTGGAGCTTCGGTTTTGGCAGATCCGCCAAACAGAGCATTCAGAAACGGAATTTCCACTACTTTGGTAAAATGCAGCGTCAGTACAATGATTAAAACAGCACAACCTGCAAGCAGGATCCAGAGCCAGGTTTTGGGTTTCTTCGGCGCGGGATTATTGTCTGGTATATGCTCCAATGGCTGATAGGGCGGAGGAGTGGTGGCCGAAGAAAATGTTTCGGTTTTCTCTTCCGGGAAAGTATGTATTTCTTCAGTGGTCAATTCCTGAAACTGTGGCTCAGGCTCGGGTTCTGTCAAAGGAATGACTTGTTTTGCAAATGGATTTTCGCCAGCCATAAGTTTGGCCTGTTGTAGCGGATCGATGCCGTATTTGTTGATTACGGCCTCGAGTAATTCTTTTTCCTGACCCGCATATTTGTTCAGTAACAGGTCAATTTCATGCATTTTCCCGGGATTGAATTTCTCGTAAATAAATCCCAGAATTTCTCTGTAATTTGTCATATCAGCAATTATAATTCATCGAGGTTGATTCCCGGCTTACTGTTTTTCGTTGCTGGCTCTGCTTCTTGCTGAGCTTCCTGACGATGACGAACAGCTACCGGAATGGCAAATTTAGGAATAAATGCAATCAGATTCAGCATTACTTTATACAGATATTTATAAACTTCGGCCACAACATAGGCCGAAATCAGCGAAAACACGCCTGCTATCAGCAGCCCCAGTGTTAGATTGAGCATGATCCCCAGGTCAGAAAAAGAACTGAATTCAAATGCATAAACCGGTTGCATCAGATAAATGGTATTTAATACTTCCGGCAGTGAAATAGCTGCTTCAAAAGCGTCAAGAACAAGAATAATCGGGAACAATGCAATTCCAAGTACGTTTACAAATGAGCCCCAGAAAATCGCAATGATCTGAGCAAGCGGATTATACACCGGACTTGCTGTCAGTGCTCCCAGCAACTGACCAACCATAGCTGCTACAAATAAAACCAGTAAAACTTCTCCCAGCAGAATAATCAAGGTGGGCAACATGTGACCAAACATATATTCCAGAAGTCCGTTGAACGGTTTCTGAAATAATTTGCGCGACCGGTTATTGATAATGGCATACAGAAACACAAGTCCGGCAATGGAAACTGTAATGCTGATCAACGATATAAGAATGCCGATTATTTTAGGTCCGCCGTCCACATTTTCAATCAGGCTGAAATAGCCATCGCTGCCAAATAAATTTGTAAAAATGGATATGACTCCGAATATCAATAAGCCATACGCTGCAGCCTGCAACAGGTAGAAAAAAATCTTTTTAAACACCAGGCCGTTGTCCAGTTCGTCCATGGGCTTGCAGGCATATTGGCGGTAATACTGTTCGTATTTGCCGCATTTTTCATGCTCAATAAAGCTGAGCTTCTCGGGTTGTGTGTTGGTAAAATTCAGAATTTTCATGGTGCTTGGTGTTGGTTATTATTAAGAGTTCAAAAATGCTATTCAGAAAATCCGAGATATACGAAAACATAAAATGGAAACAACAAATATAATCAGTCAGGGGGTCGATGTCAAGTTGTGCTGAATCTGTTTATTCCAGAGCTTATCTATCATTGGCATGAGCGCAAATTACCAGACACCGCATGTTCCAGATTTAAGGACATCTCTAAAAAACCCATTTTTGTCATATTGAGCCCAGCTGTCATTCTGAGCGGAGTCGAAGAATAGAGAGCGACGGGATAAACTCCGTCGAAATATCGCTGCAATCAATTAAACACCAGCTTCGATAAAAAATAGTGACTTATTGATTGCATACAAAATGAGGTTTTTAGAGGTACACAAAAGCAAAAGAGTTAAATCAATGTTTGTCCTTTTTTCGGATTTCTATGTAATTTCGTTTACATTTATTATTTTCGCAAAAAATATACAGCATGAGGGAATACAAAATTTTTCACGGTAAGACTTTGGGGATACTTTCAGGCGGTGGTGACACTCCTGCAATCAATTCAAGCATCGAGAACATTCGTAATCGCGCACAGCTTCTTGGTTACAAGGTGTATGGCATCCGTCATGGCTGGAAAGGCCTGCTGGGCGACGGCGATGTGGTCGATCTCACCAATCAGCCTTACGATGGTATATATGGTGGTACTGCCTTGCGATCAAGCCGCACCAACCCTTTTCCATCAAAGAAAAATCCGGAAAGCCGTGTACCTCAGATTCTGAAAAATATTGAACGCTATAAACTGGATGTGCTGGTAACCATTGGTGGAGATGACACCAACGGTGCTGCCAAACGGCTGTATGAAACCGAAGGCATTCCCGTGATCGGATTCCCGAAAACAATCGACAACGATTTGCGAACACGCACGGTACATGAATATTCCAACAAAAAAATCGAAGCTGTACTTTGTCCCGGTTATCCCAGCGCGCTTAAAGGTGTGATGGAATTTACACGCCGTGTAAAAACAACAGCTGAATCACATTCACGTATTCTTGTTCTCGAAATCATGGGCCGCGATGCGGGCTGGCTTACAGGTGGCGCCGCTTACGGTCAGGCCGACATTATTCTTGTCCCGGAATATGCCATGGACAAAAGCCGCAAGGATTTCTTTTTCGAATTTGTAAAGGAATCTTTTATGCGTAGCCCGAAAAAATCGTTGATTATTGCTGTTTCCGAAGGCTTGCGCTGGTACGACGATCAAACTGAAAAAACTGATGTCGTTTATGCTTCAACCGAAGTGGACGAATACGGACATCCGAGACTAGGAGGTGTGAGTGGTGTGATTGCCAGCGAAATTTCAAATAAACTCGGCATCGAAGCCCGCGCCCAGAGCGTTGGCTATTTTGCCCGCTCAGGTGAATGCCGCTTGTACGACCGAAAACTAACAGCTACGCTGGCCGATAAAGTCGTTGATTTGCTCCTGCGCGAAGATTACGGCAAAATGCCAGTCATCAGCAAAATGGTCAGCTATCCCGAACTGGAGGAATTCAATACCGGTTGCATCGATATGGGCAATGTTGGTAATAAACCGCTGCCTGAGGAGTATTACGATATTGATGAGTTCCGCTTTACCGATGCATACTACGATTTTATGCATCATATTCTGGGTGACCGCACCTTCCTCGACTTCAAATACAACTTCCCTGTTGTGATTCCTGATTAATGAAAAGGCTTTTCTGGATTTTTTTATTCCCTGTCGTATTGCAGGCGCAGACACTTTCAGTCAGCACCGACAGCCTCATGAAGCATGTGCGTTATTTTTCTTCTCCCGCGCTGAATGGACGTTTGCCGGGCTCCGACGGATTTCTGAAAACGGTTCAATATGCCGAGCAATATTTCGCGCAACATGGATTGCAACAGATTCAGAAAAGCACGTGGCGACAGGATATTCCCATTGAAACCAATGTCATTGATTCGGCCCGCGTACTGATTGAAACCGGACGCGATATGATGGAACTTGTCCCCGGCGTTGATTTTTCTGTACGCGGTTATTCAGGCAGCGGCCATGTAACGGCACCGGTTGTATTTTGTGGCTACGGGCTCGATACAGATGATTATTCCGATTACAAAGGTGTTGATGTAAAAGGTAAAATTGTTTTGATTTTTAAATCGGTTCCGCCTTTTTTGAAAACCACTTTACCGGAATATTCCATAAGGCGCGCATCCGATGCGGCGTATCAGCATGGTGCAGTTGCAGCGATTTTTGTATCACAGCCGAATCAGCCACATCCGCAGGAACCCATCGGCAGCATGATGCACGGCGAAGGCCCCATGCATGCTGATCTGCCGCAGATTCAACTGTCTGTCGGAAAAGCGGAATTCCTTATGACCGGCTCAGGTTACACACTAAAGCAATTACAATCTTCGATTGATTCGCTGAAAATGCCATGCAGTGTGCCCTGTACAAAAGAAGCCTCGGTATTTGTACAGACAAACTATGATGCGAATGGCCATACTACCAATGTAATAGCCATGTTGCCTGGCTCCGATCCCAGGCTGAAAGACGAATACATTATTTTGGGAGCCCATCACGATCATGTTGGCTCAATAGGAAATACGGTGCTTTATCCGGGCGCCAACGACAATGCATCGGGCACTGCTGCTGTGCTTGAACTGGCCCGTATTTTTTCGGCCGATCGCAGCAGGCTGAAGCGATCCGTTGTATTTGTTCTTTTTGGCAGCGAAGAAAAAGGACTCGATGGATCCACTTATTTTGTCAATCATTTGCCGGTACCGAAAGAAAAAATTGTGGCTGTTTTCAATATGGACTGCATTGGCTGCGGCGATTCACTCATGGCCGGTAATGGAAAAAGCTGTCCAGTGCTATGGAATTTGGCTATTGAAATAGCAAAACAAAACAAATGGCCTGTTTCCGACCGTACATGGGAAGGCGGTGGCGCCGATCTGAAACCTTTCTACGAAGCGGGCATCCCGGGATTATATTTTGTAAACACCAATGCACATCAGCAATTGCATTTACCTGCCGACACACCTGAAATCCTTAATCAGCCTCAGTTTACGCGTATGGTCCAATGGGTTGAAGCGGTGACCCGCAGAATGGCGATGGAGTAAAAATCCATAATGAAAAATAAAAAGGTCGCTCCACAACTATAGCAGAGCGACCTTTTTATTTTATTCAGCTTTTTGTAAATTAAGGTTTACAATTTCCGTGAATTCTGATAAATGCAGTTGTTGATATTGTTGCTCCCATGCAATGAAGGGGGAAAATACCAGGATACCAACCAGTAGCCCAATGCCCATCGCCTTATACAATTGGTTTTTAATCAACACACCAAGCACCCAAATAATGTGAAGCGACATAAAGATATGTCCGGCATGAGCCATCAGCATGTCCTGATTCCATGGTAGTACAAACATGGATAAGGTCCCAAGGTAGAAGGCCGGTAGAATGGTGAATGCCAATGCTGACGGCTTGTTCCCAAATACAAACAAGCAGAAGCAAATCAGACTTATGATGTTGATGACCGAACATGAATTAAAAGCCACCCATTGTATAAGCGACAGTTTTAATTCAAACAGAAAAAACATGGAACTCATTGCTGTAACAATGAGTATTAAAGCAGCAAGAACAATTCCTGAACTTTTTTGAAGTTTTGATAAATGCATTTTTTTATTTTTTAAATGAAAGAATGAGATTAAAACTGCAACAGATGCAGGTTCGGCTCACTTTGAAACAGGCAGATTCCCTGATGGGGTGTCAGGTATTTGTAGCACAAATCGAAAATATTAAAGGAAGCCTTTTGCTCCGGACTTTTTGCCCGGGCAGTACATCAAAGCTGAGCCAGATTGAGAAAATTATATTACCAGTTTGAGAATCATAAAACACTAAAATGATTGGGCAAAAATACAATAATTACAAGAAACAATCATAAAAACAATGCGCATTAAAAAAGCCTCTTGCGAGGCTTTCAGAATTATTTCTTTTTCGAAGTAAGTGCATTTTTCAGATTGGCATAGGAGAGCAGTTCGAATTTGACATTACCAATCAGAATGGAGCTTTTTGCATAAATCGGAATACGGTTTTGATCGTTGGTGATATAAATGGTAAGCGGATAAGCTTCGCCAAAAACGGTTCCGACCAACACTTTCGGTTTAAAGACCAGACAGTTGAACGTACCAAGCTCGATTTTAACGTCTTCAACACCCTGATATAATAACGTGGTAGAAAACAGACTGTCTTCGAACACATAAGGAATAGTGATGCTGCCGCCTACAGGCACTGTTGAAATATCAAGATTCCGCGCATAATAACCAACCGAGATCATATCCTGAACATAAGTCGGGATGTAATAATTTACGGTTTTATCTTTTTTATTGTCTTTGAACTGCGCTACATTTTTGCCATGATTAAAAGCAATGGTCTGGTCTGCAGTGAAATTACCCTCATGGGCTTTGCGCAGGAACAGGAGCGGATACTGACCTTCTTCGTCCACATACGAATCGAAGCGGTCTTTTACATAAATGGCCCAGTTGTATTTTTTAAAGGTAGCTCCTGAAGCAACGATGTGATTACATGTTTGACCACCCACTATTTCGGTTTCGGGCATGACTTCGAAAATTCCGTAGGCAGCTTTGATTTTACCGGTCAGGAATGAATCGAAGTAAACAATATACGTAAGTTTTTCACCGCGTTTATAAGCGGTGTTGGCCATAGTACGTGTTTGTGCTATGGATGCTGTATATGAAAAAAGAACAAGTGACAGCGTCAGTGCGGATAAAAAGAATTTCGTTCTCATGATGACATGTTTTTTTTGTTGCGGGCGAGGTAATCAATCCATATGCCAAAACACAAATGGATGTTAAAGATATTGGTTTATAACAATTTGAACAAAGGCAAAGTGACAGCTAATAACCGGGAGAAAAAAGAACAAACAAAAAATGATGTTTATGCAAACATCATTTTTTTCAATACAAAAATAACCTTTTTTCGAACAGAGCGCTATTTTTTCAAATATGGTTTCAGCCGTTCGAGTATTTGTTCTTTGGTTTGCAGCCCGATGGCCTTGTTGACAGCAACGCCATCCACAAAAATAATGGTGGTTGGAATGGATTGAATGGCAAACCGGCTCTGAAGATCTTTGTTTTTATCGGTGTCGACTTTACCGACTTTAATTTTTCCGGCCAGTGAATCAGCGATTTCATCGATGATGGGGCCTTGTACTACGCAGGGGCGACACCAGGTGGCCCAGAAATCAACCAGAACAACACCTTTTTTAATGGTTTCATCAAAATTTGCGGTGGTTAATGTCAGCGTTTTATGCTGATTCTGTGCAGTGGCTTTCTGTCCTGATGTAACAAACAATGCTGTAAAAGCAACGATTAAAATAAGTTGTACTGGTTTCATGTTTTAAAAATTTTCGGTCCGGGTTCTCAAAAACAATACCAAAGGTAAAACAAAATCCGGACTCGTATGATTGTTTTACGAACCCGGATTCTGATAGATATCATATGCAACTGCGTCTGCGGATCAGAATTTTATACTCACACTGCCCAGCCAGTTGATGTAGGCCTGCGGGAAATATCCATCCATCACATAGTGTTCGCCACCATAATAATAACGATATACCCAGGCATTGGACTCATATTCTTCAGAAAAAATATTTCTGATGCTCAGTCGGAATGCGATTTCCCGGACAAATTTCGGCTTCAGAATGTATTCGGCATTCAGATCGAACACTTTGTACGGGTCGAGCGAACGCTCTGTAGAAGCTGAATTGTCGATATACTGCCTGCTTACATATTTCCCGGTCAGGTTGAAATACAGATTCTTTACAGGTTTGTAGCCCACTCGTGCCGATGCAATAAGGGCGGGCGAGAAACTGATGTCGCTGCTTGAGTAATGTTCCGACACCTGAGACCACGTATCCCAGTCGTCAACATAAATGTCGAAGTTTCTGATTTTATTGATTGAGTATGTTGCATTTCCGGCCACATTAAATTTCCTGTTTATTTTCCATTCTGCAATGGCTTCGAGTCCGGTGCGGAAGCTTTCGGGCACATTGACGTAAATGGCCGAACCGATGTTATTTATCTCGCCCGTCTGAACCAGCTGATTGCGGTAACTCATGTAATAGAAATTCAGATTGGCATTCCACTTATCTGTTGCATGCGTATATCCGGCTTCGTAATCAAACAGAATTTCTGGTTCAGGCATGTTGCCACTGTCGGCATCTACCATCATATAGCGGTTGGGTTCGCGGCCTGCTACGCCAAAATAGGCATACACCGAATTTTTACCGAAATCATGTACAATACTGGCTTTCGGATTTACAAAAACAAAAGATTCATCGATGTCAAGATCTTTTCGGTCATCTTCATCGCCGGCAACCTGGTATGTAACGTTGCGGATCTGCAGATCACCAAGCAGTTTGGTGTGTCTTCCAATAGAGTAGCGTGCTTTGGCATAAGCCGAATAATCATCTTTCACTCCATTATTGCGGTAGTATTCATGATTAATACCGGCTGTTCCGGCATACTGCATCCAGATGACCTGCCCGAAATGATCGCCGTCGTAGCGGCTGATATTACCACCGAAATTCAGCTGCAGCTTTCTCTGATTCTCGTAATTGGCCGAAAAAACAAGCCCGTAAAAACGATTGTCCATCATCTTGCGGCGGATAAGATTGGTTTCGGTCAGCGTATCAGTGCCCAAAATCAGGTCCGGGAGCTGATAGTCTCCAAATGATTCCTCTTCCTTGTATTGTTCGTAATAACCGTTACCGGTAATCATAAAGCCCGTTGCCGATGCATTCCATCTTCTTGAAAACTGGTGCGACATTACCATGTGAAAATGATTTTGGGTATACAAATCAATTTCGTTTTCATAGAAATATGGATTGTATGTCCGGTTGGTTTCAAGCGAGTCTTTCGGAACGCCGTCCCAGGCCTGATAGGTTTTTTCTTTTCCATGCATGAGCATAAAGCGGATCAGGGATTTTTCGCCGTACCAGGCTACATTGGCCTGCATCGACTGCAGCCCGGTCGAAGCCCGGTCGATATACCCGTCGCTGTGCAGCAACGATGCGCGCCCGTCAATGGTCCATTGTCCGTTGATGAGGCCTGTTCCAAACAACGCTGTTGATCCGAAGGTTCCGAACGAACCGGCTCTGAAATTCAAAGAGGCAAATGGATCGGGTTTGTAGCTGTGTGTCGAAATGTTGATGGAGCCACCGAAGGAGGAAGATCCATTGGTTGAAGTTCCAACTCCGCGCTGAATCTGAATGTTTTCGGCTGCTGAAGCCAGATCCGGGACATCGACCCAGTACACAATGTGCGATTCAGGATCATTGTATGGTACGCCATTAATGGTAACATTGATGCGGCTTTGATCGGTGCCACGCAGGCGAAATGCCGAGTAGCCGATGCCAGCGCCCGCATCGCTGCTGGTGGTTACCGATGGCAT
>Ga0209639_1003357_pt1 | contig 10804 bp, 9 predicted proteins | sample EPASupsiteHSE605_FD_187268 | JGI IMG/M metagenome (GOLD analysis project Ga0209639, IMG submission 187268) | Bioremediated contaminated groundwater from EPA Superfund site, New Mexico - Sample HSE6-05 (SPAdes) (version 2) | ecosystem: Environmental > Aquatic > Deep subsurface > Groundwater >...
AATCCATGGCTGAAGAATTGCCGGATGAGCCTGGTGGTGGCATCGCTAATCCAATCGGTTTTGTCTTTCCTGTTTTTTATGTTGGATTACCAAGGCTTGTCAAAAGCTTTGTTCAGAAACTTAAGATCGTTAAAGGAACTTACTGCTTTGCATTTATAAACTATGGCGGTAATGGAGCTGACACTTTAGGCATGCTTGACGACATTCTGAAAGTAAAAGGTCTTTATTTGTCCTATGCAACTGGTGTAAGGATGCCAGGAAATTATATTGTTAAGTATCCTGCCTTTGCACCCGATGTTCAAAAAAAATTGATAAAAAACGCAATGGAGAAGGCGGATGAAGCTGCTGATGTGATTGCTGGCGGAAAGCAGATGCCGGTTAAAAGAACTGCCAGGCTTTTTAGCAAAATACTAAATCACAGTTATTTATACAAAAGTATCTCCGAGTGGGACGAAAAATTTGAGGTATCTGGAAAGTGTATCGGTTGTGGTCAATGCGCTAAAATATGTCCTGTAAACAATATAAAAATGGAGAATTGTCGTCCGCTTTGGCAGCATCATTGTGAGAGGTGTCTTGCTTGTATTCAATGGTGTCCATGCGAAGCAATAGAATATGGTAAAAAAACAGTCGGTCGTAGAAGATATCATAATCCCAATGTTAAGGTTGAAGAGATTATATGCTGACATTAAAAGAGCGCAGGTATAGCAACATTTCAAATATACTATTATTAATTTTTATATTATAGCAAAAACAGGACCTCATTAGAACTAATGAGGTCCTGTTTTTACTATAATTAGATTTAATGAATAGACTTTTTATAGGATTGATTTAAAATGTTATTAAAAGCAGTTTTTGGAGGTGATGTATTTTATTTGATAATCTAATTCTAGCAATGATAAAAAATAAATTACGAAGTCATTATTTCTAAAAGTAAAAATCTAAACATTAATGAAGAAAATAAGCTTAATATGGTTTCATTCTAATATATTACAAGGAGGTATAAATGAAAGTAATCAAATTAAATATTATTGCAGTTGCCCTTATATTAATTTTGTTGATTGTTGGATGCGGTAAAGAGACTGGAGAAAGTGATAATAATACAAAAAGTAATGATAATTCAACAACAGCAGTACAGCCTGCCAGTGATGCTGTAACATATGCAAATATAGTGTCTAAGAATGTGCCTGATAATTATCCTATTGATAAATTTCCTCTGTCTCAAGATGTAAATGACAAAATTATGAAAATAAATACAATTGAAGATACTGCATTTGATTTTAAAATTGTTACAATCAGATCATATCATGAAATTATTGATGAATATGAGGCTTTGTGGGAGCTGGAGGATGAAAAAGTAATTTATAATGATGACATTGGCGTAGGAAACTTAATGGGCACATTAAACGGTTATGAAATTTTTGTCAATGCAAGCGAAGAGTCTCCGGAATTACCTGAAGGTGCAAGAACATATCTAGGCATTTTAGTGCAGAAAAAGAAATAGTTGGGAGGCAGATATGAAAAAAATTGTATCCACATTGTTAATCCTTTCTATTGTTTTTACTGGTTGCAGTGCTTCTGAAGAAATTATAAATAATGAGTCTGCTTCAATGACCTCTATTGATAAGAAAGAAATTGAGGAGGTTTGCAGTTTTTTATCTAAAAATGCTACTGAAAAAATGGATAAAGGGACTTTGGATAGCTGGGATGAAGTTTTTACAGAATTTGATGAATCGGATTCTGATGCTAAAAAACTTACGGCTCTTTGTATCATAACAGATGTCGCTTTAGGTCAAATGGGTGCATATGACAGAAGTTCTTTGTTATATTTAACTGAAAAAGCCTTAAGTGCATACCCTGAGCATCCTTTGATTTTATCAAATGCTGCATCAATTATGTTTGAAGCAGGATATGTGGATGAAGCAATAAAGCTTTATGAACAGTCTTTAATTGTTTCAGCCAATAATCCAATAGTTCTTACAAATCTTGCAAACTGTTATTTAAACAAGGGCAATTACAGCAAAGCTAAGGAATATGCCAGCAGATCAGTTTCTCTAGATAATGAATATTCACCGGCATACCAGGTGCTGACCAGCGTGCATCTAGAAGATGGCAATCATTGTCTCGCTGCCGAAACTATGATAAAGAGTGCAAGAAATTGTTTTGATGATGTGACCATGTATCAAATGGACTCATTTTTACAAGAGGTAGAATTACTTGAACCAACAGAGGAGTTTCCTGTAAGAGAAGAAATTATTGATGAATTTTATACTATTATGAATCAAGATGGCGAGGCAGTCTTACCTGATATGGATTCACCTGAATCTCAGCTTGAATTGCCTGAATTTCCTGAAATCAGCAGTATGGAAGGTTTAATGCAAATGAGGGAGCAATTCGGGAAAGCTACAAATGAATGGATTGACCTTTTGAAAGAAGCACTTGATAAATCTGTCGAATATAGTTCAAAGAAAGCTCAATTTGTTGAAAAGCGATCTACTTCAAGCACTGTGATGACATCAGTGCCTTCGCTAAAACAAATATATGCCTTTGAAATACTTACCGCTTTCTATGGTCACAAGCTTAAAGTAGCTCAAAATGATTTTGTTATAAAAAATGATAAAGTGACTGCAGATATTGAAGAAAACTATAAAAAGGCTGAAGATATTTTACCTGATGAAGTAAAAGAAGATGAGATATGGAACAGAATTGAAGAAATGTCTCTTAGCGGTATATCTCCAAGCGCTGCATGGCCAGTTATAAGAGAACAGTTTACTTATTTTGATGATTATATGAAAGAAATAATAGAAATTGATGGAAAGAGCTCAACTCAGATTATTGATTTGCGCAGGGATTATTATAACGAAGTAAAACAAATTTGTGAGGAATACTGGCTGAAAAGCGGAGGAATGCTTAAATATGTAGGAGATGAAGGAACTTTTGAATATCTGTGTGCAGTCAGAGATTTCACAATATACAACAATATGTATGTTACAATAGCTGATTTAGATATGCTTGGCATGAGTTATCAATTTAAGAATGAGCTTGAAAAAAAATATAAGGAGACTTTTTTCCCTCCGGAGCCTGCTGAGGTTGCCGGTGTTGGGGCAGCATATTTTAATGCGAAGGAAATGGAAATGCCACCCCTTCCAATGTACCCTGAAAAAAGTCCATCTGACTGGAATTTTAGCCTGGGTTTTGTCTCAATAGAATCAACAACCTATGAGTTTAAAGTAACTGTCAGCACACCTTTTTCTAATCATTCATACAGGAAAAACACTTATGATGGAAGAGTTACCTCCACGCGGGCATATGGCATCAATCCTGTTGTAGGATTAGGAATTAAAAAACTGATGGGGGAAGAAAAATACAGAGAATTAAGAGATAAAATATGGAACAAATATGATTTATTGATACCATACAATCCTGAACAGGGATTTGTTGGGAAATACCAAACCCTTGATTCGAAAAACAGGGTGGTGGATAAAGGTAGCTATAATCTCAATGAAGCAAGCATTCAATTGCCAGCGGGCTTTGAAGCAAATGTAAGCAGGGAGACGATGAAGTCTTTTGTAACTGGAATTACCGAGGCAAACAAATCAAAAAGTTTAAGTTTTTCATATGATAAATTGAAAACTAATCTTAATTAGAAAAAATTATTTAATAATTTTTATATAATATTTTGACAACTATAAATTTATATGGAGGAGAAAAGAATGAAAAAAAGAATCACAGTTTTTAGTATTGTATTAATGCTTTTATTTAGTCTTGTTGCAGCAAATGCTGTAGAACTACCAGAAGGAGTGCCAAGTGTACTTTCAACACCAACTATCAGTAACATGGAGCTCATGAAAAACGATGAAGGATTACCATATTTTCGATTGGAATTTACTATTCCTGAATCAATGTTTCAGCTAAACAGCGATAGCCCTACTGGCGGATATTTAGATGTTGAAATGGCAGGTTCAATTGATGGTGAAGCTGGATGGGATGATGGCGGTTCATTTGATGTTTATACAAATGAAGAAGCTATCGTACCAGGCAAGCAAAATACCTATTATGTAGAGCTATATCTTGAAGATGAAGGTGGCATGACTGAAACTGTCATAAATTCAAGAATTTATTCATTTAAGTATAGATTCAGTTACTGTTATTATTATGGAGAAGGACCAGGTGAATGGGATTATGTTTATTCACCATGGTCAAATGAATTATCGAGCAAATCTGAAAGCTATTACAAAGATGCAAGTTCATGGGCAGTGTCAGAACTTGACAAAGCCAATGAAGCAGGACTTATTCCAGCAATTTTGCAAGGGGCTGACATGACAAAACCTATTACTCGTGAAGAATTTGCAGAACTTGCTTTGACACTTTATGAAAAAACATCGGAAATCTCAGCACAACCTGTTGCAGTTAATCCTTTTACAGATACTGTAAATCCACAAATATTAAAAGCATTAAATATTGGAGTAACACAAGGAACATCTGCAACTACTTTTTCACCAAATGTTTTAATCAACCGTGAACAATGTGCAACAATGCTTTTCAGAACTATAAAAGCAATAGCTCCAAGTAGTGATTATAGCATTGAAGGTATAAAAGATTTTCCAGATCAAAAAAATATTTCAGAATATGCAGTGCAGCCTACAAAATATATGTCTAAACTGGGCATAATCAAGGGTGATGCTTCTACAGGAAATTTTATGCCTAAAGCAGTCACGAATGCAGAGCAAGCTGCAGGCTATGGCATGGCAACAAGAGAAGCAGCAATTCTTATGTCAGTGAGAACTTATGATGCTATAAAATAAAGACAAAAGCAATGAGAAATTATTAGTATGGTCAGAACCAATATGCCTTGAGTATTCGCATAAATCTTTACTCAAAAAACCAACAAGACTGTGAGTTTTCATCAGTCTTGTTTTTTACGAAGAAGTTAATAAAATGCTTTTTTATTGAGATTAAATCAGATTCTTATACTAGCTTGTTTCGTATAGTTCTTACACATTAATAAAAGATTATAAAACGTATGATATATGTTTGCATGTAGGCATAATAAAAAAAATAACAAAAAAATGCTTACGAAAAGAAAAATGAAATGTTATAATTATTATATATTTATTAATGAGGTGATTGCTATGAAACGTATAACAAGTGCATGTTTATTACAAACAATTCGTTTTGATAAAAATAACGGTGCAAATCCACAAGACGATTATAAACATTATTTAGCTACTTTGGACAAAAAGCGTATTAAGTATGAAATAGTAGAAACACAAAATGAAAGTGATGGTTGTTTAATTGTTAAAATTAAAAAATCATATACAAATTACAGCACTGAAGGATATTTTGCATAATTTCACGTAATAAGAATACATCCGTCAACATTGTTGTATTTACAATTAAAAGGAGCAGTTCATATAATGGACATGCTCCTTTTTAATGCTTTTAGTAGGTCATCTAGTGATTTCTTCTATTGACTTTAACGAGCGTTATATTATAATAAATATAACGAAAAATATTAGGACAATATAAATATGTATTATATTGAATTATAAAAACATTATGGAGGATTTAAAATGAAAAAATGTATTAGTGTAGTTTTAATCATTTGTTTGGTTTTTTCTTTAGCAGGATGTAGTGACAAAAGTGCTTCTAAACAAGCAATCGACGCAACTACAAATAATAATGCAGCAGAAATAACTGAAGAAGCTGCTGCACCTGCAGCTAAAGAGGAAACAATACTCATCGCTGCTGCAGCAAGCTTGAAAAATTGTGTAAGTGATGAACTCATACCAATGTTCGAAACAAAATATCCAAATATAAAAGTTGATGCTACATATGACAGCTCAGGAAAATTGCAAACACAAATTGAAGAAGGAGCTGATGTAGACGTGTTCATGTCAGCAGCAATGAAACAAATGAACGCACTAGATGAAAAGGAGCTGATGGTTACGGATTCCATTGTCAAGCTACTTGAAAATAAAATAGTTCTTATTGTTCCAAAAGACAGTGACAAAAATATAACTTCTTTCGAAGATATTTTAAAAGCAGACACTATTGCTGTAGGAGACCCGGAAAGTGTGCCTGCAGGCCAATATGCTAAAGAAACATTTGAGAACCTGAAAATATGGGATCAAGTAACGATAAAATCAAGCCTTGGCACGAATGTTACAGAAGTGCTGAACTGGGTTGCTGAAGGAAGTGCAGATGCCGGTGTTGTTTATGCAACAGATGCAGCATCAAACGAAAATATTCAAGTTGTAGCTGAAGCACCGGAAGGAAGCGTATCTAAAGTTATATATCCTGTTGGTATTGTAAAGGCTTCTGAAAAGCAAGAATCAGCTAAGTTGTTTATTGAGTTCTTACATAGTGAAGAAGCGATGTCTGTATTTGAAAAATATGGCTTTATAGCTGTCAGGTAGGAGAGAATATGGACTGGTCACCAATGCTTATTTCGCTTAAGACAGCATCTCTGTCAATCATTATAACTTTTTTTGTTGGAATTTTCGCATCGAGATGGGTTGTGGGTATGAAATCAGACAAATTAAGAATAATTATAGACGGTGTGCTCACAATGCCTTTGGTGCTGCCACCAACCGTTGTCGGCTTTTTTATCTTGCTGATTTTAGGTGTTAAAAGACCCATAGGTAAGTTTTTACTGGAGTTTTTAAGTGTTAAAATTGTATTTTCATGGACAGCCACTGTTATAGCGGCTGTCGTGGTTTCATTTCCGCTCATGTACCGTTCGGCAAGAGGTGCTTTTGAACAGGTGGATAAAACCTTGATTATGGCAGCTCGCACACTTGGCATGTCAGAAAGAAGTATATTCTGGCGTATTATGATGCCCATAGCACTGCCGGGAGTTGCATCCGGCGGTGTTCTTTCATTTGCAAGAGGTCTTGGTGAGTTTGGAGCAACAGCCATGATAGCAGGCAACATTGCAAATAAGACGAGGACGCTTCCCTTGGCAATTTATTCAGAAGTTGCAGCCGGAAATATGGAAGGTGCATATGGATATGTTGCTGTGGTTTTAATAGTATCTTTTGTTGTGCTGTCGTTAATGAATTATTTTACTTTAAAAGGAAGAAAATATACAAAATATACAAATAAGGATGAAGTCAAATGAGTTTATCGGTTTCAATAAAGAAAAGATTTAAAGGGTTTAACCTCGATGTAAATTTTGAAACTAGCGGAGAATATCTCGGCATTTTAGGTGCCTCAGGAAGCGGAAAGAGCATGACGTTAAAATGCATTGCAGGGGTTGAAACACCTGATGAGGGGCGCATTGTGCTTAATGGAAGAGTACTGTTTGATTCTGATAAAAAAATCAATGTAAGACCTCAGGTTAGAAATGTCGGTTATTTGTTTCAAAATTATGCGCTGTTTCCTAATATGACAGCTGAAGAGAACATAGGAGCAGGTTTAAAATTACCAAAAAAGGAAAAGAAAATAAAAATAAACGAACTGATAAAATCATTTCAACTGGAAGGGCTGGAATACAAATATCCTTCACAGCTGTCGGGCGGACAGCAGCAAAGAGTTGCATTGGCTAGGATTTTTGCTTATGATCCGGAAATTTTACTTTTGGATGAGCCATTTTCTGCACTCGATTCCTACTTGAAGGAACAACTACAAACTGAAGTTCTTGAAATGTTGCAGCTCTATAAAGGTGAAGTATTGATGGTAACCCACAGCAGAGATGAGGTATATAAATTTTGTAAAAACATAGTAATTACTGATAAAGGTAGTTCGGTTTTGCTAGGGGATACTAAAGAAATTTTCAAGAAGCCAAAATTGCTTTCTGCAGCAAGGCTGGCTGGTTGCGAAAATATTTCAAAATGCGAGGTTTTATCTTCTCATAGCGTTAAAGCGGTGGATTGGGATATTTTATTAGAAACGAAAGAAACATTGCCTCAAAATATTAATTATGTTGGAATATGTGCACATACTTTTAAAATTGTCGACAATGACGACAACAAAGAAGAGCAAAATATTGTAGTATGCAAAATTAATAAGATAGTGGAAGGAGTATTTGAATATACAATATTGGTTGAAAATGAAAATAGTGAACAAAAAAATAATAATTCAACTATTTGGCTTAAAGTAAGAAAAGAAGAATGGGATAATAAAAAAAGCAAGGGAAATTTATATTTAAGAATTCCAGAAGATGCAATTTTAATATTGAAATAAAATATTTAATATGTAACATATTTAAACAAGATATTTAATATGTTACATATTTAAACAAGATATTTAATATGTTACATATTTATTTATATTTATTAAGATGTTTTTCAAACAGTTCATTGGAGATAGTTTTAAGTTCATACTCAAAAGCAGTATATTTTTCTAAAAATTCAATGCATTCTAGAGTTAATCTGGATCCACCACCACCGGCTCCTCCAATTCTCCTATCTAACAATTTAAAACCAAGGGTCTCTTCAGCACCCTTTATCATTTTATTGGCCTTTGAATAGGACAAGTTCATTTTTTGGGCAGCAGCATTTAGAGATTCAAATTCTTTGGTAAATTTTAGAAGTGATACAACACCAGGTCCAAAAAAAATATTTTCTTTAGCTAATCGTATTTGTAATGCACAGTGTATTTTTTCCATAATAGATACCTCCTTACTTATTGCTATATACATTTTATCAAATTTGAAGAAAATTGCAATTATTAAATGATTAAATTAACGGATAATGCGTTGTAGGGGATAATTTTTTTCCTTCCCATCTGATTTTGTTATATATCATGATAAATATTCAATTTTAAAATGTATGGAGATGTGATATACTAATATACCACAGGATATTTGTGATGATATGTTGCAGTCTGCCAATGAAGTTAGGAGCAATGACTCCGATAGAAAGAGGTCGTATTCTCATGTTTTAAGTGAAGCTAAGTCACTGTCTATAGAAAAACATGTGTTGCTTTTATTAAGTGTGGGCAATTATTAGATTATCAACATTTCAATTAATATATTCAAGGAATTATGTAATAAAAAAATATGTAAAGTACTGATAAATTGGTACTTGACTTAAAGAGGTGAAAAGCTAATGGATTATTCTAAATATACAAGAGAACAGCTAATCGAAATGATAGATGAGCTAAAGATGCTTAACAAAGAACTTTTGTCAGAAAAAGAAAAGGAAGCTAAATTGAATTTTGCTTGGACTGGAAATTTAGGACACTGGTATTTTAATATAAAAACTGGTTTTGTCGTATTTAACCCATTAAAGATAATAGCTTTAGGATATACAATGGAAGAATTACCCGAAAAGGTTAGTTATAAATTTTTTACAGATAAACTGCATCCTGAGGATTATCAGAAAACAATGAAAGCAATGATGCTTAATATGAAGGGGAAAACAAATGTATATGAGTGTGAGTACCGTATTCAGGCAAAGGATAAAAGTTGGAAGTGGTTTTATGATCGTGGGAAGGTAACACAAAGAGATGATAATGGAAAGCCAGAATTCGCAGTAGGAATAGTATTTGATATAACTGAAAAAAAGGAGCAAGAGCTTAGGTTGGTGGAGAAAAACCAGTTATTAAGGCAAGAATCCACTACAGATGAACTAACCGGAATCAAAAATCGAAGATCAATTATGGAAGAGCTTGAAATCAGAACCAATGAAGCCTTGAATAACAGGTCTGCACTTTCTATTGCCATGTTTGATATTGACAAATTCAAGACTATAAATGATACAAAAGGACATACTTTTGGTGATAAAGTTATTAAGGAAGTTGCAAATATAATAGCGGAAAGCTTAAGAGGAATGGATTCCATTGGTAGATATGGTGGAGAGGAGTTTCTAGCAATATTTCCAAATACAAATATAGAAGGTGCATTTTTAATTTGTGAAAGGATTAGAAAACGTGTAGAAGAATTTGATTTTGGTGATGGGTATAAGGTTACTATAAGCGGAGGAATTGCAAGTGATTATATTGATGGATTGACTGAGTTTATTAATATAGCAGATAAAAAATTATATGAAGCAAAAAATTCAGGTAGAAACAGGACTGTGAGTTAAAGAAAATAAAATAATCTTGGCACTGCTGATAGCATTAGGGAAAATCAAATATTACCTTGAGAGAAATTGGGATACTATATATTAAGTTTTAAACTCATAAAGCTTCACTTTATTAGAGTGAAGCTTTATGGTTTTGTATACTAAGAAACACCTTTGGTATCCATTCCTTGTCAATATGTTGAGTATTTGATTTTCTTAAAAACTGAAATTTGAAATACTACAACTACTATCCAGCCGATACCAGTTGCCAGTGCAACAGCTCCCAATGATAACTTAGAAACCAATAGGTACGATAAGATAACACGTACAGAGATATGTATTGTTGTACCGATAAATGGAATTTTGACTCTACCGCTACCGCGAAAATATCCTACAAATGCGCTTCCTATAAAGCACAAAAAATAAAAGCAGCAGATAATGTTGATGTAAGTGACACCATTTTTTATGGCGGTGTCATTTAACTTAGATACAAATAAGGACATCAGTGGTCTTGCACTTAAAAACATAATAGCTGACAACACAAGACCAAGAAAAGTCAGCATTATGAGCCCTTTTTTAAAACCATCTACAGAACGTTCTTTTTTTTCAGCACCTGTATTTTGTGCCACGAATACAGATATAGCTTCCGCACCACTATCACCGAAGGCCTGTGCAATGCCCTCTATTCTGGTAGTGGCAGTGTATGCTGATATTGCTGCAAATCCAATAGAATTGACTGCACCCTGCACCAAAAGTTTTCCAATGTAAAGGCTTGATTGATGCAATGCAGATACAAC
>Ga0209639_1003358_pt1 | contig 10795 bp, 23 predicted proteins | sample EPASupsiteHSE605_FD_187268 | JGI IMG/M metagenome (GOLD analysis project Ga0209639, IMG submission 187268) | Bioremediated contaminated groundwater from EPA Superfund site, New Mexico - Sample HSE6-05 (SPAdes) (version 2) | ecosystem: Environmental > Aquatic > Deep subsurface > Groundwater >...
AAAACCCGGTTGTTTTTCGATACGGTTCAAGATAGTCTTAATGTGCATCCTGTCTGAGCTAAGCTGAGGAGTTTTTGGAAGAAACTTTCCCCGGCAAGGTAAGACAGGATGCTTTTTCTGAAAACCCACAACAGGACATTGGCAATAGCATGGAGCCCCGGCTCTATCAAGGCCAAGCCCTGCGGGTGTGCGCTGTGCGCACAGCCTTGACAGAGCCGAGCCTCCCTGCTTCCACCTGAAGGTGGCAAGGGTGACGGGGCGGCAGGCGCCCCACACCTTCACCTCCGGCGGGGCTCAGGTTCTGGGGCTCATTTTCAAAGAGCTACCCACAGATTCTGCGGACGAGGCGCATTTATGTTGGCAATGCGCATGATATATTCCGAAAGGTAGTGAGTATGGGTTTTGGGTGGCTTAACAGTATGATTCGGCCAATTTTTACGTCAGATATCCAACCGTCAAGAATGTTGAATGTTTGTTTAATTTCAATATGTTAAAAACACAACCCCGGTTAGATTCATGAAAAAGACAAACTCAAAACACAAAGACAAAAAGCGACAGGATAATCGTGATTAAAGAAGCAGTGTCTTGCCCCGCCCGGTCAAGACTTTTCCCAAATGTCTAAACCAGAGGCTGAGGGAGTTGCACCCGGTGTCATAATTCCGGAATTCTTCCCACATCTACCCATTCATACTTTTTGAATATAACTCGTATTACATTGCCTACAATCCAGGCAATGGATCCTCGCAGCAGTCGTCACTTCCCACCTCCGCCAGCAGCAATTTTTCTGGGCAAATACTCTGCATGGGCCTTTTCCTTCTCTTCTTTCCGTTTTATGAGCCAACCTTCGTAATCGAAAAAAGCTCTTATCATCTGCTGCCGAAATAAAATTCTGAATTCGGCGTCTTTGTGCTTTTCCTCTTCGTTCAGCCAGTCATTTACCTCTTCCAGCAAGGGGTTCATTCTAACCCCTTCGCTTAGCCTTTTCGGCCCTTCTCCGGTCATTATCCATTCAGTAAGCAGCCCAAATTCTTGCCCTACCAGATAAGCCCACCCAGGCGGAAAATCGCCTTTCGTTTTCGCCTTAGAAATTGCTGGTTGTGTCTTTTTCAGTATGTCAGCCAAGGCTTGAAGGCTTTTGACGCCAGTTTCTTCCCTAATTCTTTGCCACACTGATTCAAAATCGTTTTTCATGAAAAAAGTTATACCTTCCCCTTGACTGATAACATTTTTCATATTAAACAATATAATCATGAAAAAAGTTATGGAATAATCTTCAGAACAACGCGAACCCAAACCAGGAGACCACAACCATGAAACCCCTTAACCAAGAACAATTCCCGCTACTCTCCGACGCCTCTTTTCTTCCATGCTGCCCGAAATGCGGTGGAGACTTTGAAGCTCCTGTCGTGCGTTGTGTCGGTGAAGGTTTCCAATTCGTTCACCAGTGCAAGGAATGCTCTTCCTCGTTCGCCTTAGTCCACGTCACGCGCTTAGGGGTGTACGAACTTCCCTCTAAGAATTGGCAAACGCAGTCAACCACACCAGCCATACGCGTTTATCCGAAATACGAATCCCTTGAGACGCTCAAAGCCGCCATGGCTAAGCAGGTCCCGGACATGATGAACGGTTTCATCATCAAAACCAATTCCGGCAACATCAACATAGATTCGGAATTTGCCGAAGCCTTCCGCAACCTCGCCGCCGATGTCCTTCAGTACCGGCTCAACCGCACTATCGCCAACCAGACTACACGCGTTGAATTCATCCCACGCGTCGAGGCTACACGATGACCGCGAACGACTATCTAACTCTTTTCGGCCTTCTCGTCGTCTTCCTCGGCTTTGGCCTGACGCTCTACGTCGGATTGCTCGGACTGGTCCTGCGGTTCCATATCCGCCTATTCCCGCTGATCGCTAAGCGATACGACCGAATGCTCAAGGAACTGGAAAAAGACATTCAACTCGAAAACCAGGAGCCAAGCGCAAAATGATCATCTGCTGCGAAGGCCGACCAGGACAAGGAAAGTCTTACCAAGCCACCCGCCAAATCCTGAGCAAATACCAGGAGCCCAAAAGCATGCCCATGCCACGCTTCAGCCCAACCTCACAACAACTCGAAGAACGTATGTCGGAAGAAGAGCTCATCGCGAGCCTGCTTCTTTCCGGTTTAGTGACCCTTGTCGAAGCCAGGATGAGAGCCCGAGACCGAAAACTGACCATCCGGATTCGTAAAAATGCACGAGCAGCGGCCTAAGTCCTACGACATCAGCGACATGCACTGCAGCAAATGTCATCGACCGTTCGAAATCTCCGTGACCACCAACGAGGCCGGCGAACTCGAGACCTTTCTCCAGTGCTGGCACTGCTTTTCAAGCATCCGCCTGCAGACCCACAAACAGCCCGAAATGGAAGCATCAGCCTAACATATAGACCAACCATCACTAAAAAATCAAAGAAAATCAAGGAGCAAAAACCATGGATAAACCCGCAGCCACCGACAAACGCGCCGAAAAACCCGGAACCCTTTGGCTTACAGGCCGCATCAAGGAATCGCAGCAAGTCGGCACCGACAAAGACAACTTCCCGATCATCGAAACCATCCTGGTCACCCCGGCCCCGGATCAGTATTCGCACCCGAACAAATACTGCATCATGGCCCGTTCCAAGCTGGGCGGCCCCAACGAGGACTTGACCATTGAAGTCGAGGTCCAGTGCCGCCCCTGGAAAGACGCCAAGGGCAAATGGCATTACCCCCACTATTTGTGGGCGGTCAAATGACGTGGCTTGCCACGATCTCAAGCCCATGGAGAGCCGGCCGGCTTCCGGCGTCTGCCGGGGCCGGGCGAAACTCCATGGACGCCGCCGAGCACGCCCTTCATTGCGGAGCCGCGGACCTCCTGGACGAAACCCAGCAAACCTATTCGCTGACCTACAGCGAAATAGGCGTTCGGCTCTGCCAGTGTGTGGAATGTGGCTTGATCACCGCTGAGCAGGCCCAAGAGATCGGCAACCATTTTTTTCCGATAGGAGCAACTGACCATGACCTGGACCCCAATGATCAGTTCAACGTTTTTTGATGGCGTGCAATCCGACATGCTCGTTGCTGCAGGCGGCATTCTCGGGCTCGCGCTCATCATTTTCGGTCTGGCGATGCTGATGCGGACCATCGGCAGATAACCAGTCCATCAACCCCCAAAAGCATAAGGAGAACCCCATGCAAGCACTGTTCGACGCAGTAGACGTAACCGGCATCAGCACCAACGTCAGCACCTTGATGATTGCCTTCATCGGCATCGGCCTGCTGTTCCTCGGCTATGCGTATGTCCGCCGGACCATGTCCGCCGGCAAGCGCATCTAATTCAACCAGGGGAGGGGCAACCCTCCCCGCATCCCCTAATAAGCCATGCCGAAAGCCGACCCGATTCAATATCTGATGAACGCCCTGGCCATCCTGACCGGCGGTCTGATCTCGGATATGCAGACCCTGATTTTGGGGCTGGTGGTCTGCGCTTTCATCCTCATGGCGCTGGATATTCTCAAAGACCTGATCCTGTTGCCGGCCCTGGAGGCCATGGCCAACCCCTTCGACGCCTATCGCAGGGCCAGCGCAGCCTATGCAACCTATCAGATCAATCGGCGGATCAGCGCGGCGGCCGGCAGTAACGAACCGGGCATACGGCCCAGCCGGAACGATGTGGAAATAAGCCCGCTGCGCCAACATGATCTTGAATTTGCTGCTGACGGCGTGGAGAGCCTGGAACCCGGCCCGGATTCCACCTATGCCAACAACCATTGGGAGAATGACGGCGTGGATTTGTCCGAGGATCGCTATTCCGAACTGGAAGACGCCGTTGATGAATCCTATCGGCGCATCCACCGCATGAGCGACGAAGACGCGGCCGCCATGGTGTCCCACGCTGCCGACGATTACCGGAGAAGAAACCCATGACATTGAATTTGACGGCGTTCGGCTACGGCCTCGGCTTGGTCCTGGTCGGCTGGATTGCCGGGCTGGTGGTCAGTTACGTGTTTTCGATCAACCGTGGCATAGGGCGCTTAGGATGACGGCTCTTGAACTGACCGACATCCTCGGCAACATCACCCTGCAGCTTGCAGACATCATGTCCTTTGGCCTGGGCGCTCTCTGCGCAATCGCCTTTGTGATTGCCGCCCACACCAAGTGGTAACGAGGTTTCCCCATGTGGCAAAGAGTTTGGTACCAGAACGAAGAAACCGGCGAATGGTATTCCCGCCGTGAAGACGACTTCGGCATGACCCAGGAAGAGCGGGACGCATACTACCAAGAAATGCGCGAATACCTGCGCGAAACCGAAGGGTGGGAACCATGATTCAGCTGCCCCCAGGCTTTGACGCCGCTGCCCTGTTTACCGAGTTCTTTCATCTGGCCGCACCCTTTGCCGGCATTGGCTGCCTGATCGCCTGCGGCTTCCTAATCAACCGACTGCTAAAGAACATGCCATGACCATCTTGCCCTCTTTTCCCCTGATTCGGCGCTGGGCCTTGGTGATTGGCTTTCTCGGCCTCTGCTTTGTGCTCGGCCTGCTGAAAAGGATACTGCTATGAAAATGACCCTCTATATCCTCGGCGTATACCTGACCTTCCTGTGTGCCGGCTTCTATCTGAGCACCGCCCACGGCGAAGAAACCAGCCAAGGTTTGCCGCCAGGGCCGAATCAGTCGTCTGCTGACAACGGGTATGGCTACACCCCGAAAGGGTATGTCGTTCCTCGGGTTTCCTCAACGGACGCGCCGCTCAGACATCGCAACGCCAAATCCTGCCGGCAATATCTCACGGTTTGCGAGAAGTCCTGCAGCGAACGCGGCTCTCTGTTCAAGTTTCAATGCATTGGCCAAGAGTTCCAACCCTTTGAGGAGCATTTCCGTTGTCAGTGCGGCGACGACGCCTTTCAGCAGGTGGCCAGGAAAGAAGAGCGCAAGCCCGAGCCGAAAAACGAGACCGCCACGGTCACCGAGCAGGAGCAGGCCAAATGACTACGCCCGCTCGGCGCGTTTTTGCGGCCTGCGCTTGTGCGGTGCTGATTGCTCAACCAGCGTTGGCAAGCCTTGCCTTGCATACCATTCCTTCCTCTTCGGTGGGCACGGTGCTTGCCGATGACGATGCAATCGAACGCATCATGAGCATGGTGGATTCTCCCACCACTTCCACCACGGGCGGCCAGCTGGCCTCGTTATCATCCTCCGGTTCGCTCTTCCTGGCTGACACCCTGGCCGGCGCGGCCGGAATCGCAGGCATTGCCTACTATTCGCGCACCGGAAAAGACCCGGTTTATGCGGCGTTTGATGCAGTGGCCTCGGCTGCCGACGCGCTCTTTGTCCCAGCCTATCAGGCGTTCAAGGCAAATTTTGTCAGCCCTGAATCATACCCGGCCTCTGCTGCTCAATATGTCGGGGTTGAAGGGAGTGTTGGCGCTAAACTTGGCGATATTTGCAGTTTTGTGCAGAATGCCCCGTCCGATCTTTATACGTCCCTAAGGGCGCTTATAGAAACGAATCTGTCCGCCTCTGATCCTGGCCTCAGCAATTTGTCTGCCTGCAGTGTGTTTTCTGTCCCTGGCCAAGGAAATTGGACTGTTGGTTGTAATTGGGCAGGTTGGGGCACTCGGTACATAGGCGGTTCCCCTTCCGGATATACGCTTTTGGGTGTTTCCGGGGGATACTATTACTATTTCGCCGCGAGTGGAACGGATGGGTTATTAAGGAAGTATTCCGCCCCCTCCTCTGGCGCTTACATGTGGCTTACGCCGATCACAAAAGTCACGTCTGACCCAACCGTCTACCCAATTGCCGGATCAGTTAATTATTCTGGACTGAAAGAAGCTTTGGATCAAGCGGACATGGATGCTGCAGTTGCAAATGACATACGCAGTGCTTTGCAGCACATGCCGGCTGATCAAAAAATTGCTTCTTCTGATCCTGCCCCCTCTGCCGTACCTGCCGAAAACGCTTCGCCGATAACCAACAACGACATCAGCAATTTTTTCACCTCGAACACCACCAACATTTACAACCAATATCTGACCGATATTCAGTCCGAAGACACCACGATCAGCAATGAAGTCGCCAAAGCTGCGGCTGAAACCGCTAAGGCTCAAGAGGAAGAAGCGGAAAAGAAAGAAGAAGAGACCTTCAATCCGATCACCGACAGCGCCTTCAACGAGCCCTATAACCCCGGCGAGTTCGACATACCGGCGCGGTTCACTCAGTTCCTCAACAACGTCAAATCCTCAGGCCTGTTTTCGTTCTCCAACGACTTCTTCAACTCTCTGCCCGGCGGCGGCTCTTCGGTCTACGAGATCGAGGCCGGGCAATACGGCCATCACACCATTGATCTGAGCGACACCCTGTCCACCGGTCTTGCGGTATTGAAAACCATCCTCCTGGTCTGCTTCGGCTTCCTGTCGATCCGGGCCGTGATCATGAAGAGGTAATTATGAGCGGCTTCGGCGTCATTATCGATTGGTTGAGCACGTTCTGGGGCTGGGTGGAAACCGGGTTTACCTGGATTCTCGACGGCGTGGTTCTGCTGCTCCAGTTCGTGATTTTCACTTTGTTTGACGGCCTTTTTTTGGTGGTTGAAACCGCCCTGGGCGCAATCGACCTCTCGTCGGTGATTTTCAACTATGCCGCCTCGTGGTCCAACCTGCCGACCCAACTGGTTTGGTTGATCAACGCGGTTGGGTTGCCGCAATGCTTCGCGATCCTCGGCGCGGCCTACCTCATCCGCCTGACCTTGAATCTCATTCCATCAATTTTCACGAGGGTCTAACCATGATTATCGGATTTGCGGGAACGCCCGGCTCGGGCAAGACCTACGAAGCGGTCAAGAAGATCACCGACAACCTGCAATGGGGTCGGGTGGTCTACACCAACATTGACGGGCTGGCCGATCAGGAATGCCTGGAAATGATCAAATGCTATTGCGGCCTGTCCGATCTGGCGCTGATGAAGCAACTCCATTTCCTGGAAGATTGGCAGGTGCCCGAGTTCTGGGAGCACATCGAACCCAAGTGCCTGGTGGTGCTCGACGAGGTGCAGAAGGTCTTTTCCTCGCGCGAATGGCAGAGCGCCAAAAATAATATGTTTGCGTCCTGGGCCTCGACCCACCGGCACAACGGCTTTGATCTGGTCATGATCTCGCAATCCATGGAACGGATTGATTCGGCGGTGCGCTCCCTGCTGGAATGGAACTATGTGTTTCGCAAGGTCAATTTCTTTGGCGGCGCAGTGCAAAAGAAATACCTCTGCTATTCCTACGGCGGCGACGACACCAGCGGCAGGCCGTTGGTCAAGGACACCCGCACCTACAAACCCCAGATTTTCCGGTGCTATAAGTCGTACGACGCCAAGGACGTCAAAGAGCTGGGCGTCATGCAGCACGTCAACGTCTTGAAACATCCGGTGTTCTTCGCCATTCCGATCGTCTTTGCCCTCACCCTGTACATGATGTTCTTCAAGTCGAGCATCGGCACCGGCGACCTGTTCGGCTCCAAGAAGGCCATGGCCAGCCAGCCGCAGCAGAGCGGACCAACCGCCGCCGCCAAGAAGGAAGGCCCGGCCGTCGCCCACCTGAACGCCATTATGCCGACCATTCGCGACGGCCAAACCGTATTCACCAACCGCAAAGGCACCCCATGAAAATGAAATCCTTTTCCCTGTTCCTGCTCCTCGCCTCGGTTCTCCTATCCTCCGCGCTGCTGCTCAGCTGCACCAAGGAGAAGAAAGAAAAGCCCGCCGCCCCGCAGCCGGCCAAGGTCGAGGCGGTCAAACCGCCCACGCCGGCGCCAGTGGTCAAGAAGGACGGCCCGGTGTCGCTGGACTTCGACAACTCGCCGCTCTCTGAGGTGGCCTTGTTCGTCACCAGCCAGACCGGCAAGGGCTTCATTCTCAACGGCACGGAAACGAAGCTGATTTCCTGGATCGAATACAACATCCCGCGCGAAAAGCTGTTCGACGCCTTTGCCAACGCCCTGGCCGCCCCTTTGATCTGATCCTCAAACCGGCCAACGACGCCGGCACGGTCTACACCGTCGACAAGATCGAGGAAATGAAGGTGCCGTACAAGCTCGACTTTGCCACCTCCAAGCGCGGCACATTCTTCCTGTTCGGCTCCACGGTCTATTCAAAGGAAAAGTTTCCCTATCCGGTCAAGCACGATTCCGGCCACTGGTTCGCCATCATTCCCAAGAGCCTTGCGGACCAACTAGCCAGCAAAGCGGCTGCAACCAACGGCAAAAGCTGACGCACCCAGCAATACGGCCGCGACGCGGCGGCCGGAATGACGCGGCGCAGTTGTCTGTTGTTCTGCGCCAGAGCGCAGGCAACCGCAGGGCTACCAAAACGAAAAATCGGGTAAGCGGCCATCTAGCTCAGCGGCCGATTTTTCGTCCCCTTGCTGGCAACCACCTATCGCACTCGGCCTTTTTGCCGTTTCACCTCAAACCACCGGACACAACAAGGTGTCGCGAATCAGTTCCAGGCGATTCATCAGAGATAGCCCGCGCCACCTTTCATAACAGGAAATAATTCAGGAATGCAAACGATGAAGAACTTGTTTCTCTGCGCCGACTGCGGCTGCTCTGTGCCGATGGACGAAACCGGGCCAACCTTCGGTCTGTGCGCCCACTGTGAAGCCGACTTGAACAACCGCTCATCAGCATGGGCAGAAAAAAGAAAACCCCTTTGTCAAAAGGAGGCAACCTCGACAAAGGGGAAAGGAAGGCCCCATGAGGAAGGGCCTATAAAAACGGTATCGCAAACAAAAGCGGTTGTCAAACAGCCCAAAGAAAAACCCCGAAACCGTGCGGAAATTCTCAGGAGAGATGAGAAAACCCTACTCGTTTTCGGGGTGGCAAAGCGTCTATCAAATCAAGGGGGAGATGATTGATGAGATGCCTATCTGATAGCTTTTAGGACGTTGTAAGTCAAAGTCTTTTTTACACAAATTTCAACAATCCTTTATTTGCAAGGCCTTCGTCATGAAATTATTTCTTCCCAAAAGCCGCAAATCAAACAGTCTGCTCAGCCAGCAACTCCGCAGCGTCATTTCCGGTTCACCGCTTCCTTGCCCGATCCCGGAAGACCCAAACCCAATGGATGGCATGCCGTTTCTGCCGCTGTCGGATTACCGCTACAATTATATGTACCCGTTCCTGCTGCACAAGGATTGCCGCCGCCTCCAGGTCCGCGCGCCGCAGATAGAGCCGCCGACGCCGGATGCAGCCGCCAACCTCGCCGCCTTCGCTGAGTCACAAGCCCGATTAACAAGTGGTTCCCCAGTAGTACAAGGGTCCCCGTTCAGGGTGGTTCGTAATCTCGACTTTTTGAAAGTGTCTTTTCATCTGGAATGGGACCTGAACGTCAATTCCTTCCTCGATATCCTGGACATGATGAAAAAGAAAGTCCAGGACACGGAAAAGGATTCCATCCCGGTGTTCAAGGAAAACGGCTTCGACTGGAACCTCTACCGGACCGGCACACAAAAGTATTCCTTCCGGATAAAATCCGGCGACGTGACCCTCCTCTTCAGCCGCCGCAAGGCCTCGCACGACATTCCGAACTGCCGGTTGGAAATCGGCTCGTTGTCCTGCTGGTCGCCGGGGTTCTTCGCGATCTACGAACGGGCGAAAACCTTCCTCGCCGTCTACGGGGCCAAAATCATCAAAGAACGCGTGTCCGAGGCGCACCTTGCCGCCGACTTCATCGGCACGGACATCAATTCCCTGGACCTCTGCGACCAGAGCAAATGGATTGCCAAGGCGCAGAAGTTCAACCCTCATTACAAAATTCCGCTGCATCGCGGTTTTTATGAAGAAACAGAGTCCTGCGAACTGGAGTTCAACCCGCATTATATAAACCGGCGCTTCTCCGGCGTGGACATGGGCAAGGGTGACTTGATGCTGCGCATCTATAACAAGGTTCTGGAGTTGAAGCGCTCAAGAGCCGCCCACAAGCAACAGATATTCGCTGAAATATGGGGATTGAGACGGTTTGACGAACAATTCGTGACTCGCATTGAATATCAGCTGCGCCGGCCCAAGCTCCGTGAGTTCGCCGACTCTGAAGAGAAGAGAATCGACACCGTGGCCGACTTGGCCGGGGCTCTCCGCTCCCTCTGGGCATACCTGACCACCGAATGGACCCGGCACACATCGAACCCGGTCAACCGCAACCACAACCAGGGCAAAGCCAAGATTTCCGAGTTCTGGCAGAAAGTCCAGGCCGTGGTCTGGACCGGGGTGTTCGGCTACGTCCGCACCCACCCCGTGAAACACAAAGACATCGTCATGCTGCGCAAACAGGCGCGGGGAATCCTGATGTCAGTCTGCGCCTCTCTCGAAGTGGAGCCGGACGACATCGATAAAATCGTGCATCTCTGCAAAGAGGTGATCGAGGAAGACTTGCACGCCTACTTTGAGGACGAAAAGGCGTTCATCGACAAGATGATAACCAAGCGGAACGACTTCCGTGCGACCCTTGCGGGATAGGCTTGCCGCTCATCTAGCAAGTGTCGGCTGCACACATTGAGGTACCCGCCGCCTTGCAACCACTTCCTGTTTTTAGACATGAAAAGAGGGCTGAACATTATGCTTTTTCAAGATCGGTTCAAAAAAATCAGAAAAGACCTGGGGTTGAAGCAACAGGAAATGGCTGTGCAGTTGAAAATAAGCCTGAGCACGTTGCAGCGCTACGAAAAAGGGGACAACGTCCCGGACGTGGGAACGCTTGAGAAGATTGCCGCCCTGGGCGTCGACCTCC
>Ga0209639_1003359_pt1 | contig 10791 bp, 7 predicted proteins | sample EPASupsiteHSE605_FD_187268 | JGI IMG/M metagenome (GOLD analysis project Ga0209639, IMG submission 187268) | Bioremediated contaminated groundwater from EPA Superfund site, New Mexico - Sample HSE6-05 (SPAdes) (version 2) | ecosystem: Environmental > Aquatic > Deep subsurface > Groundwater >...
GCTGTGGAAGAATGGGCATGACATTGGCCCAGCATATACCGTTCAACGAGCACGGTATGAAGCTCTGCGGGATATTTGATAACGACCCTACGATAATAGGACTCGAGATAGAAGGTATAAAAGTCGAGGAAGTCCCCATGCTTGAAAAAAGAGTCGTGGAAAATGCAGTTCCCATGGCTGTACTCTGCGTTCCGGCTTCGGCTGCGCAGGAGCTTACCGACAGGCTCGTGAAATCGGATATCAGGGGAATATTGAATTTCACGAGGCAGCGTCTCAAAGTTCCTCCCAGGGTATATGTTCAACACGAGCAGATAATATGTTCGTTCATGCAGCTTGCTTATAAATGCAAAAAAACGTGATTTACGCAGTCAGCAGAGACCCCATTCCCTGAGATCGCGTTCCAGCGAAGACGCATCGAAAACTTGTCCCGGTCGCCATTTACCATCGTATTCCAGAGTCGGAACGACCCAGTCGTCGCCTCCATTTACTTCAATTACCTTGTCAATGATCGCGTGAGGTTGTTCTTCGATCTCGAGATAGTTGAACGCGATGCCGTGTTCGTTGAGCCATTCGATCGTGGCGCGGCAGTGCGGACACACGTTCCACCCGTAAAGATTCAGCATGTCTTAATCCCCTCGTTATTCCAATAGGATATTCCAGTAAAACTGTAAAATCAAGATTTTTAAGTTTAAATTATATAAAAATGTTGACTTTATCATTTTTTATGTTAAAATATCAGATATGAAAACACAAGATAACAGAAAAACTATATCGGCTATAGCGGAAAAGTGCGGGGTAAGTCCCATGACCGTCAGCCGTGCCCTCAGAAACAGTTCCGCCGTAAAAAGCGAGACCAGAGAGAAGATCCTTGCGGCCGCGGAAGCTCTTGGTTATAACGGCCCCCTGAAGTCGGGACGTCCCGCGCTTTCGGAAGATGGAAGCAGACCGTCTGTCGAAATAATTATTGGAAATTCGGGAAAAAATCTTGCGATGTTCTATTCGGAGCTGCTTACCAGTATCGAACAGGAACTATCGAAGCATTCTTATGACTGTGTAATAAGGACCTGCGGCAACGATTATGCTCAGTTTGTCTCGCTCCGCGAATCCATAAAGAACTCCAAGGCTGCGGCATCTATGATTTTTGGTGATTTCGAACCGGAAAAACTGAAATCTCTCCTCGCAATCGCCCCCGATGCTATTCTTCTCGACAATCCGGGCGGGCCATTCATCGGAAGACCGTTCAATTCAATAAGTTTCGACAATAACGAGGCCGCATTCTCCGCCGTAAATCACCTTATTCAAAACGGCAGAAAAAAAATTGTTCTTATAAAAGGATCCAAAGAACACTACTTCAGCACCGAAATGGAAGATGGTTACAGAAACGCCCTTGCGGCTTCCGCAATTGGCTTCGATGAAAAACTTGTCCTCGAAGGGGATTTCAGTGCCGAAAGTGCTTTTGAGCAGATCAATTCGCTGATGGATAAAAAAATTCGTTTCGACGCAGTATTTACAAATGACGAGATGGCGTGCGGTGTTTACAGGGCGTTGGCACAGCATAATATTTCAATCCCGCGCGATGTGGCGGTATGCGGATGCGACGGGCTGCCTGTGTGTGAACAGCTTACGCCGCGCTTAAGTACAGTTAAGCTAGATTATTCCCAGCTCGGCCCTCTTGCGGTCGAATGGTTCCTCAATAATATAGGGAAAAGAATATCCTGTCCATGTAGGATGAAACTTTTCCCAAAACTTGTTGTACGTGAAAGCAGTTCAAATAACTGATAAAACAATATAATCTTAAGGAGTTGAAAAATGGGGTATCTTATTCAGTCCGAATGTGAAAAAAGAATCGAAAAATTGCGCATTCTCATGGATGAAAAGAACATCGACCTTGCGCTCGTTTACTATGACGAGTTCAACATCGGCAACGGCTGGTATCTGACAGGATGGTGCCCGCAGTTCGAAAGCGGTGCGGTGCTCGTTCCAAGAAAAGGCAAACCGATGATTCTCGGAGGTCCTGAAAGCGAACCGTTTGCAAAGCAGGACAGCACTATTACCGAGACCAGGAATTTCCCTGTTTTCATGGTGCCGGACGAAGAATATCCCAACGCAGTTATTATCGACTTCCCGAAACTCTTTAATGAGCTCAATGTTACGCTCGGAAAAGTCGGAAGAGTGGGTATTGTCGGTGGCGGAAGAATGCCTGCGGCCTGCTTTAAAGGTATTTCGGAAGGTTTTGCGGGAGTGGAACTTATAGACATTACGGAAGACTACGTTAAATTGAGATATATAAAGTCCGCCTGGGAAATAGAGCAGATCAGAAGTGCATTCAAGCTTGCGGATGCGGCATATGATGCGATGAAGGCGAAGACGAGTGCCGGGGTATCGGAAATAGAAGTTGCAGCAGCCGGAGAATATGCCGTAAGAAGCAGGGGTGCAAGCGGTTTCGGATTTGGTACGATAGTAGGAAGCGGTGCAAGATCGAGTGCGGTAGTTCCCACGGCAAGTTCAAAAAAACTCGTTTCAGGCGAACTCGTCATGGTTGGTCTTTCCGCAAAAATCAATGGTTATGCAAGTGCAATGGGAGACGTTTTGGCAGTCGACGGGAAATTCACTTCGCGTCAGCTGGAATGCATGAAATACCTCAAAGAAGCATATCTTCTTACAAAAGAGCAGCTTGTGATTGGCAAGATCGGGCGTGAGATCGATGCTCCGGCACGGGCATATTTCAAGAAACACGATCTTTCGAAGTATCTGGTCTGCCCGTTCGTGCATACGATAGGCCTTCACGAAGCGGAATCTCCGTTCTTCGGGCCTGGCAGCGACGATGTGCTCCAGGCGGGAATGACGGTATGCGTCGACGTAAGTTTCTTCGGGCATCCTGAATTCAACGGAGTAAGGATCGAGACCGGTTACGAAATAACCGCAAAAGGGCCGGTTCCCTTCAGCGAAAAACTGGATAAAATACACACAAACCTTAATATTTGAAAGAATAAGCAAACATGCAGACAGAGAGAAAATATGCTTTCAGAACGGAACTTAATCTCTCTCACAGACCTGACAGAAGAAATCCTTCTGTCAGCCGCGAGAAAAATGAAATCGAATTGACTGACGACTGGCGGATTGTCATAGCAAAAGATGCCTCGGTAGTAATTGTCAATGCGGCCAAAGACCTTGCGGAATATCTCTCTGTCAGCATGAATATTGCATGCGGCGTAAAAAAAGTTGACGGTACGCCGGGAAAAAGAACAATAAAAATCGAAGAAAGTAAAACATCTCTCTCTGTTCCAGGTTCTTATATCATTGAAGCCGGAAATGAAAGCATTTTCGTATGCGGCTATGACGCAAGAGGCGCTGCTCAGGGCATTTATTACATGCAGGATATTATGAATCTGAAAGAAGCCCCTTTCTTTCCGAAAGGAACTTTCAGACGCGAACCTCTCTTCTCTCCACGGATGACGCATTCCGGCTGGGGAATCGATCAATTTCCGGACAATCATCTGAAAGCCATTGCGCGTTCGGGTCTCGATGCCATACTGCTTTTTACGAAAGATGTGGATAAAACAACCACAGGATACCTTGATTTCAATGACCTTATAGAAAGAGCAGCCTCTTACGGTCTGGATGTTTATTTTTATAGTTACCTGAAGAGTTTGAAGCATCCTCAGGATAAAGACGCTCTTGGATTCTACGAAAATTCATATGGCAGGCTTTTTAAGGAATGTCCTGGGGCGAAAGGTGTTATACTCGTCGGTGAATCGTGTGAATTTCCAAGTCATGATACAGTCAATACTACCGGCAGTCTTGATAATCTGAATGACGGCTTGAGACAGGATAAACCAAGCCCCGGTTGGTGGCCGTGCTATGACTATCCCGAATGGCTGAACATGCTTAAAAAAGTTATCCATAAAAACAAGAAGGATGCAGAAATAGTTTTTTGGACATATAACTGGGGATATGCTCCGGAAAAAGACAGGATCAAATTAATCGAAGCACTGCCGAAAGATATCACTTTGCTCGTTACCTTCGAAATGTTTGAAGAAATGAAGCATGAAAATATCTCCGATGTCTGCATGGATTATACCATTTCATTTCCGGGTCCCGGAAAATATTTCATTAGCGAAGCCAAAGCTGCAAAAAAGAAAAATATTAAACTATATACCATGAGCAACACCATTGGAATGACGTGGGATTTTGGCGTAGTTCCTTACATCCCTGTTCCCTACCAATGGAAAAAAAGGAATGATGCCCTCCACAATGCCAGGGAAAAATGGAATCTGAGCGGCTTAATGGAATCCCATCATTATGGAATATATCCTTCGGAAATAAGCGAACTTGCCAAGTGGAGCTTCTGGAGTCCTTCGCCGTCGCCGGAAGAACTTATGAAAAAAATAGTGGAAAGGGACTTCGGAAAGAAAGCTGCTGCAAATATGCTTAAGGCATGGAGCTTCTGGAGTGAAAGCATCAATGATTATATTCCGTCGAATGAAGATCAGTATGGCCCGTGCAGAATCGGCCCATCATATCCATTTATATTCCATCCGGACATTACTCGAAAGTTTGAGCCACAGGAAATAACCATACCTACGGCGTCTTATGCACATTGTGGCTCACAAATTGTTAAAACATTCTATCATCCTTTCGAAAATGCCCAACAGTCGCCGGGAGCTATTCGTTATCCGGTTGAAATAAAACATCTTTCAAAAATGTTGGCAAAATGGAATGACGGACTTGAATGTCTTGAAAAAATTGCCAATAATGTTCCGGAAATTAAAAAGAAAAACTTTGAAAAGATGTTTGCACTTGGTACTTTTATAGCAAATACGTTGAAGACAACCATCAATATCAAGAAATGGTGGATCCTCAATATGCAGCTCTTCAACGAGAAAAACAAAAATATGATACTTAAAATATTGGAGAAGCTTGAAGCTGTTGCTCTCGAAGAAATTGACAATGCGGAAAAAACTATTCCGATTGTGGAATCACACTCGCGCCTCGGGTGGGAACCGAGTATGGAATATATTACCGACCGCGAACATCTCGAATGGAAGATAAAGCAGGTTAAAATGGTTCTTGACTATGAAATTCCCACGTATAAAAAGATAGTTGAACTGAAAGGAAAGCGATCATGAGCTTTGATGTTGTTTTCGGGATCGATATGGAAACGGATATAGGGTCTTTCACCTCTTTTTACGAAGGGGTGAAACACGGTACGCCACGGCTTCTTTCGATATTCAAAAAATATGATATAAAAGCGACGTTCTACTGGACGGGGCATGCAGCTGAAAACAATATTGATATAGTAAAGAAAGTTGTGGCGGCAGGGCATGAGACAGGCTGTCACGGTCTTTATCATGAAACACTCGGCGATCCTCTTTTTCCGCTTCCTAACAACTGGCCGGTTCTTCCGGACGAAGTTTACGGAAGGATCTCAAAGGCAACGGATATCGTGAAAAAAACATCCGGGAAGAAAGCTACGAGTTTCCGCTGTCCAAGACTCTGGGGAAGTACCGCAGTAGTAAACGCTCTCGAAAAACTAGGTTATAAATCAGATGCGAGTCTTCCGCTCTTTTTCTACAGGAATATGATAAAGCCATATCATCCGTCAGAAAAGGACTGGACGAAAAAAGGGCAGATGAAGATAGTCGAGATCCCGAATTTCTGCGATCTTACGATGGAAAGCAACGACCCCTTTCAGCGCGACCGCGACCAGTGGCCGCTCTTCAGAACGAAATCGTCTGGGGCGTTAATGAAAAAAGCGGATTCTTTTATAAAATATGTTTCGACAAAAAAGACACGACCCGTCTTGTGTTTCTACTTTCATCCGTGGGAGTTCCATAAGATGCCGCAGGGCGCTATAGATTTTGGTGAGGCCAGCGTCAAACCTCTCCATTTCATTGTCAAAAACTGCGGAGAAAAAGCCTGCGAAGAATTCGATAAACTCTGTAATATGCTTCTTGATAAAGGAGCGAATTTCAAAACAGCCGGAGAACTTGCAAATGAATATTGATGAACTTGTAAAAGGCAGCAATCCGAAAGCACTTTCCTTTTCACATTTTCCAAAAAATTTTCAGGCGGTGATATGGAGGAACTGGGGCCTTGTTCCAATCGTAAGATTGGCAAAAACGCTTGAAACATCAGAGGAAAATATCAGGAAATCGGCTGTTCAGCTTGGTCTTCCTGAAGTTGAAGTCTCAAAAAACTGGCTGGAAAAAGGATACCTTACTATAATCAGGAACAACTGGCATCTTCTTGATTACGAACAGCTTCTTGTTCTGCTTGACTGGACTGCTGATAAGCTGGATTCAGTTCTGAGGGAAGAGGACTTTTTATGGCATAAGATGGGTAAACTTAAGCCATCGGCAGGACAGGTTATTTTTTCAGAGCTTTCTGAAGGAGAGATAAAGAAGACGGAACTTATAAGGAAAGCGGCCTCGGATATTTTTGCGTCATTTTCAGAAACTGAAAAACCATTTGATTTTATAAAGAACTATAAATCAACAGGGAAAAAGGCGGAAGGAGAAAGTTCATTTGATCTGAATTTTATATATTCTTTTCATGCACTTTACGGAGATACGCTGATGGAACCTGAACTTGATCCGTATCCTGACGAACTGTTGAAGGCATATGCGGAAAACGGCGTCAACGGGGTATGGATGCAGGGAATATTGTATACGCTTTATCCACTGGAGAAGGCCCCGGAATTTTCGAAGGGGTGGGAAAAGAGACTCGAAAGTCTTCGCGGCTTTGTTGAAAGGGCGGCAAAATACGGGATAAAAGTCTATTTATATTTAAACGAACCGCGCGGGATGCCGGAACGATTTTTTGAAAAATATCCCGAATGGAAAGGCGCGAACGAAGATGAGATCTTTGCATTGTGCACATCAGTAAAAGAGGTTCGCGAATATTTGGAAGATTCCTGCTATCATGTATTTAAGAATGTTCCAGGGCTTGGCGGGGTATTTTGCATAAGCATGAGTGAAAATATTACGCATTGTCATGCACGCTGGACAGGCGACAGGTGCCCGAGGTGTTCGAAACGGGCTCCGGCGGAGCTGATAGCGGAGACATTAGCAGCAATTGAAAAAGGCATACACAGAGCAGCGCCGGAAGCTCGGGTTATGGCACATACGTGGGCATGGAGAGAACATGCAGCCGAAGCGATAAAACGTCTTCCTGAAAATGTTGAAGTCCTCAATGTGAGTGAGTGGGGCAAGGAATTCGAATTTCAGGGGATAAAAGGAAGCGTTGTGGATTATTCGATGTCGCAGGTCGGGCCTTCGGAAGAATCGCTTTCCATATGGAAAGCAGCGAAAGAGCGCGGCCTCAAAACGGTGGCGAAGGTACAGTTGAACAACTCATGGGAATGTTCTTCGGTTCCATATCTGCCGGTTCCATATCTTGTAAAAGAGCATCTTCAAAATCTTGAAAGGTCGGGAGTTACAGGATTAATGTCGAGCTGGACGCTTGGGGGATATCCGAGTCCGAATCTTTCACTGACATTCAGAACAGTCGAGGAAATGGCTGTGGAACTTTTCGGGAAAAAGGCTTCGAAAACAATATGCGGGGCGTGGAAAATATTTGGGGAAGCGTTCCAGGAATTTCCGTTCCATGTCGAAGTGTTGTATGTGGCTCCTCCGAATTACGGACCGATGGCACTTTTTTTCGAAAAGCCGACTGGTTATAATGCAACGATGATAGGTTTTCCGTATGACGACCTCAAAGGCTGGCGCGCGATATATACCGAAGAAGTCTTTGAAAGCCAGTTCGAAAAACTCTGCGAAAAATGGGTGAACGGCCTTGAGAAACTCAAAGAGGCAAAAGGATTGTTATCTCCTGAAGATATGCCTAATTTTGAAGACCTTGAAAATGTGTCTGAAGCGGCTTTTTGTCATTTCAAGAGCACTCTGAATCAAATCAAGTTCGTGAGGAAAAGGAATTCAGGAAAGATCGACGGTATTATGGAAGTAATTGATGATGAGATTTCTATAACAAAGAGGCTGCTGGCGGTTGTTTCGAGGGATTCGAGGATAGGCTTTGAAGCGAGCAATCATTATTATTATACAAGAAACGACCTTGTCGAAAAAATATTGAACTGCCTTGATATGAAAAGGAAATTTTCAGAATGAAGTTATCGGAATTTATTGGACTTTTTGAAAAGGGGAAGAAGCGTTTCGAGATTATCGGGAATGAGAAGAACGGTGTTCTTGCCGGGCTTGATCTTGAAGGGCGGCTTTATACAATAATCAACGGGATGGTTGTGAACAGGGTGAATCCCGATGCGATATTGAAGCAGACAAACCGTTCAGGGTATCTCAATCCAGGCGGAGACGGATTGTGGCCGGCACCGGAAGGTACGACGCTGGGTTACGAATATACGACGGGCTCGTGGAGGGTTCCGGCGGCGCTGACTGGAGCGCGTTATATTGTTAAAGAGTCGAAAGATAACTTTCTGAAAATTGATGCGGAAGTTGACCTTATAAACAACAGCGGACTCGGAATTCCGGCGATCTTCGAGCGGGCGGTGTTCGTTTCGGAAGAAGTGGGAAACTTTGTTGTAAAGGTAAGAGAATCAATACGATATATAGGCAAGGAAAGGTTGACGAAGGATAAATGCCTTCTGGCGCCGTGGACGCTCTGCCAGTTTGTATCCGGGCCGCGCAGCAAGGTTGTTTTCCCATTGCCCGAAAAAGAAGCAATATGGGATCTTTACGGGGCGAGCGACGAAAAAAGGAACTTTGAAAACGGGCTTTGTCATTCCAGGACCGATGGCGGTTTTCGTTATCAGATCGCGCTGGGAAAATCTGTAGATTATTTGGAATACCGGAATCCTGATGCGGGGCTTATTGTGAGAAGAACCGCCGGGAAACTTCCTGAAGGGCAAAGCTATATAGATATTGTGGATGCTCCTCCGACTGAAAAGCCGTCGGACAAAGGAATACGTTTCAGTGCGTACAGCGATCCTTCGTTTTTCATGGAGATAGAAGCATGCGGCGGTGCGCCTGAGGTTTATGAGCCGGGTTGCGTAATGGAAGTAGACGTCAAAACAAGTTATCTGAAGGACTGATCTTTGCGGTCAGTCCTCGTCCTCGTTTTCTCCTGCGGGCGGATTTTCCTTTTCGAGTTTTTCCGCCTCTTTCTCCGGGACATAGTGTGCGGCTTCCCGATCTGTGACGGTTCCATCGTCGGAATCGTCTATGTTCATATTGCGTAGGTCTTTAGCGAGTTGGATGGCATCCCTGATCCCGCCGACGGTAAGCCATATGGAGGTTACTATTCCGAGAACGAAGCTTATGAACATAAGCTTGATCCACCAATACCACGACCAGAAATTATCCGACAATCCCCATGTCAGAGCCGCAATGGTTCCTATTGCGAATGTAGCCCACCATCCCATGCTCCACCAGAAGATCGACCAGAACAAAAAGCGGTCGAATCGCGTGAAGTGCTTGCTCATTCCCATTTTTTTTGCAAAGGCATCGGTGAATCTGCTGATGACATGCTTCTTTTTTTCTTTTTCTTCGACGTGCACGATGTCTTCCTTGACGGCGTACTTGCCGCGGTGGAGCATTTTGTCCATATCGAAGACCTTTCTGGGGCCGAGAAGCGAAACTGCGATATAGCTTGCACATGCTATGATCATAGCATAAAGAAAAATAAACTGTCCGTTGGGAAATTTGTCGGAATATGATCCCAACCATTCGAAACGGGGATATATTGTTACAATAAAGTAGATAAGGGGATCCCATATCTGTTGAAGCAGCAGTCCTCCGAAAGATACGGTAGATCCCAGAATAAGCGCGACCCAAGCTGCCGCGGTAGTTCCCCTGCTCCAGTAAAGTCCTCCGATGATGACCGCGCCCGCGCCGCCTGCCCATATGGCGCCGGTAATCGCGAAAAACATGAGGATGTGCTGTTTGATGGGAAAGAGCCAGCTGAAAATGAATCCGAAAGCGGCGACGCCGGTTATCGAAAGCCTTAGAATGAGCATATGTTTTTTAGAGTCGAGAGGTTTTTTTCTCAACGGAAGGAGTACGTCCTGGACGAAAATGGAACCCCATGCGTGGATATATGTATTGTCACAGCTTATGGCGGCGGCGAGGATGATCGAGGCAAAAACACCCATGAGGCCTACAGGAAGGACGTTCGCCAGGAAAAGAGGAACGGTCATCCGGTTTCTTTCTGCGGCTTCCGGAATCTGATTTATCTGAGCGAGTATGGGTTGTGCGATGTCATGGAATTTGGGATGATGAAGAACTGCATAAGCAGCGAGGGGGATTATGAGGAGTACCAGGCCTTTAGCGAGCTGTCTCCATCCGCCGATGATACCGGCCATCTGTGCTTCGTGCGGGGTTTTGGCGGCGGCATTGTAACCCGAGGAGCCCTGCCACGCCCGGACACAGTAGATATTGCCTATTACACCTATTATGAAGTACCATATGTCGAAATCCTTGGATGTGGAAGTTTTGAAAGGATTTATAAGGGACTTGCTTTCAGGGACATACTGAAGTCCAGCCATAATGTCGTCCCAGCTGAATTTCGAAACAAGGAAAACCATGATGACCACGAAGAGGAACATTGTGAGGAGTCCTTCGAGGAAGTCGGTTATCATGATTGTGATCTGTCCTCCGGAAAGGGCGATGTAGAGTGCGAATGACAAATAAAGGAACATCATTATGAGGATGGTCGGCATCTGGAAAAGGCCAATTACGCTGATATGGTCGGGGAACCCGAAAAAGTAGATCATGAATTCGGCGGTAATGGCTGGGAATATTCCGTAATTGAGTATTCCGG
>Ga0209639_1003362_pt1 | contig 10775 bp, 14 predicted proteins | sample EPASupsiteHSE605_FD_187268 | JGI IMG/M metagenome (GOLD analysis project Ga0209639, IMG submission 187268) | Bioremediated contaminated groundwater from EPA Superfund site, New Mexico - Sample HSE6-05 (SPAdes) (version 2) | ecosystem: Environmental > Aquatic > Deep subsurface > Groundwater >...
ATGGCCAGTCCCAGTGCATGTGGACATGTAGTTACCATCACCGTCACCGCCCGCTCGAGAGAAAAGGCCAGATCCTGTGCAGTGACTATCATCCAGACCACCAGAGTTATGAAACCCCCAGTAAGGGCTATTATTGTCAGATACATGGCGAAACGGTCCGCCAAGTTCTGTGTTTTGGATTGGCTAGCCTGGGCTTCTTCTACTAGATTTATCACCTGTGATAAAAAAGAATCCTTACCTGTTTTCCGGATTTCTACTTGGATGGAGCCATCCCCATTTATTGATCCAGCTATAACCTCACTTGCAATCTTTTTATACACCGGTTCCGACTCCCCAGTGAGCATGGATTCATCAATGTTAGTTTCACCATGCGTAATCTGCCCATCAGCAGGAACTTTCTCCCCCGGTTTAACCAGCACCTGATCTCCCACTACCAATTCTTCAAGTGGAACCTCCATGGTTTCCCCATCATGCATTATTTTATGGGCAGATGAAGGTAAGAGTTTTACCAGTTCTTCCAGGGCTCTTGAGGCACCCATGACTGATCGCATCTCCAGCCAGTGCCCTAGAAGCATGATATCAATCAGGGTGACCAGTTCCAGGAAGAATATCTCACCTTTAAGTCCGAAAACCACTGCACTGCTGTAGATATAGGCAGTGGTTATGGCTACCGCCACCAAGGTCATCATTCCAGGCATTCTTGACTTTGACTCATTGTAGATTCCCTTAAAGAAAGGATAGCCACCGTAAAAGAATATGATGGATGACAAAATGAAAAGGATGTAAATATCACCAGTAAACGCCAAATATTGACTGATACCTAAAAAATGCTGTATGTGTGACGTTAGAACGATTACAGGGATTGTTAAAATTAAACAAATCCAAAAACGCCGCTTGTACTCGGCGATCATATGGTGGTGGTCATGACCGTCGGGTTTCTTTTTCATCTTGCCCATTTCATGGTCCTGATGGGAATGTTCCATTCTAATACCTCCAAAAATCCCCTTAATAATCAGTGATTATTATTATGTGGATACTGATTAAAACAACTTTGAGATATTTTACTAATCAACTGGAAAAAAATTTAATCTTCAAGATTCTGTTAAGTTAATGATGATATTATAAAAATAGTAAAATTAGGTTGATGTTTCACGTTTAAATTTAAATGACTATTTGTCTTCTAAATCATCAAAACGTGTTAATCCTGCGGACTCTTCCAACATAGCCCTTACTTTGGCCTCATATTCTTCTTGAGTTATAAGGCCCTTTTCTACCAACAGGTCAACAAGTGAGGTTAGCATGTCTTCTAACATTTCAACATCTTTGGATACCATTATTCCACCCGTTTTAATAGAATGTTTTTTCCTTGGATTTCTAGTTCAAATTCGTCTTTGTGTTTGTAGCCTTGTAGTTCTATGATTTTTTTAGGTAGTGCTATCCTGAATTGTTTGCCTTGTTTGTCTGAGTACAATTTTACTTTAATTCCCATGTCTAATTATAGGTCGATTATTATATATAAATATTATCTAATTTTGTCAATGTATATTTCCTATATACATTACCAAATAGCAATGTATATCTATTTTTAGACCTAAAATTATATATACTATTAAAACCAACTATAATATAGAGGGTGAAAAAGATGATGTGTAAAAATTGCGGGTCTTCACAAATAGTCAAAAATGGCAAAGTAAACAACCAACAGCGCTATAAATGCAAAGAATGTGGAAAACAATTCATCAACAACGATAATTTTGCACGCATGCGAAACAAAAAACACATCATCGCAGTTTCAATGGACTTATACTATGACGGTCTTAGCGTACGTAAAATCCAAAGACAAATCGGTTACCTCTTCAAAGTCAAAGTATCACAAGTAACCATCCACAACTGGATAACAAAATACTCCCTACTAGTAAAAGAATACGTTGACACCCTCAAAGCTGATCTAAGTGATGTTTGGCACACTGATGAAACTGTTATCAAAATAAAAGGACAACAAAAATGGTTCTGGGAAATCATAGACTCCGCAACACGATTCATGGTAGCAGAACACTTATCAAATACTAGAACCATCAAAGACAGTACCAAACTTTTTATGGATGCCAGAAACAGAGCAATAAAAAAACCAAAAATCGTTTATGCCGACGGTTGCTTTGCATACAGAAAAGGATTCAACAAAGCCTTCTATGACCATCACCGAAGCTGTCAACTTATCCAGAATGTAGGAATTAATAGTAGAATACACCAAAACAAAGTTGAAAGACTTCACGGAACACTAAAAGACATGCTCCGGGCACGAAGAGGTATGGATAGCAGCACCAAAACTGAAGCAATGTTAGATGGTTGGTTTGTTTACTACAACTTTTTAAGACCCCATAGTGCTTTAGGAGGTAAAACTCCCGCCAAAGCTGCTGGAATCGAACTTGACTTAGAGAATAGGTGGGAAAGTTTGATAGATTTAGCTATAAATTATCATTCCAAAACTTGTTGATCTCTTCTGAATTGCCTGATTCAAGTAGTTCTATAATATAATCTTTTTTTTCTTGTTTCTCAATTAATTTCAATACAAATTCTGCTTTAGTAATAGTTCCAAAAGGAATACGTATCTCAACATTTAAATCAGTATCACTCTTTATCGCTGCTTGTTCAATTACTATTCCAACAAGTTTATCATTCTCTATTACTGGCCCCCCACTATTACCCGGATAAACACTCATGTCAACCCAAAAATAGTTTAAATTATCTTTTAATTGTGATACTCTACCAAATGCAAAATTAGGTATTGAAATAAATTTAGAAGCATGATTTTCAACTGCTTTGGGAAGTTCAAATTCATCATATTCGGAAACATCGACAGGATAACCAACAGTAAAAACATCAACCCCTTCCTCTGAAGGCCCATCAGAAATATCAGAAGAGGGAATGGGTTCATAACCTAACTCTAATAATTTATCAGTAAATTGTGAGTTTGTTTGATTGAGAGATATTATGGCTAAATCATGTTCATGATCAAATGTGTATGGGGCTGTGTCAGGAGTTCCTACTTCTGAAATCCTCAAATTCTCAAGAATGAGTCCTTTACCAAATGGATTCACAAGAAAAATTTTCCAAAAAATCCTATTATGGTATTTCTCCTTAGCTGAATCTAACAAATAATGTTTCCTAGAATCTGGCCAGGAAAGCAACATCCAAACTTCATCATTAAACTCCTTTTCAGCAGATTCTATATCCCAAACTACATGTTTTGCAGTAACAAGATATTTTTTAGACTCGTGAGATATAAATAACGCTGTGCCACGTTGAATTTTACAGTCCAAATTTATAACTGCATTTTTCCACTTTCCTAACACAAAGATCCCAACATCTATTAATTTACAAAATATGTGTATAAACATGAGATAAGATAAATTTATCCTATTTCATGTTGATTTTTTGTATAACTCTTTACATTTTATTAGTTTTAATGTTCTATTTTGTTCTGCCTGAAGTTCCTTTAAAGCTTTTTTATTTCCTTTCAATGCCTCTATTTTTACTTTTCTTAATCTTATCATTTTTTTTACCTACTTTAAGTTTAACAAGTTTTATATGATGTAAGATCACATTATTTTATGATTGGGGGAATTTAATGACATATCATATTATCTTTGGTTCAAACATGCTAAAAGATTGTAAAGGAACATTTTACATAATAAAAACTGAATCCGATGAAGAATCTATTATCCTTAAAGAACAAGGAAATGGAGAAATATTTTTAAATTGTATATTAAAAGATGAAGAAGATAATATCCTTGCTAAAGTCGAAAATAGCAATGTTACTAAGATTAGTGAGGGATATTCTCTGAAAAAAGCTGGTAATGTTATACAATTAATTAATGATTCTACAAATAAGATTTGGTTACATTTCGAAAAATTTGCACCAGATAGTTATGTTTTGAATGGAATTTTTCATTTTTCTGGTCGTAAAATTATAGCTACTGATAATTATTTGAAAATCAATGGTTCAACTTTTTCAAAAAATATGATTAGTAATGCTACAAAATTTTTAGAGTTACACCAAAATGGTGGCATAAGCATGTAGGCATATTATAACTTATTTTTTTCTCTTTTAATTCTATTAATTAATCTAAATAATTTACATTGTGTGCAGTCGCAATATCTTTCTTTACAAGGATTGTATTCTTCTTCAAAGAATTTTCCAATAGTTTCCAATAATTTTATATCATTTTCTGTAATATTAATTTTTATCATTTTTATTCACCTTTGATTAACAAATTATATATGAAATAAAATCAATTTTTTAATAAAAATGATTGGGGGTTTAAAATGGTTAAAGTGGAAGCTAAAAACTATACGGTTGTTGTTGGTTCTAATTTAGTAATGAACTGTAATGGTGTGATCAATCTCGTGGGGAGCGGTCTTTGTAAACAGCCTTTCAGGTTCAGAGAAGGAAGTTATGGGGAAATTTTTTTAAATTGTACAATTTTAGACGAAGAGGGGAATAAAGTTCTTGTTTTAGTCAATAATATCCCAAAAAAAGTTATGGATGGATACGAAATTGAAATAGAGGAGAATAGGATTTTATTGAGAAATAAGGCCACAGGTGAGGTTTGGTTAAACTTCTCTAAACTTGGCCCTCGAAATTTCAAATTAAATGGGATATTACATTATCCTGGTATCAAAATCGTAGCCACAGATCAACATTTAACAGTTAATGGTATGACTCTTTCCCATAACACATTTGTAAACTGTGAAAACCTTTTGAGTATTGGTCCAGGAGGAGGTATTGGGATAGGATAATTCCTATCCCATTTTTGGAGTAATTGAAATCACGTTTCCATTATTATCAAAACATATCAAGTTATTTTCTAAAGTTAAATTATCTTTTTCATCAATTTTTACATTACCTTCGTTAGGATGTTCTTTTACATATTCTGCTATTGATTCAAAATTAATATCCATAATATCACGTCTCCTTTTTTTAAAAATTTCTTCAAATTTTTTCTCAAAACAAAATCCGTAACGGTTATGCAGTAACCATGAACTGAATATTCCATTTTTTTAAACAATTTTAATTCTAAAAAAAAGTCTACAGAAGAATATCATCATTAACTTAACAGAATCAATCTTCAAAAAAGTTTATATACTAGTTCCTACTCTTTAGGTAATATATTACCTAAATATGTAATATATTACCTATTGGGGTTGGAAGAAAATGAACAAAAAAATAATATATACAAACTCAATTGCAGTTGCCATTCTGGCATTAATAGCAACCTTAGCTGGATTATTTTGGAAAGGACTTTATCAACATGACACAATTTCTGGCACAGCTCAAATGATGGGCCAGGATTTAGTTACACTGGTAATCTGTATTCCACTGTTAATTGGTACATTATATTTAATCAGAAAAGATTCACTCCAAGGACACTTGATTTGGATGGGGATCATATTTTACTTCCTGTATTCCTACGCGTCAATGGCTTTCCTTACATCCTATAATCAACTATTCCTGGTTTATGTGGCCATATTTTCCATATCGCTGTATACGCTCCTGGGAGAACTATTATCTCTAGACACGAAAAGTATCAAGAAAAGTTTCTCCCCAGGAGTTATTCATAAAATTGCCGCAGCATTCCTGGTAATTATTGGGTTAATGCTTGCTGTAATGTGGCTTAAAATGATTATTGATTCATTATTAACTGGTATTGCGCCATCTGCACTGGAAACTTACACTACGCTGGTAATTCAAGCATTAGATTTAGGAGTTGTTGTTCCTGCGGCAGTAATTACCGGAGTACTTCTATTTAAAGGCAAAGAATGGGGATATGCACTTGCTTCCATATTCTTGATAAAAGTATCACTACTGGGAACTGCAATACTTTCCATGATCTATTTCATGGCACAAAATGGTGTGAATATTGAATTAGGACAGGCTATGTTCTTTATAATTGTCACGGTTCTGGGAATAATAATTTCAGTAGCTTTTTACTCTCAGATAAAAGGCTCCGTGAATGGAAATAAATATGTTGAAGTCCATAAAGGTGATATAGAAACCATACGGGTAAAATAATGAAGGATTCAAATGAAATTAAGGAAGAATACAGTTCGGAAAGGTTGGAGATGGAAAAATACATCTTAATAGTCTTATTCCTTGTTCAGCAAAGATGGGGATATGTAATCAACAAAGATCTTGCCGATGACCAAATAACCACTAAACAATGGCTAATGATGATCGTGATGGTCAATGCCTTCCAAAATCCCCCTTCCATGCAAGAAGTGGCTGATGCCATGAGCACCACCCACCAGAACGTCAAACAACTGGCCACCCGTTTGGAAGCTAGGGGATTTTTGAAAATAGAACGAGACCCTGAGAATAAACGTATCAACCGTTTAAAGATCACAGCCGAATGTTTTGAATTCTGGGATAAGAGAACCCCAGAAGATGCTGAATCCATAGTCTCATTATTCAATGGACTGGAAGATATTGATATAAAAAATTTATTTGAAATAATGGGTAAACTGGAAAAAACATCCAGTGAATTGTACAGGGAAGCTAAAAAATAAGGAGTTGATGTTCATGAAAGCATTAGTTGTATATGGAAGTCGATACGGCACCGCCGCTGAAATAGCTGAAGAAATAGCCCGTGTTATTAAGGAAGAAGGAGTTGAAGTTGATTTAGTAGACTCCCGTGGTGTTAAAGATTGTGATGCCACCCCTTACGACCTGGTGATAGTGGGAAGTGGGATAAAAATGGGTAAATGGACCAAAGGATCCCTTAAATTCCTTCAAAACAATAAATCCACCCTAGCGAAGAAAAAAGTTGCCCTATTTGTCAGTTGTGGTGCTGCCAATGAAGAGGATAGTCGGGCCGAGGGCCAGGAGAAATATCTGGACGAAGTGGCCGCCAAGAACCTGGTAAACCAACCAGTGGCAACCGGACTTTTTGGTAGTGTTTATGATCCTGATGCCAAACATGGAATCGTTTTTAACTTCACCCAGAGATTTATTAAAAAAGATTTGGAAAAAAAAGGATTAGATATAACCAAACGCCATGATTACCGTGACTGGGATGGTATACGTAGCTGGTCGCGTGGTCTGGTAGATCTATTAAAAAATGAAAGATAATAAACTTTACTTAACTTAATTAATAACATAAGATGGTTATAATCCTAAAATGCGTTGAATAAGTTAATTAACATGAAATTAAGTATTGAATAGGTGATAAATATGAAATTAAACATTAATTGGAAGTTGTTTTTGATTCTTTTTGTTGCAAGTATTATTGCCAGTCTACTGGTCCTTCCTTATGCCCTGGCCCTTAGCCCGGCATTAGCCAGTGTTTTCACCCCGGTTGTTTTAATTGCACAATTAATCCAAAGCATAATTCTGTTTGCAATTGCCATCCTGGTTGGTTTAACCCTATATAAACGTGTTGGGTTCAAAATGCCAATATTGGAGGGTTGGCTCGAAGGGAGAGAAGTAGGAAACTATCTGAAATCTATTTTAGGTATTTCTGTAGGATTAGGGGTTCTTGCAGGTATCGTAATCATTCTATTTAGCTTTCTCTTCACATCTGCATCAAGTGTTCTTCAGGGTGCAGAGTTAACAGTACCACTTTGGAAGAGCTTCTTAGCATCTTTCTATGGTGGAATTGGGGAGGAAATACTATTTAGACTATTTGTGATGACGGTTATAGTCTGGATATTCTATAAAATTAAAAAAACCCCAGAGGGGAAGCCCACCACCATCGGGATCTCCTTAGCCATTATAATAACTGCAATTCTCTTTGGAATTGGACATCTGCCTATAACTGGCTCAATAATAGCCATCACACCATTGGTAATTGCCAGAGCAATAGTACTAAATGGAATTGGGGCAATAATATTTGGCTGGCTTTACTGGAAAAAAGGATTGGAATCAGCCATGATCAGCCACTTCTCCGCAGATATAGTGTTGCATGTTCTGTTCCCTCTGATACTTTCTTCATTCATCTTGTGAAAATGTCAGCAGATTTAAGTTTATAAACTAAGTTTATAAACTTAAAAAAAGGTTTATAATGTTGATCTAGCGTTTATAAACCATCTGATCTGCGCATAAAGAAGAATAAACGAGTAAGGACAGATGTTAAACAGATTAATATTAAAAGAATAAGTAAAACTTGCCGTAAAACTATTTCAGGGAATATGAGGGAGATAAATATCATTAACATAAGATAAGCTCCCAGATATTTGCCCAGTGGATCGTAAACTGGTTTTTCAAGGCCTGATGTGGCAACGAAAAGCAAAAACATGGCGATGATCAAGACCAGGATCAGGGGATCATACCATCCTTTGATAATATAGGCCAAGAAACAAATTACAATAAGGGCAAAATCCGCAGTCACATCAAGATATGCTCCTTTATTTGATGATGTGCCCATTTTTCTAGCCACATAACCATCTAATACATCTGTAATACCTGATAAAATTAGTATAAAGAGTGATACTAGAAATAAATCATTTAAAAAGGCATAAAAAAAGAGAGGGGCGGCTATGAATCGGATGGATGTTAATCCATTGGGGATGTGGGATTTATATGACATTTTATAGGCCCTCCAAATAGAAATAAAAGAGATGAATAGGTCATTAGTTTCTACTCAAATTTTTTTAACCATTGACTGATATCTTCTATTACTTCTTCATTAACATGACCCTCAACTCCATATTCCTGTGGAGTTGATTTACCCTTCCCTTCAATAAATAGATGGTTTAAGCTGGGAAAAATATGGAAAGAAACATTTTTTCGAGATTTAAGCTCGTCTTCCCATACTTGGAAGTCTTGGGTGGGTGAAACCTGATAATCACGTCCTCCTTGCAAAATCAACATAGGCAAGGACAGGTTTTTCAGGATTTCTTTAGTCGGATGACTGCGTAAATCCAGGAAATATGTAGCTGAGATCCCTAAAGGTAGTTCTTTTGATGGAACTCCCTCAGAAAGTTCGGGGTCCTTCACACGGGCTACTTTAACTTTCAAAGATTCTAATGTGGCCTTCTGTTCATCGGTCATAGATCCAGCCAGACTGTAAAGGTAGGTGAATTGTTCTAAAATAGTATCTTCCAGTGGGCGGATAGTCCCGGCCATGATAATCAGTCCCGCCAGATCCGTATCCTGCTCTCCGATACGAGGGGCAACAGACGCACCTAAACTGTGACCCAACAAAAAAACACGGCTCGAATCGATTTCAGGTGTCTCGCGCATTAAGTTAACTGCTAGTAGTGCATCTTCAATGACTTCTTCCTTGACTGTCATCTTGGAAACAATGTCTTCTGTGAACTCTGAAGCATGTTTAAGGGTTCGTTTATCATATCTTAGCACTCCAATTCCTTTTGAAGCCAGACCCCATGCCAGATCACGGAATATCTTGTTGGGGCCAATAGTTTCATCCCGATCATTGGGGCCTGAACCATGAACTAGCACCACACCTGGAAAAGGTTCAGTATTATCAGAAGAATTATTTGGGATTGTAAGAGTACCTGGCACTGCCCATTTACCCTTCCCAATAGTCACTTCAACCTCTCTGAAAGTAGAAGTATCCACATATTCGGGTGGATGGTACTCAGTTTTTGAGGGTATTAAACTCAATCCACTGATTTGGCCCTGATTATTAAACACCAATTGTACATCAATGGCAGCCAATTCAAACTGACATCTGACACTAACAATCCGATGGCCTTCCATTTCAGCAGTTTGCAACACACCCATCTGAATTAAATCACCTGCGGGTAGAGTTAGACGTTGCCATGACTTCTTTAACTCAGATTCAGGAAAAGCAGTTTTCATCTGGTCATCAAACTGGCTGGCTGCCCTGTCATAATTTTTCTGTAACAGTTGAGAGACAAATCTCTCTGCTAATGCCTTTAGATTCTCGAAATTTAAAGAACTCATAAAAATCACGGTTTTATTTAAGATTCTCATTGTAAATTATTATATCGGATATAAATAAGTGGACACAACCCATACATCTTCAGGAATCTTCGGTTGGCTTCCATCCCACTCATGTTTTTTGTATATGCCAATTTTGGACATGTATTCAAAATAACCGTACAATATTGAAGTTCCAGGAGGGGTTATGGAATAATTAGGGTTATGAAATAATTCCTGTTCATATGTATATCTGTGTCGGAGTATTAATTTTGATCAACATAATCAGGTTTGATCAACATAATCTGGCAAAATTAAAATAGAATAAACAATTGCAGGTATCCATATTAAAAATATCAACAGTAAGATTAGTGGGGAATGTGACGAAAATGGGAAACAATCAAAAATGGTATTATGATGAAAAACAGGCAGGAGTGGATTATTTAGATCCAGAAATAGCCCGAGAATATGATAAAGAACATCAAAAATTTAGAAACTTCGAGGATGAAACAGAGGCCATTGTTCAGACATTAGGAATTACACCAGATGATACTGTACTGGATTTCGGTTGTGGAACTGGTGGAATTGCATTAAATCTTACAAAAAATTGTAAGAAAGTCATTGGTGTGGATATTTCAAGAGAAATGCTCGATATTCTCGAAGAAAAAGCTAAAAATGAGGAAATTACCAATATTGAAACTCATTGCGCAGGATTTTTAACTTATAATCATGGTAAGTCCCATAAAGTAGATAAAATCGTTTCCATGGTTGCACTTCATCACCTCCCTGATTTCTGGAAATCAGTGGCACTCCTTAAAATGGCAGAAATTCTAAAAACAGGTGGAAAGCTCTATCTTTTCGATGTTGTGTT
>Ga0209639_1003363_pt1 | contig 10775 bp, 9 predicted proteins | sample EPASupsiteHSE605_FD_187268 | JGI IMG/M metagenome (GOLD analysis project Ga0209639, IMG submission 187268) | Bioremediated contaminated groundwater from EPA Superfund site, New Mexico - Sample HSE6-05 (SPAdes) (version 2) | ecosystem: Environmental > Aquatic > Deep subsurface > Groundwater >...
TATAAAATCACATTGAAATTGGGAGGTGGAAAATGCTACCAGTGTTTATGAATAATGACTTGGGTGGGGTTGTTTATGTCGGCAAGAACGAGTTATGTGTTCGATTTTCCGTGGGGGTTGAGCATACCTTTCGGATTGACACAAATAAGTTGTTGGAGGTTTTGGAGTCTCGGTCGAAGGATGAATGGGAAACGGGGAAGTTCTTGATTGAACCCATGTATCGGGACACCAACGGAGCGCTAATGGTAATTATTACGGTTAAGTTCTCCGAGCAGGATGACGACAAAGCCACCGTTTTCCGGTGTGATTTAATCAAAGCATTGAAGACTGTGGAATGTTTTGTTTGAGTAGGTTTAACCCCATCTTTTAGGTGGGGTTTTTATTGGTTAGATCCTAATAAAGCCTTTCTCAAGGTACTCAGGAAGCTCGGAGAGACTAATAAGGATAAAACAGTATTCATCATCTTTGGAGTCAAAAAGAACGAATGTTTGTCCGGTTGACTTGAGATGTAAGTTGGCCTTACCGACGATTTCCAAGGGTTTAATTTCCGAGTCCAGATTAAATTGATAGTCTTTTCCTTCAATCGTTACAGTTTCAATCCAGTCCCCGTTTATTTGTTTTGGTTTGATGCCATTTATATCGAGATGAGGGACAACCTGTTTGATATTGAAGGCGACATCTTCAGCGTCGAAGTTCCAGTCAACCCCAAAAGATTTGTTGGCGCCGAGAGCTTGATCAAAAATAGCTTTCCTTTCAGATTGAGTTAATCTCATTGTGATATTTTAGCACCAAAGTGTTAGAATAGGCACAACTGAACCTTGAAATTTTGAGTAGTGAGAGGAGGAGTGATGACTCAGTGCTGTGGAAAGATACCTGTTCCGGATGATGCTTTGGAGATAAAAAAATCTGCCGAAGCCTATGGAAGAAAATTCCAAGGAGACATTGGCGAAAGTGACGCTGCTCACATTGCAGTACACGAGCTGGGTCTTAACGGGGAGTTTTTTGATCCTAAACATACTGGTTTGGATAGCGTATATCGTGATGACAAGGGTACTTTGGTGTTATTGGAGTCGAAATTTTCCCTGGCGGGAAGGTTAGAGACGACAAAACATGGTAAACAAGGTTCTGTCGAGTGGGTTAAACACAAAGCAGAACAGATGATTGACCCGACATCATCACTGTATTCACCGGACAATGCAAAAATTGGTGAAGAAATTCTAAGAGTAGGTCCTGAAAGGGTTCATTATGTGAAGGTGCATAGGCATCCTGAAACGTTGGAGTTAAGAGTTGACTGGGTTAGATAGAAAGGAGAAACGATGATCACCCAAGAGTATATTTTGAAAGAAATCGATAGATTTGCGGAAGCGGTAATGAAGTATGATTCCGAGTATCGTCGAAAAAACAAACTTCCCAAGAATCACGAGCTTCGACCATATCGGTGGTGTTCAAGGGATATCGTTTTTTCTTTGCTGGTGGTTAAACACGAACGTTATGGAAATTATTTGTATGTAGACGTTTGTTTGATTGCCAACCCTTCCCAGTACTATGAAAATAGCGGGGCGAGGGTGGCAATGGGTTTTTTGCTTTCCGAAGCTTACAAGTGTGGAACAACGATGGAGATAGTGTTCGGAAAGAACATTGAACCAAGATTGGAAAATGGACAGCTTAAACCAAGAGTACCAGCCTACATCTGTGATCTGGCGATTGAATTGGAAGTGTCCTTGAAACATGTTTTTGAGGGTCACATATCCCCATTTGAGGCAAGACAGATGTACATGGGTTTGGCCGGGTTTTCAAAAACCACCCAAGAAAAAATCATGAAACTATCTGTTGGGGGAAAGTTAACTCCTGAACGGGTGTGTTTTTTGGTAATGGGTGGTTTGTGGAGTTTACCGGAAGCGGAGGCCTTGATATTAGGGTCAGCTCACCCAGAAGATGTGTTGATGTCTGCGTCTGATCCAGCCTTGCGTCATGTATACCTTGACGATTTGTTGGCTGCCAGGGGAGCAGTTTTGGGTGGAGTATTGGATAGAAAGCTCTTGAAGAAAGAACTAGTGGTAAATGGTCAAATCGTGGAATCAGAAGATGAAGAAAACGAGATTGCTTTCGATTTTGACGAAGAGTTGTACGCCAAGATATATAAGTTTGGGGAGAGGTTGGAGGTGCCCTGGGTTGGTGGAAAGAAAGTTGAACTATCCCCAGATATAAATTTGGCCGTTTTGGTTCGCTCAAGAACGAGCAGTGAGATTTTGGAAAGTGCTGATTCTGACCTTGAGCATCTTGGTATGCTTGCGGGTAAATATAAAGGATCTGTGGTGGGAGTACTTTACCCAAGAGATTGGGAAGAGATTCAACAAACAGATAGAGGGCTGAGTCTCAAACGCGAGATAGAAGCAGTAGGAGCTCATCTGATGATGTCGCCGGAGAGCGTTGCTGGTTTAGACAAAGAGGCGATGAGACGTCTAGAAACGGGAAGGATGGTGAGACATGAGTGAGAGTAGGATTACCCTTTTGGCTTTAAGTGATGAAGCTTGTGTGGTCGATAAAGTTGACCTACGTAGCTTAATGCTTAAGGCGGTTCGAGTGGAGCAGAGGATGGTAAAAGGGGTAAACCTGGAAGACGAACAGCGTCGTTACCATATTCTCTGTGACCGAATTGAGTTTTATGGTCATCGCAAGTTGTCGGAACGAGCGGGCAATTTTGTGGAACTTGAAAGTGATTATCTTGAGGTAATTAAAAACCTGAGTAAACACTTTCAAGAAGAGGTAATTGAAGCTAGATTGGCAGCAGATTTCTGTCCTCGAGAGTTGGTTGAACAACACATCGGCCGGTTTGAAAGTTTAGTCAACAAGCTAAATTTATCAAGAGATGAGAGTGTGCAAAAGAAAATAAACTTCTACCACTCGGCCCTGAAAAGTGGTTGGAGCGTGATTGAGCTGCATGTTTCCTGGTCACAATCGAGAAACGAGGCAGATCGGTCTGTTGATTTCGATGAATTAAAAAGATCCTTTTTAGCATTGAAAGTAGCTGATGAGATTACCAACATGGCCGATCGAAGTCCTTTTTTGAGTCTTAAGGATCAAATTCAAAAGGTGATCAATCAAGACTCTAAAGGAATATCGGCTGCGGTAAGTTTCAGCGATTTAAGACATGACGTGATTGCCGAGGTCTTGCACGATTTTGTGTTTTCCAGCGGAAGACCAATGTATTTGCCGGTAACTTATGCCGATGGGTCAAAAGCCAGTCCATTCCCGATTTATTGTGTTAAACCGAGATCGGTTGAGGCGATGAAAGTATTAAGAACGGAGCCAATATTGAAGGTTGGCCAGATGAGTGCCAGACACCCAGAAATGGATTCGGAAATGAAAGTTTATTTTTTCCGAAACCAGGAAATTTCTATCGGGAGATCGGCTGCAGAGATTGATGGCGTGGCTTATGAAAAAGCCAGGGAACTGTTTTTGAAAATGAGAACCGAAGGAAGTTTCCGGATTGGTTATTATCAGACCGGATTTCAGCCAGCGGTAGTTGGATTTTATCGAGCACTTACCGAAGAACTGGTGACTCGATCCAAAATGCTGCCTACGATTGAAGTAACCCCTTATTATTTTTTGGGGGGAAGTTATAAAACGGGCAAGATTTGGTGCTAGTCAAAATGATTACCGAGAGTATTAATTACTCTCGGTTTTTTGTGTATTTGCGGTTTCTCCAGATTGTATCAGATATGATTTGTGCCTTGCATGGTGTAAAATCTGAACAACATCTTTTGATGTACGATCTTTGACAATTTGAGGAGGAAAAAATGGTTAAAACAACGATAGAGTATTCTGTTAATTGCAAGCGATGTCTTAAGTCATTTGGTTATTCCGGCATGATGTACGAGAAGATGAAAGAGTACGGTCAGTCGAGGCCTGAGTACTGTGAGGATTGTCGTGGTGAATTGTTGGCCGAAAAAATGACCATGGGGGCGGCGTATTTCTCGGTAAAGACAATACCGGGAGTTGATATCTCAGTCGCTATCCCGGGTGAGTTGGGTAAAGTAAGTCATCCGGATCGTCCGCACATTAAAGTGGAGACGCCTCAACTTTTTGATCAATCAAAATTTGGAGCTACTCCAAATAAGATTGTGGAGATTTATGAATGGTTAAAAATTCCGGGACATCAGGTCGTTATTGTGATTGGTGGTACCGGATCGGGGAAGTCGACGGCATTACCTTACTGGCTGATTTATCCGCCGGAAGGTGTTCCAAGCGACTTTTTCTTGAAGGACGGTCAGATTCTTATTACCCAACCGAGAATTGTAGCCACAACTCATATTTCCGAGTATTTGGGGTCGCTGGTTGGTTCGTCGGTGGGTAAGGGTTTTGATATCGGTTATCGTTACAGTAAAGATCGGAATGCCGACAGATTTAATGCCGCGTTTATGGCAACTGATGGCAGCTTAGTCAATATGATCAACAAGGGTCAGTTGGCTGATCTTTCGGTGGTGATGATTGATGAAGCTCACGAAAGGTCTCTGAATATCGATATTATTCTACGTCTTTTGAGAGACCAACTACCACTTTACCCCCATTTGAAACTTTTGATTGTTAGTGCCACTATTAACCGCGAGTCTTTTTTGAATTATTTCGGAACTGACATAGCCACAGTGGTGGAGTTTGAGCCGAAAAGTAAGCATAAATATGAAAGATATTTTGCTGATGAGGGAGAAAAACTGCCTTACGACGATCCGGGCAAGTTGCGTTCCAGGTTGGTGCCGGCACTAGTCAAAAAGGTGATATGGTTGTTAGAAGAGATCATCGATGGTCGTCGAGAACGAGGACATATCCTAACTTTTCTGCACGGGGTAAAACCGATCAAGGAAGCAGTCTTAAAGATCGGGGAACTGATTGACACCAACCCCAAACTGAAAAATATGGTGGATGTTTTTCCGTTGTACAGCGATTTAGGTGACAAGGAAACCAAGTGGGCACTTGAAGGTAGGGATAACAGTAAGATTCGCGTGATTGTCAGTACCAATGTGGCCGAAGCATCGGTTACCGTTGAAGACGTAGCCTATGTAGTTGAAAGCGGAGTGGAAAATCAGGCACAATGGAACATCGACAAGAGGGAAAAACTAATTGGGCTAGAGCTCATTAGTCAAGCAAACGCGAAGCAGAGATGGGGGAGGGCCGGCAGAGTGAGGGATGGAGAGGTGTTCTGTCTTTACACTGAGGATCAGTTTGGAAAGATGTTGGAGTTTCCGATTCCGGAGATTCAACGTACTTCGATGGACGACATTATTTTAACCCTGAAGAAACTAGGAGTTGATGATTTTGAAGACGGCTGGATAGATAAACCAAAAGAAGAGGAGCTGAGTCGGTCGATTACTTCGCTGAAAGATAGTGGGGCAGTTGATGATGACAACATGCTTACAGAGTATGGTTTACTTTTGAGCCAGTTCCAGTACCCGGCACCTTTGGCGGATCTGATCATAATGGCCGATCGCTTTGGCTGTGTGGTGGAGGTTGCCAGTTTGATACCGGTGATTAAGAACGGCGGATTTAAAAATCTGTTGCTTTGGGATAATAACTGGGATCAGACTACCAAGCAAAAGGTTGAAAAAATCCACCAAGCTTTGTGGTTGGGATGTCGAGATGATGTGGAATTTATTTTCAAACTGCTGCACTTTTGGCAGAGTCCACCGGAAATGGTTTCTGGTGGTGAGGGTGGAAACAAAAAGAGTTTGTCGGAAAGAAGAGTGGAGTGGTGCAAGGCTTTTTATGTGAATTCGGTAACGATTGAAGAAGACATTATTCCGGAAACACAACAGGTTTTGCGACTACTTAACGCTCACAAAAAGGACAAGAATTTCCGTTCGATACAGATGTCCTTACTTTTTCGGACAAAGTTGGTTCTGACTTACTGTCAAGACTGCGGTCTAACCAATGGTGACAACTACAGCTACGACGGAAAAAGAGAACCAAAAGAAGGGAGTCTGATAAACAGTATATTGGCCTTGCCAACAGACTTGGTTGAGAAAGTAAATCAAGAAAAACACAAGAAAGTATCACCTTTGTCCCTGGCGCTTTTGATGTCCGCTTTGGAAGAAAAAAGCGAGTCAGTTACGGAGATGGTAAATCGTGTTTTGTGTGAACCAGTATTGCCGGTTGACGATACCGTTTCTCTGGATGCTTTTATGGAAAAGTATCACGAGGGTGATGTTTTGACGGTAGAGGTGGTTGGTTATGCCGAGCACACCGGGGATAATCGAGTATCGCTTGTAGTTCGTGACCCAGAGACCGGTTATGAAAACTGGATTTCGGCGAGTGATTTGTTTTTTTCTCAGTCTTCAATCTTAGTCAAGTTGATTCCAGTAGGAATTAAACTTCAGGTGAAGATTTTGAATATGGATAAGGAAGGTCGAGTTGTTCATCTGGAACGACTTTCTATTGTTGAAGAAGAAATTGATATGGTCTTGTCGTCACTCAAGAAGGTTGACGGTTTCTACCAGGCAGATGCGCAAGTTGTGGAAATTCGCAAAGACGGGAAAGTGGTTTTGCTATTGAACCTCTCGGTACCCGAAAGAGGATTTTTGTTGCCGATTCTGGCTACAGAAAAATCTTTGGGGAAACCAGTGGTTGAGCTAGCCGCGAACGATTCGTTGCGGGTCGTTTTTGCCCGAGAAACCGATTGGGAAAATAAAGCCAATCTGGAGAAAGTAGCAAAAGGGCTAGAAGAATATCTTAAGAGTTCTTCTGCCCGTTTACGTTGGAGCGAAGGGAAGCTCTCCTTTTTTGGAAGACTAAAAACGGGAGAGTATCTGAAACTTAGATTGGTAGACGACGACTTGCTTTTCCGAAAGGCCTTGGAATATCTTTATCTTGCTTCCAATATGATCTGGGTCAGGAAGGTGATTGATGTGGCAAAGCTTAGCGAGTTGAAAAACCGCTATGTTTTGGGAACCCAGGTCCAGGGAAAGGTAAGTAAGGTAATCGATAAAGGTTTGGTAATAGTTCTCCTAGACGGAACAAAAGGATTTGTTTCCTTGGCGGAGATTAACCCAACGCGTAGAGTGATGAGCGCGAAGGGAGTGGCGGAGGAAGGAGAAGTTATTACGGCGAAGGTGGTTGGTTTCGATGATGAACGTCAACAGTTAATGTTGTCGTTAATCATACCGGAGAACAATGCAAATCGTCTTTTCCACTCCGGTCAAGTACTCAAGGGGGTGGTTGATAATTTAACAAACTTTGGTGCCTTTGTGAAGCTAAGCTATGGCTATTCCGGATTGATCCACGTTTCGAAGTTGGGTCAGAGAGTGAAGATGCCGAACGAGGTATTAAATAAGGGGGATCAGGTGGAAGTGGAGATACTTAGTGTTGCGGAACGTAATGGAAAGCTCGAGATCTCACTACGCTTGAAAACCATAATCGCAAAAGGCAGTTGACAAATAAGCCCATAAGGCTTATTATCTGCACTGGGATTGATTGTTCCTTAAAAATTAACTCTTTTAACTCAAGGTTGGGTTGAGTGACGAGTAAGTCACAAAACATCTTGAACGGGTTAATTTTTGTGTGCGGGGGAAGCTCCCGTATCCGGATGTTATTACATCTGAGAGTGATTATAGCGATATAGTCATTCGCGTTGACGGACACACCGAGAGGATTTTCAGGTTTCTCCTTGATGGAGATTAATGTGACTAGCTAACGTTTAAATATATTAGGCAGGTCTTAGGACCTGCCTTTTTTTTGGTCCTTTTTCTTGATTTATACACTCGTGATATATTATCCCCATGTCAGGTATTGAACAGTGTGAGCGAATCTATATAAATGTGTCCGGAAAAGATTTTCTGGATATGAATGTATTGACCGGAGAAAAAAGAGGATTGGGTTTGGTGGAACACAGAGATTATGGTGGGGTACCGGAAGAGGGAATGGGATTGATGAGAACCGTGATGGTGGCACATCTTATCGCCCCATTTTTTCCAAAAATAGTGGAGACAAATTTTGGGGTTACCGAGAAGGTGTTTATCGATGAGCTATATAAATACTACGGATATCGACCACCTATTTTTAAAATGTCCGATGAGATTAAATTTGAAAAGCAGAGTAAGGAAAGAGAAGAGGTGCTCCAAAAAATTGAGTATGCCAGCGCGCACTCTGGTGGTCTGGACTCGGCTTATCGACTGGCGCTAATGCAGGAGAAAAATAAACCAGTGGTGGCGGTCCACTTGAGGAATTTGAACAGAAAAGGGAATCATGAGGAGTTTGTGGCGAGCAAAAAACAGTGCGATGAGTGGAAAATACCATATGAACTAGTGCGTTTAAGAAATAATTCAAAAAATGATGGTTTTGATACTATGAGAACGCGCGACTTTTTACTGGCGGTTGTTTCGGCCGTTACAGCCTATCCTTATGGAGTAAACAAAATGTTTGTAGAAGGGGACATGGTTGAAGATCCAGCTAAAAGCCATTTTAGCGAGAATGCAGGGGCTTGGAAAATGTTTAACAAGCTTATAGTCGAAGCTAATTTGAAAATGGAGGTTGAGGGAATAGATGTGGGTGATATTGAGACGGTAGGTGAGGTGATCAGATTGGAAAAGAGTTTGGGAATAGATATTATTCCTTTGGTACAGAACTGTTTTAGTGCTACTTACCAACTACCTAATTCCAGACAGAAATGGGTACGGGAAACTCCTGAAATTGCCAAAAACAGCTCTGGACACTGGTGTGGAAGTTGTCTTAAGTGTCGGAGAATGACCATGGGAAGGCTTTTTTATCACGATCCAAGATTTAAGTCGGTACCTAAAGAAGAAATAGAGTACTTTGTAAAGGATACCTATAGCTGGTTGAGAAAGTACAGGCACAACGGTGATTTAGTTACAGCAAGTTTCCTGAAGCATCTCGAGCAGCTCAGATGATAAAATTAGGCGATGTCACTTAGAGTAGGAATGGGCTACTATTCCACTTTTATAGTTTAAGTTCGACTTTGCTATAATACGCTACGCTAACCGTGTTCGTAGTTCTTTAAAGCAATTCTCATATCCTCGTCTTTTACCCTAAAAATAAGGAGAAAAAATCATGTCAAACGCCTTTCAGCGTGTTGCCAAAGCAATTGCTACTGATTTGTCTGGCCTTTCTTCGTCTGAGGTTGAGACACTCATCGGTCTTCTTCGCAAAAGTCAGCCTCTGCTGTTGCTTCCCAACCACTCGATCACCGTCGATTACTCGGCCTCGGTTGAGCAGTTGATCGAAGCTGGTAAGTACGGCTGGTCCAACGACGATATTACCAGCCACAATTTCCCTTCCTTCGAGAGGGGCACGGCTCAAGTAGTTGTCTACCTGGTAAACTTCAACAGTGACATTAGTATAGTGAAGACGTTATCAGGGAACTGGATCGTCAAGGTCTGCGCCCTGCTACGCTCAAAGAGCTTCTGGCTCTCGGTGTTGCTCAGCCTGACCTCCAGTGCAGGAACCGCATTGTTGCTCTTGACTCCACCTGGCGCGACTTTCTTGGCTGGGTCTACGTGCCTTTTCTTGACAGCAGCGGGGGGTTGTACCGTTACCTCGGCCTCCATTGTCGGGATGATGATTGGCGTTTGGGTTGTCAGTTTGCCGCTGTGCGCAAGTAAGTCGCTTTCTCTCTTGGCCTCTCGATTCAATCGGGAGGCTTTTCTTTTATGTCTTTACTTTAAAATAAAATCTTCAACTATTTTCTCTCACAGTTTCAATGTATTACCATACTTTATTAACCCAAACAAGAATTAAGAATCTCCTCGGGTAGGAGATTGTCTTAAATGTCTTAACATCCGCTTTTTGGTTGATGTGTGTAGTACTCGGTGTTTTGGGAAGTTAATGGTAGAAATGGGGGTTGAAGACAGGAAGGGCGCAATTCACGATATAATCGAGAGAGTTATTATCAATGGCTCAGGCGAGGTAGAAGTTAGAGGTATACCTGTCTGAGTTTAATCAAAGGTTGGGATATGTCACTTAGAGTAGGAATAGTTGGTTTACCAAACGTGGGGAAATCCACGCTTTTTAACGCGCTTTTGAAGCGTCAGCAAGCTTTGGTGGCAAATTACCCGTTCGCAACGATAGAACCCAACGTAGGAGTGGTAGAAGTGCCTGATGAGCGTCTTAAAGTACTTTCGGATATCTCTCGCTCGGGCAGAATTGTCCCAGCCACGGTGGAGTTTGTAGATATTGCTGGTTTGGTGGCCGGAGCGGCTACTGGAGCAGGCTTAGGCAACAAGTTTTTGACTCATATCCGAGAAGTAGACGTGATTTTGCAGGTAATGAGGGATTTTGAGGACTCAGAAATTGTAAAGGAGGGTTCGGTTGATCCGGAGACTGATTATGGTGTCGTGGAAACAGAACTAATTTTGAAGGATTTGGAGACGGTAAGCAAGACGATTGACAGTAAAGATATCAAAGCCAAGGGTTCGGAAAAAAAGAAGGCAGTGGTGGATAAGCTTTTTGCCGGACTAAATGAAGGTAAGCCGGCTCGAGAAATTCTGAAAGATGAGGTTGACCTTGAGTTGGCACGTGACCTATTTTTACTGACAGCCAAGAAGGAAATTCGAGTTTATAACGTGGCGGAGACAGATCCTCGTTTGCGTGGACCAATGGGGGATGCACTGTATATAAGCGCCAAAGTAGAGTCGGAACTGTCGAGTTTGGACGAGGCAGATGCCAAGGCGTATATGGCCGAGTTGGGGATCAAAGAGAGTGGCTTGGACCTTTTAATTAAAAAGGCCTACAGCAGTTTGGGTCTGATTTCCTTTTTGACGACCGGAGAG
>Ga0209639_1003364_pt1 | contig 10771 bp, 9 predicted proteins | sample EPASupsiteHSE605_FD_187268 | JGI IMG/M metagenome (GOLD analysis project Ga0209639, IMG submission 187268) | Bioremediated contaminated groundwater from EPA Superfund site, New Mexico - Sample HSE6-05 (SPAdes) (version 2) | ecosystem: Environmental > Aquatic > Deep subsurface > Groundwater >...
TATATTTCATCTACCCCTAATTCCTGCATCAAAACTTCTTGTCTTGCTGTATTCTGCTCAGTAGTGGAAACTCTTACATATCCGATCTTCATAATTGTAACACCTCTTAATATTTGTTGATTCAATTATATCAGTATGTTTCAATAGAGTCAACATATTTTTTGAAACATTTCAAATTTAGCTAAACAATTCTTTTGAAACATGTTTCAAATATTCCATATAGATATACCCTAATGAAACATTCTAAACTTATAATATTTAGTCTGAAGTAAAGTTACCAAATTTGGTTAAATCAAAAAAATCAACACCATTAAATGATTTTTCTTTAATTTTAATTATAAAGCTAGATGGCATTATTTCTGCTGTTGCCGTTTCATATATTTCAGTAAGTGCTTCAAAATTAATATTTAGCATTTTAATAGGATTATTAATAATGTATCCATCAATTTTTTTTACAGTTCTATCTACATAAACAATGAAAATATTATAAATATCTTGATATTTGTTAGAAACACTTAATTCATTATAAGTTATATGAAATTTCAAATCACTATTAGTAGTTGTTTTAACTTCATAATATGCCTTTTTACCAAATATCTCAGCTTCAATATCAAAACCTGCTGAACTATTTTCAATAGAAATCTGCTTCACTTTACAACCAAGCATATTTAAAAACTTCAATATAATATTTTCTCCAAATGCTCCAAGTTTAATTTTCTCATTAACCCAATCTGGACATCCAGAATCTTCTGAATCATTAGTATCTGATATAATTTCATTTTTCAAGGTATCAATTATTTTTTCTTCAAGATTAGTTTCTATTGTAGCTATTTGATTAATAAAACCATTTTTGATAAGTTTACTTTCACCATTTTCAATAATATATAAGGGTAAATAATCTTCTAAAGAATATATAAGTTTATTGCTCATCTTCACTCTCCTTTAATGGCACAGTCCTTACAAACCATCCACATTGAGTCATCTGTTCCTTCGTACTTAATCAAAGCCCAGTTATCAGGAATATTTTCATATTTATTAAGACATATTGAACATTTAAAAAAGAATAGTTCCCTCGTCTCTATAATATCTCTCCACATAAGGTGTCTTTCTATTTTTTGTCCAATTTCAGTAATGATATCTGAATATGCACTTTTGCCTTTCTTATTTAATATTTTATCAGGTATTATAATTGTATCTATTATGCGTTTTGATAAAGTCAAAGTTTTGTTTTTATTCAATTTAATTGTTTTTAAATTCTCATTATACTTCTCAATTGATATTAATTCCAATTCATTAAGTTTCAGACCATATTGATATATCATTTCAAATACAAACAACCTTCTATAATCACCCTTGAGGATTCTTCTAATTTTTATAATTTCTTCAATTTTTAGCGGAATTGGTTTTGTTAAACTTCCTTCCATTTCTTCTTTTTTGGGCATGAGTTTTCTAAATTCTAGTATATTAAATTTTAGAGGTGTTTCTGAATTAACCATTTCTAAAAATGGTTTTATAGCATAATACTTAATATTTCTTCTACTTGGCTTATCTTTTGTTGGAAAGTATTTTGAAATTAAATCAAATGATATTTTATCAGCATCCAAAGTTTTATCTAATTCCATCATATTTATGACTATATTTTTGTATTGTTCAATTGAACTCTTATCTTTATTTTGGTCTTCAAGCAGTTTATTATATTTTTCAAACCACAGTCTATTTTTTTCTGTTAATAACATCAATCTTCTATTAATAGGCATTTCCGATTTTTTACTCATTAAACCCCACCTTAGTATTATATTATATAGAACTATAATATCATTTTATAACATACTATTACATTTATATAAATATTATACATTGTTATTCGAATGAGTCTCGGTATACCATAGTAACATCAGGGCTTTATGACATATTGATATATTTCAACATTCTAAATAAAGTCTTGAATTATAGATATATCAAGGCTTTACAAACTTAATTTTATTCGATAAAAAACGTTAATTCGCTCGTAATAACATCGCAGTCAGCATAGAAGTGATATTATTATCCAATATTCAATTTATTTCAAAATATATCTACACTTCGGATAAGCTGAACACCCTCTAAATTGTCCATACTTTCCATTTCTCAAAACTAAACTACTCCCACATTTTGGACAAATATCACTATCTATTTTGTTTTTTATACTTGCCTTATTTTCATGGATAGCATCAATATGTTTCTTCCTATTCTCTTTGCTGTCAACATTAAGACTTAATAGTTTTGAACATATCTCATTTTTCACAGTGTCTGAAACGTTTTCTAAAATGCTATATTTTTTTATAGTCTTCGGTAAATTTATAGTGTAAATAACATCTGTATTCGTTTTAACCTTCAAATCTGCTTTTGTAGTGAAAACAATTATTGAATGCATGTTAATACTGGGGAAGTCTTTTAGATGCTCTCTTAATGCCTGAACATGTCCATAATTCTGTTTTATTGGGTTATATAATTTCTCTTTCCGTTTATAAATAACCTGAGTCCAATAATCCTCATATTCGTTTCCAAGAATCCAGCCTTTATAATTTTTTGTCTCTATAACAAAGATTCCATAATTGGATACAACCACATGATCTATCTGAGTGGTTTTTCCATTTATCTCTAACATTACATTGTTTAAAATTTTATATTTGTCTTTATCTAGCATTGAGAGAAAGAATGCAACAGACTTTTCACCAAAGAAGCCTTTAATTTTAGGCATAAATATTTGCAGGATACCAAAAAACAGGATTAGAGTCCACAGATACCAAAATTGAATTGCCATATCAATCAGTATTTTCATATATTTCCTCACAAAAATATAGATATAGTCAAATTCTATCTATATCTATTATATATCACCATTAATTTCAATTCAAAGTATTTTTTCTAGTATATGCTATTTTGTCCAAAATGCCTTTGGTCTAATGGCCTTTTTTAACTCCTACAGGCTATTATCTATGCATGTTTCAAGCATCAAGACCAAAAGTCCGAAGTTTTTGAAAGTATTAAGTCATATATTAAAAAGTGAGTATATATTATATATTTTTATTTTCTTTGGTCTTTCGGTCTAGCATCGTCATAAGCATTGGTTTCGCTGGATTTCAGCTAGACCGCTAAAAGACCAATAGTCCAGATTTTAGAAATTGCTTACATCGACAACTTCATTCAAATTATATCTCTCAACCAGCATTCTAATATGATTATCTGGAATTGCATATAATCTAGTCTTTTTGCCGCTTATAGTAACTCTGTCATTGTTGATATGAAACTTATTACTCAACATTGTTGTAAGATAATTCTTTGATTTTAGCCATCCAAATTCCTCTGTTTTTTTAAACTTTCCAAACAATTCATCAGAATCATAATACTTTGTTTTATCCTGTATTTTCTTTGGTGTCAATGTCGGCAATACGTCAACAAGTATACTTATAAGTTTATAAGAATCATTCTTCTCGATGTTGATTTTTGCTCTCTCCTTGCTTGAATCAATGGCAAACCCATTTAATGAATCTATTATATTTGTTTTGTTTGTCTCATCAATGTACTTTGCAATAGAGAAAAGCACTTCCCAAATATCCTGTTCCCTATCTGATAGAACATCTGGCATGGATATTTTATTGCTGTCATATATCTTTTTAATATTGCCTGCATGTTCAAGCGCACAAATATAAAGTTCATCCCTGAGAGTTTTATTTTGCTCCATTGTTATATCATCCAGTTTATAGCTCTGAACTACCGTATCTTTGGGTTTTTTAAGAAGTTTAACTTTTATGCATCTATCCATCAAAACATCTGAAATGTCTGCTATTCCTGCAAACATTTTAGGAGAAAATGCGCTGTATGTTTTGGGTTTATATGTGTCCATAGCTTTTTCAGTTCTTACAACGCTTCCCTCAAAGTTGAATCCGCTGTTTAGAAGAGTAATGATCCCCTGTTGATTATCCTTTTTTAGTTTCTCAAATTCGTCAATAAATAAAGTCGCGCAGTCAGTGTCGACAAACCTAAATATTGATGCTTCTGTACTATTTACGGCCATGATTGCATTAAAAGCTAAAGGTCTCAGAACCTCCATTACTCTTGTCTTTCCGCTTCCCTTGTCTGCATTCAGCCAAATATATGGATAGTATCTGAAAGCTCTATAAAAATAAGTGCCAATTGTCCAAATTGTAAGTATGTTGTATATTCTGGAATCATCGAAATAAATATACTTCTGCAATTGTGAATTAATGCTATTGAAGCAATCAAGTATGTTTACAGACTTACCTTTAATAAATTCTGCCGCTGATTTGATTCTAAAGTTACATGTAGATGGTATTATTCCGTTTCTGATTATGTAACCATTTTCCTCCAAGTCGTCAAATTTGATTATTCTTCTATCTGAAGACAGCAAGTAATAATCAGAGTTGTTTTGCACTGCATAAAAAAGTTTGTCTTGGAAAAAATCTTGCGCAGGGTTTATGGCTTTAAAGTCTTTACTTTGCTCCAGTTCCTCCAATATGCTTTCGGTATATTCATCAAATACCTGTTTTACTGCATTCCTCATTAAATATATTTTTCTCCTTCCGATAATCAAATTCTAGTTTTATTAGATATTAAGCATCAGTATAGGAGTCTACCCTATCATACATTCTGATGCCTTTGATTTACTTTTTTAGTGCATTTACTAGCTGATTAACATTTACGTTCACCTGTTCATCTAATAGTTGAATTCCAAGAATACCAAACAGTAATTGAATAGCCAGCTTTTTATCTTCACTTAAAGTAAGATTATTCAACATATTTGCTGGCTTTAAGGGATCTTTAATCTCAACCATAGCTTCTACTGTTGTACTTTTAGTAACATATTTTGCTTTTTTACCTTCTGATTTCGGTTTAGGTTTCTCAATAACCATGCAGTTATCTGGACTAAAACCCATCTCAGGATTTATTCTTCGCAGTATGGTTTTACGAGGTATATAATTGTGTTCAATCATCCATATATAGAACCTAAGAAAACCAAGCATACAGCTATTCCATTCATCACAAAAAGCAATATCCTTCTCTAAATAGTTAACACGAACACTTTTATAGTTATTATTACTGCAATGACTTCTATTACTTGTCCATACTAATTTTATCTCTCTGAAATACTTTAGCTCTTGCAGTTCTTCCTGCGTTAAGATTACTTTTTTAAAATCTGCCTGTACTATATTTTTTTTGCTCATAATACTTCCTTTCTAATTTATAAAAAGTGTACAGGAGTAAGAGTCAAAATATACCCCTAACTCCTGGCTATTAAAACATCAATGATGTCCTTTACTAAAATCAGCTTTTTTTAAGTTACTGAAAAATTAAATTGTTGTTGCTTGAAGATTCAGATTATGATATTATTTCTTTGCGAAGAAAAATAATTCATAAGCCTGAGACTTTTTGTTAAGGGCTATATTCTTTTTTATACTCTTTTCTATATTCTGCCCTTGCAACTACTACACAATCTTCAGCCGAGTATTGGCCTTGTTCTTGAAAATGTCGTCTAGCACGACTGACACCTTCCAATGATGGTAATTCATCAATTCCAGATAAATCAATGTCATAAAATGTTTTTGCCAGTATCTTATAGAGAATAGCATCACTACTTCTTGCAGCAATATTAGTCTCAAGAATGTATTTAACCTGTTGTTTTATTTTGGGTAAGTTGTGTTTTTCTTTCAATATTTCATACCTCACTAATTGTGTTTACGTTTCAATTCTCTTCGCCAAGTTCTGGTATGCTCCTATGAATTCTCATACCAAAGAATATAAATTACTCAACGGAATCACATCCCTTCGCTGTAAATTTAATTTTTATGCATTCTACTCCCATCCAATTTTAGGATACTATACATTTCTTACATTGTCAATACAAATATTACATTTTACTTTACATTTTAAATTTTATGTATATTTGTATTGATTCTTGATAACCATTATGTTATGATGTAAGCATAATAGTTAAGGGAGTGTTTTTAATGCCATATATTCAAGTGACCGACGAATTAATCAAGTTAGTAAAAGAACAGCGAAAAAAAAATAAAATAAGTAGTGAAATTTTAGCTAATTCCATTGGAAAAAGTAGGGCTTATATTTCTCAATTTGAGAATAATAGGATATCAATAATTGATATTGAGATCTTTGAAAAAATGCTAAGGACAGCATCCCAAATGTCAGATGATATCTCATTTAATAATTACATTGAAAATATATTAAGAATTAATTCTAATCAATTGCAGAAAGAAGAGTGGATGTTTGTTTTCGACTTTCAAATAAGAACTTTTGTTATTCCTGAAGGTATCATTGAGTTTATTAAAATAAAGTGTGATGATATGACTATTAAATATGAAAATCTTATCGAGGAAATTAACAAAAATAAAAATCTCCTTTATGCTGAAACATATGAACCAAATAGAATAAAAATCATTCTCGATAATGAGAAACTTGCTACAGCAATAAGATTTAAACTGCCAAGAAATTATATTGAGGATATTTGCAAGAAGAAGATTCGGAAATCAAACTATATAAATCTGCTAGGTATACTCTATAATTTATACCTACTTGATGGAGATACAGATGAAATGGCTCACAAAAAGGCAAATGATTTATTAACCCAATATGATATAATAACCATTCTTGAAAGAAATAGAAAACGAGAATTAAACTTAAAAAACCATATAGATGCAGGCGAAGAGATAGAACCCGAGGATTATGAGGTCACAGAATATGATAAAGAATTCGCAAAGGCTTTCAAGAAAACTGTTTTTTGGTTTAAGCATCTCAACGATGAAAAACCAAGTGAAGCATATGAATATTTAATACAAGCCAATAAAAATTTTGACTCTGATTGGAGATTAATTTTTGCTATTCTGAAGCTACCCTTTAATCAATTAGAACTTCTACCACGTAGTGAAAAGCAGGGGTTTTTCAAAGAATTAAAAGAGTTATTAAACACTTATATCGATAAAACTCCATCAGACAATCTAGATGAAGGAAATTATAAATAACGTCCAGTGGGCTGTAAGTATTCACTTGAAATATCTTCACAGTCCCTTGAACGTTTATCATAATTTGTTTGGGATAAATAAACTTTTTAATAAAGTAGGTAAAATGATTAAATTCTCTCTTTTCTGATTTATCTAAGAAACTTCTGAACTTTTGATGCCCGCTTCACAATATTTTATAATAGGCTTACCTTTTGATATTGTTCTTTCTAAAATACAGATAAAAAGCGGATTCTCCTGTAATAGAAAATCCGCTAGATATATTTATATCACTTAAACAGCTTTTGAACCCTTGTTGTCCTTTGTAAAAAATTATTCAGAGGAGAAGCACTAATATGTTGTTCCTTTAAATCATTATCAGAAATATTTATATACCGCCGTGTCATTGTAATATCAACATGTCCAAGTTCTTTCTGCAAAGCAAAAACATTACCACCATTTTTAAGATAACCAATTGCAAAACTATGTCTCAGCATGTATGGTGTAATTTTATGCTTTAGCTTACCTCCATAATAAGTCAGTCTTTTCCCCCATGTTTCAGCAGACATTTGCATACCTTCACAAGTATAGAATAGTCTCTCCCCCCAATCAGAAGGTGTAATAGATATTAGCTTTTTAATAACTACTATTGTTTGCATTGAAATTGGTAAAACTCTAGTTGTCCTTGTTTTTGATATATCCCTTGGAATAGTTAAGTTCCCATGAAGTAAATCAATATCGTCTTTATGCAGAGAGAAGATTTCTTTTGGTCGAATACCTGTATCCATTGTTAGAACGGTAATTGCATAATCTCTATATCCTGAGAATGTTTTTATATCCATAATTGAAAACAGCTTTTTAATTGTATCTGTCTCCAGATGCCTTAGTTTAATTTCATCCTTCCGTTTCTTCAGCCCTATTTCCTTTATAGGGTTCTGTGGGATATACCCTTCCAATGTACACCAACTAAAAAATGAACTCAGATAAGCAAAATGCAGGTTATATGTTGCAGGTGCTTTATCAGCATATTTCGAAAAATGTTTCAATATCTCGGCCTTGAGTTCCTCAAATTCTGGAAAGCACATAGTATTTAAGTCACTATCTGTAAAAAACATTTTGAAATATTTTTTATAATCACTTTCTGTCCTTTCCGATATACCCCCTGCCTTTTTAAACATAATGAAACCTTCAATAGCCTGTTTTAAAGGTACTTGAACATTCAATTTATCAATTTTGTTCAACCTCTTTTTTACAGAATTTTTTCCCATAATAAAACCTCCTTAACAATTTTCGTAAGAAGGTTAGTCCATTGCATATAAAATAAGTTAGTAACATTTAATACCGTTCAAAGGCTTGATATGACTGCATTTGGCGCCCCGGACAGGAATCGAACCCGCATCAATGGAACCGGAATCCATTACCTTATCCATTAGGCCACCGAGGCGTGTGGTGTATGTGTTTGCCAACTCCTATTATAGCAGAAATTAATGTTTTTACAACTGTCATTAATATGCTGTTTCATTATTATCCTGCTGCAGCATAGGGTTAAATATTCTCTTTGATAAATTCAAACTCTCTTTGCATTACCATTGCTGCTGCTCCCAATGCTCCAATATTATCATTAAAGGTCGATGCCGAAATGGTTAAATTATTATAATTATTTGGAATAGAGTATTTTTTTACTTCTTCATAAACAGCATTAATAAAAATATCCCCCGTTTTAACTAATTCACCATGAAGAACTATTTTTTTGGGTGCAAAAATGTCTATAAGCATTCCAATAGCGTAGCCTAAATAGCCGGCCGTTTCATAGAGCAGCTTTTCTGTATCCTTATGGTTCAATTTCACGGATTCTACAAAAGTTTGTATATCAATTTTGGTAATGTCATTATCAATTAAGTCCATGAGTTGTTTATACTTGCCTATCAAAGCACCTTCAGTAATCTTGCTTTTTATCCCGCTATCACACACCTCTGCATTTAAGCAGCCTCTTTTACCACAGGTACAAAGCCTATTGCTATTGGGAATTTTAATATGCCCTAACTGCCCTGCAAAGCCTTTGTTGCCTAAAAATAGCTCGTTGTTGATTACCGGCACTATTCTGGTACCGGTTCTAATTGAAATGAAAATAAAATCATCAATATACTCATTGGATTTTAACCATTTATAAGCAAACGCCATTACCGTAACATTATTGTCAATATGGCAAGGCAATCCAAATTTATCTTCAACAATTTTCTTTAATGGGATGTCCTTCCAGGTCGGTATTAAAGCATACTCCAGAGCTACACCAGTAACAGAATCAAAGTATCCCGGCACTCCAATACCGATTCCAAAAACCTTTTCTTTATTTATATTTCCAATTGCCATTTCTATAAGCGCGCAAATATTATTAACAATTTCATCACTACAAATGTCCACTGAATTTTTTAAATCATGTTCAAAGATTGTTTCTCCATTGAAATTCAGCATAGCGCAATGCATATAATTTAAATTAAATTCGATGCCAATAAAGTAGCCGCCTTCCGGGTTGATTTTCAGCCAAAGAGGTTTCCTGCCCACTCTGGACTCATTGCAATCCTCTTCATAAATCAGCTTATCCTTTAGCAGTTCTTCCGTTGTGCTCAGTACTGTAGTCATACTGTATGCCGTTATCTTTTTTAAATCATGCCTGGAAATATTATCATTATATCTTATAATATTTAGAATTTTATTTCTCTTATAAAACTTTCTATTTTCCAGTATAGATTCAGTAGGCATTCAGAAATCACTCACTTTTTCTATTAATGAATTATTTTTCTTAGCGAATAGAAAAATTCATTCAATTAATTAACTTTTTTATTGCCGGATAAAGGAGCTTATATTTTTCAAATTGCTCCAAGTAATAATTATTGTACTCCATATTGGGGTAATATGCCACCATGTTTTCTAATTTTTCCTGCCAGGCAGTTTCAATATCATTAACTAAACCAATTGCCTTTGCTGCCAAAAGAGCAGCACCTTTACAGGGTGCTTCAGTATCTTTGGGAATTAACAATGGTACGCCTAAAATATCGCTTTTTAATTGTAACAGCTTTCTGGACTTTGTACCCCCGCCTACTGCCCGTAATGCAGAAATCTCTATTCCAAATTCATGTAGAAGCGTTATATTCAATAAAATTTCATAGGTTACTCCCTCAAGTAAGCCTCTAATAAACTCACCTTTTTTGGTATCCAACTGCAGCCCTAAAATGGTTCCCGTACTTTGAGCATCATTGTATGGTGAACCTGTAACTGTAAAATGAGGTAATACTAAAAGCCTGGATGGAACATCTTCGACATTATCCATAATAATATCATAATCATCCCTGTTTGTTTCGTTAGCTATTCTACTTTCCAAACCGCCAAATTGTTCCTTATACCACTGTAGAAGAATCCCCCCGGTAAAATTACCCGGCAGAGTAATATACTTACCTCCAATAATATGCGGATAACAAGGCAGTCCATACTTTCTTAAATCTTCGCAAAAGCTATCCATGCTGCAAACCAACGTTTCGGTGGTGCCAAGCGAATAAGCTGCCTCACCTTTACCGGTTGCACCTGTTCCGAGCATTGCACAAGGCTGGTCATGCCCCCCTGCGACAATAACTGTGTCAGGAGAAAGGCCTAACTCTTCAGCCACCTTGACAGATATCCCGTCTACTATGCTGCCTGCTTTCTGAACTTTTGACAGCATATTGTCCGTGATGCCCACTGCATCCAGCGCTTGCTGCGACCAT
>Ga0209639_1003366_pt1 | contig 10766 bp, 17 predicted proteins | sample EPASupsiteHSE605_FD_187268 | JGI IMG/M metagenome (GOLD analysis project Ga0209639, IMG submission 187268) | Bioremediated contaminated groundwater from EPA Superfund site, New Mexico - Sample HSE6-05 (SPAdes) (version 2) | ecosystem: Environmental > Aquatic > Deep subsurface > Groundwater >...
GCCTGCGCTGCTGTACCATCAGTTTGTTTTGTAAAACTTAATTCAACATCATACATATATTTTTATCCTCCCTTTATTAAGAAATTAAATCTTCGTCAACGTCTAATGCTTCACACAAGCGAATAGGAACACCCAGGAACGAAGGAACGACTTTGTTATTGTTCAATTCTTGCATTGTTAAGAATAGGTTCGTTTTCCCTAATGCTTTTTTAACAAACGCAGTACGAACGCTTCTACCACAATAGAATCTAGCGCGAGGAGAAAGATTAGGGACACTTTCAATTGCATCAATCATTAGATTTAACAAGTCTGGTGACGTATCAGAACCGCTACCAATAGTAGCCAAAGAGCTTTTATCAATATTAGCAATTCGTATAACTTTCTTGTAGTTACGTACTGCTATTCCAGCTCTCCATTCCCACAAGTCACGGTATGCAGGCCAGTAACTTCCATCATCTAAAGTGACTAGTTCTTCGCCATAGTCTTTGTGTTGCAATCCGACTTCTGTGTTTTTAGGATAGAATCCACATACGGAATCTTCGCCCCAATCAATCAACCAAAGAGAGCGATTGTCTGTATCAGAACCGCCAGCCTTAAAAGTGTAATTCCCATAATCGGTAGCAGTAGTTGAATTATAAAAATACGTTAACCCATTGAAAGATTGCGCATTATTTGAAGTTGCCCCATAAAATAATTCATCTGCTAACTTCTTACCCATTGCACCGATAAAAGGTTTATTGGAATTAGCTCTAAAACCAGCTTGATCTTCTGCTGCTTCAACAAGTTCTTTATCAACCTGCCCAAGTGCAGTAAATAAAGCAGCGTGTGCTTGAATCTGTTTGAATGTTCCTTTTGTACCTGTAGCACCTTGATTGATCCCGCGAATAGTAACGGTAGGATCAGTAGCTAATTGAGTTGTCTGTAGACCATATTCCTTGTTACCTTGGACAACATACATATCATCCAAAATGTCATTTTGTTCAGCTAGAATATCAATAATTCTTGCTGCCTTACCATCAGGATCTTGCTGACTAGCGTAATCCTTCCATGTGATTCTATCTCCACCTAAAGTTGCCATAAATTAAATTCCTCCTATTTCATATTTGGGTACATGATTTGTCCCAATGTTTTTGGTTTTGACTCTGTTGTTTTCGAATCAACAAAACTAGATTCAGATATCTTTGAACTAATTTCTTTAAAGATTGCAATCATTTCAGGATGGTTACCAAGTCCTGTTTCTTGCAAGAATGTATTAAATTCAGGCGTAGAAAAACGGCTTAACGCATTGTTAGCCGCTTCAATTCCTTCTTTACCAAACTTTTCAGTGCTCTCTTTAGTCCATGTTGACACCTGCGCTTCATGCTGCGCTTGCATCTGTGGAGCTACCTTGCTTGTATAGAAATCAACTACTGATTGTGCCGATTCCTGTGTCATGTTATTTTCTTTCGCCCACGTTTTAAAATCGTCAATAGGTGCGCTGAAATTTTCAGGAACAGTGAAGTCGGCATATTGTTCAGGTGCTCCTGGTTGTTCGGCTGTTGTTGACTCTGTTGTCTGTTCAGTAGATTGAGTTGATTGTGTTTCTTGTGTTGAATTTTCTACGGTTGTCGTATCAACGGCTACAGTGTCATCTTGTGCCGTTGATATTGTTTCTTCTGGCATTGTTATTCCTCCTTAAATGTAGGCATAAAAAATACGCCTATCTCTAGACGTTATCAGCGTTTATTGCGCATGGTTGCCCATGCGACCACCTCCCTTATTTTAGGAAAAGGCCAAGATTTGCATAAATAATGCAACCAGCATTGTTTGGTGTTGTTATTGCATATGTAACACTATTACCAGCAGTTATTTTAATAGGTTGTGGTAAATTTATTTGCAAGCTTGTTCCATTTACAGATGCAGCAGGTATGGCACTTCTATAAATTACTGTAGCACCATCACTAATAGTTACAGCCAAATTAGAAGCACCAACAACAGCACTACCGCTTACACGCCAATTAGCGTAAGTGATATACCAACTTTTACCTTCAACACCTGTTTGTGTTAAAGAAGTTTCTACATTTGCAGCGACAGACGACATAGGATAAGTCGTAAAATCATTTATACTTTTGTCTTCGCTGCTTACCGACTCTACAGCATTTAATGTAGGATTATAAACATTTAATGTATCTATTTATTTTCACCTCTTTTCATAATATCTTGCATAACATTCCATTGATACAAAATGTATTCTCTTTCTGCCTTTAACCTTAAATCAACTCCAACCATCCTATCAGTTCCATACATTCCTAATGCATCACAAGCAGCTATTAATTCAACAGCAATTGATCTTCTACCAGCATTAAAAAAGTCTTTGCTGTTACCCATTGGTTGAGAGTCTTTATATCCGCATTTTTGAATTAGATAACTGAATACTCTTCTGCCATAGTCGGTGTTCATGATAGAGCGTAAATCAAGCAAATACTGTTCATCTATCTTTTCTACAATCTGTTCTTTTGTTGGCTTCATGTCATCTTGTTTCTTCATTGCTGCAATCCTCCGGCTGGGCCACCAAGTAAAGCAGTCAATCCGTTATCAGTTGACATATCAGCACTAGCAAGGTTCTTAGCTCCCTGCGCTGCTGATAATCCCATCTGAACAGCATTTAATTGTGCTTGTTGCTCTGCTCTGGCCTGTCTTACTGCTGCAACCTGCTCATCAGATACAATAATAGAAGGAGGTACACCGTTTAATGTTCCAAGCTGGTCTACTACTTCATCCCAGGCAATCTTATCAAGTATCTCTGGTAATTGCGCTGTAGTCGACATGTTAATGGCTTGTGTAACAGTATCCATAATAGGAGTAATTACATATTGCTTTTGCGCTTGTGACAAAATAGATACATACTCTATATCCATTTCCATACCTTCTATTTCGGGAGGTGGAGGTGGATATACTCCAGCTCTAAAACCTATATCAATAACTCTATTAATTACTTGTGGCAAATAGCCAGTTTGCAACCTTTCAAGAAGTGGCCCCATTTGTGACATTTTCTCGGATGATAACTCTATAACTTCTCTGGCTGTTCTTGTCCCTTTTTCCATATCAGACAACAATTGAAAAACCTTAGTATTAAAGTGTTCTTTTATACATTCTTCAATAGACTGTTGTACTGCTGTGACATGGTCAAGATTTAACTGAACTTGAAATAAAGGTTTAATAGCTCCGTCTGATCCGCCAGTTGGATTATAATAGTTAGCAGCAGCAGGCAACATATTAATACCGCCATTTTTCATTATGTCGGAAGGTGCCTGTACTGCTGGTTTAACTCCTAGCTCTACGGCTGTACAAATATCACGCCACATTAACTGTATTTGTTTAGCATCACCTAGAGACCATATACCAGGGCCAGTGCCGTATATATCAGCACCTTTAGTTTGATATCTTTCAATCATCACAGGGAAAGTGTTGAATCCACCTTTTTTTAGAAACTCACCAGGCTTTTGCCCGACCATCCAGTAGTAATCGCTAAACTTCATAGAAACATTGTCAATCTTGTCTGGATTATGTTTAGAGTTAGGACAAATTAAATGTTTTACACACATTGTTTTGTTATAATTTTTATCTTGATAACAACGCTTAACACTTTCAGGAACGTTTTCAATGCCAAACTTTTCAACAATCTGAAAAGGAGTCATTTGAATATTTCTTGCAAATTGGTTTGGCCTCTTCTTGTTATCTAATCCTATAGAAAATTCACCACAAGTAAACGTTCTGCAATTTATTACCGTTTCGGAATCTTCCTCTATTAGCATTGCAGCAGTGTTGAATACACCTAATTCTAAATAGAATTGATGATTTTCAGGATAAAAACCACCTTTAAACAGTAGGTCAAGGGTTATACTTTTAACAACATCTAGCCAAGCAAGAACTTGTGAACTCTGCATTACTTGTGCGTTAGGAAAAGCAAACTTTACCCATGGCCTAGTAGGTGAAGTAATACCCCATTGTAGTCCAGCAGCCAGTATATGACTGTACTTTATTGGCATGGTACGAAGCATTTCCTCATCTTCTCGCTTGCCACTGTTGGCCTCTTCCCCTTCAAAGTATCCAATGTACGGATTAATAAAGTCCCTAACATCTTGGAATAAAGGTTTCCATTTTTCAAACTCATCAAACAGCGTTTTGTGTTGCCTGTTTATATACTCTGTTTCTTTTATAACGTCCATACTTTAGCCACCCAATAACGTTTTCTTATTTGTTGTCGCTGTTGACGTATCGCCACTAGACGAAGTTCCTATTGTTGATTGATACCCTGCTGCCGCTGCTGCCTTTTTCTTTGACGACTTAGCCGAGTCAAGAGCGTCGGTTCCGCTTGTTACATCTACAGACGTAGGCGGTGCTGATACTGTTGCTGTACTTGACTTACTAGAGCTAGAACCGACAAGTGCGCCTAAAACACTGCCTAAAACTCCACACATATTATCTCCTCCTTCTGCTTTGTATTGGATTATATTGAGACGTTGCGTAATGTCTCGAATCGTTATTTTTCTGTATAGGGTTATAACCTGCTGTTGCAAAGTGAAGTCTATTTGAATAGTTACCATGATCTCCACTTGCAGCCACTGGCATGGCAAAAGTTAAGGCTAGAGCGTCCGCCAAATCTGGAGAACGTCCTAGCCTCTTTTTAATATCATCTTTTGATTCTAGTTGAAACTTATCTCTCTTATTTAGAGAGTAAGAAGGTGTTACCAAGTCTGTTTTTAAGATATGGTCATTTGGTATACAGCCACCAGATTCTAGCCACTGCTTCATACCGTCCCACATTTCAGAACGTCTATTTTCGTAATGATTATGGTTTAGTGCTGTACCTCCAAAATTTACCTCTGTTACTTGAAAACCTAACTGCCTAAGCCTATCGATAACACCCTCACCTCTGCCAGCATCTATAAATACAGCATCAGGATTAAACGATTGTATTTCTTGTGCCACACAACCAGCAAAGGTCATATTATCAATCTTCTCATATATCTTAGGGTTAAACGCTTGTAAGCCTTGACGCCTAAAGATAACAGATTTATCACCGCCAAACCTAGCAACGTCAACTCCCAATATCCTTGGTGCGCCTAAAATCTCCTCTGGTCGCCTTTCTTTCTTCGATGCATCAGTTACTATGTCTATCGTAATTAAAACGTTCTCAGCGGACGCAGTGAAGTCACAAAGGAATTCTTGTCTGAATTGGTTCTCCGATATGGACTTTCTAACAAGTTCCAACTCTTCTTCTGATATTACTTTTGTTTCATCGGCGCGAAATATTCCACACCACCAGTTTTCGTCACCGTCATTCATTAACTTCTGCGCCGTTAAGGTTACATCATAGAAATGATTCTGGCCTTTAGGGGTTCCACTAAACACCGCCCAACCTTTTCTGTCAAGCAAGGCGGGCATGATAATCTCTCCCCATACTTCCGGCTTAATCTGTGCGTATTCGTCAAGCACTACACCATCCCAATAAGCACCACGAATGCTATCCGGGTTATCAGCACCAAACAAATAAACCCTTCTGCCAAGAAACTCAACATACAATTCAGCTTCATTTACTTTTACACCAGGAATGCCTTTTGTGTAATACTTCAAGTACTCCCATATAATCAGTTTCGCTTGATTCCTGTAAGGTGCTATATAAGCATATCTAGGCTGCCACAATGAGTTTTTCATAGCCATCTTGATAGTATGATTAATGGTTCCTACTGATTTACCCATACGTCTATGAGCAACAAGTATGTTGAATCTATGTGCTTCTAGCTGCTTGTGTATGTCGGTCATAGGAAAGCGTGGCTTATATGGAATTGTTATTGTTGTTGCCATACTAAACCTACTCGAAGTGCAGCATCCGTTTAATGCTGGCTAATTCTTTTTCTAACCTAATTATTTCATCACCTGCATCATTAAGAAGAGTCTCAACGGTGTAATGGTCTAGCAAGACAGGTTCACGAGTCCCAACAATAATTCTATCTAACTCTCCAAGTCCTATTGCTTTTATTCCAAACTTATTGCTCATTATTCTCGTTATACTGCAATGCGGAAAAACAACAGCAGCATTTATATTTCTAGCAGCGTTGCATATGGCAGTTGTTCTTCCTGTCTGTCTTTGGTTTGACAACCTCATAGATAGTTCTTTATATTTGTTTGTTTTACGTACAGGAATATCCATAAATTTTCTTTTTTCATCATTAACCTTTTCCCAATCAACACATTCCATTAGCTTATCTACATCAATTGATTTTACTAATTGTGCAATTAATTCAACTCCAAAACTATCAGACATTATAATTCACTCCATTTCATACCATTTCTAACCTTAATACGATAGTTCTTGAACATAGTCTTCAATACTACGTCAATCCTTTTACCTCTACAGAATAGCCAAGGATTAATAAAGTACTGTAATCCTTTACTGTTCTTGCCTTTATAGATGATATCTTTCTTAATTAGTTCGTTAATGGTGTTAAGTGTTTTTGTTCTGCCCATCCTGCACAACTTAACAAGGTCATCAAATCCAATGCAGTTACCATTGTCAAACTTAATACAGCAATCTTCATACCCTACATAAGAAACAATGCAAAATAAAAAAGCCTTCTCATAAACTGATAGGCTTTCTAACTGCTTTCTTACTTCATCCATATTCCCTTTGTAGAAATGTTCAATGCTCCATATCTCAGTATCTTTCAGGTGCTCAACACTAGCCTTGCGTAGTATCCTATCACCTTCTTTTATGGAGCCTATAACCTGTCCATCATCATCTATTATCCTACCTATGTTTGACATATATCACCTCTTTTATAAAACAAAAGTACTCAGTGGGTACTTTTAACCCCCTTATAAGTACTCAGTGGGTACTTTGGTCTACACGGCTTGAGACTATACTGCATAAGGCTTCAAAGGTGTTTTTAGTGAAAGTTGTCCCTCTTAGTCTTAATTCAATCTAATTTAGTTAATGTTACTCCGCAAAATGGACAGTATTTAATGCCATGCACAACAGCATCATCAATGTATTCAGTTAGTTCAAACTCTTTAAACTTATAATTATATTCAATTTCAATTAAACGATTGTCACTTTGCTTTAACTCGTTACACTCATGTATTATCTTTTTATTGTCATCCATAGCCACAACTCCCTTTTTAGAGAAAAATTAAAATTGGCAATGCGTATTAGGATTGTATAGGTATATGTATGATGGGGAAAGTCGCTTTTTTGTTAAAAATTATGTGTGTCGATACCACAAGGAATGCGCGCTCATAAATTTTGGGGTACGCCCCCACACCGGCCTGTTTATTTAAAGTTTCACGCGCTAAACGACTTAACAAACGTGAAAGCACTGATAGGCACCATTATCAATCCAGCAAAATCACCAAACAAATGCATTATTGATATTGTAATAACCATCATTGCCATTGGTAATCCAATCATTTTAAATATAATCATATTTATTTCTCCTAACAATCACCATGTCAATGTTCAATAATTCGATATTATTGTACTTTGATAATTAGTTATTCTTCCCACTTAATGGTAACTCCACCAGCTAAATTTACATCTGTCTCATGCTTATCTTTCCATCCCCAATTATTCTTAAGGTTGAAGATTGCACCTACTGGATTACGTGCAGTGTATAGTGTTTCCTCGCTAAATTGCTCTATTTTGGACTTTGCTGCTTTTATTGTGTCTGTGAACTCGTCCTTATTACTATAATCAACTAATCCCTGTCTAGTCATTCCTAATGATGCAGCCAATCCAGTTACAGTGTAAGGCTTGATCTGTTCAGTCTTAATGCTTCCATCTCTATCTAATACTGGTTGCCAATTATTAATAGTTTCGCCTGTCTTCTTATCTACCTTAGAATGATTAATCCATATTTCTTTATGACACGATAAAAAATAAGCATCAATCAACACTTGCATTTCTTCAACGTTACTATATTTAGGAGGCCTTCCACCTTTATTCCCCAAAGCATATTGATTCCCTATCAAATCTGGCCGTTTAGTTTTAACCTCATCGCTCACTTATCTCACCTCACTTATCAATTGTCAACCTAATATCGCTAGACCTACTAACCTTATCTACGACAAATTCGATATTAACTTTATCGTAAGTATCATCAATTAATACACCGTTAACATATCTTTTGTAATCACGTTTAGCTTCCGGATATTTAAAATAAGCATCGTTCATGCTGCTTATCGAATCGCCAACACCTTTATATACCATTATCTATCACCTCAATCTTTTTTAATTCAACAATCTTATATCCAGGTAAATACTTATTAGCATTATTAACCATGGAAGCGTTACAGTAAAATACTGGTTTAAAAGTAACAGGTTCTTTATTTTTAAAATTATTAGCAAATTTAATAATGTCATCAATTAAACTCACTATCTCACCTCACCATATTCCAAATAGTAACCATTGTTAACATTCCTGCACCAATTGCCATTCCAATAAGAAAATAACTAAACAATTTAGCTATTGCGCTAGTTATCTTATCCCAATTCATCCTCACGCCTCCGCACTTCGCTTCTAAGCGTTTTTATTTATAGCACCTATACAATACCATTGCCAATATCTTCTCTAAGCAATTCAATCAACTTTTCAATGCCTTTATCTGTTACCCAGGGAGAAAATAACGATGTACCATAATCAAGGTAACCCTTCTTAAGTGCCAGATCGAATTTTGATATCACTATCTTTTCATGATATTTTTCACTCAACTTATAAAAAGCGTACCTTGGTCTATCACAATTAGGATCGGCAATATATTTATATAATTTTTCTTTTATGTCAATAGGCAACAATTGATCACCATCATCAACCAATACATGATTACCACTTAAGCAATATGCAAGAAAATCAGCCCATGGTATGTCACTTGTTTTCATTCAACCAATCCCCCATCGTTAACTATTACCGTTCCGTTGGGTGCGCCACATCCAATACAATACAAACAATAATCAATATAATCAATGGACTAAACGCTAATATCTCCATATTAATCAACTCCAATCATTAAAACCATAAAACAAGCAACTACTATGACATAGCGAAATGAAACGCTAACCTCAGGAGCAAAGGAATTCTAAGCGCATTACGCACCTACTCCCATTCGGGAACCCAGCTTTTATCCATCACAGGTTAACCTGTTAATTATATTATGCCTAGCGTTGGAGCAGGAGTAATTGCCTGTTTTACAACTTCAATAATAATTTAAACATATTTTGATTTTAGGTGTTGACATTCAAAACTTGATATGGTATTATTAAATCAAGTTAAAGGTTGCGGTTGCAAAATGGCAACGAACCACGAGGAGCGTATACCATGATTAAAGTAACTCGTAAAGGCTTAGATATCAAAGTGGAATATTACAATGATTATAATCAACGTGAAGGTGTAGCTACTACATTTTGTAAAGATGTTCAATCAGCAAAAGAGTTAACTGCAACTATTCGAAAAGCCATCAACCTTGATTGTGGATTCGTTAAGTGCCGCGCTTTACTGGAAGGTGACACACTATAATGCAACACGGAGGTAAACGAGAAGGCGCAGGTCGCAAACCAACTGGCAGAAGCAAGCATCAATACTATATAACCAATGAGGAAGATATTAAACTCAAAGAATATCTAAAACGATTAAGAGAACCGTCTAAATAGGCGGTTCTTTTTTATGTACATACTGTGGGTAAGGATTTGCACCTTACATGCCATTGCATGACTCCACTTAATCGACAATGGAGTTTCTGGCATTTGTCGCTATTGTGTCTACCTATTCCACCACCACAGTATTTTTATACAGAAAAGCCGTACCATTAAGATACGGCTTTTTATTATTTAGGGGCTTGTTTTAGTTCGCCAGCCTTTCGTGCATCGGTTATACTTCCCTTATCACGCTGACTATTCAGTACGATTTTAAGCCCCAATTCGGTTAACCTTCCACCGTAAGGTTTTTATACAGCAGTCCTTTCATTTATTTGAAGAACAAATTACCATTCCTGCTATTAATAGAATAACACGTTATTTAACCACAATCAGGTAAAAAACTGGTATTTTCTCGGTTTTTTGTTGGTGAAAGTATCTCATTTATCAAGCTTAATGCCTCTCTTTTCCTGTACCTAAACTGATCTTCACTAATTGTCATTCTAGTCTGCACCTCATATTTCCTTAACCTCTGGTAGTAAAATAAATCAACCAATTCCTTGCACTCACTAGTCAATGCATTGTATGCTAACTCTATGGCTCTAACCTGCCTGCTAGTTTGTGGTATGCTTGCACGCTTAACTCCCAAATTCGCTGTTTGGTTGCTAATACCTGATCCGTGGGGCATACCTTCATAACTAGCTGTCATTGATGGAAACAATCCAAATAACTGTTCTTCTTCTATGCTAGCCTGGCTTTTCAGCCTAGGGTAGCTTCTTAGTATTACCTCTATCTCACTGTCGGTATAAAGTTTCGGCATGTGTTACCTCCTAATATTTGATATGATTCACCTTGTTTAACTTGTCAACCTCAAACGTTATAAAATCGTGTTGACCATGCCAGTGCTCCGCTTGATTATTTTCATATTTAACTCTATTTTGTTCAGCAACATCTTTATCTTTAAATATACCTATAACTCCACTATCTTCTCCACATTCAATACAACCAATATCTACAACAACATAATACATTTTATATACCTCCTATCTAAATTGTTTTGACATTACCTGTTTAATAACCCCTTCGTTGTCATATATAA
>Ga0209639_1003368_pt1 | contig 10757 bp, 10 predicted proteins | sample EPASupsiteHSE605_FD_187268 | JGI IMG/M metagenome (GOLD analysis project Ga0209639, IMG submission 187268) | Bioremediated contaminated groundwater from EPA Superfund site, New Mexico - Sample HSE6-05 (SPAdes) (version 2) | ecosystem: Environmental > Aquatic > Deep subsurface > Groundwater >...
ACTCCAACTATGAGACCAAGGTGACCTAAGAACCTTGTACGTTTTAACGAGGATTCAACTCTTCTACTACTGTTTTTCTCTGCCATGGGAAGACCAAGAAAGAGATATAAAATTAATGATATTAATCTATGTGTTTACCTGCCGAATCTAGGTTGCACATAGTTTTTGGCAGCACCCCATCAGTGCATAACGATTCAGAGCTTAATAGATTATCAATAACTAAACGTTCTTGACACTAGTGTCGCGTCAATCACAAAGTGTCGGATAAAAATGTGAGAATTTTACCCGATCTATTGCCAAGTTATCTCGACAGTTTTTAGTTGACAGGACACTAGTGTCACGAAAACTTAATTGTGGATCATCAATTTAAGGTCAAAACCATATCAGCTGATGGAAGCTACCAAATAATATGTTCGATAATTAGGTTTTTACGATACTAGTTATAAGCTTCCATGAACTGGTCGCCGGAGCACTCCGATATCTTTGACAGAAGTTAACGAGGCAGTTGTGCTGCAAAATCTGTAAAAGGTGCAAAATCTGTAAAAGGTGCAAATTAACACTTATTTTGATCTATGATAGCAGGCTGAAAGCTTCATGGTGGTGCAAAAAATTCTCTTTTTGATTTCAACTGGATTGAAAACCGTAGGATGTAATAGAGCATTGTGAAAAGGTATTACTTAGAAGATTTCTTTTTCTTCGAGAAGCTGCTAAAAAACTTCTTTTGGAACTTTTCTCTTTTATCTTTCATTCCTTTAACCCATTTAACAAGCCTGGTGTCTTTATTCATAGGGTTTTTGGGACAGGTGCGCATATGTATTTTGACACCTCTATGCGTATCGAAATTTTTAGCGCAATGTGGACACCGTGATGTTTTTTGTGATGTTTTTTTAGTAGATCTAGCTTTCTTTGAAGTATTTTCAGGGCATGAACGCAGGTGGACTTCCAGGCCTCTTACATTCTTAAAATATCTTTTACAATAAGGGCATTGCGAATCCATGTTGTAAGCTGGGCTTTTTAACATTATAAGTTTTTCTCTAAATAGTATCTAAAATAACGCTAAATTTTATTTCTCATTTACTTCGGCCAGATCGATATTCAGCACTCAAAGCTATATCCCTACTTCGAAATTTATTTAGACTTAAAAGTTTGTTATATGAAAGCATTATTATTTATAAAAGCTTATATATAATTGGGAATACAAAAAGAAGATTCATTATAAGGGGAGGGGAGTGATAACAAAAGAGATAATTCTGCTCCTGGTGGTTCTTTCAGTAATCATGTCAGGCTGCCTGAATTCAGAAGAAGAAATGGATTAAGATAAGGATTCCTACGGTGGTTCAGGAGAATACCAGAGATCGTAAGAGGCGTGAATACCGGAAGAAATAGAAACAACAGGAGGAGGTGGGGGCGCCGGTAGAAACAGAAAGATCAGAAGAGATAGAAAATTTGGTTGAAACGGAGACGGCAGAGCAAAAGGGAATCCCGGCAGAAACGGTAACTTCGGGCATGGGAAAAGAGTCTGAAGGGGAACGAACCGAAGTCAAGGCTGAAGGAGAGACAGGAGTCAGCACCTTACAGCCGGGGGAGACCGCACCAGGATCACCTTGTAAAGCTTAAAAATTATCTTTTGATTCCTTCAAGGCTGCAAGTAATAACGGAGATATGGTTATATGGAGAAATATGGAGAAATTTCCGGAAATCCGGTGTTTTTTCCTGACTAGCAAAGAAGGGCTTTTCAAAGATCAAAAGCCATATGGGAATATCCTGAAGTATACATTCAATGAGTCCGGAAGCTACAGTTTCAGTGTGAAAGGGTCCAAAAATGGAGATGACCATCACTGTAAAATAAGATCCCAAAGAATAGCAATTTCAAATGGTCTGTAAAACTATAGTCGAAGGTACAACAAAGGTTTCGGTTCCGGTGCCACCTCCGGACGCAACCTTCCCTCCCTCGGCAGCTCCGGTTTTCTATAACCCGGAGATGGAGCTCAACCGCGATATCAATGTTGCAGCCACAGCGGTATTTGTGGAAAGGCTTCTTTCGAGAAAAGAAATCCTTAGGGAAGAAATTCGCTATGTGGATGCCTTTTCCGCGTCAGGGATCAGGGGACTTCGGATCGCAGGTGAAGTAGGAATCCATGCGACAATGAACGACTGGAGCCCGGACGCTTTTGAAATGATAAAGGAAAATATCAAAATTAACGGGCTTGGGGAAAAGACACTTGCTACCCGCAGAAACGCAAACGTGCTGCTTCATGAGCAAAAATTCCACATCGTGGATGTTGATCCTTTTGGCACCCCTTCACCCTTCCTGGACGCAGCTTCTGCCTCGGTCCAGAATATGCTCTCGGTTACGGCAACAGATACTGCTCCTTTATGCGGAGCCCATCTGAACTCCGGGATCAGAAAATATGCTGCCGTACCTCTCAATACGGAATATCACAGCGAGATGGGGCTGCGAGTCCTTCTGGGAGCCTGTGCCAGAGAACTTGCAAAGCATGAAAAAGGGATGTTACCTCTGCTTTCCCATGTGACACGCCACTACGTTCGCACCTACCTGGAAGTTCTTCCCAGAGCAAAACAGGCTGACATAACTCTGAAGTCAATGGGTTTCAGCATTCATTGTCCTTCGTGCGGGTTTCGGGGGCCTGTATATGGGCTTGCGGTGCATATTGACAGAGAATGCCCTGTATGCGGGGCGCCCACAAAAATTGCAGGTCCTCTCTGGCTTGGGCCTTTCAGAGAACCTGATTTCTGTAATGAAGTTATTTCAGAACTTGAAGTGCACTCTCTAAATACAAAAGATAAAGCAAAGAAATTAATTACTTTCTGCAGGGACGAACTTGATATCCCGATGTTCTATGACCAGCATGTGATCTGTAAAGAACTCGGGGTTTCTGCAACTGGAATAGAGACTCTGATAGAAGCCTTTAAAGCCCATGGGTTTGAAGCTTCCAGGACTCACTTCAGCGGAACTTCATTCAGGACTGATGCGTCTATTCCTGAAATAAAAGAAATAATCAGGAAGCTTTCAGGGTGAAGAAAATTCTGTTGAAGCCTGAAAATTGAAAATTGCTCCAATATTATATATAAAACATTAAAGAATAATAAAGAAACTTTAGCTCAAATCCGGAAATAATCCGCTAAAAAAATTTTAATGTGATAGCATGTCCGATGAAAATGCAGAGAAGTTATTTTTGCAGGAAAAGCCCACTCTTGCGTTACTATTTATAGGCTTGATGGGAAAGACCTACGCCTCGGTTATTTCAAAAGAGATAGATTCCACCTTTGCCCATACAACAAGAATCCTCGCGAAAATGGAACAGTGCGGACTCATAAGATTCACATTCGAGGGGCGGATAAAATTTGTAGAACTTACGGAATACGGAGAAGAGGTAGAAACTGCCCTTAAAGAATTCAGGAATATAATCGCAGAGGGGTTTTCGACAGAAAGCGCACAAAAAGAGGAGTCCGAAAGAATAGATGCAGAAGAAGGCGAAGGGGAAATAGCTGCAGAAGAGGAAGAACCTGAACAGGTAAAAGAGCTTGACCCTCTGAATGCCGAAATCCTTGGAAAAATAAAGAATCTTAAAAGCAAAATAGAAAGCATTCACAAGGATGCAGTGAAACAGGGAGATAGCAGAGATACGATTTCCCGTAAGCTCGGCCCTTATAGTAGGGACATTAAAAAGCTCCAGAACCAGATTGAAAAGGCAGAAAGCCTTATTGATGAAACTATTACCTCGGCCCTGAAAGAAAGTGAGGAGCTTCTGGAATCTTACCTGAGGAGTTAAAACCGGAAATTATCCAATTCCGGCATGAAGAGGCAGATGAGAGTAAGCGGCAGGAAGAATATGATAAAAGTTGTAACCCTCCAGCATATTTACGGAAAAAACAAGGAAAGAATGACTGACCTTTTGAAAACCCTTGTTGAGAATGAATTGAAAGACCTTGAAGTAAAGATTGAGATCTCTATTACCCCTGAAAACTGGGCTGAATTCTCCCTTGAAGGTGAAGATGAAGAAGTGTCTGCTAATTTCCTGACTTCCAGATACGGGACGCCTGCAGGAAAGGCTGAAGCCGGTAAAACATATATGGGTTTTCTTCAGGCTTTCGGGGAAGATGCTTTTTTGGTAAATATCGGCATACCTGTCAGGGTTGAAACCGAAGAATTAAAAGCTCTGGGCAGCGGAAAGCCAAAGCAGCTTGCATCCAGATTCGGCCTGATACCTCATTTGCCGGTTGAGGTTGAAGTTTTTGAGGCAAACAAAAAAATAAAAGCTCGTTTCACCAAAAAACAGCTTGATCTCTGGTGGAGCTGGAAAAAGGCGAGTACTGACAGGGTTATAGTTAATGCAGCCACCCGTTCGGAAATCAAAAGTGCAATAAAAAAGACAGGTCACGGCAGAGACATTTACGAAATTGAGCGCCTTGGACTTCTGGAACATGCTATTGTGTGCCAGGAAAAAACAGATGGTCCGGGTATAGTGGCAGCAATAGGACCTCGCCTGAAATCGGAATTGGGAGTCGTAATCGGAGACGCACGCTAAAGGCTCTGTCCGGAAGTAAGAAATCGGCTAAAGAACTGAGAGAATAATTTTTCCCAATGAATATTATAAGCTAGTGTCACGAAAACTTAATTGTGGATCATCAATTTAAGGTCAAAACCATATCAGCTGATGGAAGCTACCAAATAATATGTTCGATAATTAGGTTTTTACGATACTAGTTCTTTGAAACTTAAGCGTGGCTTAAAGGGTAGAATTCCTAATGAAAATTTTAATGTAATCTTATGGGTTTAAAAAAGGAATTTATAGTGTAATCTCGAAAAAACAGTGTTCGTGCCCTGTCCCATAACACTCAGTCTCGAGAACCTTGCACTCTTTTCTCAGTTTTCCTTTAAGAATTCCTTCGATGAGGCCCTCTCTGAGGGTACAGAAAGGTTTTCCGATGATAGGCATTGATCTGGATTTGAAATTATCCTCAACCTGAAGAGCAGGAATGCCTTTCAGGAGCACAGACACCCGGCAGTTTCCGTGGAATTCCATAAAGTGTGCAATTTCTATCAGGAGTTCTTCAAAGGTTTCGGCTTCGAAAATGGGAGAAAGGTGCTTTCCAATATCTATCCCTATCATTTTTACAACCGGAGCATTGTCAATTCCGTAGGCTTCAAAACCAAAGTGCAGAGCATGAAACACGGTTTCAGTGAAATAAAACCTGTCATTTCCGTTTTCGGCAACTTTTTCCAGCAAACTTTTATAATGTTCGATAAAGGGTTCCTTAGAGCAACCCATATAGCAAGAAGTAAGGGAATAGATTTTTCGGCGGCGATCTTCAGGATCATAATTTTCTTCTACAAGCTCGCATGCCCTGAGATTGTTCAGGTGTACAGAAATAGTTGATTTAGCTTTTGCCGTATATTTTACGATTTCGTCAAAAGACTTGGGCTCTTCCCTGAGCAAATTAAGAATCTGGAGTTTTACAGGACTGCCTACTGCAATTAGCCTTTTTTCAGTATAAAAAAATTCTGTTTTACTCTCGGGTTTTGCCATAATATCTTTAGATAAGTTGCGTTTTGGATATATAAATCGTTCGCACGAGAGCGAATATTTTCTTATTATATATAATTAATAGTTTATACTAATGGGCTGATTTAAGAAAGCGCTGGAATTAAGAGATTATATATTAGTGTAGTAAAGAACCTGAGCTATATCAAACAAATACGGATAAACTAAAAATAATACAGATAAACTAAAAATATAACTCTAAGAAAAACAAATAGACAGCAAAGGTATAATTCAAAAAATGCCAAAAAAGTACCAGAAAGGTTTCAACATACATTACAGAAAAGATTGGAAAAAACTGAAATCTTAAGTCTATCTATTTGATGACTTTTGAAAATGATGACTTTTGAAAAAGCAAAGGGGAAAACACATGGGATTATTCACAAGAATGGAAACGGTATTCAAGTCAAAAATGAACAAAATTCTTAATCGGATGGAAGACCCACGGGAAACGCTGGATTACTCCTATGAGAAACAGCTGGAATTGCTCCAGAATGTAAAAAGAGGAGTTGCAGAGGTTGCAAGCTCAAAAAAGCGCCTCCAGCTCCAGCGTGCAAAACTGATGCAGAACATTGACAAGCTTGAAGGACAGGCAAAAGACGCAATTGCCGCTAACAGAGAAGACCTTGCGAGGCTGGCCCTTGAGAGGAAAGCCGCCCTTGTGCAGCAGGTTGAAGGGATTGACAGGGAAGTTGTAGAACTCGAAAAACAGGAAGAAAAGTTGATTGCTTCGGAAAAGCGCCTTTCAACTAAAGTGGAAATCTTCAGGACAAGAAAGGAATCCATTAAAGCCCAGTACTCAGCGGCTGAAGCCCAGGTGAAAATAAATGAGTCCGTTACAGGGATCAGCGAGGAGATGGCTGATGTGGGTCTGGCGCTTGAAAGAGCCGAAAACAAGACAGAGGAGATGAAAGCCCGGGCAGAGGCAATTGATGAGCTTATGGAAGCCGGCACACTCGAAGACCTCACTGGCAGCAAGGACGAAATAGAAAGGGAACTTGCAAAAATCAGTACTCAGAGCAGCGTAGAATCCGAGCTTGCCAGGCTTAAGGCCGAAGCCGGAAAAGGACCAGAAAAGGAAAAGGCAGGGGAAGAAGGCAAAAGTGCAGAAGAAAAAAAGGAGGCTTGAAAATGATAATCAGAATAATGGGGGAAGGCCAGTATCGGGCGCCTGAAGCCCTCTGCAATGAACTGAATCAGATAGATAACCGAATTGTGGCCCTGGTTACGGAAGGAAAAGCTGACGAGTTCAGAAAAGAGCTTGCGAAACTGATTTCTGAAATAAAGGAAAAAGGCGAGGCAGTTGAAGCGGAAGAAATCCTTGAATCCAATATCATTGTACCTCCCGAAGATCTGAGTTTTGAGGAAGCAAAAGACATATTTAAAGGATCCGGAATTTTTGAGGATTGAAAAGCTGTAATTTCATGAAAGACCGCGGGTATTGAAAAATTGAAGATTAGCAGGCCTTCAGGGCCTGCATTCATCGAACAATCATTACAGGAACTTTTGAGTGCCTGAGAACATTCTCTGCAACACTGCCGATAAGGAATCTTTTGATGCCTGTAAGGCCCTGTGTGCCCATCACTATCAGGTCAATTCCGTTTTCTTCGGCATAATCAAGAATTTTTTCAGCCGGGATACCTTTCAGAAATACAGGTTCCACTTTAACTCCGGCTTCTTTCCCGAGTTTTTCTACATCGGCAATTGCAACCCCTCCCTTATTGGCAAGATATTCTTCAAATGCCTCAGTCCAGCCCATAACCGTTCGCGTAGCTAGTGCATGCTCAGTAGAAATAACATACAGGGCATACACTTCAGCTCCTATTGACTTTGCGATGTTTACTCCATAAGAAACCGCCTTTGCGGCATTTTCCGAGCCATCCGTTGCGACCAGGATTTTCTTGAAAAGATTTTCCTCCGTCCTATCCACTCCTTTTTGTGATGTATTTTAGAGGCAGATCTTTTTTCTCAATTTAAAAGATATACCTTCTTTTATTCTTTAATTTAAAAGATGTGAGTATTAATATTAAAACTTCATCCGATATTAAAACTTCATCCGATATCAAAACTTCATCCCGGATGATATCTAAAATTGCTAATTCATTACAGGCTCGTAAAGGAAATCGTATTTGTTGTTCTGAACAATTAAGCGTAGATCCAGAGGGTTTCTCAAATCTCTTTTTTCCCCTTATTCTCTTCAATCTTTACCTTGTATCCTTTTAGCTGCTTTCCTGAATTTCTCCCTTGAATTTGATAGTAAATCTTGTGCCTTTGCCTCTTTCCAGATTGATATTTCCTTCTATCTGTTCAACGAGAGCATTTACAAGCTGCAAACCTAGAGTTTCTGGGTTTCTGAAATCAATTTTCTCAGGAAAACCCCTGCCGTTATCTGCAAAAACAAGCATTAAAGGCTCATAGGTTTTGGAGTCGGGAAGGAAACTCTTAAGACCTGGATTTCTGGCAGAAAAGGTTTCATTTGAAACTTCATTTTCATTTTTCTTTTCTTTATTTCCTTCTCTAAAAAGTGCAATACGGATTTCTCCGCAGCTTCCTGCTGGAAAGGCATATTTGAGAGAGTTTGTGAACAACTCATTTATTATAATACCCAGAGCAACTGCAGTATCGACCCCGATAAAAATGCTGCTGACATCAAGATTTACCTGAATTTTGCAATTTTCAGTCCGGTATGACCTGAGTATATCTGCTATTAGTTTGCGGAGATAGGACGAAAAATCAAGAGAATCCAGTTTTCCGGACTCGTAAAGTTCCTGGTGTATAAGAGACATTGATAATACGCGGCTTTCACTTTCTTTGAAAGCTTCAATAACTTTTCTGTCACTGAACTTTTCGGCCTGAAGATCAAGCAGAGAAGAGACTATCTGAAGGTTGTTTTTGATTCTATGATTTATTTCTTTTTTCCGCAGATACTCGGCTTTTTCAAACGCTTCTTCGGCAATTTTTCTTTCAGTAATATCAATGACTACACCCTGAAAATAAGTGGCTTTTCCAGCCTTGTTCCGCTGGATGAAAGCCCTTTCATCAACCCAGCGCAGTTCCCCGTCCTTTGTATATATTCTGTACTCGGTCCTGAAGCCCTCATAACCGGTTTTAATGCAGTGTTCAAGCTCTGTCAGGACCCTGTTTCTGTCTTCCCTGTGGATAATATCCCCATAAAGAAATTTACCGGATGTAAAATCCTCAACTGTATACCCGAACTGAGATACATTTTCAGAAACGAAATCTGCGGGCCAGTTCTCTTCATTTCTCCATAAAAATACTACTGCAGGGCTGTTATTGATTACTGTCCAGAGGACTTTCTGCACTTCGAGGGCCATTTTTAAGGTTTTTTCACTTTCCTTTAATCCGCTTATATCTTGTATTACCTCTATGAGCCCTATATCATCTTTTGAAATCTCTTCACCTTTCTTTTTACTGGTAGCTGTAAACTCTCCCTGAATTACTTTCTCTATTTCAAGCATGGGATGCCCTGCAGGGTTTTCTTTTGAGAATTCTGCTATTTCATTAATAATAAAATTATAATCTTCAGTCCTATCACTTATGTCTCTAAAATAAGTCGGATCAGGCACTGAATGGAGTAGAGTTTCAAAAAAATGAATTCTGTCTTTGAGTTTTCTGTCAATCTCCTGGCACTCTATAATTCTAATAACTAAAGATAGAACATATCTGAGGAAACACAGATTTTCCCGAGCAAATTCTGCGGGTTTAACTTTTTGAAGGGTTATGACAGCAAAAGTTTTTCCATTTCTCTTTGTAAAGACGCTTATCCCGCCGGCAAATTCATGAGGAATATGAAGCTCTCGGCCATTTGATCCTATTTCCTGAAAGTACTTACCATTGCAAATTTCTTCCTCAAAGTAAGGTTTGAAACACTGGAGTGAAGTTTCAGAGACGGGTGATTCATTCAGCTGAGAGATAAAATCCCTATTTTGTGTGCTCTGTCCTTTATTCCATTCAGAGGGAAGACTATCCGGAAAATCAGCTTTTCCCTGAGAGGTTTTTAAAATTATACAGGATTCTACTTTGAGAGTAGAAGCAACTATTTCTGCAACCTGATTCAGCAGGGTCTTCAGGTCTGAGAATGGGGGAATTATTTTCCTGGGCTCTTTAAACGCTCTTTGTTTAGTTTTCTTGATGTATAACGGTTTCTCCCTCAGTTTCAGGGAACTAAGGTCAAACCCGTAAATATATATGTATCCGTCTCCAGCCGATTTAAAAGTAAGTAAATATTCTCTATCGCTTCCTTTTGTCTCAATATTCCAGATCCCTTTTTCCAGGATAGCTTTCCGGACAAAAAATAGGATTTTTGAGGGGAGTTTCTCTCCGGTATTGATTCCCCATATTTCAAGCAAAGGAAAGCATGCTTCATTTGCATAGACTACAGTCCCGTCTTTTTCTACCCTGAGTATGGGGTGAGGGTTTGTAGAAAGGAGATGTCTCATCCAGGCAAACTCATTCTCTTTATTTGTTACAACATTAATATCTATACCAAACGCCTCCGTTTGATACAAAAATACTTATTATTATGTTAGGATATTGAAAGTTCGGTATAAAAACGATTGTCATAAGTATAAATTTATTTATACTGTAATAATTATTGATTCCTTAATATCTGATGAAAAATTCCTGATTTATGTAACAAAATCATTTTTGGGGACTGGCTCTTATCTGTAATCAGAAATGGAAGTTCTGATAATAAAAGGGGCATAACTTATTAAAAAAACAGAGAATGATTAGTCTCCTTCTCGCAGCAATTCTTCTTAGTTCCGGCTGCACCGATAATTGAAAATTGTATGCAGTCGGTGTTGCCAAATTTCCCGGAGCAATGTGAGTGTGCTTGTTTTATTCAGGTTCGATCAATGACCTACGGGCATGATCCATTTTCTGGACTGTATTTTTTCCCGAAATGTTTCTTTTTGACCCTTCAGGTAAAAAAAGTATAAATCCTTGGTTCCCAAATTTTAAGCGCATAATTTCTACATCCTATTTTTCTCTCTCAATTCGTGCGCATCTGCGCATGAATTTGTCCAATCTTTAGTTACCAATCGAAAAATTTAAATAATATTATGCGCTTATATAATAAGCGCATGAAATCTACACTCCGCATCAAGAAAATAAATGGAATTGAGTACTGGTATGAAGATATTCCTTATTACGATAAGGAAAAGAAACAGA
>Ga0209639_1003370_pt1 | contig 10750 bp, 14 predicted proteins | sample EPASupsiteHSE605_FD_187268 | JGI IMG/M metagenome (GOLD analysis project Ga0209639, IMG submission 187268) | Bioremediated contaminated groundwater from EPA Superfund site, New Mexico - Sample HSE6-05 (SPAdes) (version 2) | ecosystem: Environmental > Aquatic > Deep subsurface > Groundwater >...
CATTCAACAATGCTTCTCGAAACCAAATGAATCCTTCACGGAGGATCCTAACATCCTGCATACAATACATCAGACAGTAGTCTCTCATATCGAATTCCTTATCGTTCTCCGCAGCAGCATATTTCACCACATTACATCGGAACAGATCTCTGTTACACTCCTTAACACACTCCACGGCATCTTCTATGACACCATTCTTCACTTCACTCACACGATCAGAACTATAGTAGTCATACGGATAAGCTTCCTTCACTCCACTATTCAACTTAAACATCCGAGGGAACTCGGCGAGACCTTTCGATACAATGCTATAGCTATCCTTAAATAGTAACTTCTTTCCTTTGTACACACCCATCATCTGCATCACACAACCATTCCGAATGATACTGTTATCGTAAACCTTATCGAGATATCCTATAATGAAGTTGATATCGTACGCTAAGTTATGGAAGTAGATCAGAGAACCATCCTTCATCACATCTAAGAACTTCGTAGTCACGTTGTTGCCGTAGAACCATCCATCCTTTCCGTCTTCATACTGCCAGCATCCACAGTATGGCTTATGAACACCATCGGTGCTGCACTCGAAATCAGCGAACACGATGTGGTTCCTCCGAAACGAATTCTTCGAACCCATTTCTTATGAGCAAAAATTAGGCGGTCCGCTTCCATATGTTCACGACCTCATACGGAGGAAGTATATCTAACTGATCTACAGTAGAGACAGACTTCCATCCACCTGTGTTCCCTGTAGACACAGTCGCACTATTAGCATAAAATCTTGTTGTGTCAGTAACAGAGTTGTATATCTTAGCTTCCTCGAACGAAGGCGAATGGATTGAATAAGGGTGAGTGTGGTCAGGTAAGTGTCTACCTTCTATAGTCACTTTCTCGTTACCGCCTGTATCACCTACCGCTTTAGTACTATTAGATCCATATAAAACTCTCCCTTCGATCTTCACCCATGTACCACCCCATTTAGTGTTCGGGTTGAATGTGCTCACCGAGGTTGTGTAGATAGAACCTACGGGATAGAAGAAGTCTATCATACTCTCGTTACCTATCTTAGGAAAAGTATCGAAGACAGTTGTCCCCGAACTGTAACTGAGACCTGTCGTCTTAGTCTCTAACGTTGTTATCTTAGTGTTCATCGTAGTGATGTTCGACCCGGTAACCACTCCTGAGCATGTCACTGATCCTGTAGTAACGTTCGGTATGTTCAACATTGATGAACTCGTACAGGTTACTCTACATGTATAGTCGTTCGATACAGATAGATCATGAACGAAGTCTAGATACTTACCGACCTCCATCACTCCATCAGTCTTTACTGTAGCGATCCATGGAGCAGTAGGGTTGTGCGATGAATTGGTCGCATAGAAGTTGTATCCGTTAAGCTTCGTCACAGTGAGTTCTGTTCCATCCGCACTCAGACCACTAGTCTTAGTATCGAGCACCAGAATATTCCTGATCACGTTACCCACATCCATTGTCGTAGCATAGTCCGAGACACTTAGTCCGTTAAGCTTCGTCACAGTGAGTTCCGTTCCATCTGCATTCAACCCACTAGTCTTCAACTTCAATGCGTCTATATCATCCTTTTTTGTAACCGTAACGTTAGTAGCCATGATCTTACCGTTGGGACATGATATAGAGATAGAGTCTCCGGCGGTTCCACCAACCGAAAGGGTCTTAGAGAGAGTCACACTCGAGCTCACGGTCAGTAGATCCAGCGCTGATGTTTATGATAGTCTCGATGTCTTAGTCTCTACCGTCGTTACCCTCCCCGCTAATGTACTAAGAGATGATGTCGTAGCATAGTCCGAGAGTGTACCCAACGGAACATATCCGTTAAGAAGGAACTGAAGGGCTCCATCGGTGATGTAGTCCGAAGCGGCCAGCCAGTTAATCTTAGTTACTGTGATCTCTGTTCCATTAGCGTTCAGTCCACTAGTCTTAGTCTCTACCGTCGTTACCCTCCCCGCTAGTGTATTTAGGGAACTATTCATCGCATATTCCGTTACATCGACCCCATTAAACCTCTATACGTCAACTCGGTGCCATCAGAATTGAAGCCGCTAATCCTAGTTAATATGTTCTTAATGTTAGGGCATCTATGTTCCCGGTACACCTTAGCCCATGGTTCCATTCCTGTTTCTTAGACCATACATTATAGGGACTCTGATCGATAGTGTATCCGTCACTCGGTAGACACATCGTCATAGGTATCGACTCGCTCAGTGTCGACATGATTCCTGAGAAGTGAACTCTGCCACTGTTAACATAGAAAGGTACATGGATAGCTAAGTATTGCTTAGACGAAGTTGTATGTGTCACTAGAGCTAACCTAGGTTCTCTCGCGTGAGGTTCAGTACCATCGACGTTATAGGAGACATAGTTAATGTTAGCCACCTGAGGTACTGTCTCGATTCCGAAATGAATGAGATGTACATCGATGTACACTCCGTGAGACCACGCACCGGGATGTCTGAAGAGGTTAAGTCTACCATCTAGCATACGAACTTCATTACCGTAAGCTGCTGTGTTAACGTGGTCTATGAGTATGAGAGCATCATTCACGTGAGCTCCCCATGGAGCAACCCACCACTTCTCTATACGAATATTCGTTCCATAATACACTATAGAGTTAGTCGGATCGATACTCATCCCTCCCTGTAACCTATGAGCATTAGAGATCGTTGTCGCTGAAGAAGTATAGCTTAGAGAGGTTGTCTTAGTCTCTACCGTTGTCACTCTCCCCGCTAAAGTACTAAGAGATGATGTCGTCGCATAATTCGATAACGAAGAGGTCAGAGCATAGCTACTTAATGAACTTACCGTCGCGTAATTCGATAACGAGGATACTAGAGCATAACTACTAAGAGAACTTACCGTCGCATAATCTGATAACGAAGAGACTAGAGCATAGCTACTAAGAGAACTCGCTAAGGCGTAATCCGCTTCGATCACAGTTACTTTAGCGCTAAGGTTATCTACCTTAGCCTTCGTCGCATAGTTGTATAGCGTGTTCACGAGGTTGACCCCTGTAACATAGTTACTTAATGAACTTACCGTCGCATAGTTCGATAAAGAGCTCGCTAAAGCATATTCGGAGGGATCTACTCCGTTTAAGGTACTAACAATGATCGTATCGACTCTCAGAGTAGGATCTATCCAAGATTCACTCCCCTCGAATTTAATGAGTCTCGCATCGGCCACCTCATAGGATACATCGTTAATGATTCTCGCAATCTGGTCAGTGTAACCTATAAGTGCCACGGGATCGGTATCGTTGACCACGGGACTATACTTCGGTTGACCTGAAGGAGGTACCTCCGTGTAGGTCATCGGACCATTCTTTCGGTTGATCATGAGATAGAGACCTGTTCCTATAGATCCTCAGAGGATCATTAGACCGAGTACCTGACCAGCCGTGAGAGTCATACCAGCTTTCATAGCAGCGATGTCGACCTCTGTACCTGCCATAGTAAGAAGAATCGCTTCTATAGTCATCGCATGAGCGGCTAGCTGTGTACCATGTACTGTTAAAGTAGGGTTGATCGTCTTAATGACCGCTGCGTCTACAATGGCCTCGGCGAAGGATGCCGCTCCGAATATACCGATGAGCCATGACTGAAGTGTGTTCGACCCTTCTAACTCATCTAGAGTCGGAATGATGTTCTTTAGCATGTAGTCTACGACCCATTCTAGAGTTCTAAAGTCTTTATTAGATGGATCATCATATCCGTTCGGGTAGTAATAGGTACCCATTATCCGTGTGACTCTTGCGTTAACAGCTGCCGCTGAAGTACTCGCCGAGCTAATCAACGAAGAATGACTCGCTAAGGTCCCTTCCGCTGTGCTCATCCGAGAAGTTAGACTGTTGACATCTGTTCTCAGAGTAGTACTCTTAGTCTCTTCATCTGTTACTCGAAGGTTGATCGCATCGACATCTGTTTGGAGCTGTGTGCTCTTAGTCTCTTCATCTGTGACTCGAAGAGTGATCGAGTCGACATCTGTTCTCAGAGTAGTACTCTTAGTCTCTTCATCTGTTACTCGAAGGGTGATCGCATCGACATCTGTTTGGAGCTGTGTGCTCTTAGTCTCTTCATCTGTTACTCGAAGGGTGATCGCATCGAGATCTGTTCTTAGAGAAGTACTCTGAGTAGTAAGACTAGTGATGGTCGGACCCGAAAGTGTTCCCGTGACCCCTAAATGCTGGAGGGATAGCGAACTGGACCCTGTGCAGGTCACTCATCACGTCAAATCGAGTGTACCCGTGGTGTAGTTAGTGTGGAAGTCTATTATACGACCCACTTCGGCGACCCCATCCTCTCTAACACCCACTATCCATGGAGCAAGTCCCGGGAGAGCCTGTGTCGATCCTCCTACGGAGCCATAAGTTCTGTATCCATTGAGTCTCGTTACTGTGAGCTCTGTTCCATTCGCATTGAAGCCACTAGTCTTAGAGCTCAGAGATGAGAAGGAAGTCTCAGAGGCGTTATTGAACCCAATGATGAACTCAGCCATCAACCTCATAGCTTCATAGAGAGTTGTTGTATCGATGATGACTCCACTATCGCCCGGGTATGGATACGGAACCAATGTACCGCTTGGATCGAACGGAGTAACGATGAAGGAACTTAGATCGAATGTCTGTTCAATGGTTCCATTGGATACAATGAGAAGGACTCCTCCTTGGGTCCCTTCCGCTACTCTTAGACTATATCGACCCACTTGTAGTCTAGAGGCCGATTCAGATTGAATAGCATGATAAGCATATGTACTCATATTTAGTACATACTAAATGAATGTCGAAGACGTTTATCGACTTAATTTGTCAACGTATCGATCGAACGATAACTCATTCGAGTTCCAATTCAACTACCAATGGTCAACTTCTACTCGACCAAAGACAATAGCGATCCGAGAGGTTAGGCTGATCACTTCTCCCAGATTCCTACTCATAGGAGGGTTGTATCTCGGTGATCCATCGACAACGAAGACTTGTAACATCGATGTTCCCATCGTTGTACCGTCGGGGAGCACTCTAACGAGCACCGACTTCAGATCCAACCTCAACGATCTGTTCACTTCGTATATAGGAGCGGATAGTCCGTGGACCAATCTCGATCAGTTTCGAATTAGCTACAATCCATGCACGACTACTCTAACATATAGCACCGTGGATGATCGAGTCATTCAGATTGGCTCAGCATCTGGGACAGGCTTCACCGTGAGCGATGACCTCAAAGCTATTACAGGACTCACTGATCCTCAGATATGGATCGATCTATCGAAGCTCACTCGCGGAGACCTAACACTCACTCAATTCGAAGACAAATGGAGGCAAGCTCCTATCAAGATTACGAGGTCTGACTATGGCGTAGTCTCTATCCGATTCACTTCTGTGTGGAATCGAGACCCATTACTTCTAAAGTGTTCATTAGTGGATCTAGCTTATGACGGATATCTCGGATTCACTAATTCTCTATTCACTCCGCCTAAACGTTATCCTATTAGATCTACTACCAACAAATTTTGTGTCCAACTCTTCGATGGTGTGTCTTCGAAGCCAATAGTACTTCCGATAGATCAGAAGGACCAAGTCATTATCGAAGCAGTCATGTGTACTTCATAAGTTTACCTCCACTAAAATGAGCATTAAGCTATCAGCTAGAGAACGAAAGGAAATCATCCTCGATCACCTCCAAGACATACCTGACAAGCTTTACGAAGAAAAGGAACTCTCTAATGGAACCTACAGAGTAACTCGCGTCCAAACCGAACCGAAGGTCTCTGACTCATCCGATGAATCCGAGCCGGTGTCTAAGACTACAGTACCGGAACCACCTAAACCGAAACGTCGGAGCATCATCACTAACGAAGACATCATGATGAAGCTAACCGAGCTATATGAGAACCAAAACAGAGTCCCTCAGAAACCTCCACCCGAACCTTCGACACTGAGACCACCGATCGATTCAACAGTGGAAGAAGAGACGATTAGGTCTCTATCTTCTCCATCGAGACTTGTTCCTATGAAGCCCACCACAGGTCGCCGAAGACTAGTCTTAGGTTAATGATCTCAATCTTTTTGTGCCCTCTAAATGCTTAACGAACAGATCAATGAAACTTCTGCTCAAGCCATCATCACTCAAGTGGCTAGCTACTTGGATGCTGTGGACCAAGCCGTTCGCGTCGGCGATACCAATAAGAGGTACTCTGTGTCAACTAACGCTTGTACCAGTCCCTCAGCTCCTATTTCGAACAAGTCTTTCACTAATGTGACTATCAGTCCCACTGCAGACAACATGGCTGACCTCTTTAATGGGTTCATCTATGCCGAACTCAATATTAAGTTGAGAGTAGCGAAGGCTCATGCGGCTTCAAGTACCGATGAAGAGTTCTTTGTAGTCATCGTATACGCATACCCCTTCCGAGTGTTGACTTTGATAGCTATGAGGTAGAATGGTGGGTCTATGCCGTTCACGAAAGTATCGAATTGATAGGCTCCTGAGCGTTCGGAGTAGATAGGTATCATGATGTGTCGTTGCTCTGAGTACCTCTGATCGTGTTGGATAGAACTCTTTAGATAGTTGAGGGCGTCCTTCTTATCGAAGCCATGCTTGATCGCTATCGGAACGAACTTAGAAGTTGATCGAAAGGGATACTGCTTAAACAGAGCTTTAATTTAGTAGAGACTTAATGAGGGGGAAGGTCTTCATATGCGTCGTCCATAGCAAAGTCTATGGCGAGTTACTTCTGTTATCGTACTCGAGCAACGTTAATGGACAACTTATGGTGCTCAGTGAGATGTATAGATCGAAAGTTAGACTGATCTCCTCATATATATTCTCCGATATGATGGCCGCGTATAGGTCTATTAGAGAATATATGAGTGAATACGATGTCGATTTAGATGACATTGATGATCCGAAGCTGCTCGAAGTGGGTCCTAAATTGTTTGAAGAGGCCGTTTTAAGATGCGTTTAGAGCCAAAATGATGCTTTAGGAGTAAGATATTGGTCGAAAATAGGGTCGAAAATCGCTAGAAAAACAGGCCTATTTTCAAGGTCATTTTACCCAAAAAACTGATGTAGTTTAGAAAATCGCTCTTTAATTACCCTCCAGGAAAGACATGAATATCGGACAGATGTTCTTCGGACAGCTCACTTTTAGTGAAAACTTAGCCGTTTACAATGGACTTACTTTCAAACGTAATGAGAAAGGCACTCATTTCGACGCTACATCGATCATTAGACAATGTAGCACAATACTTGGAGTGTTAGACAGGAATGGTTTACCCGGGAAAACCTGGGCTGTATTCGCTCGTGGAAAGAACGGACAGATACCTGCTGATTCTCATTATAAGGAGAAAGTAGATCGTTCTATCGTAAGATGGGTTAGTTATACAGAATTGTTACCTATCCTTACTTATGCATTAGGAGATGGTAACATAACCAACAACTATTTAATGGATGAGGTATAGGCTGATACCTCAGGCTTTATCTATCTGATTCGCGCTATGATTAATGGAGAAGTCATAATGAAGTATGGACACTCATGGAATGTTGATCAGAGAATGATCACCTACAAGCACATGTGTGATGAGTACGAGTTGATCGCTTCATGTCCTGTAGAGAAGATGATCAAGACGGAAGCTAAGATCGGAGAGTATCTATATACTCACGGAGCTGTTCAACACCCTTGGGGTAGTGAATGGTTTACTTTCGGAAGAGTAGTCGGTAATGCAGACTGTTACAATGTTTATGAAAACTGGTTGATGGGTATAGATGAGATGGATCCATCATTAGTCGAGGGTGTTGTGTCGTCCAAGTATTTCTACTAAGTAAGGTTCTATTTTTGGATTCCTTCGGGCAAGCCCCGAAGACTGGTGTGCAGACGGTCTCTCCGCATTGAGAGGACGGGTGGCAGCAGTCTGGAATCCTTCGGTCGAAGACCGTTGGAAGAGAATTTCGTTCGCATTTCGGTTGTGAATTGGTTTAAGGGTTCAGTTTGTATGTTCGTTCTGTTCATAAGGTTGTGAGTTCGTTCCGTTTTTCAGTTGGAGGTTTCGTTCGGATTTTTGGTTTTCAGTTTCTTCAACTGGCGTTGGGTCCCTGACTACTACCCCGAAGGGGTTCTCCCGAAGGGAGGCTAAGGAATGTTCTCGGAGAGAACTTCTTAGTGAGGTTCTTAGCGAGGAGTCATAGAAAGGACCTAATCAATATAAGATAAGCACGTCTGGGGGACAAAAGATACACCGAAAGTTATGCATTTTCACTATGAAATACAGTCGAAATCCTATCGATTTTCTCGACGCACCATAGGTTGGCATGCTTTTCGTGCCAATATTACTATTGGAATGTGCTTTCCATTATCAATTCAATATTCTGTAACGTTATTACTTCGTATGTTCGTCTGTATGTACGGGGCGAAACTTGCGGGTGAATGTCAGTGTTTGTCGTTTTCAGAGGAGGGTCCCTTGATGGGTCCCTTGATCGTCAAGGGCAGAAAAAGCGTGGGAGTGTCCCTGGAGAAAACACCCCTGCGTGACGCAGTGCCACATTTCCCTTGAATCAAGGACTTTGTCCCGAAGCTTTTTGGTTTTAAAGGTGGAATTCGTGCCTGGACAGAAATTGAAATTAGAGTGATGCACCAAATCGATGCTTTGTCCAGGTGAAGTCGAGAAAATCGATAGGATTTCGACTGTATTTCATAGTGAAAATGCATAACTTTCGGTGTATCTTTTGTCCCCCAGACGTGCTTATCCTATATTGATTTACTACTAACCATTCCATAACTATTCTTGTAGAATTCTCGAAAAAAAACACTACAAAACAAAAAACATCCAATATTCACTTCATATTCATCTCCTTTATAAACAACAAAGATGAAATAGAAAAACATCAAGAATAAAAATATGTGATTTCCATTCAATCAACAAATTTGACACTCCAATCTGATCATTTCCATCAAAATGAATCCTTCCTGATATAAGAATATCAATGATATGACAAAAACATCCAAATCACTCGGATTCCTACATTAGTTTATTCTTCCATCAAAACTCAAAAGAAATTTTTCTGTTGGAATTGAAAATATTGTGAATATATAGAATTTAATTGAAATGACATAGAATATTTGAAATTGCTTATCAAAAAGTTTAAATTGGTTCAAGAGTACCAAAAAATTTTTTCTAAACTCATTCCCAAAACAAAGTAGTGACCGTTTATTAAATGTCATTTAATGGTCAAAACAAATATGAGCTCATATCTAGTTTGTTAAAAAAAACGAAAGTTATTCATCCATATCTAAAACTTTACAATGCGCAATGTCATCAATTAGCAAATGCCAGAAGTATATGAGAGATCATAATGGTAATATACCTCCAATTTTAAAAACGGGGAGACCACAAAAAGTTACTAAAGAGATAATGAATCTAATTGAAGACTATACTTTATCAAATCCAACTCAAACCGATTCAGATCTTCAAAATTTTCTCGAAATAGAGAAAAATATACAGATTGGGAGATCTACAATCAACAGAACAAAAAAAAGTCTCATGTTTAGATGGAAGCCTCCCAAAACAAGACAGGTTTTAACAGACAAACAAATCGAAAATAGGATTAATTTCGGAAGAATGATTATTGACAATATTATACCGAGTCATAAAATCGTTTTCTCGGATGAATCTAGAGTTTCTATTCAGAATGATTCCCGTTTTATTTGGAGAAGAATTGGTGATAATTCAGAATCAATCTTTTCGGATATATCCAAATTTCCAGTTTCCATTATGATTTGGGGTTGTATTGGCTATAATTATAAATCAAATCTTGTGCTCATTCAAGGAAATCTAAATTCGGAAGCTTACATCCAATTGCTTGAAGATCATAAGATTTTTAATGATATTGATAGTTGCAAAGGGAAGGGAAACTATTTTTTTCAGCAAGACGGTGGATAATGTCATACTTCGCAAAAAAAAATAGAAAACATATCCGAAAAGTGTTTAATTCTTCCTAATTGGCCTGCTAATTCCCAGGACCTGTCCCCAAAAGAAGTATTATGGGGAATTTTGAAAAGATATATCAAAGTACAAAAACCTCATACAAAAAGAGATCTCATATTCAGAATAAGGAAAGCTTGGGATATGATTCCTTTTGCAACTATCAACAAACTTGTTCTATCATTTGAAAACAGAATCAACCATATGATTTTAAAAAATGGAGCAAGTATTCAGGATGATTTGCGGAATCATCGAATTAGGGAGATTGACGGATTCGAAGACTTAGAAGAGTACCCTTGGAGAATCGACGAATATGAATTGCTCATGGAAAAGGTTGAGATTATAGGGAAAAGATGGGACATTATCCATCATTTCTTCATTAAAAGGTCACCAAAAATGGTAGAAATTCGATACAAAACCCTAAAGAATATGAAAAAACTTCCTTCAATTTTTTCAATTCTTCCTCAATAAATTCATTTGCTCAAAACTGAGTTGTGTTCAATTTTTTTGCATTTTATTCAATATTTCAAATAAATCAGTCTAACCTCTGACCACTACTGAGTTGTGGGAATGAGTTTACAATATTCTAGGGTATGAAATATTGACATATCAAATTTGGTTGTCAGTCCAGATGTCCAGTAAAGTATAGAAAATAATTGAATGAATTTTTAATGGAAACATTGATGAAACACCCTCTTAAGAAAGGAATACTTATGGGAAACACAATTCAGCTGAGAGAAA
>Ga0209639_1003371_pt1 | contig 10747 bp, 11 predicted proteins | sample EPASupsiteHSE605_FD_187268 | JGI IMG/M metagenome (GOLD analysis project Ga0209639, IMG submission 187268) | Bioremediated contaminated groundwater from EPA Superfund site, New Mexico - Sample HSE6-05 (SPAdes) (version 2) | ecosystem: Environmental > Aquatic > Deep subsurface > Groundwater >...
GATGATTCTCATTTGACGTTAGAATTTGAGGAGCACTATGTGATTAAGCCTGCCATCAGCTTTACGTGTCCTATAGATTATTCGACCGATGTTACTGGAAATAAGGGAAGCCTCGTAGCGCCTGGGTTTGAATACAATTCTGGAACGAACCCAGATTTTCTGACCGTCGAACAGCTAAGGGAGATGAATGAACAATCATGAAGTCAATCCCTTACGGAAGACAAGATATTACTCAAGCGGATCTTATAGCTGTCCAAGAGGTCTTAACCTCCGATTGGTTAACTCAAGGACCGGCTATTGAGCAGTTTGAGAAAAAAGTCGCTGATTACTGTGGAACTAAGTATGCGGTTGCGCTCACCAGTGCCACTGCCGCCTTACACCTTGGCTGCCTAGCCTTGGATTTGGGTTTAAGTGAGGTTTTGTGGACCTCGCCGAATACCTTTGTGGCCTCTGCCAATTGTGGGCGCTATTGTGGAGCAAAGGTGGACTTTGTTGATATCGATCCTCTGACTTATAACTTGAGCGTTACTGCCTTGGAAGAAAAGCTTGAGCTTGCTAAGCGAAATGGAGAGTTACCGAAGGTCGTAATTCCAGTTCATTTTAGTGGACAGTCCTGCGAAATGGAACGAATCGCCGAGTTGGCCAAGCTTTACGGCTTTAAGATTATGGAGGATGCTTCTCACGCCTTAGGCGGACGGTATCAAGGGTCCAAAGTCGGCGCCTGTGAATACTCGGACATGACAGTATTTAGTTTTCATCCCGTTAAAATTATTACAACTGGCGAAGGTGGCATGATCCTTACCAATCGAAGAGAGTTATATGAGAGGCTTGTCCGATTGCGCTCCCACGGAATAACCCGCGATTACGACCTTGTACAGGGAAAGTCTGAGGGCCCATGGCATTATCAACAAATTGAGCTTGGCTATAATTATCGTATGACAGACATCCAAGCTGCACTGGGCATTAGTCAGATGTCGCGGCTAGATAAATTTGTGGAGAGACGACATAACTTAGCAGAGCGTTATAATAATGCGCTGAAAGATTTACCCCTCCATTTACCTTGGCAAAGACCTGAAGTATATTCGGTTTATCATTTGTATGTTATTCAACTTAAATTAGATGAACTGGTAAAATCCCGTAAAGAAGTGTTCGAGGAGCTAAGAAGTGCCGGAATTAATGTGAATGTCCACTATATTCCTGTGCACACCCAACCTTACTATCAAAAGTTGGGTTTTAATGAAGGGGACTTTCCGCAGGCTGAGAAGTATTATGCAGGGGCGATAACACTGCCATTATATTATGGATTGTCTGAAGAAGATCAGGATTATGTCATTAATAAGGTAAAAGAGGTTGTAGCTCATTAATATTTTATCAATAAAATTCGAGGGGCGGTTCTTCATGTGGAATATAAAAAGATGTTAAGCAGAATTAAAAGTTTATACTTGGAAAATGCCAATATAATTAAATATTTAAAGGAACTTGATAAGAGCAATATTAATTCGATTGAGGATATAATGATAAGTTATGATTTTCAGGCGGGAACGTATTACCAAGATTATAAAAAAGATCCATCATCAAAAGACAGATATTGTTCATATCTTGCAAATATTATCAATAATTTAGGTCAATATGAAACGTTATTGGAAGTTGGGGTTGGAGAAGGAACCACATTAGGACCGTTGCTTCAATGTTTAAATAACAAGCCTAGTAAAGCCTATGGATTTGATCTTTCCTGGTCCAGAATAAAATATGCTAATAAATTTCTTAAAGAATTAGGAATTAGAAATGTTGAGTTATTTACAGGAAACTTATTTTCTGCACCAATAAAGGATAATTCGATTGATATTGTTTACACTTCTCATTCAATTGAACCTAACGGTGGAAAAGAAAAAGATGCCTTAATTGAGTTATATCGTATAACTAATAAGTATTTAATTTTGCTAGAACCTTCATATGAATTTGCTTCTATCCAGGCTAAAGAAAGAATGTTAAGTCACGGGTATGTGACAAAACTATTTTCCACGGCATTAGAACTTGGTTTCAATATAATCGAACATAGATTATTTGAAATATCGTCCAATCTGTTAAATCCAACAGGGTTAATTTTTATTAAAAAAGAGTTTAATTCGGAGTCCTTAAATCCTCTATGTTGTCCTTTGACAAAGACAGATCTTATCCAAATGAATAATGCTTATTTTTCGGAAGAGAGTCTCTTAGCCTATCCGATAATCGATGGAATACCATGCTTGATGGCGGAAAGTGCTATTGTTGCTACCAAGTTTATGGAATAGGGCTTATTCATTTTCTTAACTAAAGGTATCAATATGAAAAGTTGACACCAATAAGAGCAGGTTTTTTAAATATCATGGATATATTCAAATAAATTTTATGGAGGATCTTGATTTATATGAAAGAGTACAAGACTGAACAGGAAATATTTTGGGCAGGTCAATTTGGTGACGAGTATATTAAGAGAAATGACAATGAATTTCAAATTGCTAGCAATATAGCAATGTTCTCTAAAATACTGGATGGCATTAATAATGTTGAGTCAATTATTGAATTTGGGGCCAATATCGGTTTGAATTTGATAGCCATAAAAAATCTTCTTCCAAAAATCGAACTCTCTGCTATTGAAATTAATCAAAAAGCAGTATTAGAGTTGCAACGACGACTAGGGGAAAAAATAAAAATCTATCATAAATCGATACTAGATTTTATGCCTGAAGATAAGCGAGATTTTGTTTTGATTAAAGGTGTTTTAATTCATTTAGATCCAGATTGCCTTCAAGATATATACGATAAACTTTATCAAACAAGTAATCGCTATATTTGTATTGCAGAATATTATAATCCAGTTCCAGTAGAAGTTTCTTATCGAGGGCATCAAGGGAAACTTTTTAAAAGAGATTATGCCGGGGAAATGCTCGATAAATTTAAAGATTTACATCTAATTAGATACGGTTTTGTCTATCATAGAGATCCTTCTTTTCCTCAAGATGATATAACTTGGTTTCTATTGGAAAAAAGTAAAAAATAACTTTTCAACTAAGGAGATTTTCTGATAATGAGTTGTAAGAAGAGGGTTGGGATTGTTATTCAGGCTCGGATGACGTCAACACGTTTACCGGGAAAAGTGCTTATGCCTGTGATGGGCAAACCACTTTTAGAGTATGAGATAGAACGGCTTCAGCGGGTTCGTCGTGTGGACGATATTATCATCGCAACAACAACGAATGACACTGATCAGCCAATTGTTGATTTGGCTGAAAAGTTAGGTATTAAGGTCTTTCGAGGATCAGAAGAGGATGTGCTTTCCCGGTACTTCGGCGCAGCAAAGGTAAATGATTTGGATGTAGTAGTACGTATCACATCAGATTGCCCGCTCATTGATCCGGCCGTTGTTGACAATGTTATAGGTGTATATTTAGAGAACGTGGAAGAATATGACTATGTTTCCAATTGCCTAAATAGAACGTTTCCTAGAGGTATGGATACTGAGGTTTTCTCGTTCTGTCTCCTAGAAAAGGTTTATTGTGAAGCGATTGGGCAAGCCTACCGTGAACACGTCACCCCCTATATCTATGAAGATAGCCAAAGATTTCGCCTATTGAACGTTGCTTTTCAACGTGATGAAAGTTGTCAACGGTGGACAGTGGACACTCTCGAGGATTTTAAACTCATAGAGCGTATTTTAGAAACACTTTATCCCATTAATCATTTTTTTGAATTAGAAGATACCTTAGCTCTAATGAGTGCTCATCCAAACTGGTTTGAGATCAATTCGCATATTGAGCAGAAGAAGTTACGCTAAAATCTATCATCATATGAGAAAAAGAGTTGATGATATTGTTAATAGTTATTCGTGCAGATGCCTCTAAATCTATCGGCAGCGGACATATCATGCGTTGCTTGACTTTAGCAAAACGGTTAAGGGTACAGGGCGCAGATGTAAGTTTCGTTTGTCGGAATTTCCCCTGTAATCTGTCAGAATACATTGGAGATCAGGGTTTTAATGTGCATCTTCTCCCAAAGGATGAAGTTGGTGAACCGGAGATGAAAAGTCCTGAGCAGGCGTGGAATGAAATAATCTGGAAATTAGATGCGGAGCAGACCAAAGGTGTTTTAAAGAAATATGAGAGAATGATCGATTGGCTAATCGTAGATCATTATGCGCTTGATCATCATTGGCAGTCGCTATTAAGGGGCGAGGTATCCAATATCATGGTCATTGATGATTTGGCGAATCGCTATCATGACTGTGATGTTTTGTTGGATCAGAATTATTACCTTAATGCCTCGAATCGTTATAACGGATTGGTTTCTAAGGACTGCTCCTTATTTCTCGGTCCGCAATATCTCTTGTTAAGAGATGAATTTTATAGAATACGGAAAGACTTAAGAATTAGGACGGGTGAGGTTGCCAACATTTTCGTTTTTTATGGAGGAGCAGATATTACAAATGAAACTGAAAAGTGTATTACAGCATTAAAGAATTGCCTTAAAACAAATGTAGAGATTAACGTGATAACTGGTCAATCTAATCTAAACAAAGAAAGAATCAAGGGCATTTGCTCTTCAAGTTTGAATATGTATCATCACTGTCAAGTTTCAAATATTGCAGAACTTATGAACAAAGCAGACCTGGCCTTTGGAGCGGGGGGCTCTACCATGTGGGAGAGATGTTATCTGGGTTTGCCTTCGATTGTAACGATAACTGCTGAGAACCAAATGGAAACAACTCAGGCAGTGTCCGATCTAGGTGCGATCTGGAATCTTGGATGGTACGAGGAGGTCAATAGCGCTGCATTATTCAAAGCAGCAGAACGATTCCTAACCGAACCCAGCAGGTATGCAGATATGCAAAAAAGAGCTCTCAATGTAGTGGGAGTTAGAGGTTCTTTAGGCATAGAGAAGCTGGTTGAGGTTATATTTCAAAGAAGAAGATAATAAAGTAGTTTGGAAAAGTTCTTCGCTCCAGAATCTTAAATTTGGGAGGGCAAATCATGTTTGACAAAGTCATTAAGAACTCCTTCAATTTTTTTGAATTAAAAGAAAAACCTAGTGAGGAAGAACTAAAGAATTACTATGAGAAAAAATATTTTCAAGAAGACAAGGGTTCTTATACTATTCGATACGCAGATGATGAAATTTCTTATAATAACAATAAGTTAAACCAGAGGTATGCGGTTCTTGAGAACATTATGGACGCTAAAGAAGTCGGTATGAAGTTTCTGGACGTAGGTTGTGGGGAGGGGTGGGCCCTTAGTTTTTTCAAAAGAAAAAAATGGGATGTATTGGGACTTGACTTTAGTGACTTTGGCTGTAAATCACATAATCAGGATTGTCTTTCTCATTTGAGAGTGGGCAATATTTACGAAACTTTAGCATCATTAGTGATTGAAAACCAAAAGTTCGATGTAATCTGGCTAGATAATGTGTTAGAGCATGTACTTGATCCTCTAAGCTTACTTCAAAAATGTAAAAGCTTAATTAAGGATCGGGGAGTGTTGGTTATTGAGGTACCCAATGATTTTTCCCCCCTGCAACAGTTTCTTTATAATAAAGGAATCGTTGCAAAACCCTTTTGGATAGTAATACCTGATCATATCTCCTATTTTAACTCTGATGGATTAGATGCAATTTGTCGATCAACCGGATGGGAGACTAAGTTTTTAATGAGCGATTTCCCTATTGATCTGAACTTGTTCAACCCAAACACGAACTATGTTAATGAGCCAACTAAGGGAAAGTCTTGTCATCAAGCCCGCGTCGATATTGAAAATTTTTTATCGTCAATGTTTGTGACAGAACTAAACAATCTGTATCAGCAAATTGCCAAAATGGGTTTGGGAAGGAGTATTGTATCATTTCTTCAAGTTGAGAGTCCATCAAAACTCAATAATCTGTGAAATGGGGTTATCTAAGTGAAAATAATAATTATCACGGGTACCTCGAGCGGACTGGGAAAAGCTTTTTTTGATTTAGTAGCAAGGAAAAATTCCTTTTCACTTATATGTATCTCCCGTCGTTTTTTAACGTATCAAGTCGAGATAGCTAACGATAATAGTAATGTTCATCTATTGGAGATAGATTTAAATGACATTGCAGCAAATTTAAAAATGCTAGAAAGTGCGTTAATAACGTCCGGTCTGCTATCTGCAGCTGACCATGTTCTCTTTATTAATAATGCAGGTATGATTGAACCAATCGATAAGATTGGAAGCTTTAATGTTCAAGTTGTTGCAAAATCCATTAACGTTAACTTCCTGGCACCAATACTATTGACAAACTTGCTAACCGCTCAACAGGAGCTAATCAAATATAAATTAACTATCTTAAATATTTCTTCTGGAGCAGCTTCTCGGCCAATTGTCGGCTGGGGTATGTATTGCTCCACCAAAGCTGCTGCTAAAATGTTTTTTAGTGTGCTTGGAGAACAATTTATTGATAACTCTAATATTAGTATTAAATCTATAGACCCGGGGGTTCTAGATACCACCATGCAAGAAACAATAAGATCATCGGTATGTCAGCAATTTCCGTTAAGAGATTATTTTAATAAATTAAAAGAAGATGGAGAATTAAGAAGACCTGAACAGGTAGCCGCTGATGTCTTATTAGACCTTGGGTTATGAAGATTGCCGTTTTATCGGATATTCATGGTAATTATTTAGCCCTAGATGTTGTACTAAAAGAGGTAAGAGAGTTTGGTGTAACGAGGCTCTTTGTGCTAGGTGATTTGGTAGGCTATTATTATCATCCGGATAAAGTTATTAAGTTATTAAATGAATGGCCTTTAGATATAATTCAAGGAAACCACGAAGGGTTTTTAAAACGGGCCGTAAAAGATGCAGAATTCCTACATCAAATCCATAGGAAATATGGTAGTGGTATAAATATGGCTATTAAGAAATTAACCAATCTTCAAATAAAAGAGTTGACTAAGTTGCCATTGAAAAAAATAATCAGGATAGATGAAGTTAATATTGTACTTTCTCATGGAGCTCCGTGGGAGAGGGACTATTATGTATATCCTGATTCAGACCGATGTATTTTAGAACGGTGTTGTGTCCAGGAGGCAGAATATATCTTTTTAGGTCATACGCATTACCCATTTGTATTTAGAAACGACAGATGCACAGTTATTAATGTAGGTTCAGTGGGTCAAGCCCGTAACCAGGGGGGAATTGCCAGCTGGGCATTGCTGGATACAGTTAGAAGAAAAGTTGAATTAAAAACTACTCAATATGATACAACCCCACTAGTGAATGAGGTCAAGTTGATAGATCCGCATGTGCCTTATTTATATAAGGTACTCTTGCGGTGACAATGGTCGTGAAGGGGGATTGCTGACATGAGAATTTTAGTAACCGGCTGTGGTGGGGAAATAGGATTAGGTATTGGTCGTATCCTGCAAAAGGAGAAGATAGCATCGGACATTGTAGGCTGCGATATTCACGAGGATCATGCGGGTACATTTGTATTTAACAGGGTTGAGATAGTTTCGAGGGCTGACTCCAGTACATATCTGGATAGTATTAACTGTTTAATTAATAAGTATCATATTGATGTTGTTATTCCAACATCAGAACCGGAACTTAGGGTATTAGCAAATAATGAGCTGTATAAAAAAGTAGCATCAATGATAATTATGGCTAATCCTCAGGCTCTTGAATTGGGCTTTGATAAATTAGCAACCGCAGAAATGTTAAAACTTAATAATTTGCCATATCCGTGGACAATGACAGTTAAGCAAGGCAACCCGAAAGAATTACCCTGTATTATAAAAAGTAGATTCGGCTCCGGAAGTAGAAATGTTAGCGTTGTAGAAAATGATTTGTTAGAGTTTTACGCATTACACAGACAAGAAGATATTTGGCAGGAGTATTTAAAACCCGATGATCAAGAATTTACCTGTGGACTATTTCGATCCGCATGTGGAGAAACAAGAGCTATAGCGTTCAGACGAGTTCTCAGAGGAGACCATACGGTTTCCGGCGAGGTTGTAGAAAATAATGATATAGATGACTTGCTAATTAGAATTGCAAAGGTCTTACAGCTTACAGGAAGTATTAACGTACAACTTAGATTAGTTAACAACAGGCCAGTCGTTTTTGAAATTAACCCTAGATTCTCCAGCACCGTCGTTTTCAGACACCTCCTTGGTTTTAAAGATTTAATATGGTGCTTAGAAGATAAGGCAAAAAAACCAATTTCTAAGTACTTACCGCCAAAGCCAGGAACTAGATTTTATCGAGGGGATATGGAATATATTAAACTTCCGTATTCAGGATAACACTGAGGTGGGTAAAATTTGTATACAAAGAGAGAACCCGTTTAAATGCGGGTTCTCTCTTTTGGGGGGATAGATAACTACGGAAGTGCTCAAAGTTATTAATATGATTGATACATCATTAGCTAGAGAATAAATATAGGAGCACAGACGAGGAGATGTAAGCATAACGTATACTATCCAGATTGCTAAGCACTAATGGTTGGACCTTACTATTGTTTTTTCATACGGGTATTAGATGAGTGGTTGCGCGGAACTAAGATTGACTATGATTAAGTTCACGTAGAAAGCAGTATAACCGAATTCGAAAGTGGGAATAATATTATGCCTTATATCATTGCCTCAAGCAGACCCGGATATGAGCTGATTATTAATGAGATAGGTAAGCTCACTGGTGACAAATGTTATTTGATAGATAATAAAGAAGACTTAAATTTGAATGCATTGAGAGAGATTAATCCGACCTATGTGTTTCTTCCACATTGGTCTTATATTGTTCCTAAAGACGTGTACGAAGCATATGAATGCATCATATTTCATATGACGGATTTGCCATTTGGCAGAGGGGGAAGCCCACTGCAAAACCTTATATCGAGGAGTATCTATGAAACTAAAGTATCGGCTTTGCGATGTAGTGAAGGCATCGATACCGGCCCAATCTATGTCAAGAGAAATCTTTCCTTATACGGATCTGCTGAGGAAATATATCTAAGGGCAGCAAAGATCGTTAAGGAAATGATCCTTTTTATTATAGAAAATTCACCTATCCCTATTGGGCAAGAAGATGCACCAGTTTATTTTAAGAGACGCCGTCCAGAAGAAAGTAACATTGACGATCTGCAAAGCATAGAGAAAGCGTATGATCATATACGAATGCTAGATGCCGAAGGATATCCTCACGCATTCTTTGAGACAAAGTACCTTCGAATGGAACTTGGAAGAGCATCATTGAATCAAAATTGTATTCATGCAGATGTGAAAATAACCCTGAAAGAGGATAAGTAAATGAACAACAAGGTTATAGTTGTAGCGGCGCATCCGGACGACGAAGTGTTAGGTTGTGGAGCAACTATCGCTAAACACGTCGTGAATGGTGACGAGGTTCATATCCTTATTCTTGCGGAAGGCCAAACGAGTAGAGATGTACAGAGAAATAGAAATAAAAACATTGAAGTGATAAGTCATTTAAGTGAGGCGGCTCGAGAAGCGGCTAAAGTTTTAGGAGTCGCTACGGTGACACTAACAGATTTCCCAGATAATCGGATGGATTCAGTTGATTTGCTAGATGTTGTAAAAGTAGTTGAAGAATTCCTTAAAATTCATCAGCCAAATATCCTTTATACTCATCACTATGGTGACCTGAATATCGACCATCGAATCACGAATCAAGCAGTAATAACTGCAGCCAGGCCTGTTCCGGGATCAACTATAAAAACGATTCTCTTTTTCGAAGTCCCTTCAAGTACGGAGTGGCAAGCCTCTAGCTCGAGTTTGCAATTTACTCCGAATTGGTTCGTCAACATTTCAGAAAACCTTGATAAGAAGATTGAAGCTTTAAAGAAATATGAGCATGAGATGCGGAGTTGGCCTTTCCCTCGATCACTCGATGCAGTGCGTTATTTGGCGAGGTGGAGAGGTTCCTGTATCGGGACTGAGGCTGCAGAGGCTTTTATGTTAGGGAGAAATATTAACTAGGGAGGTGCTTAGATGTTACCTATTGAGATCGCTGAAAGGGAAATTGGCAAAGAATTCAAACCATTTATTATAGCAGAGATGTCGGGTAACCATAATCAGTCGATGGAAAGGGCACTGGCAATTGTAGACGCTGCAGCTAAAGCTGGGGCCCATGCCTTGAAATTACAAACATATACGGCAGACACCATGACCTTGGATATAGACGAGGGTGCCTTTTTTATCGAGGATTCCGAGAATCTTTGGCAGGGTAACTCTCTCTACAAGCTTTATCAGCAGGCTTATACTCCTTGGGAATGGCATAAACCAATTTTTGATCGGTGTAAAGAGCTTGGGCTCATTTGTTTTAGCACCCCATTTGATGAGACGGCTGTTGACTTTCTTGAATCGCTGGAGGTACCTTGTTACAAGATTGCATCTTTTGAGAACACGGATCTCCCCCTGGTACGCAAGGTGGCGTCTACTGGAAAACCGATGATTATTTCGACAGGCATGGCAACAGTGGCGGAGCTGGATGAAACGGTAAGAGTGGCGAGAAAGAGTGGGTGTTCGGATGTCGTTTTATTAAAATGCACAAGTACGTATCCCGCTACACCGAACAACACTAATATTTTAACCATACCTCACATGCGGGAGCTTTTTAAATGTGAAGTAGGGTTGTCGGATCACACGATGGGACTTGGCGTCGCGGTAGCGAGTGTCGCTCTGGGTGCAACAATCATCGAGAAACATTTTACCCTGGCGAGGGCCGATGGGGGG
>Ga0209639_1003374_pt1 | contig 10741 bp, 7 predicted proteins | sample EPASupsiteHSE605_FD_187268 | JGI IMG/M metagenome (GOLD analysis project Ga0209639, IMG submission 187268) | Bioremediated contaminated groundwater from EPA Superfund site, New Mexico - Sample HSE6-05 (SPAdes) (version 2) | ecosystem: Environmental > Aquatic > Deep subsurface > Groundwater >...
TTATTCTTATATTTACATGGTGGTACGTGACAAAGAATTAGCAGAAGACATCTTTCAGGACACCTTTATCAAGGTTATTAACACCATTCGTTCAGGCTTTTATAAAGAAGAAGGTAAATTTATCCAATGGGTTATGCGTATTGCTCATAACCTGATTATTGACCATTTCCGTAAATCAAAACGAATTCCGGTTGTGGAAAACAACAACGAATACAATATTTTCGACAATCTTAAAGTTTACGACGACTCCATAGAAAAGAAGCTTATCAAAGAACAAATCTATGAAGACTTAAAAAAGCTTATTGATTTGCTTCCCGAAGAACAGCGCGAAGTCCTCATTCTTCGTCATTATGCAGGAATGAGTTTTAAAGAAATCTCCGAGCTTACCAATGTGAGTATCAATACAGCCTTAGGCCGGATGCGTTATGCACTGATTAACATACGCAAAATGATTGAGCAAAACGCAATGATTATGAGCGAATAATTTTTTCGTACTCTATATACGTTTTTTAAAAGGGTTTCGTTTTATGTATATATGTAAAACGAAACCCTTTTTCATGAAACACATCTCTACCTTTGAAAAAGTCATGGATGAAGTAATTAACGAAATAAATGAACCAGAAAACATTGGGATGAAACAAAAAAAAACAAAACCGGAATATACGCCATCAACCTCGCTGATCGATAAACTGGTTCGTTATTCCCAATCTCTGGATGTACTTCATTCCCAATCGATCGGAACAATGTTTTCGATTGCAAATTAAGTAAGTAAAAACCGGAACAGCGAACATCCGGAAATAAACAGGATCGCAAAAAAGGGAAGGAAAATCAGTTTTCTTCCCTTTTTCATGATAAAACATTGTGAAACCAAAAATATTTGTACATTTGCAGCCTGAGCGGGGCGTTAGCTCAGTTGGCTAGAGCGTTAGACTGGCAGTCTAAAGGTCAGGGGTTCGACTCCCCTACGCTCCACTTTTATATTACAGGTAATTTTAAAATCAGATTGTTACAAAGCTACTTCAACGAAAAACAATCTGGTTGGCGGCAGAAGAAATGGACTCATTTTTCTGTTTTTTGTTTTTAAGTTGAATCAATTCCAGAATCTACGATTTAATTACCCCCTTCTGAATGATGCTTTTCAGAGAATTTGGTATTCTGCCCTATTTTTATGTATTCATTGCAAACATCTTTCATGTTATACTCCCTGAGCATTGCAGATCGCTTTATACTATATACCGGAACACCCATATAATTTTGTTTTTAAGCAAAACTATATGGGTGTTGGAAGGTAAGAAAGGACAACTCGAAAGGTGTATATTAAAAACTATAACTATACGTTATGAGTTGCAGCTTTATTTATTTGCACTAATCCAGGAAACTTTCCTTTTCAATAAATTACTAATAGGAGAAGGAACAAAGATTAAGCCTATTTTATTAGTTTTCAATAATCAATTTATGACTCTCAACTGAGTTTCCATTGTCAAACATAATCATATACATTCCTGGATTTAAATCACTTAAATCAACTCCGTTAGAAATAAATCTTGTGTTTTTAACAAGCTGACCATAAATGTTATATATAGAAATATACGGGTTGCAATTGTCTGAATGGCAATCAATAAATAGTTTTCCATTTTCTTTTGATATTGGATTTGGATAAACTTTATATTGCTTAGTTTCATCTTCAATATTTGAATTTACGTTTTCTGAATTATTATCAACTATTTCAGAAGATTTCAGGATGGAATTATAGGCAAAATCATGAACCATATTATCGCTCAATCCAGAATAATATATACCATATGTAGTTGAAGTAAGAATATTTAAGTTTGCAGATTCCTGACAAAAACCACTTTGATTTAGTGCAGTAAATTTCCAAGCTGAAGAATAAAATTCTTTGTAAATATTATTATCAGTGCCGATAAAATAAACTGTAGCATATTCTCCATGAGACAACTGTGAATTCGATTTAATATTTATTGTATTATTAACAATTGCATCATAATATATCCCTCCATCTTTGTATAAAATACAAAGCTTGTTATTACTATTAACATAAAAAATACTACTCTCACCAGTAACTAGTTCAGAGTTTACTCTTACAACATTAGATTGAGTTGGGCAAACTTGCTGATTTTGCCAACCATTTGATGTATAGAATACTTTCCATATTTTATAATCAGAACCAACATAATAGGTGGTAGCATAAGAAAGAGGATCGTTTACCAAACCTTTTCCATTTAAAGCCTTTCTCGTTGTAGGTATTATGCCATCCAACATAGAACCTCCACTAATATATAACGTACAAATTTCTTTATTTACATTAACATACAATAAAGAGCCATCTGAACATTCAGTTAAAGCAGAAGTAGCTAAAACAGAATTCCATTGAGAAGAACACGCAAGTTGGCAATGCCAGCTACTACCGCTATAGAATAGTTTATATATTTTTTGATCTTCCCCGATATAATAAATACAATTATTTATTGTGCTCCATAAAAGCGCATTGCTTCCATTTAAAACTTTTGTATCATTAGAGTCACTTAATATTGCATCTGACCAGTTGTTGTCATTTTGCGCTTTCCAAAAGCCACAAATTCGCCTATTTGAGTTAATATAAATTATGGACCCGATATCATTAATTGCAAGTTTTGAATTTGGCATGACCAAATTCCATTGCGTTGGACACGTTTGTTTCTCAACCCAGCCTATAGATGGTTTGCAAGAAACTGAAAATCCGGCATCAGCGTATTCTGATCCCAATAAATTAGGAGGAATATTAAGCTCCAATTGACTATTTTGAGCCATTAAAATATCCCTTTCAACACATTCCCCTGTATTTGTAGCATACCATTTAACCTCATATTTAGCATTTTTACTTACTTGAAGCATTAATCTATTTGTTATAGATGACACTGAAGGCCTGTGTGTTGGAAAAACATTTATATAATTATGTGTTGCGTCATACATATTTACGTACATACTATTATAAATATAATCGACATCTTGAGCCCAACCATAAAACTGATATCCATTATTTGATTTCAAGTAATATGATCTCAATCCGTTAGTAATCTTTGTTTTACAGCGATTATAATTTCCGGAAAATTGAGGTAATATTTTTAAAAAATTACTTATTCCCTTATATTCAGATAAAACACCCATACCTGATAAATAGTCATATTCCCAAAAACTGGCAGAACCGAATGCCCCATTAAAAAAAGTACTCCAAAGCGCATTATGTAATTCATAAACCCTCGGATCGTTTTGTTTGCTGGGCCAGTAACCAAACTCTCCAATGATAAATGGTTTATCATGAAATGCAATCAAATTCATAAGTGTATGTTCATAAAATCTTTCTTCTGGGTCAACCTGAGTATAATCAAAATAGTAATGGCCTTGAGTAAAGTCAACTTTATTGTTTATGTTATAATTAGGAGAGTCGATAAATGCATCACCTGCAAAAGCAGAAGTAATTAAATGATTATTACAATCTATTGATTTAATAAAATCATATGTATTGTGATTCCATGCAACATAATTGGAGTCAAAATCGGATGGTACTGGTACATAATGAGGATAGGTATTGTCTTGATTAAATGCTTTAATATTGGCTTCATCCATTAACTCAAATGCAAGAATATTTGTTGCATAACCCCATCGGGCAATTATATATTTTATTAAATTTCTCTGGACTTTAATAGCTTCCGTATTATTGATGTCAAAAAAATCGTATGGACTATTGCAAGATCCTGTTAATGATGATTTTATATTATGATCCTTCTTTTCCATGTAAACATTAAATGGATTTTTTAAAGCCCAATTACAGTATGAATACGGAATATTTCCACAGCCGTTAGTCTTAATATAAGTGGTTACACTGTTTACAGGGTCAGTGTATGGAACGCCAACTTCAACCCCATTTCCATCACAATAATTACCATCTGCACCAAATGTAGAATGAGCAAATAATGTAAGCCATAAATCAATACCTTTTGAGTTAGCATAGTTTATAATATAATCAAGTTGCCATGAATCATGCTGATTAAACTGATCATAATATATTGTATCCTTTGCTATTGGCCATTGATTTTCGGAATAATCCGGCCCAAATAAATTAACACCCCCAAAATGATTAATCTCAAATCGAAAGAAATTTATTTTATTTTCACTCATTTCATTCATGTGTGCTTTCATTTCATTTGTACCTTTTTCTGGTTGATCCCAAAAATTTCCCGAAAAAGAATAACAACTATTGCCTATTGGGTAATAAGGTTGACCTGTTTCATATTTTAAATATCTACTATTTGCAGATCGAATAAATCCTTTAGAATTTCTATTATTTATTGCAGATTTAGTACAGTTAAAGCTGACAGAATTCAAAATATACGTCATTTTATGCACTTTGTCACTTACATAAATTCGATAGTTCCAATTTCCAACTTCATTTGGGGTAAACCTGATTTTCCACATTTTTACTCCATTGGGAATTAAAATTTCTGGTGATGAAGAAAGTCCATTATCGGTTTTATTTCGATCTTCATAATAAAAACCAAAGATTTTAATAGATTTTCCGCTAGGAGAGTTAAAAATGCAATAGGTCTCAAGTTGAGTATAGTCATAAGGATTCAAACCTACTCCACCTGATAAATAACTATTAACATATTGTTGAACACTAGCAGGAGGGTGAAAAGAAGTCTCATATAACTCATACAGATTTTGAGATGTCAGACATGAGATATTTAAGAAAAATAATAAGGTAACAATCGTACTCTTTTTAAAAATAGTTAAATTTTTCATAATTTATTTTATATAGTTATTAATTATAGATATTTAACTAGCAAAATATCTGATTGCATATCAGTTTAAATTTGCTTTGCAAGTGTAGTAATAATTTACAAATAATTAATGTGTAAATTTATTTTCTATATATTTTTATCAGTTATATGTATGTTAATTTAATAATTCTGTAGCTTTAAATGGCACGAATAGATTTGCAACCTGCTTTTCATCGTCGTTATCTTTCTCAATTACAAAATACTAATAAAAACCTACAATTCAACAAATTGGAAAGAAAACAAGTAAGGAAAAATTATTAAAAATTGAGTATTTCAAGAGTAATGCTTATCTTTTATTTCACCCTGATTTTAGAAATCTCAGGAGTTATTTTGCAGCTTCCGTAAATGTATTCAACCGCCTATTTTTCAATTGATTTCAGATATTCTTCGGTGCGTTGGCGATTTGGATTACGGCTTTCGTAAAATCGATAAAAAGCAAAAGATTTGTTTAAGCCAAAACAGGAACGTTGGTTCGTATTAAAAAAGTAATGTAAAATTTCTTCTATCTCCTGTGCTGTGTTTATATGTTCATAATTCATCAAAATACGGTAATCGAGGCCATATTTTAAGCGGTATTCAATTCCTGTAGTAAGTGTATAACCTAACTTCCATAAAATGGTGCCTTCGTTAGGGATTGCTGTTCTTAAAGTTCCGGAATTATTCAGCATTAAGCAGGCTTTTGCAACTACTTCCGGCAAGTTCTCTATATGCTCAAACGTTGCAATCGAAATAATCCTATCGTAGCTGTTTTCAGCCGGCACTTCTGTAATATCACGATAAACCGAACGAATTCTCTGCAAAGAGTCGGAGTTCTCCCAAAGCGACGTAAATGGTTCTACAATATCATAGACTTTTGTTGATTCATAAGCCAAATGATTTAATGCTCCGGCACCAATCTCCAACGTAGTTTTTGCAGAATCTGACAATACATCCTGCGCAACTTTTTTATGCATCCAACGCTCCATTTTCTGAGCTATTCCGGTTGCCGTTGTTTGTCCTTCCCTGTTTTTTACATAGTGTTCAACGTATATTTTTTGGTAAGCTTCGGGCAGGACAACTCTCTTTTTGGGAAACTTTTCAAACATAACTCATTCAAAATAAGCGTATAAATTTATTTTCAGATAAAAACAAAGGTAGGTTAATAAATCAATATCTCAGCTTGAGATACAAAAAAGGGGCTATCAGAAAAGCCCCCTTCAATATAGATTATGATATTCTTAGTTGTTATTGATCTCCAATAATTCAACGTCGAAAACAAGAGTTGAGTAAGGACCGATTAACTGACCGGCTCCCTGAGCACCGTATGCTAATTCAGACGGGATAAATAATCTCCATTTTGAACCAACCGACATTAACTGTAAAGCTTCTGTCCAGCCCTTAATTACGCCACTTACCGGGAAACTAGCGGGTTTTCCTCGCTGTACCGAGCTGTCAAATACTTTACCATCGATAAGCATTCCATGATAATGAGTTGTCACAACATCATTCAGTGTAGGTTTTTGACCAATTGATGAGGTCAGAACTTCATACTGTAACCCACTTGAAAGTGTAGTAACGCCTTCACGTTTTCCGTTTTCTTCGAGGAAGCGTTTTCCTTCTTCTTTTATTTCTGCGAACATTTTTTCTTGTAATTCAGCAAAGTAATTATTTACGATTTCACCAACTTTTTCTTGTGGGATAGCTAATTCGCGATCGTTCAGAACATCTTCCAATGCCCTTGCAAAATCGGCAACACTATCCACCTTAAAACCTTGTTCTTTCAAATTGTAAGCAACGCTTACTCCAAGGCTGTAACTTAATTCGTTCATTGAATTGAATGTGTTTGTTATTTAAAGTGGGGCAAAGATACAATTTCATTTTATATCAAAAGGCAATTGGATTGTATTCTGTTCAAAGGAACAAGCCCCAAATTAATCACTGATAATCAATAAAAAAGGTTATTTAGAAAGCCTCAACCTTCTAAACAACCTCTTCAATATTTACAAATAAGTTATCTTATTTAACGATACCGAAATAGATAAGATCAATTACTGAGTTGATTCGGTCTTCAACTTTCAGGTTGTCGGTAGTTGCATACATCGGAACTTCCAAACCTTTCATTGCAGTAACAACAGAAACAGCACCAAGATTAACATCTTTTACTTTGAATAAACCTTTTTCATTTCCTCTTGCCAAGATAGCAATTACCATGTTAATTTCTTCTTCATCAAATCTTTTACGAGTTGCTTCGATAAAATCGAGATGTGTTAATGAATCATTTTTGAGTGCTTCGTAAAAATTGATTAATTCGCGGAATGCAGCCATACGGGTTTTAACGTATGAACTCAGTTTGTCAACTGGATTATCCTGTTCGCTAACCGTAGCAATCAGTTTATTTTTAATCATATTTGCTTCGCGTTCAACTACTGCGCGGAAAATATCTTCTTTACAATCGTAATAGTAATAGATTGAGCTTTTGCCTTTACCTGTAGCAAGTGCAATTTCATCCATTGTGGTTTTTTTGAAACCAAATTTTGCAAAAATACCGCGGGCAACGTGGATAATATTTTCTCTCACGATGTCTTTGTTTACCATAGCTCTTGACATAATAATCTGTTTTTAAGTATTCGACATTAATTTTACCCGGCAAATATACAATGAGATATTGTCAAAAACAACAAGTCGAACCACTTTTTTTAAAAAATCTGCAATTATGACTTTTGGACACTATTAATCGGATGGTCGAAATTAAATTGTTTTAAGCGAGTTTCCAAATCCCCGAACTGATTCCGATTTACCAATGATACGCAAGCTCTGATCCCTTCCAGTTTTTCACTTCCGGTAATTGATAATGAAATTGCGCTCACTCCGTAATAAATTAATTTTGACAAAAGTTCTTCTCCGGTGAATCCTGGATAAGAGAATGTAAAATAAAAGCCATCCGCAATCGGATCATTTTCATCCTTATCATACACAATCTTAAAGCCATTATCGGTAAAGATTTTTTTCATGACATGTGCCTTTTCGCCATATTCACGAACATCTTTCACAAAATTAAAGTCTCCATCGTTTGCAGCTTTAAGCATCGCAGCCAGTGCATATTGAGGAGAGTGTGAAGTTCCGGAACTCAATGCATATAAAGTACCGAAAATCATGGCATTTCCAAACATATCCGAGTTATAGAAACGCTTCAGGTTTTGTGATTTCATTGTAAATAAATGGTTCGAAATAATCATCATTCCAATACGTTGGCCAGCATATGAAAATGCTTTTGAACTGGAAATAAACAAGATATAATTATCGGTATAATGAGCTACAGATGGCTGATATGGTGCTTTTCCGGGTTGCGAGAAGTCTTTACGAAAGTCCATTGCAAAGTATGCCAGATCTTCCATTACAACAACTCCATATTTGGTAGCAAGTTCCCCAATTATTTTCAGTTCTTTTTCGGTGAAACAGATCCATGCAGGATTGTTTGGATTTGAATAGAGTAAGCAGGAAATATTTCCTTTAGAAAGGTATGATTCCAGTTTTTCACGAAGTTTTTCTCCACGATAATTATACACATCAAATGATTCAAACTTCTGATTTAAAACAATTTGCTGTTGTTTATGAACTGGAAAACCAGGATCAAGAAACAATGTGGTATCTTTTTGAGCATCAATACGATTTACCGTTAAAAATGCTGCAAAACTACCTTGCATTGAGCCAACAGTAGGAACACAACCTTCCGATTTAACCTCAACATTTAAAAAGAGCTTTGCAAAACGTGATATTTCACTTTTCAGTTGAGGAATACCATAAATATCGGGATAAATTGCAGCCACACCGTTTCGAAGAGCCTCAATTTCAGCCTCTACTCCTATTTGCGAAGCAGGTAATCCCGGAATTCCCATTTCCATTCTGACAAATTTTTCGCCACTGGCAACTTCAATCGTATCAACCAGTTTTTTAATCTCACGAATGGAAGCCCGGCCTACATTCGCAATATTACAGTCTTTAATTTTTTGATTTACAATTTCGGAATTTATTGGTGTATTTTTCATAGCACACTCTATATTTTAGTCTGGTTTATTTTTTCACTGTTCAAATGTATGCTAATTCTTTGAAGTCAGAAAAACTTTTGCTTTTCATTAACTGACTTTTCAAAGCCGAATTAGGTTCTAATTGTGATTGAGGTTGTTCATAAGATATTTTCGCCTAAAACTGTTTAAAAAGTATAGGTTACTCCAAGAATTATTCTCAAATTACTTACTTCTGTACTTACTCCCCGTTTTACTTTATTTCTGGTTTGGTCATAAGCAGCAGTGGTATAATCAACCTCAGTGGCAAAGGCCAGTTTTCCGGGTGCATAAATAATTCTGGGAGCAATACGGTAGAGATAATCTATATTGTCGCCTCTTCCATAAAATGTTCCCGGAGTAATATCATTATAATTCAGATTTTTCAAATATCCACCGAAGATTGCGAATTTCCAAGCTTTCAGACTATACGAAGCATCAATCCACATTGAAGAAATAGCCGTATTTTCATAGGAATATTTCTTTGCAACAGTATCTGTTAATTCATAATAACCTCCAATTGAAACATGTTCACTCATATTTTCGCCCCATACATACTGAGCTTTCACGTCCCATGTTCTATTTTTGTAAGCAACGAATCCCATTGCTGCCATTGAGCTCAATTTTTTTTCGGTTGCATTGCCATCATTTCCTTTCATTCTGGGTTCGAGCACCTTATAATCCAATCCCGTTCCAAAAAGAAAATTACCAAATTTATACTGAATTTGTCCGTGTAAGTTAGGAATGACTGCATTTCTCATATATTGAGCTCCATTTCCGTCAGGGCCTTCGCTGGCATAATCTCTTTGCGATGCAGCAACTGCAATTAATTTCAGGTTCGAGATACTTTTAGAGTACCGAATTTGAATATGACGGGAAAAAGGGCGAAACGGAGCACCGGTGCTCAAACCCAAAACTCCGGGAATAGCTTCCGGAGCATTGATTGGACTCCAATATTGACCAATCAATAATTCGGAGCTTTTCCAGTTTAATTTAACCCAGGCATGACGTAAACGAAACCCATTATTATCTGAATTCGAATGACCAGTAAAATCACCTTCAAATAATGAGGTGGCTTTTGCTCCTAAAAATTCAATTCCACTAATGTTGGCAGTTAATCGGGTCATCATCGAAAGCTGATTAAACGACGGAGTTGCATTCAGGTCATTTCCTGCATTATCCTTGCTGATGTTTGCCGGATAAATCATTAACAATGTTTCACGTCCTCCAACAGTCTGGCGCGAATCATAAAACATTTGTGTATTCACGAATCCCGAAAAATTCAGTTTAGGCCTGGCAGTATCTGTTTGTGCTTTTAATACTGTTAATGAAACAGTTAAAAGCAGTACGAGTGTTACAATATACTTTTTCATCTCTATCTTTTACGTGCTGCCAGTGACAAAATAACGCCTAATGCAATTCCCAATACGGCCGCAAATAAAACCCGGTAATCTTGTGGTAATATGAACGTTATCGTATGAGCCGGAATCCAAAAGAATGGAATAGTTTTTTTAAATACAAAATTCCACTGGATATCCCAATTAATGCTTTTAAACATCTCTCCCATTTGAATCGGACGAAGAAAACCTGTTATAGTACCCCCATTGTTCATAATATGAGTATCTGTAATTTTATGCAAAGTCATCATTACAGGTGCATAAATCGTATTCATAAATGTACTGATACAGAAAGCAATTAATACTTTATTCAGAGTCAAGGTACCTTCAAATGTTTCTTTTACATTCTGCATTCCCATGTAATCAAGGAATTTCAAGGTTCCTGATGAAAAAATAACGAATGCCAGATTAATCGTTAAGCCTAAAAAGCCCCAAACAATTGCTCTTGGAATAATTCCAAATCCTT
>Ga0209639_1003375_pt1 | contig 10740 bp, 9 predicted proteins | sample EPASupsiteHSE605_FD_187268 | JGI IMG/M metagenome (GOLD analysis project Ga0209639, IMG submission 187268) | Bioremediated contaminated groundwater from EPA Superfund site, New Mexico - Sample HSE6-05 (SPAdes) (version 2) | ecosystem: Environmental > Aquatic > Deep subsurface > Groundwater >...
TTTCACAATAACAGCGGTCAATTTTACGCTATTTAATAAAGCTATCGCAATAAAAGAAAATAGGCACGTCCAGAGCTAGTGAAAAAAAGGATAGGTTTTTAAATTAAAATTCTAATTTGAGAGCCTCGAAATTTAGATTCATTTTCATAATTCGGTGGTCGCAATTAATTCAAAAATCCAGAAAATAATGAAAAGGCTCTAAATCCAAGTAGAGGCCATTGAGATGGAAACAGATTATTTGTCTGATATTTTCTTAGACGCTTTAATAGATAGCGCAAAAATGATTCCGTTGCTTCTCATTATTTATATTGGAATTGAGTTAGTTGAATATAAATATGCAAACAAGATAAGGGAAAAGGTGCAAAAGGCTGGAGCAGCTGGACCTATGATAGGAGCGGTGACAGGTAGTTTCCCTCAGTGTGGCATATCTGTTGTCGCTTCGGCTCTATATACGGAAAGGCTAGTCACAATTGGCACTTTGCTTGCTGTTTATCTGTCAACTTCAGACGAGGCAATTCCGGTAATTCTTTCCCAACCAGAAAAGACTGGAATTATTGTGTCTCTGGTCTTAACAAAGATTATTATCGCTATAATAGGCGGATATGCTGTTGACTTCGCTTTTCGAAAATCAAACAAAAAGACTTTAGCCCACATCAAGGCATATGCAGAAGGTTCCGATAATAAATATCATAATCATGAAACAATCTTAGAAAAAAAGGCTTGCTGCAACCACAGCGCAAGCCCTTCCTCAATGGAATTTAATCCTAAAGAGATCATCTTTCACCCAATAATCCATACAGCCAAAGTCTTTGTTTTTATTTTCAGTATTTCGTTTGCAATAAATTTTGCTATTTCTCAAATGGGTGAAGAAGCGTTCGAAAAATTGTTTTTAGGACATAGTTTTTTCCAACCGTTTTTAGTGGCGTTATTCGGACTTATTCCAAATTGTGCTTCCTCTGTCTTGATAACAATGTTGTATCTCAAAGGTGCCATTACTTACGGTTCAGCAATTGCTGGACTCTGTGCTAGTGGAGGTCTAGGATTATTAGTCTTGTTTAGAGAAGAAAAAAACAAGAAAGACGCATTGAAGATATTGCTTCTACTGTTTGGGATAAGTGTTTTAGCGGGATCTGTTATTCAATATCTTCGAGGACCTACATAGTTTAGTTGAGAAATCAATAAAGTTAATCTTAAACTGTCTAAAGTATTCTTCTGAAGAACCCGGAAACCACTGGGATCTTCAGTTCTCTTGAGCGCTTATTAAAGCTTGAGCCCTGTTAATGATCTCTGTCCTGGCTTCATAATCTACCAGAATCCTCTCTCCGTACTCAACCCTGTGTACGATTCCTTCTTCGTAAAGCCAGGAGAGAATCGACATTCCTCTCTCTGAATTCGGAAGGGAAAGCGAGCAGAAAGTCCAGGCAGGCAGATGTTTAATTATTTCTGCTTTTAGCGCAGTCATCCCATTCCCTTCTTTTGCTGAGACAAATACAGGATTTGGAGCCATGTAGCCTATCTGTTCCATAATAGAATCAAGTTCGAATTCGTCAAGCAAATCAGTTTTGTTAAGCACGGTAATAACAGGAACTCCCTGGATACGATCCCAGAGAGTATCGTGGGCTGTGGACAATTTTTGGAGTATCATCTCTGGCTTTTCGCTTACATCCACGACAAGGAGGATCAGATCCGAGAGAAAAATCTCGTCAAGTGTGGACTTGAAGGCGTCAACCAGCCAGTGGGGAAGGTCCTCGATAAAACCCACAGTATCTGTTAAAAGAGCTTTTCTTCCTCCAAGGTCCAGGGCACGGGTCATGGGTACAAGCGTTGTGAAGAGCATATCCTTTACCTCGACACTTTCATTCACAATAGCGTTGAAAAGAGTGCTTTTTCCCGCATTCGTGTATCCTGCAAGAGAGATTAAAGAAAAACCTTTTCTGTGCCTGAAAGCTCGCAGGGACTCATCATCCTTTTCTGCAGATTCAAGTTCGCTTTCAATTCTTGCAATTCTTTTCTTCAGATCCTGTTCATAAGAATCCTCGTAGTCTCCAAACCCCATGAACCCTGCTCTTTCTTCTTTTTTCAGAAGAGAAACAATAGCTCTTGCCCTTGGAACCTCATACCTTAATCTTGCCAGTTCCACTTGAAGCTTGGAACGGTGAGTAGTTGCTCTTTTTGCAAAAATCTCAAGAATGAGCTGGAATTTGTCGATAACCTGACATCCGCAGATTTCCGAGATATTAAAAAGCTGTGTGGTAGAAAGCCTGTTATAGAAAATTACTTTTTCTGCGCCAGTGTCCCTCACAAGTTCGGCAAGTTCCTCTATCTTCCCTCTTCCTAGCTGATATCTGGAGTCCGGAAATCTGATCTGGGTAAGTTTGCCAACCGGAAGGTAACCTGCAGCTCTTGCAAGTTCCCTTAGTTCTTGAAAGAGGTTTTCTTCACGTTCAGGGTCTGAATTGTGAGCCGTTCTTTTAACGAGAATTACCCTGTTCTCATTGTCGGATTTTCGTTCTGCTGGAATTTTCATACCTCAATCTGAAGTTCGTTAATTAGTAAGTTGCGGGCACTCAGAGAAACATGATGCACTAGTTCGATTGCTTTTCTTTCGGCAATAGACTCCTGATATTTGAAAGCCCTGGAGAACATACTTTCGGGCACCCATCTGGGTTTGTTGTACATATCCCCTTTTTCTGCAACAATCGTGCCCTCAAAGGAAAGCTGGTCAGCCGTATCTTCGATTAGCTGCACAACATCAAGCAGGCTGGGAGCCCTTTTGAGCCAGAGAGGTAGGATCTTGATCTGCTTGACTTTTTCGATATTATCAGCCGAGACGGTAAGGGCTGCTGCCGCGCAGACCATGTAATAGCCTCCTTTAATCCTGTGCCTGCCAGAGATGTCCACTGCAATAATGTCCCACATGTATACCTCACCCCGGGCTGAAGATTCGATTTTCGTGAAACTGTAGAGGGAACGACTGACTGCTGGAAACAATCTCAAGGTATCACATTTTGATTCTGCCGATATCCAGATACTCAACTTCGTTCCCTTTCTCGACTGCAAAAAGCATTGTCTTTCGTACACTGTTTGCAAGTCGGACAGCACCTGACATAACAGGAAGCTTGAACTCGTAATCTGCAGGGACTGCATTTACAAGGTATTCCGAATGCGGAATCTTTTCTATTGACTCGACTTTTCTGTATACCCTGAAATGCGTTCCGAACTTAAAACCAGTTTTGACCACATGCCCCGAGTCCCTGAGACTCTTATACGCGCTGTACTTTCTGAGAAAAGAACTCTCGATCTCCGAGGCTTTTTCTATGAACTCCTCGAACGAAAACACTCTTCCTTCCCTGTCCCGAATTTTTATTATTCCTCTGGAAAAAAGGTAAAGGGACTCTACCAGGGAAAGTTGCAGCCTCTCGGAGTCCAACATTTTCCCGTAAAATCCCCTGGCATACAAAGTTTCGGAAGCTCGAGCGTCCCAGGCTATTACCCTGTCTTCCAGAAAAGTTGCATCGGTTTTGACTTCAGGATACGATTCAAGCATTTCCCCTTGAGGAACTGCAGTTTTAACTTCATAAAAAGTAAGGTCACTTTCTTCATCCACCACAGCAAGAATAAACTGCTTGTGCACGTTTTCTGCCGAGCTAACCGACTCCTGCAGCAGTTTTACAGGAAGAAGCTGCCTTTCCGAATGGACATGGACAAAAATATTTGCTGCACTTTTGCCGGGATGGCTGCCTCTCGGATATACTCTGAAATCCGCAGCTGAAGGCTGGACGTAGTACCCCCGTTCTTTAAGGTCTTTATATACTATGTACTTTAATTCAAAATTCGGCTGCCTCAGAGAAGCCTGTTCGAAAAAGACCCTGAAATCGAGCAGTTTGCCTTCAAGTTCGATATCGAGCTTTCCTCTGGACAAAAGGAATGCAGCTTCTACAAGCGAGAGTTCGAGTCCATCGCCTTTAGGACGCCCGAAATAACCAGTTTTATAAAGTTCGGCTACCGCTTCCTTTCCGGCAAGGACCCGGTCTCCTTTAAGTTGTGTTTTCAATAGGTTCACCTGAAAAGAAAATAAAATGAAAATAAGTTATTGTAACAATCTGACTTGTTATAATCTGACTTGTTATAATCTGACTTGTTATAATCTGGCTTAATATAATATTGTTTTTTCTACACGCAAAGGCTCCAGACTGCAGTTCGTAACGTTTTACTTTAGCTCATAGCATACCAGCACATCTTCACATGATACGCTCACAAGTTACGGAAAAGCCCTGGATTTCCGGAACTTCCTGGCAGCTTCTACAAGTGAACCTGCAAGCTCCCTGTATGCAACCCCATGCAGATGAGCATAAGAGCCAAGGGTATTTCCAGAAATAAGCCCGTCTTTGTCATCTTTTATCCCTGTTCCTCTGGAAAGGATTATTGAAAATTCAGCATCCTCCGGAATCTCCCGAATTTCGGAGTGATGGAACTCGTGCCCTTTGAAGCTGTTGCCTTTTTTCCCGATAACGCAGTCCTTCTCAAGGGTCCCGATATTGTAGCTGACAACTCTGGTCTGTCCCATAATTGTATGTCCTGGAAGCGCCCCTACCATCGAATACGTGGACTCGGGCATTGATGCATCGTGATAGGTGCCTTTTCCGGGAACGCCTGTGCTGATTTTTTCCGTAAGGTACATGAGCCCCCCGCATTCGGCATAGATTGGCATGCCTGCAGCAGAGGCCTTTTTGATGTCAGAGCGCATGGATTCGTTAGCTTCAAGTTCGGCTGCAAAGAGCTCGGGATAGCCGCCCCCTATATAGAGCCCGTCAACTTCAGGAAGCGCGGAATCTTTAACCGGGCTGAAGTAAACAATCTCTGCACCTGCAAGTTCGAGCAGGTCGATGTTATCACGATAGTAGAAGTTAAAAGCTTCGTCCAGAGCTACACCTATCTTAGGTTTGTATGTTCCGGTATCGGGAGCAGAAGAAAAAACGCTGTTTTTCGGAGGTTTAAGGTGTTTTGCACTGCTTGCGATTCTAAGGAAGTGGTCCACATCAATTCCCTTGTTGATAATCTCTTCAATGCCCCTTAGCCGATCCTCAAAGCCTCCGTCTCCAAGCCGTCTCCTGCCTTCAAGAGCCGGTATAAGCCCGAGGTGGCGCATGGAAATTTGCATTGACGGATCCCTGGGAACGATCCCGATAACCGGAATGCCTGTGTAATACTCTATCGCCTCCTTTGCTTTTTCGGCATGGCGGCGGCTTCCTATGTTATTAAGGATAACTCCTGCAATCTCCACATCGAGGTCGAAGTTTTTATATCCGTTTACAAGGGCAGCACTCGAACGGGTAATGCTCCGGGCATTGATTACCAGGACTACCGGGCATTTTAGGATCTTTGCAATCTGGGCAGTACTTCCGAGGTCGCTTAAGCTTTCAAAACCTTCATAAAGCCCGCGAACTCCTTCGATGATTGCAATATCCGCCTGATCGTCTGCCTCACAGGCATGGGTGTAGACATCCAGAATCCTGTTTTCATCCATAAGGTAACCGTCAAGGTTTCGGCAGAACCTGCCAGTGATTTCAGTATGATAGCTTGGGTCGATATAATCCAGTGCGACCTTGAAGGGCTGGACTTTGTACCCCCTTGAAACGAGGGCAGCCATCAGGCCCATGGAAATCGTGGTCTTGCCTGAAGAGGAACGATCTGCGGAAATAAGGATCCTTGGAATACTCCCTGCCCCTGTTCCGGCTTGTTTGATATGGAACATGCTTTCAATACCCCTGAATAATTTACCTGATAGTTATTTTCCCGGCAGTCATTGCAACTCGTGCAGTATTACAGTTTATTGTCATTACAGCGTATATTGAGTTTACTTGTCACTGCAGTTTATTTGTCACTGCAGTTTATTTTGTCAGTTCCCTCAGCCGCTCGTCACTCAGGGAATCAGCTGTGACTCTTTTTTCGTTTTCAAGGATTGCTTTTCCAAGCTTGCGGTAGATTTCTGCAATATCGGAGTCGTGTGCCTTTTCCATTACCGAGTAACCTTCTCTTTCACAGTCTTGGACTACCTGCCTCTTCGGGATAAAGGCCATAAGCTGGCTGCCGATCTCCTCAGCAAACTTTGTGACGATTTCTTCTTCCCGGCTAGCATTTCTGGAATTGCAGATTATCCCGCTGAGCGGCATTCCTATCTTGGAAAGGCCCTTGCAGATATTGTTTGCTGCATAAAGGGGCATGTATTCCCCTGAGGTCAGGACATAAGCCTCGTTTACGAATCCTTTTCTGACAGGAGCAACAAACCCGCCGCAGACAATGTCTCCGGGAACGTCGTAAATAATGAGGTCCTGCTCTTTTAAGAGGTCCCCGGAAGTACTCTTCAGTTTCTGGATAGCCACAATAATCCCGCGCCCTGCACAGCCTATACCGGGCTCCGGGCCTCCTGCTTCCACGCATTTAACTCCTGCAAACCCTTCAAAAACCACATCTTCTTCCTTTACATCCACACCTTCGCGCAGGAGGTCAAGAATCGTTGGAATTCTCTTGCCTCCAAGCAGGGTAATGGACGAGTCGCTTTTTGGGTCGCAGCCTATGATCATGACCTTCTTTCCTGCCTCCGCACAGGCGGCTGCAACATTTGAAGCCGTACTTGATTTGCCTATACCGCCTTTCCCGTAGATTGCTATGATCTTTTGTTTTTTCAAAGGATCTTCCTCCTGGTTTTATTCCGGCTCTTTTAGCTCAGACTTCCTTTGCAACTTCCCTTAATGTAGCCCCAAACTCGGATTCCACTATTTCACTGACTCCCAGGGTCTTTGGGTGAAGGTCGATTTCAACAAGAACATACTCATGCCCCATCTCCTTCAAGGGCAGGACCTGCCTTGGACCGTTAGTTACTGAGATCAACTCCATATGCTGTATGTTCTCCATTGGAATTGCATGTGGAACGCCTGTAATGACCGCAAAATCATAATCGCTATATTTTTCCTTTATCAGTTCACTGACCTTTTCCCCGGCTACCGGATATTCATCCATGCCGCCAATGATTTCGTGCACCTCAACTCCATGGGCTTTCAGGTCCCGCATTATGTATTCGGCATGCTGCCTTACTCTCGGAAGCCCGAGATCAGGGTCGATATTTGCCATATTAATGATGTTTTCCTTTTTCCCGAGAGCTTCTGCAATCTCATTGATCGCAAGGGTAATGTCTGCAAACATGTAGCCAGTTTCCTTTTTGGCGTTCATGATGATCAGGCCCTTCTTTCCTTCTTTAAGGAGTTCAATGACCCTTTTTGCAACCTTATATTTGACATCTCCGCGGGAGGGGGCAAGGTATTCCTTACTTGCTGCCCCGAACCTTTTCTCAACGTCTGTAGCTTTTCCAAGGAGGTACTCCTGACGCTCGAACTCTTTATGGTCGATAATCCCTGCATCGAGTGCGGATTCCAGGGCAAAGAGCACACCTTTTGTATTGTTGTGGTATCCTGCGTGTACCTCAACCTCAATTACAGGGACATCAGGGTTTGCCTCAAGCACGGCTTCATGCATTTCTTCCCCGATAATCATGCTTGCACAGGTTCCCACAACTCCGATAACTTTAGGGTTGAAGAGTTCGACTGACCTATTTATCAGTTCCACAAGCCGGTCGTGCCCTCCGAAAACGAAACCGTTCTCATCAAGACCAGTAGTAACAACATGTATGCCGTCTTCTTCGAGCAGCCTTGCATGTTTGAAAGAGCATCCTGGAGGCCCATGCAGGATAGCTACGTCGACATTTAAGTCCCTGAGAGTATAAAGAGCCGCAACGATAGAACTTGGACGGGGATGGATAATTGAAATCTCTTTTCCAGTCATAACAAATCCTCTTATTCTGATAATAGGGATGCTGATAGGAATGATAATATGCGTTTCCTTCAGAAAGGTTCCTATTCCCGCGGGATCCAGACCACCGCCTGTACCGCAAGATGGGTCGGGAAACAGTATCAGTTGAAATTTAAACAAGCAATGAAAACGGATACAGATTGGAAGAGCTTGTATAAAATTGTATCATAAAAATTCCGGCAAAACACTTCCAGCCTGATGTAGACTCTTATTAGGCCTCATTTATCTTGAGTGGAAAGTTCTCAGCAGAAGCACAGGAGATATCTAACGGAAACACTTTACTGAAGAGAGTATTATATCATCTTTTTCCGCAAGCTCAGACGCTTTCGAGAGCCCTTCAGGAAGGCTGTCTGCATAAGAGGTGTTTTTGGCAGATAATGCTTTCATCCGTTCTCCAACCAGAATAATCTGCCTGCATTTTGTCCCGAATTTTTCTACGAAACCCTGCACTGATGCAGGGGGCAATCCCTCACATACCTGAGAGGCTTCTTCCCCGAGGATAAGGATGATACCTCCCTTTTTTTCGTCCTTTTTCTTCAGGAGAGCATACTCAAGGGCTTTTTCGGCGGAGAGAATATCCATGCCTGAGTTGGAATTATCTACCAGAGCAATCCCATTTACTTCCCTTTCCTGCATCCTGCCTGAAAGTCCCCTGAATCCCTCAAGTACCGCAACAACAGCTTCGTGTTCAACTCCAAGTTCGAGGGCAGCTGTCGATGCTGCGATAAAAGCGGTTTTGTAAGCTGAAATGTTGTACCCTGAAAGCAGGGAAACTGAGAAAATTTCATTTCCTCTATGCATAAAGTGAAGAGTAGAACCTGAAGATGCCGGAGGAATTGGTAATTTCGATAACTCTGATGGCAATGATGAAGCTGAAAATCCTGAGGATGCTGATAGTGATTCAGTTTCGCATCCTGTTTCCAGTGAAAAGTCAGCGCTCCAATCTTCAGTTTCCAAAAGCTCCTCACTAAAGGGATCTCTGAACGTAAGGATCTTTACCTGGCTCGTTTTTGCGGCTTTAAGGGCTTTTTCGGCTCTGGCATTTATGAGAAGGGTACTTCCGGGTTTTGCGTTTTTGACAAGCTGGAGTTTTGCTTCGCTTGCAGGGGCAGTATTGTTTGCAATCCCATAGTCAGGTGAAAGGGTCGTGAGGATCCCGAGATCTGCAGTTCCGGTACCGCCGATAGAAATCTCGAAAATGAAATAATCCGGCCTGAGCCCTGCTTCTAAAACCCTCTCAACTGCAACAAGAATGCTTCCGGGCGTTATGCTTAAACCCCTGCTGATAAGGGAGGAAACGCCCCCTTTCCAGACTTCAAGCCCCCTTGAGGTATGCAGTACCACTTCAAACTTTCTGGAGAGCATATCCGCAAGGAGAGATGCAGTACTTGTCTTTGCTTTTACACCTGTAACCTCGACTGTTTTTATGCCGGAAAGTCTTGAATCTTTTTTGAGGATTTCTCCAACAATTTCGTGATGGGAAACGATTTTTTTTCCTTTTTCTCTGGCTCCCGCTAGCATGGAATAGGCAGGGTCAAGGTGTACGGGGGCTATGAGCAGATCAAATCCGGAAGCAGGAAGAGGAGTTTTTGAGCAGTGTATCCCATGCTTTTCCTCAAGCTCCAGCAGTAGTTCCGGATCTACGGTTCCGTATACATCTATCCCGCAAACCTTGTTCCCAAGGGCTGCAAGTTTTTTTGCTATGGGAATACCGCCGTGGGTCAGGTCGAGCACGGCGAGCTTTTTCCGGTACAGGTCCATAATAAAAACCGGACCCTGGAACTTTACTTACAGGGCTTCCTGAACCCTCTTGAACACAAGGTCAGCTATCAGTTCATCGGCCCCGAGAGGTTTTGCATAGCAAACAGGAACTGCCTTTCCGTCGATATTCAGGGTTCCGCATCCGCATTCGTCAAGGCCCAGAATCCTCGGAATATCCTTTGTGATATGAACTCCTGATGCCAGGAAAACCGGTACGGCTGCCACTTTTGTCACGCCAGTCCCGGAAAAGCCTGCGATCGCTTCTTCCAGTGTCGGTTCACTGTTTTCCATAAAACCTGCCCTGACAATGACATCACAGTGCTTCTGGGCGATGTAATCTGCAATCTCACTGACTACTTCCTTGTTGTAAGGAAGCTTGCTCCCGTGGCCTATGGCCAGAATTCCGAGTTTTTCGGTCATTTTTAAAACCTCAATTATATTTTAAACTTAACACAATTATTCTGATTTGTAACATTGAAGAGTTTAATCTAGTAAGGATTTATATGATATAACCTCTTCGTTATTCATAGGTTAGTTCCTTTAATTAATTTAGACCGTCAGCGTTTTTTCAGGATAAAAGAGAAATTTGTCTACTAAAACAAGAAGATAAGGATGTTAACAGTTAACCTCAAAAACGATGTTTGGACGTGGGCTCTCCTGTAAAGATTCATGCAATGAATGCTGGTGCAGTCGAGTACTATGTGAATCCGACACTATTTTCAGGATAAGAGAGTTAAGGTGGCTGTTTTTAATTGAGTGTAGAGGCTCTGTGTGAGCTGAAGAAACTGCCTGTCGAATGACCAGCTGCACAAAAAGGACGAGTAGATAGAAAAGCTAAACGAGAATATGCATAAGCAAGCTGTCTATATTAAATGTTTTTTTCAGGAGAATAGCAGGTTAAAGGTTAAGGGACTGTTGCGAAATAACCTAGGCAACACATAATTATTTTGGAATTAAATCGATGAGCATGTTTGTGAAAACAGTTTAGGAATGCCATAAATATAACTTCAATTTTTCACTTGTGGAATTGCTCTATAGTTCCATTTCCCCAAATAATCATCAAAGACAATTTTCATGTTTTCCTTGAAGTTTTCACTTACTTTTCTTGCCTTT
>Ga0209639_1003376_pt1 | contig 10737 bp, 6 predicted proteins | sample EPASupsiteHSE605_FD_187268 | JGI IMG/M metagenome (GOLD analysis project Ga0209639, IMG submission 187268) | Bioremediated contaminated groundwater from EPA Superfund site, New Mexico - Sample HSE6-05 (SPAdes) (version 2) | ecosystem: Environmental > Aquatic > Deep subsurface > Groundwater >...
CAAAAGATATAATTTTATTGACAAATTCTTCTACAACATCTAACATATCTTTATACCTCTATTCTAGCTCTTTACAAGTCTAAAATAGAGGTTTTTCATCATTTTGCAACTACTTTACAAATTCAGTTATCAAAATATACAGAATTAAATTGCAAACTTGCAAATGCATATTCAAATATGGCAAATTACGAAAATAAAAAATCCAATTGTAAAAAAGCTTTAAATCTCTATAAAAAAGCAAAAAAATTTCTTATCCGGGATAATAATAAAGAATATATAGACATTCAAATAGGTATAGCAAAAGCAAACAGGCTATTATTTGAATTTGATCCGTTATCTGAATATTTTATTGATGCTTTTCAGGCAATTACTTCAGCAAATGACTTATATTGTAAAACTCAGGAAAATCCTAAAGCCCTTCAGACAGAACAAAGAGAGCATAAAGATAATATATTAAGAAAAAATCGAATAGAAAAAGAAAAAATGACGATTATTCTAAAATATATAATGTTAACAAAAGATATTGACTCGATAGAATTTGAAAATATAAGAAAAGATCAAAAATTTTATACAATAATAGAAACTTTCAGGACAAATATGTTCAAAGAAGCTTTAGAAAGAATCAAAGAAGAATTTCAAAGTCTCGAAGACAAGTTTCATGATAACGAAGATTCTAAAGAAGATAATGATACCAGATTTTTACAAATACAAACTTTAATGTATATTGCAGAAATAACAAGCGATTCAGATAGAATCAGAGAAATTGACCCTCCGTTAGAAGACTTGATAAACAGAACCAGAGATAACAATAAATTTTTGCATTTAAATGCCCTTAAACTCAAAGCAGATTTATACGGTCTTGAAGCTAAAATAATAAAGGAATCTCAGGAAACCAAACGGCATTTGATAAATACGGCAATAGACAGGTATGAAAATCTGTTAAAAACCTTTGATTTGTGTGAATATCCGGAACTGTATGCAGAAATAAGAGGTCAGACAGGGTATTTTATTATTCTTGGAATAAGACTGACTCTTGATATCGATCACCCTGACGAAATTCTTGAAGAACATATGAAAAATCAATGCAATAGGGCATACAAATTTTTTCAGGATAACCTGCAATACTATAATCCTGACATTGATCGTATAAATTATGCAAGATCATTAAACTATACAGGAGAAATGTATATTACATTAGCCCAAATATTCAGAAAGTCAGAAGAAGAATTGAACGAAGATTTTTTTAATACAGGAATCAGTAAAATTCAAGAAGCAGTAAATTACATTGATGAAAATAAATACGGTAATACCTGGTTTTATAGAAATATAAAAATTAATATTGCCGATTCTTATTTTTATACAAGTACTGTTTCTAAAAAAGTAAATATTCAGTTTGCTGAGATAATAGACGATAAAATGGAAATAATAGATAAATCTATAGCTATATATGAAGAAATGATTAACTGGATTGGCAAGGAATTTAGTTTTACTTACGGTGATTTAAACCAGAAACTGAGTTATTGTTACTTACGCAAATATATTTTGAATGCCAAAGAAAATGCTAAAAAAAGTGATAAATTATTACGCAAAACAAACATTAAATCCTTACAAAAGGAGAATACCAGATTTTTACAAAAAGCAAAATCATGTTTTGAGGCAGCCAAAGATATTAGCTGCGAAATTAAAAAAAATCTTGATGAACACACACAATCTGTTTCTTTAAACTACTACAACAAATGCTACAAAATTGAAGATTACGATACAAAAACATATTTTTATCTCGGGCTTATCGCAAGTTTCTATTCAAGCAGGGGGCTGTTAAAGTCAAATATTGATGAAGCCATAAAAAATTATAAAGAAGCAGAAAAACTCTGTAGTGAAGACTATAATCCACATTTTTATGCTAGAATTTGCAACAATTTGGGAGATTCCAACAATAAATTATTTATAATAACCGGGAGGAAAGAATATTTTAAAGAAGCATTAAAGTATTACAACAAGGCATTAAACGGATATACACAGGATAAACATCAGCAGGACTGGATTTTTGTTTCTTTAAACAAGGCTTATCTTTATAATGATATGGCTTTAGCAGGTTATTATAAAGAATATATACCTAAAGCTTCAGCCGAAACAAAAAAGGTTTATGAACTGCTTACCCAAAGGGAACAGGATGAAACTTACTGGCTCTGGATCAGGAGCTGTAAAATTTCAAATTCAAATTTAAAATTTAGATTTGAATCACGAAAAGAAGACCTAAAAAAATATATTGTTGAATCAAAACAAGAGTATGATTTGTCAGCTTACGGCTATGAAATAAAATACAGATTTCATTTAGGAAATTGTTACAGATTAAAAATATTAAAAATACTGGATAAAAATAAAACAGAGCATACAACTGATTGTTTATATTCATTTTGTCAAAGTAAAATAAATTCTGTAATCGGTCTTTTGTGTTCATTTAACAAAATAAAAATATCAAAAAAATGTTTTCCAAAATCATTTTATAAGCATATTTGCAGTTACATTGAACCGGAAGACAAAACAATAATTAATAGTTATATACAACAATCAGAAGAAAATTATGACAGAGCAGAAGAGTTACTGAAAAAAAGCGGAAATAAAATAGAGTTGGATGATATTCAATATTTTTATATACTATATAACAAAGCTAGATTGTATTTTTATAAAACCTGCTTTGAAGACGATTCAACTCGTTTAACAGATCATTTTGAAGAAATTGACTCTTTGTTTGAAAAAATACAATCTTTATATTACCCGATTTCTGATTATCCACTGTTTGAACTAAAAATAAAAGTTTTGGAAGCTAAAGTTAAATTTACAAAGTTCTTTACAGAAGAAAATAAGCAAATTACAGCTGATTCTATCTTAAACATCTGTGACGAAATAGAAACTTTGTTAAATAAGAATTTTACTGAAATACCAACTTATTTTAAAGCACAAAAAAGAATATTAAGAGGAATTGGATATTTCTTGCTTTCAAATGTTCAAGATGCAAAAAAGCAATTTAAGGAAACCATGCAACTATTGGAAGAAGATACAGAATATACAAATTTACAAAATGACGTTCAAAAATTGGTAAATGAAAAAGGAGATTATTATACTTATATAAAAATTCTGCTTTATCTTTGATTTTAACCTTAATGTCAGATTAAATCTAAGCTAATTCACATAACTACTCTATTGATAAAAATTTTCATAAAAAAAGAAGCTGCTAAATAGCTATTTAGTTAGCTTCTTTTTTTATTATTATAAATCTGCTATTCCGTAAGTGTTCCTGTAGAACTTTCTCTTTCTGTTCTGACCTTTTCCATAATTTCTTCAAACTCTTTTTCATCCAGAGTTTCTTTTTCGAGAAGGACTTTAACAATTTCATCCATCATATCTCTGTTTTCAGAAAGAATTGATTTTGAAAATTCATATCTTTCATGAATAAGAGATTTAGTTTCTCTGTCTATGATAGATGCAACTTCTTCGGAAAAATCTCTTTCATGGCCGAAGTCTCTGCCTAGAAATACGTTTTCGTTCGTTTTACCAAAAGTCATAGGTCCCATTTTTTCGCTCATACCGTAAGCAGTTACCATTTTCTTTGCAAGATGTGTAACTTTTTCCAGGTCATTCTGTGCACCGGTTGTAATTTCGTTAAAGATTATTTCTTCTGCTATTCTTCCGCCAAGAGTCATAGCCATTCTGTCCAGCAGTTGAGATTTACTGTACAAGACCTGATCGTTTTCAGGCAGTGTCATTGTTAAGCCAAGAGCCATACCCCTTGAAATAATAGTTACTTTATGAAGCGGATCGCAGTTTTTAAGAAGTTTTGCAAGCAGGGCGTGACCAACTTCATGATAAGCAATAACTTCTTTTTCTTTGTCAGAAATTAAACGATTTTTCTTTTCCGGTCCGGCTATAACCTTGTCTATAGCTTCTTCTATGTCGATCATTTCAATTTCTTTTTTATTATGTCTTGCTGCAAGGAGAGCGGCTTCATTTAGCAGGTTTGAAAGGTCAGCACCCGTAAAGCCCGGTGTTCTCTTTGCAATAACTTTTGTATCAACTTCTGATGCAAGCGGCTTGCCTTTTATATGGACTTCAAGAATCTGTTCCCTGCCGTTGATATCAGGCCTGTCTATTACAACCTGCCTGTCAAATCTGCCCGGCCTTAAAAGTGCATTGTCAAGAATGTCGGGTCTGTTTGTTGCAGCAATGATTATGATTCCCTGAGTTCCGTCGAAACCATCCATTTCAACAAGCAACTGGTTTAGGGTTTGTTCTCTTTCATCATGTCCGCCGCCCATGCCGGCTCCACGCTGTCTGCCTACTGCATCGATTTCATCAATGAACACAATACATGGAGCATGCTTTTTAGCCTGTTCAAATAAATCCCTGACACGTGATGCGCCAACGCCAACGAACATTTCAACAAAATCTGAACCGCTTATGCTAAAGAACGGAACACCTGCTTCACCAGCAACAGCTTTTGCCATTAATGTTTTACCAGTACCGGGAGCTCCAACAAGCAAGACACCTTTTGGAATTTTTGCTCCAAGAGCAAGATATCTTTCTCCGTTTTTAAGGAAATCAACAATTTCTTCCAGTTCCTGTTTTGCTTCATCAATACCTGCTACATCAAGAAAAGTGATTTTAACTTTGTTATCAAGCATTAATTTGGCTTTGCTTTTGCCGAAAGACATAGCCTGAGATCCACCGCTCTGGGCACTTCTGAACATTAAAAATAATCCTACAAGTAACAGGATTGGTAAAATCAATGAACCGATAAGTCCAATCCATTGACCGGAATTATTTGGCGGTTCAACATCTATATCTACCTTATTCTGATTTAATTTTTCAATTAAATTCGGATCGTTTGGCGGTATTAAAACTTTGAATTTCGTTGTCGTGAGCGCCGAATGTTGGGGCTCTATAGTTGGGGTAGCTTCAATTGTATTGTCTGATAAACCGACATGTTTTATTTGCCCCTGACTAACTTTGTTTAAAAATTGAGTGTACGTTATTTTCTCAATAGTATCTGTCTTTACAGTAAATACTGATGCAATAAATGCCATTATAATCAAGAGCAGTATTATATAAACTCCGGTAGTTTGGTATTTTTTCATTAATTACTCCCTTAAACAATTAATTTTTTAGTCATACATCAGCTAAATTATAACACTGCGTTAAAAATGTTTAAATATTTAAAAAACAATATTCATAAAAATAGCAAAATGTTTCTTAATAATATTTTACTACAATAATATGTTTAATGGGCAAGTACAGATATTTTGAGATATACGTGCCTTGCTGGATTTTTGTAATTTTTGCATATGATTATAAAATGCGTTTACTATAACAGGTAATTTTACAAAACAACTATGAAGTTTTATATAAAAGGGCATTGTTTGTTTTTTAAAGGTTTTAAGAAGAATTAACAGAAGGTAAAAAATAATGTTTAACTGTCAAATTAGGTTATATGAGCTATAATATAAGGAAATCATTGTATTTTATCAGTCAAATATTAATTATTCTAGGCTTTATAGCACAAACCGGACATCTCAATTATAAAATATTAAGGATTTTTAAGCCAGTAACTACGGAGCTTTAACCTAACTTAATTAAGCATTTATAATCAAAACATGTTAAAAATTTCATATTATTTAATGATTGAAATTATTTTTCCCCAAGTATAATGGCATTAAAGGAATTTTAAAAAAATTAGTTTACATTAAAATGTTCTGATATTAAGATTAACTAAGTAAAATTAATAAAAGAATTCTATGAGTGAGACATTCATTAGGAGGAAAGTTGTTGAGTGAAAAGATAATAATAAAAGGCGGCAAAGCGCTGAGTGGTGAAGTCTTTATCGGCGGGGCTAAGAATGCAGTTCTTAAGCTTATGGCTGCTGCACTTTTGTTAGATGATATTTGCGAAATACATAATGTTCCAGAATTAAGTGATGTCCAGACAATGATTGAAGTTATTAATCATCTCGGAGTCAGGACGGATTATAAACCTTCGGAAAAAACTTTAAAGATAGATGCTACAAATATAACGAATTATGAAGCCTGTTACGAATTGGTTAGCAAAATGAGGGCTTCTTTTATTGTATTAGGGGCATTATTGGGCAGATGTAGAGAAGCCAGAGTTGCATTACCTGGAGGCTGTGCAATTGGAGAAAGACGTATTGACCTGCATATAAAAGGGCTTGAAGCTCTCGGTGCCCAGATAAAAATAGAAGGCGGCTATGTTATTGCAAAAGCGGCAAAATTATACGGTGCAGAAATTCACCTTGACAGGCCAAGCGTTGGAGCTACTGAAAATTTAATGCTTGCAGCAGTTCTTGCCGAAGGATCAACCACCATTAATAATGCAGCACAGGAACCTGAAATTGTTGATCTTGCAAACTTCCTGAATTCTATTGGTGCGGATGTATCAGGTGCAGGTACTTCTGAAATAATTATTAATGGTGTTAAACCAAAAGACCTCCATCCAACAGTTTATACTACTGTTCCTGACAGAATAGAAGCAGGTACATACATGGCAGCAATTGTTGCTACAAGAGGGCATGCAATAGTCAGAAATGTATTCCCGAATCATTTAAGTTCTGTTCTTAGCAAACTTACTGAAATGGGTGCAAATGCCGCAATAATTGATCCTTTCAGCATTGAAATATCAGCTCCAAGCAGAACGAAAGCTGTTGATCTGGTTACACAACCTTATCCTGGATTTCCAACCGATCTTCAGTCGCCATTTATGTCTATACTGGCTGTGTCAAAGGGCATAAGTATTGTAACAGAAAGTATTTATGAAAACAGATTTCGTCATGTCGGTGAATTAAGAAGAATGGGTGCTGATATCCAACAGGAAGGTAATCATGCTATAATTAAAGGTGTTAAACATCTTACAGGTACTCAGGTAAAAGCAAGTGATCTGAGAGCCGGAGCCGCTTTAATTGTAGCCAGTTTATGTGCCAGTGGCACTTGCGAAATAGAAAATTTACATCACCTTGACAGGGGTTATGAAATACTGGAAGAAAAATTAAGTGGCCTTGGCGCAAACATTACCAGAGTCAACGATGATTTGTCTAATATTGATGCTAACTTTCATTCAGGTGAAATCAATGACATTTCGTTGCGAGGTGTGACAAAGAAACAATAGGTTTATTTAGACCTTATTAATAACAAATAAAACTGAGGTTGGTAAAATGGCTGAATTCAAGAGATGGTATGATCAGGATCCTTTATTAATGGAAGTAATGGATATGTTAAAATACTATCAGTCTGATCTTATTGCGCAGGCAGAGATTTTTCTTGAAAGAATCGAAGCACAGGTCGGCAAAGACACGATTAATTCATACTATGAAAAAGTAAAGCCGCTTATTAAAGGCAATCGCTGGTATGATTCCAATCCTGTTTTATCCAAAACTGTTGAACTTTTAAGAATTATTCCCCCGGAAGTTCAAAGAAAAGCAGCCCAATCCTTTATTGATAACCTTAAAGCTCAGGGAATTACACCTGAAATGATGAAAGAACAATAGGTTAAAATATATAATAGCTTATTAATGTTAAAAAATGTTGCTAATTTCAAAATAATTAGCAACATTTTTTCATTTACTTATTTAATATAATTGACCGGGAGCTTTAGCCAAAATCGTTATTAAATTTGCTAAAGGAAAGATATGTTAACAGCTTTTAAAAATATAAATTTCATACCGTTTATCTCTGCAGTAAGGCCTGTATCTAATGCAAGTTTTAAAAGCACTACTACCCCGACTTTTGATACATTTATAAGAACAACAGGCTTTCAGGATTCGCCTGTTACTGATAAATCTTCTACTCAGGAATTAAAAAAAACAAAATTAGAAACAGCAATTCTTGCTAAAAAATATCCTTTAGACTATCAATACAAAATTGAACTGGCAAAAGATGTCGGTTGTGACGTTGGCGCACTCCGGTCTGTAATCGGGATTCAGGAACTAAATGATATTTTAAAAAATTTAAAGCCTGAAAATTTTTCTGTCGGGATAAAAGACAGCAAGGTTTTTGAAGAAAAATATAAAAATGTACTGAACGGTAAATTTAAAATTAATATACATACTCATTCAATGCTCTCTGACGGGAAGATGACACCGGCAGAAATTCTGGATCAGGCAGTAAAATATGCTGATAAAACAGACCAGACATTTGTATTTAGCTTAAATGACCATGAAATACTTGAAGGCGATCAGGAAATTATAGAAACAATAGCTGCAAATCCTGAAAAATACAAGAATATCAGGTTTATACCCGGAGTAGAATTCCAGTCTTCCTACAATAATTCAACTTTTAAAGAACCGATTAAAGTAGATATTCTCGCATACGGTTTTAATCCTTACAATAAGAACATAAATAAAATGCTGGATTCAGCTAAAGAAGTAAGGCTTAAAGACGGCGAAGATATTATAAAAACTGTAAATAACTGGTGGGATATAAAGGCAAGTTCGTCCGAAATGACAATGATAGCCCCGCAGTACAGCAAGGGTGAGTGCGTACGCTATCACAGATATCTTGAAAAATATTTACACCATAAGATAAAACAGCATGGATTGCCTGTAGAATATAATTCCAAAGCAGATAAATTGGTTCAGGAAAGAGAAATGTTAACTTCGATTCCTATGCCAGAGCTGGTTAATACAATTAAAAACAGCGGTTATGGCGAAATTGGAATTGCTCACCCGTGCAGAGATGATTTTACAAAAACATTAAAGGATAACATTAAGAAAGACGATGCTATAGAAATGGATATTATGCACCAGTTTTTAAAATATAATGCAGACCTTGGCGTTAAAATAGCCGAGATTAACTATCAGTACCCTTCAGTTACGATACCAAAACGGATCCAAAACCCTGAAAAAGTTATGGAAGATACAAATAATTACTGCAAGGAATTAGGTTTTATCGGTACCGGTGGAATAGACTGCCATGAAAATAACATTTTTTCCTACAAAGATGGCTTGACACCTGAACAGATTAAGCAATTAACAGAAAAATAAACTCGAAAATTTATTATCCTGTATAACTGCATAATAAATTTTTCGTTCTTGGTTACGACTTAACAAGCTGATTAAACAGCGTCTGTTTATATTAACAGGTATAAGGACAGCGGAAAAAATTCTTCGGCGACGCGAAGGTGGCTAAGAATTTTTGCAGGCTGCTTCTTGTCTATCAAGATTTCACAAGTAATAAAAAATACTTACGCATTTTTTATTACGTCCTTAAAAGTTGAAAAAGCTCTGAATAAAACCAATATGCGTCTTGATAAAGTGTCTTTTGCCAATTTAACCCCATATATATTATTCATGGGATGGTATAGAAGCATTAAAAAAGCAATCAGAGATTAAGTACTTCACTCATCAGTAAATTCGCCATGGTGACCGTACAGAAGGTGGCGACAGCATCAGTGTTGTAGATCCGGTGTGAATTATTAATATTAAATAGAAAATAACTACTGTTTCCACAGTTGATTAAGTTCATACTCAGATAAAATTTAAAATTTCTTATAACTCTGCTTTAGACATGTCGGGCAATACATACTCGCATTCTGCCAGTTTGTTAGCTTCATCAATACTATTGAGTTTAATTGTAGAATTTCGTGGAAGCAAAAATTCATCGCCATAACCACTGCTTACTCCATCCCATACTCTTTGTCCAACATCAATACCTTTTGTTCCTTTAGGTAATTTTATTCTCAGAGTGTAAGTTTCTCCATTAGTAACACCATTATCTATAAATTGTGATGTATTATCACTCCATGATTTTCCAGTTGACATGTAAGCAGGATCAGTCATCTGTCCATCTTTCTTTAATTTTGTCCAAAATTCGTATTCTTTACCTTTGGAATTTTTTGTATGTACTGAACGATATACGGTTGCCTCATCAGTTAGTGGATTTGAATTATCTATAGCCTCATCTATCAGTTTGATTTGATCTTTATATAGAGGATTATCTAATGCTTTGCCATTTCTTAGTTTTGTATTTACAGAAAATTCATCCTGATAATCTTTTATTGCATCTTGTTGTTCTATGGATAATTTTGGTTGTTCAACAGCCTTTACCTTTTTATCAGTAGGTTTTACTATTAAGTTTTCTTGTTCTTGTCTGGTTTTTGCACTTTCTGCAAACATTGCATCAATATCAGCCTTAATATCATCATAAGGAACTGGAGCATCATTGGAATTCGTTGGACGAATATCTTCCTTGCCATTTGTTATGATATCTTGTGTATTTGTAACTGTGTTTTTTTCCAATATATTTGATATTTTTTCTTCTGGCAAATACATTACGCCACTTTCTGGCCCATTATAAACCCCAGTTCTTTCCATATTTTTTAACCCTGCTTCTAATCTTTTAGATTTTTCCTGTTCTAAAGTTAATTCTTGCTCAGTAACTTGCTGTTTTTGTTCATCTCCTTTTTGTAAATTATTAGACTCAGATGTATCTTTTACTTCCCTGGTTGAATCGGAAGAATCTAAAGTTTTTTTAGAATTTACTTTTCTCTCCTGACCACCTGCATTGTTTGGTTTTTCAGGAACTATTTTTCTTTCCTGACCACCTGCATTAAGTAACAAATAAAAAATTTCTTCGTCATAAATATAAAGTTGTAAAAAAAGCAGGTGGGATTATGAAACGAGGAATAAAACTAGCAGAATACGAAAAAATAACAATAATTGAAATGAGGAAATAT
>Ga0209639_1003377_pt1 | contig 10737 bp, 11 predicted proteins | sample EPASupsiteHSE605_FD_187268 | JGI IMG/M metagenome (GOLD analysis project Ga0209639, IMG submission 187268) | Bioremediated contaminated groundwater from EPA Superfund site, New Mexico - Sample HSE6-05 (SPAdes) (version 2) | ecosystem: Environmental > Aquatic > Deep subsurface > Groundwater >...
GGGCCGTCCTTGCAGACATAGGTATTCCCCACGTTGCAGCGGCCGCATTTGCCCAAGCCGCATTTCATCCGGTTCTCCAGGGTGGTGTAGATGGCGTCATCGGTAAAGCCGAGCCGCTCCAGCACCGGCAGGGTGAACTTGATCATCACCGGCGGTCCGCAGACAAGGGCGATGGTGTTTTTCGCGCTTGGCGCCGCCTCTTCCAGGATGGTGGGGACAAAGCCGACCTTGCCGTCCCAGTCGGGACCGTTTCCCCCCGGATCGACCGTCTTCACCAGGTTCACGTCCCCCCGCTCCTGCCATTCTTTCAGCTCGTGCTTATAGACGAGGTCCGCCTCCGTCCTGGCGCCGTAGACGATGGTGATATCCTTGAACCTCTCCCTCAGATCGAGGCAGTTCCAGATCACCGTTCGCAGCGGGGGAAGGGCGATGCCGCCGGCGACGAAGACGAGGCTTTTCCCCTCGAACTCCTCGATGGGGAACGAGTTGCCGTAAGGGCCGCGCACCCCCATCGTGTCTCCCACCTCCAGTTGCCGCAGCGACTCCGTGACCCGTCCCGTGGCACGGAAGCAGCACTCGATGTAACCCTTGCGGGTCGGCGAGGAAGCGATGCAGAAGGTGGATTCGCCGGCGCCGAAGGCTGAGTACTCGGCGAACTGGCCGGCGCGGAAGGAGAAGTTCTCCCGCACCTGCTCATCCTGGAAGACCAGGCGCAGCGTGCGCACGTCCGGGGTTTCGTCGACGATGGCTTCGATGGTGGCAAGGTGGGGGAGGTAGATGTTTTTGCTGTGATCGCACATTTGGGAACCCGTTCGATGTTCGATGTTCGATGTTCAAGGTTTTCTTACGTCGAACCTCGAACGTCGAACGTCGAACCGCTTTATTTGCTGTTGATTTCGTCCAATACCGCCTTGATATCGATCCCGACCGGACAGACACGAATGCACCTGCCGCAGCCGGTGCAGAGCGTCTGGCCGAACTTGTCGCCGTAATACTTGAACTTGTGCATGATCCTGTTTCTGTAACGCTTGTTCTGCATATCCCGCGGGTTGTGCCCCGAGGCGTGGTTGGTGAACTTGGCAAAGCCGCAGGCGTCCCAGCTCTTCCGCCTGGCCCCCTTGGCTTCGGTCCCCTCGTCCACTATGTCGAAGCAGTGGCAGGCGGGGCAGAGGAAGGCGCAGGCGCCGCAACCGGCGCACCGATCCGCGATCTCCGTCCAGAGCGGGTTCTCGAAGTTGTTGTCGAGCCAGCTCTTTATCTTTTCCAGGTCGAGCGGTTCTCCCGCCGGTTCGGCCGGCGGCAGCGGCTTTGCCGAACCGGCGTCGCTGAAGAACTGCGCCCGTTTCTCCAGAAGCTCCTTCCCCTTGTCGGTGACGGCTTGGGCTGCGTAACCGCCACCCTCAAGCGGGGTGAGGAACAGGTCCGAGCCCCTGGTATCCGCCGGGGAAAGACCGACAGCGGTGCAGAAACAGGCGTCATCGGCAGTCGTGCAGGCAAGGCCGATGATGATTGTTTGCCTGCGCCTCTCCAGGTAAAACTCGTCGTTGTAATCCCAGGAGAAGACCGCATCGAGGATCGACGGGGCTGCCGCATCGCACGGCCGGGCGCAGAGCAGCACGGTTTCCGGGAAGGAGGCCGGGTCCACGTCGTTTACCCTCACGCCGCCCTTGTCCTTTTCAAAGGTGAGGATGGTCTCGCAGAGGGGGAAGAACGTTTCCTTGGCAGACCTGCGCGGAAGTTTCGTCAGCTCCAGCTCCTCTCCCTTTTGTAACGGCTCATAGAGGGTCATGGTGCCCGCCTGCTTCGGGGCGACTACTCTTGCCCCTTCTTTCAGCAGGGTATCGACGAGGAGGCGGAGGTTCTGTTCGGTTATTGTTTTCGACATATGATCTCGCTTAGATTTTTGCCACAGAGACACGGAGACTCAGAGAAAAATCAAAAACATGTTTTCGATTTTGTTTGATCCGACTTGATCCGATTTTTCCGCGTACCATTGTTTTCCAGCTTTTCTCTGTGAATCTCTGTGTCTCCGTGCCTCTGTGGCAGAATTGCTGTTATTTTATGAACGACTGATCGTCGTCTTCCTTGTACTCCGCCAAAGGCCCTTTCTCCTTCGGCTCAAGCCCCGCCTCATGACCGTAGAGCTCTTTCAGCTCCTTTGCCATCTTCCGGTTGAGGAGGTTCAGCGGAATGTCCATCGGGCAGGCCCGCTCGCATTCGGCGCAGGATGCGCAGCGTCCGGAGAGGTGCATGGCCCGGACGATGTGCCACGCCATGTTTCCCGCCGGACGCGGGGTGGTCTCAATTGCCTGGGGGCGGTTACGGTCGCACATGCACTGTTCGCAGTAGCAGAAGGGACAGATGCTCCGGCAGGCCAGACAGCGCACGCAGCGGGAGAAATGCTCCTTCCAGAACGACCAGCGCTCTTGGGGTGTCATCGCTTCAAGCCGTTCCAGCTCCTCAGCTTCCACCGGGGACAATTCCGGCAGGGAGGGGAGACTGCCGGCGACGAGGTCGGCTCCTTCCGGCTCGCGTACCGTGCACTCCCGGCATTTCTTCGCGATGTTGGCGGTGGTCAGCGGCTCGCCGGTTGCGGCGCCGCTCCCCTTCACCCCGGCGCAGGCAACGGCGATGATGTGGACGTCCTCCCGCTTCAGCTGGGATTCACCCATCAGTCCCGCCAGGGCACGCATATCGCACCCCTTGGCGACGATCGCCACCTTTCCCGTCTTCCGGATATCCTTCTTCGCCTTGGTCAGGTAGAGGGCCAGGTTGTTGACGCAGGCCGGGGAGAAGATCAGGTCATTCGCCCGGGCAGGGTCGGTGATGATGGCCGGCATGGCCGTGCCTTTCCTCTTGCCCGCCTGGTAGCCGATCACCAGCGTGACGCTGCCGTCGGCCAGGAGTCGCGTTGCCTCGGTCCGGATCGCTTCGGTCACGGCAGCGTAGTAGCTGGTGTCGAAGAGAGGGATTAAATTTTCTTTCTCTGCTGTATCGTTCATGGGATCTGTGCCTTATGTAGGGGCGAACGGCGTTCGCCCTGTTTATGATTAAAGGCGGGCGCATGCCATGCGCCCCTACGAATCATGGTATTGCTTCGTACGCTTCCTGCAACTCCGGGGTGTCAATCTTCCCCGACCAGCACTCCTCAATCTCCAGCTCCTTGAATTCAAGCATCGGCCCCATGGCCCGGACACGCTCGGTGAGCTCTGTCACCACTTCGACCCACTTCCCCCCTTCGGCTGCGGAGACCCAGGAGAACTGGAGGCGCGAGAGATCTACGCCGACGAATTCCAGGAGCTTCCTGAAGGCGGCGAAGCGCCGTCGGGCGTGGAAGTTGCCGGCCATGTAGTGGCAGTCCCCCGGATGGCAACCGGAAACGAGCACCCCGTCGGCCCCTTTCTGGAAGGCCTTGAGGATGAAGACCGGGTCGATGCGGCCGGTGCAGGGGAACTTGACGACCCGGACATTGCTCGGGTACTGCATCCGGGAGGTCCCCGCCAGGTCCGCCCCGGCGTAGGTGCACCAGGTGCAGACGAAGGCGACTATCTTCGGTTCGAAGTTGTGTTTTTTCATGTATAAAACCTTTAATGGGACGCTGAAGAATCGGAAACTGAGGATAACGGCGGATTAAACCTTTTTGTTCCTTAATCCGGTTTTTCCTCTTTTTCCGCCTTTTCTGCGTTCCATTGCCTTTGATCTTGTTGTTATAACGCCTCGATCTGCGCCACGATCTGTTCATCCGTATAGCCGTCCAGCTCCACCGACTTTGACGGGCAGGTGGCCTGGCAGGTGCCGCAGCCGCCGCAGACGCCGGGGTTGACGTATGCCACGACTCTTATCAGGTTGCCGTTTCTGTCCCTGATCTCCTTCTCCTCCACAGCGCCGTAGGGGCAGACCTTCTTGCAGTAGAAGCAGGCGACGCAGTTTTTCTCATTCACCTTGGCGACGATCGGTTCCCTTTCCAGTTCGTCCCTGGAGAAGAGGGTCATCACCTTGGCTGCGGCGGCAGAGGCCTGACTGACGGTGTCGGGGATATCTTTCGGCCCCTGGCAGGCGCCGGCGAGATAGATGCCGGCTGTGGCGCATTCAACGGGCCTGAGTTTGGCGTGGGCCTCGGAGTAGAAGTTGTACTTGTCGTAGGAGATCCCCAGCTTCTGGGCGAGGGTGTCGGCGCCTTGCCTTGGCTGGACCGCGGTGGCCAGGACCACGAGATCCGCCTCGATCTCCACCTGGACCCCGACGGAGATGTCGCTCCCCATGACCACGACCTTGTCCCCCTTCTGGTAGAGGCGGGAGACCATGCCGCGGATGTAACCCGCTTCTTCTTCCTCCACGGCCCGCCGCCAGAATTCGTCGTATCCCTTGCCCGGCGTTCTCGCGTCCATGAAGAAGACATAGGCCTGGCCGTCGTGCACCTTGTGCTTGTAGAGCATGGTGTGCTTGGCGGTGTACATGCAGCAGATCTTGGAGCAGTAGGAGATCCCCTTTTCCCTGGCGCGGGAGCCGACGCACTGGATGAAGACCACCTGTTTCGGTTCCTTGCCGTCTGAGGGGCGGAGGATCTTGCCGCCGGTGGGGCCGGATGCCGAGGCGAGCCGCTCGAAGGTCATGCCGTCGATGACGTCGGGGATCTTGCCGTGGCCGAATTCGCCATACCCCTTGATCGGGGAGCCCTTGGGCTTTTCGGTGATGTCGTAGAGCTCGAAGCCGGTGGCGACGACGATGGCCCCGACCTTTTCCACGATGAGTTCATCTTCCTGGGTGTAGTCAACGGCTCCGGGGCCGCAGACCTTCTGGCAGACCCCGCACTTGCCGGTCTTGAACCAGGTGCAGTTCTCCCGGTCGATGACCGGGGTGTTGGGGACGGCCTGGGGGAAGGGGACGTAGATGGCGGGGCGCATTCCCATATTCCGGTCGAAGGCGTTGGGGATCTTCTTCTGCGGGCACTTGGCCATGCAGACTCCGCAGCCGGTGCACTTGGCCATGTCGACCGACCGGGCCTTCTTTTTGATGGTGATCTGGAAGTTGCCGATGTAGCCGTCGACGTTCTCGATCTCGCTATAGGTGTGAAGGGTGATGTTCGGGTGGTTGGCCACGTCGACCATCTTCGGGGTCATGATGCACTGGGAGCAGTCCAGGGTCGGGAAGGTTTCGGAGAGCTGGGCCATGTGGCCGCCGATGGAGGGCTCCCGTTCGACCAGCACCACCTGGTGGCCGGCGTCGGCGATGTCCAGGGCTGCCTGGATGCCGGCGATGCCGCCGCCGATGACGAGCGACCTTTTGGTGATGGGGACGGTGATGGGTGCAAGTTTCTTGTCCTTCTTCACCCGCTCGACCAGCATGGCGACGATCTCGCTCGCCTTGGCCGTGGCTTCTTCCCGGTCCTCGTGGACCCAGGAGCAGTGCTCGCGGATGTTGGCCATTTCCACCAGGAAGGGGTTCAGACCTGCGCTCTGGGCTGCTTTCCTGAAGGTCTTCTCGTGCATCCTTGGACTGCAGGCGGCAACGACGATGCCGTCGAGATTGTGCTCGGCAACGGCCTTTTTGAGCAGGTTTTGCCCCGGGTCGGAGCACATGTACTTGTAGTCGGTGGCAAAAGCGACGCCGGAGAGCGCTCCCGCTTCCCGGGCTACCCGTTCCACGTCAACGGTTCTGGATATGTTTTCACCACAGTGGCAGACAAAGACGCCGATTCTGGACATTTACTACCTCATAAAATCTTTCACCGCTTGGGCGCGGGTTAGACCGAAAATCAAAACCTTAATGGGACGCAGAAAAATCCGAAAAGGTGGAAAAGGCGGATCAAACCCAAGATCTTTGTTTTAAAATCCGGTTTTTCGGATTTTTCCGCCTTTTCTGCGGCCCATTGCCTTTATAAAAGATTCTTCTCTTTCAACAGAGGCAAGGGGCTGACGATCATGCTGTCGAAACCGAGTTTGGCTGCTGGAACTCCGGCGGCCAGGGCCAGGAGCTGGGTCATGTAGAAGACCGGCATGTTGTAACGGATGCCGGTGGCTTCTTCGATCTCTGCCTGGCGGATGTCCAGGTTGCCGTGACAAAGCGGACAGGCGACCATGAGGCAGTCGGCGCCGGCGGCCTTGGCCGAGGCGAGGATGTCGCCGGAGAGCTTCAGGACCACGCCGGGGCGCGACAGGGTGAAGTTGGCGCCGCAGCATTCCAGCCGGTGGCTCCAGGCGACGGTTTCGGCTCCGGTGGCGCCGATGACCCGCTCCATGATGGTGGGGGCTTCGGTGCAGTCCAGTTCCGGCACTTCGGGGGGCCGGGTGAGGAGGCAGCCGTAGTAGCAGGCGACCTTGAGGCCGGATAGGGGTTTGGTGACCGCTTCCCGGAGCTGTTCCAGGCCGTAGTCTTTGGCCAGGATCTCCAGCAGGTGCTTGACCTTCTTCTCCGGTACGCTGCCGGCGATGGCGTGTTCCACCTGCTTGCGCTTCTCCGGGTTGTCGGCCAGTCTGTGCTGGGTGGTCTTGAGTCTGGAGAAGCAGGCGGCGCAGGCGACTGCCAGGTCCCCCTTGACCTCGGCGGCCAGGGAGAGGTTCTTGGCGCACAGGGACAGGGACAACAGCTCGTCCACGTTGTGGGCCGGGGTGGCGCCGCAGCAGAACCAGTCCGGCACTTCCTTGAGACCGATCTTCAGCGCCTTGAACAGACCGCGGGTGGATATGTCGTACTCCTTGCCCGAGGCGTGCAGTGAGCAGCCGGGATAGTAGGAGTAGGTGAGAATGTTTTTCATTGAAAACCCTTTTTAAATTTTGAATTGCGAGTTTTGGGTTTTGAATTTAAAGCCTTTCAACTCAGAACTCAGAACTTAGAACTTAGAACTGTTCTTGCGCATCTCTTCGATCCGGTTGAAGATATTTTCAATCTCGGTGATGTTCTTGTTTTTGGAGTGGAACATCTTCAGTTTCCCCCGGGAGAGGAGCTTGGGGCCGAGCAGCAGGTCCTTCAGGAACTGCCCGCTCTTGACGTTGAACACGGCGCCGAGCCGCATCTCGTACTGGCGGCCGTAGGTTTTTATGTTCTCGATGAAGAGCCGGTTGGCGAGCTGGACATAGCTCTCCTTGGAGGGGCCGTTGGCGTCCCAGGAGAGTTTGCGCAGCGCATCCATGATCGCTGCCAGGTCCACCTTGTTGGGGCAGCGGGTGGAACAGGTCTCGCACGAGGCGCAGTACCAGATGGATCGACCGGCCAGAATCCGCTCCCACTGGCCGAGCTGCAGGAGTCGCATGATCCGGTTGGGCGGGTGTTCCATGAAGCTTCGCATGGGGCAGCCGGCCGTGCATTTGCCGCACTGGAAGCAGCGCCGTACCGAACTGCCGGAGAGGGCCTCCACCTTGCGAACGAAGTCGAGGTTCATCGTTTCGGTGGAGAGTGTCATCTTGGTATTTTTCATAGACTCATTTCCTGGTGCCGTCGATGCTGAAGAACCGGCTGTCTGGTAGGGCGCTAAATCGTTACCATCGCTTTTTAGCAAAAGCTGCGCCAAACTCTCATTAATTGTTGGTTTCAAGAAAACGCTGTTTTTCCATGGGGTTATTGTGTGTAATGTATGCAATTCCCGTAAAAACTGGGGTTTACGGGGTTGGGTAGCTCTGACATCACTGTTTGCGGGGCGATACTAGCTGGAGTGGCATGTTGTCGATTGTCTCGGTGAGAGGTGAAGAGAGTGATACACATGGCGGAAATGTGGTCTAAATCCCCATTGAGGTGAAAGTCCCCATGCTGTGAGCGATGGAAAACCACCTGTATTTAGTTCTTGTTGTGGTTAAAATCCACAAAATGTACAGATGGCGCAACCAGCGCTCCCAGCGCAGGTGATTAAACTCTACAATATGTTTTGCGTCCTTGTATTTTCCCTTTCGACCATAGCGATTTTGATTCCATCATTATGGGTCTCCCGGCAGATACGCGATCAGTCATCGCCCCAACAGGGATCAGCTGATCATCTTCCATAGGCTGATCTCTGCCGGTTCAGCCAGCAATTCATCGGTCCTGGCCAGGAATGCCTGTAGATAAGGCATCTGCAGATGGTCATCCAGATCCTCGCGACTCAGCCAGTTTTCGTGGAACATGAACAGTGCCTTGTCGTCGGCTGACTGGTGTAAATCGTAGTTGATACACCCTTCTTCGGCTGTGGTGGGGTCGATAAGGGCCAGCAGTTCGCGACGGAGTGTTTCTTCCATTCCCGGTCGGGCCTTGAACCTTGCTACTACGGTAACTTTTCCGTTTGTCATCTCATTCTCCCTCGTCTGTGGCCATTGTTGGGCTGCGGGTTACAGTTCGTTGAGGATTTCCAGGCGCTTGGACCGGTATTCCTCTTCGGTGATCAGCTTTTTGTTTCTCAAATCATTGAGGAGCATCAGCCGTTCTTCCACGGTTCTCCCCTGTTTGTCCGGCTTGGCGGGCTTGCTCTCTTGTTTTCGGGTGGTGCCCGTCTCCGGTGGTCTACGTTCCGCCTGCTCCGGCTTCATTGCCGGTGTGGCGGATTCCCCCGGCATGCCGGGAGAGGAACCGATGCTTGCAGGGGAAAGCACAATCCAGTCTCCCCGTTTCATGGTAGAGCCGGGCTCACCGGCGGAGGCCGAGATTCTCCCGCCAAGCTCTGCCGGGCGTGTTCTCGAGCCGGGGACAAAGGGGGCGAGACGCCGGTCTTCGTTGTCCCTGAAATCCCGGTGCACCATGCCGAAAATGATATTCAGTTCTCCTCCCCGGTAAAAAACCCTGCCGGTGGTTACTTTGCGTTCTCTGGCAAGACCGAACAGGGTTGGGAACTGGCCGATTACGGCAAAGGTCACGTCCTCCTTGGGACCCGCCAGGCTGAGTCCTTCACGGAGCATCTCGACCAGTATCTCACGTTCCGGCTCGTTAAAAACCGGCAGCACCTTGTTCTTGTCGGTCTCAGTGATTTCCAGCGATTCGAGCATGCTGCGGAGCTGCTCGGCGGAAAGCTTTGCCGGATGGTCGTTGGCCGCCGTTCCTTCGCCATCCTGTTTTTCGATTGCTACGAACTGGTCGCGCGATTGCCAGATGGTTTTATCCCTGCCGGCCAGGGCCGTGCCGGATGACACGATCAGAAGTCCCGCAATTGCAAGCATGAAGAACCGCAAGAACGCAGGTGCTCCCTTTCCCCTTTTCCTATGCGCCGATTTTTCCATGGTTTGCTCCTTTTCGTGCTTATTTATGGATAGGCCTCAAAAATCCGGTTCGGCAAATCCTCAGAGGGAGAAGGCAGCAATAGGCAATGGGTCAGGCCCCAACTCCGGCATCTGCCGGTTGTTGAAACCTGACCCACTTTTTGTTGCCAACAGTGAAATTGGCAGCTGTCTGCTTACTTGCCGGCGCTTTCCAGCTTGTCCAGCAGATCCTTTGTCTCTTGCAGCTTCTGCTCGAGCTTTTTCAGTTCTTCCGCTGAATAAGTCTTTGAGCCTTTCTTGATCTGGTCATTTAATTTCTTAACCTTCTTTTGAATGATTTCTATTCGATTGAGGCAATTTTTCGCTGCAAGTTCGCAAATCACTTTCTCTTCATGTGTCTGCTGGGCAAAGATATATCCAGCGGGGGACAGCAGCAATGCTGCGATGAGTACTATGGCGCTCTTTTTCATGCTTACCTCCAATGTGCGTTGGTTTGTGGTTTCTGCCTATGCCTAGAACGGAAGTTTTCCGTATCCCAAAAGGCCGATAGCCGGAACAAAGAGACAGGTGAAGCTCAAGACAAGGAACATCCACGCAGCAACCTTGGCGTTGACCTTGCCGTAAGTCACGCCGACAACGGTTAAGCAAATAACGGTGAACGTAACGTTCATGAATCCCAGATAGGGAGTTACGCCGATGATTGTCTTGCCATCGGGCTTCACGCCGCCGCCGGTGAAAAACAGATACGCATATACGGCACATACAACGGCAACAACCAATGCGCCGTTTCCGACACTACGCATATCTTCCAGCCCCGTCAGAAGAGCATGAGCAGTCTGCAGATAAAGGACGCCGAATACGAAAAGCAGCCCGGCGGTAAATGGATCGGTAAAAACTGCTGCCTGAAGAATAGCGCCTATGATAACGACTACACCCACAACAGCGGTAACAAAACCGGTACTTTTGGCCTCACCCGAGCCCAGGAAAAGCAACCCGACCGGAACCCACATCATGCAAATCAAAAGAAGTAGTGCTAACGTCATTGTTATCTCCTTATTATAGCAAAATTTTTCTGCGTTAATTCGACCAGATTATGTCGAATGGTTTCTTTGATGCTACTCGGCAGTGGTTGGATCGATAATGGTTCTCACCTCGGCCACGCTGTTGGCGGGGAAGCCTCCCTGTTTGGCGTGCTCCAGCACGATCTCTGCATTAGGAGCTATGTAGATGCAGTAAATCTTGTTATCGGTGACGTAGCTCTGTACCCACTGAATCTGTGGGCCAAGCCCCTTGAGCACGCTGCATGATTTCTGGGAAATGGCCTGCAGCGTATCAGCGGTTAATTGTCCCGCTCCCGGAAGTTCACGTTCGATGACATATTTAGGCATTGTCTGACTTCCTTTCTTTACTGAGAGTTTGCCGTTAAAGGCGTTGCTCAACCCGTCTCAGGGCCGGCCTACCAGTAAAACATCGTGCCTATCGCAACGCTGTTGGAATGCTGCGTGGCGCGGTCATGCCAGGTGTTCTGGGCATAGGCGTACTCAACGATGAATTGTGTGAACTTGTTGAAGTTGTAAGTGAC
>Ga0209639_1003381_pt1 | contig 10714 bp, 8 predicted proteins | sample EPASupsiteHSE605_FD_187268 | JGI IMG/M metagenome (GOLD analysis project Ga0209639, IMG submission 187268) | Bioremediated contaminated groundwater from EPA Superfund site, New Mexico - Sample HSE6-05 (SPAdes) (version 2) | ecosystem: Environmental > Aquatic > Deep subsurface > Groundwater >...
GCTCAGATGCTTTCGATCGTCGGCGATAAATCTTACGGTCTATTATCGATTGTGCCGAAAACAGAAGAAGGTACGCCGGTTACAGATTTTGAAGCCCAGATCGTCAAAGACACAGCCGGAAATAATGCCGAAGTCAAAGAATGGCAGGCCCTCGCCTTATATCTTCAGTCATTTGCTAAAGTCGGCGGAGTTCCAACGATTTCCGATGATTACGGCATGGTACTTGGAAGAAAAGTGGTAGACAACAGTCATCATCCAATATCCCTGCTCGCCAATCCGAACAAAATAACCCTGACGGTCTACACTGTTGTTCTTGTTGTTATAGCGCTGATTATTTTTGCGATTTACAGGATCGCTGTCCGCCGCAGACGCTTGGCTCGAATCAACCAGAAATCTGTCTAAATGCGGTTTTTCTGTATGAAAATATGCAGAATCTTAGCCAGAAGATTTCTGGCTTTTATTTTCTATTTTTTATCGAGCTAAAAAGTAAGTTGCAATTGTAAGCAGGAATTTGCCGGGGTCTCCAAGAACTAACATAACAGCATACTTGGGAAATCGTATTGGCTGCAAACAGCCCGCTTGCTGCGATGTTTACATGGCTGGTAAGTGACGAGCGATTGATGTTTTGGTGTTATCAGGGTGAGGTGTGAAAAAATGGCGAGTACCATCCGTTTTGTGCATTGTGCCGGATTTCAATTTGACAGCCGTTCTTGGGAAGGACCGGCTTGCTGGACAGCAATGCGCAATCAGGACTTATGGCATACTTTCGAAGCCGTCCTGACGCTTTGCCAAAAAGAAAAAGTGGATTTTCTGTATGTGACAGGGGATTTATTCGACCAAGAGAATGCGCGTAAAGAAACGGTCGAACGTGTCTACAGGTCGTTCTCCGGCTTGAAGGACACCCGTGTCTTTATCACTCCTGGGGATAAGGATCCTTTGGTCATTTCTTCGGCCTACCGTTTTGCTGAATGGCCCGATAATGTTCATATCTTTGCGGGGGGCGTCAGCCATATTGAAATTCCGGCCAAAGGAACTGTCATCTATGGCTCGGGATGGACGAATTACCGTCAGGAGCGGATTGATCTGGGGATGATTCAGCCTGCCTTACACAACGTACCTATTCAGATGATGCTGCTCCATGCAGAGATAGCGTCCCCACAAAATACGGATAGGTTTATTCCTCTGGAACCAGAGACGATTACAGCAAGTGGTTTAACCTATCTGGCGTTAGGGCATCAGCAGAAATTCAGTGGGCTGCATCAGATCGGTGATACTTTCTGGGCAGATTGCGGATCACCTGAAGCCAGGAGTTTTCAGGACAGCGGACCGCATGGCGTGCTTTTTGGAGAAACAGACGGGAAATTGACACAGGTTGATTTTGTGGAACTTGGCAGACGGAACTATATTGAAAAGTTCTGGCCGCAGGCGGCTGAACCGAATGAGATTGCTAGCGGGCTTTTGGCGGATACAACGAAAGAAGAACGGCAAAGGGATTTGTTCCGGATTGTTCTGTCTGGGCCATATCTGGATCAGGAAAGTACAGTCCAGACTTTGCATCAGCTTCTCTCCGAAGACTTCAGCTACTTTGAGGTTTACCATACATCCCAGTCTGGTCCGGCTCTTTGCGCCGATGGCAATGTTATAAGACGCCAAACCAGCGGCTTCCCGGATTTAACCGAAGTATTCAGGAGAGAGATCCAAAAACGCCTTTCTTCAGAAAACCGGCCTGAAGAACAGCGGCGTTGGGAATTAGTTCAGAAAATTGGATTGGCCGCAATCAGTCAGGGACGGGAAGATTATGAGGATTGATAAGATTGGGCTGCAGGGGCATCCGCTGCTCGGGGATACGGAGTGGTCCTTACCCGGGGATTTTACGGTGCTGCATCTGGAGGAACCCGAACTGGCAAAAGCTTTGTATCAATTACTGCAGGAATACTATGACGACCGGGTATCGGCGGTACCGTCAGACAAGCGGAAAAGACAAGGATTGTCAGAAATCCTGCTTTCCGGTGAACAGACAGGTTTGCATATGACTTTTGAGGCAATCCGGCAGGGCGGCTTTATTGTCTGGCCGGATACCAATAAGCATGGTTTGTACCGAAGGGTCTCCAATCTCCAGCAGGTCGGAAATGAAGAGCTTTCCCTGGTACGGGTGCATGACGCCCTGGCCAGGGCAAAAGAACGCGTCGAAGAACAGGCGGATGGAATGGCTCAGGTCAAAGCCGAGTATGAGGCATTAAGACGAGATTGGGAAGAAGCAAACCACCGGCAGGAAGAACAGCGCTTTCTGCAGATCGAAATCAAAAACCTACAGGCTGAACAGCATCTCCTGACAGAAAAAATTGCTGAGATGAAAAAGGTTCAACAGCGGCTTATCATCCTGAGAGAGAACCCTGATTACCGGGAATTGCGTCGTCTGCAGGGGGAACTTGCCCGCCTCGAAGAACTGCGCAGGGATACCGGGATTCGATTGACGGCCGTTGTTCAGGATAAACAGGTTGACTGGGACATGATTGAAGGTTTGCGGGAAGAGTGTTATGCCTGGGCCTTGATTCAAAAAGAGGCAGAACAGGGCGAAGCTTTGATCACCCGGCAGACTCAGGCCATCCATGAGCTTCAGGATTCTCTAAGATCATCCGGCTATCGGCAACTGCCGGAAAATGAGGAGCAGCACTTACGCAGCGCCGAAGAAGAGCTTCGTGCCGCGCAGAAGGAGCTTGAAGGCTTTGCCGGTTTGGCTGATACCGCGAAGGAACTGGAAAGGTCTCTTTCTAAAGAAAAAGCCAAGCTCAAAAAATATGCGCTGATCGCCGGTGTGACTGACAAAGACCGACGTTCACTTGCCCGATCATACGCACGTCTGAAAAAATGGCAGGACTCTGTACTTGGACGCATGATTGACCGCAGGGTCATCCGGCGGTCCGGGGCAGTCAGTATTGAAGACCGATTGGCTTCACGTCTGACAAAGCTTCTGCAAAAATATCAGGCTGCAGACTATCAAGAATTCATGCGGCAGATCGAAGCGTATCGGAATCAGAAACAGGCCGTTGACCAGCTGCAGACGGATTATAACGTGGTCAGGAAAAAAGCTGCAAGGGAAAAAGGACTGCTCAGAATCATCCTGTCCCACAGTCAGCGGCTGCAACAAGCTTTTAAGATGGTTAATGCAGCCGATTTTCCGTCCTGGAAAAGCGGTTGGGACGAGTACCAGCAAAAAAACAGCCATATCACGGAAATGCTTCAGACGCTGCAGGCACAGACAGGACAACAGCAGGAAACAGAACAGAAACTGCAGGAATATGCATCACAACTGCGCGAAAAATTGCAGAACCGGATCTCGTCTGATGCCGATATCGACGAGGTCTTTGAGGCCGTGCTGCTGATTGCGCGTGAACTGCGGATCAAAGAAGAAACTGAAAAAGAATATGATTTACTGAAAGAACAGTATGATATCGCCTTAAATAAGCGGAATCTGGATCAACTGTCCAGAACTTTGGAACCGCTTGCCGAACTGGAACGTGAAGCATGTCTGCCAGAAGAAGAAAGGTTGGCCGCCCTGGCGGCTTCCCGCCAGGCGCTTTCGGAGAGAAACAGCCGGCTACAGAAGATCCGTAAAGACCTTCAGGATAGTCAGGCTGTGAAAATTGACCATGACCTGGAGAAAAAACTTGGGAGCGTAAAACAGCAATGGCAGACCTATCAGGAATTACAGCATACCCTTGATGATACAGCGGAACTGCTTGAAGCCTCGCTGCAAAAATGGCAGACCGAGAACGGCATTGTTTTAAAGATTAAAGCGCAGCGGTTTTTGAGGCGGGCATTTTCGTTGAACCTGTCGGATAAAAAAGAAATGATGATGGCCGAAGCCTATTCGTATTATTTTGCTTACCGTCTGGCCCTTGCTGAAGCCGCTCTTGAGGACAGCAGCATTGAGATTCCTCTGTTCTTTCTGGCCGGATCAATGAACGGAACCGAGGGATTTTGGAAGAAAGCACTGGCTTATCTGCAGGAACTATCACGTTTCCGTCAGGTTATTTTTTGTACGGCGGATACCAGACTACGGAAAATAGCTGATCAGCTCTGCAGCAATGCCTGATCTTCTTACCAGTTACTTGTCAACTCTAAATGCATGTAACTAGCATTATCTAACATTGAGGCAAATAACAGGGAGGCAGTTTGAATAAATTAGCAGATCTAGTAGATAAACCAAAAGATATTCAGGAGAAACCGTTAGAGATTGCTGCGTTATTATTGACCTGGTATGACCAAAATAAAAGGGATCTGCCCTGGAGAAGAACGAACGACCCCTATACGGTTTGGTTATCGGAAATCATGCTTCAACAAACACGGGTCGATACGGTTATAGATTATTACCGGAGGTTCCTGGAACGGTTCCCGGATATTTGCAGCCTGGCTGATGCAGATGAAGAAGACGTTTTAACCTTATGGAAAGGTCTCGGCTACTACCGTCGGGCCAGGAACCTTCATCAGGCTGCCATCACGGTCCGCGACAGGTACGCTGGGAATTTTCCGCGCACTTTTCCGGAAATCCGCGCTTTGCCAGGAATCGGTGACTATACGGCTGGGGCTATTGCAAGTATTGCTTACAATCTGCCTTATCCGGCTGTCGACGGGAATGTACTGCGGGTCGCAACCCGTCTGCTGGGACTTGAAGATGACATCAGCCAGCAAAAAATCCAAAAGCAAATTGCGGAAATCATCGAAGAGATGATTCCCAAGGAAAGGGCAGGGGATTTTACCCAGGCGCTGATGGAACTTGGCGCAATGTGCTGTACACCCAATACTCCCGGTTGCCGGGATTGTCCCTGGCGTACCGTCTGTACGGCCCATCGTACGCACAGGGAGACTGTCCTGCCGGTTAAGAAAAAAGCAAAAAAAGCAACCTGCTTCAATTACTGGACGGCGCTTGTCTGTAACGACGGGGATATTCTAATGGAGTACCGCTGCAATACACAGCTGCTCGGCAACATGTGGGGACTGCCGCTCGTCCAAAAGGAATCTGGTTCTTCTGCGGAAGAACTGTTCCGTCGCGACTGGGAGTTAGATCTCCGACCGATCAAACACTTGAGCAGCGTTCAACATGTTTTCACACATCAGGTCTGGCAAATGGATGTCATTTTGTTTTCACTTAAGCCGGACTCAGAAGTAAAATCAGGGCTTGCCTGGATTTCCCGGGAGAGACTAAAGGACCTCCCTATTCCAAAGGCATTTCAAAAAGTACTTGAGCTTATGAATAATAGCGTCGTCCCATTCTGTCCAGTTGGGATCGATATTAATGATTGAAAAAAATCCTGCCGATGCAGTAATTTTCATTTAGGAATGTATATCATCGGCCTCCATATGATTTGTTTTTTGTGGTATAATAATTCGCTGTATAACCTTCGTAAAATATTTAGTCTAATACATTGGAGAGAGAAAAGTGGAACTACAAGGCGTCTATAATCAACTGGGGATTTTGTTCTTAACGATTTTACTGGGTTATGTCCTGGCCAAAGTGAAGATTATCCCGCCGGCAGCGACTCAGGTTTTTTCTAAATTTGTCCTGACAATTGCACTTCCGGCCCTGATCCTGTCCGGGATGAGAGTTTCTTTTACTACGGAGAGGCTGCATACGGCACTTTTTGTTTTCTTGCTTACGATACCCTGCTACGGTCTTGCCTTTCTCGTCGGGAAACTGACAGCGAAGATCCTGACCAAAGACCGGACCAGAGAAGCCATCTTTAATTTCGGAATTGTTTTTGCAAACACAGGCTTTTTAGGCTTTCCGATATTTCAGGCGCTCTATGGCAAAGAAGCAATATTTTATGCTGCGATCTACAATATTATGTTCAACTTGTTGTTGTATACGCTCGGCATTAAAATCATGAATGCGAATAAAACCGGACATCCTACAAGGCTAAACCTGAAAAAAATTATTAATCCGGGCGTGGGTGCGAGTATCATCGGGTTCATTTTATTTATCACCGCCGTTCCGCTGCCTGAATTCATGACCGGCACGATCGATGCGATCGGAAATACCTGTGTTCCTCTGTCAATGCTGACCATCGGGGCGACATTAAGTGAACTGCCGCTTCAACGGATGTTCAGTGATATCGGCATTTATATCCTGTCGGTCGTCAGATTGCTTGTGATGCCGTTATTAACCCTGGTTATGGTCAAATTTATCTTTCAGATTGATCAGATGTGGCTGATTGCTATCCCGGTTATCATGGCCGGTATGCCTATCGCGACCAATACGGTTTTAATGGCGATTGAATATAAAAATGATGCACGTCTGGCATCGCAGACGGTGCTGATTTCAACCTTGCTTAGCTGTTTATCAATTCCATTGCTGATACTTGTGCTGTCCCATTTTTAACAGCGTCCCTTTTATAATGTATAAAATAGCCATAATTTGGATAAAATGTTCCTATATCATGTAAGGGAGGATCCGTATGGGCGACAAAAATCCAAAAAATATTAAGAAACAAAAAAAGAAAAGAACGGAAAAGAAACCAGAAGCGCTTAATCCAGAAAATAATCTGTAAAATTTGTAACGATAAAACTCAATATTTCTGCATTGTTTTTAACAATACCAGAGTCTCCAAATTAATGTTTGGACTCTGGTATTTTTTTATCCGGACTCATCCGTCGCATATTATTCGCAAATTTTTGCGGGTACATTCGTTGTGGTTCTATCCAACATCATGTAAAATGGTATTTATCAGAAAAACGCATTGACATGATTTTCAAACTGTTTCTTGAGGTGATTGGATGGAAGACTTTCAGGAAAAACGGAAGTATTTCCGCGTCGATTTGATCCATGATATTCCGGCCACAGCGAAGATTTCCTCGATTAACAACCGGAAGGTTGAAGTGGAGAAAACATTTCCGATTGCAATCCTGGATTTGAGCACAGGCGGGATATATGCTTTTATCCCCGTGGATATTCCTGTCAATATTGTCATTATCGATATCATGTTTACGTTTGAAAATGAAGAATTCTCATTTAATGCGCTGATTATTCGCAAGACCCCCAAAGATGACGGCTTCGAATACGGGATGAAATTCCTTTTTCATTCCCAGAAAGATGAAAGCCGGATCACCCGATGTCTGAATCAATATAAAATCAAGCATACCCGCTTTATGAAGATCCAGCTTGATTTACGCAAACAAAAATACATCGGATGCTTTGTCAAGGGCTTGGAGCTGATCGAAGAACCGGCTTATCTGATTACGAGCCGCCGGATCGTTGTTGCCACAAATAAGGCAGCGCAGGACAGTGGTGTCAAACTTGGTGAGCGCTGTTATTCCACGGTCGCCAAACGGCATCATGCCTGCCCATTCTGCCTGCTGGAAGATGCCAAAAAAGCGGATCATCTTCTCGAGACAAATGCCGTTGTGCAGGAACAAAGCTGTAAGGCACGCTGGCTGTACCTTGAGGATCATTACATGATCCACTATTTCACGCGAAAGGAAGGGTTGAAAGATGAATGAAAAGGTGAGGGATATTGCCGAGAGAATTAAAGGCTTAAGATTACTTACCGGTTGGGCCGAAGAAGAGGCTGCACGTAAAATCGGACTGCCTGTTCAAGAATATCTGAAGTATGAAAAAGGCGAAGATGATATTCCGATCAGTATTCTCTATGAAATTGCCGATTGTTATCAGGTTGATTTAACGGATGTTCTTACCGGTGTCTCGCCCAAACTGCATGATGTCTGCTTCATCAAAAAGGGACAGGGTCTCAAAGTTGAACGGTATGACCAGTATGATTTTCAGAGTCTGGCTTATCAGTACGTTAACAGAAAAATTGAACCGCTGCTGGTGACCCTGGATGCAGAAAATAGTCCTGAACTTGTTTCCCATCACGGACAGGAATTTAACTTCTGTCTGGAAGGCAAGATGAAAGTCATCATTGGCAGTATGGAATATGTGCTGGACCCGGGAGACTCTCTGTATTTTAATTCTTTGATTCCACATAAAATGCTGGCCCTCGAAAAAAGATCAGCAAAATTTTTAACGGTCATACTTTTATAAAGGATGTGAACAGATGAACCTCGCTTCAAGATATATCGGGAAAACCGATTTTAATTCTTATGAAGATTTTTGTGCGAATTATCAAGTAAAAGTACCCGACAATTTTAATTTTGCGTATGATATCGTCGATGAATATGCCCGTCTGGAACCAGAGCGTCCAGCGCTGGTCTGGTGCGACGACCACGGTAATGAACGGGTCTTTACCTTTGCCGACCTGAAAAAATACTCGGATAAAACGGCGAACATGTTAAGCGAAGCCGGGATCCGCAAAGGCGACAAAGTCATGCTGATCCTGAGAAGGCGTTATGAAGTGTACATAGCGATTCTGGCTCTGGCCAAAATCGGCGCGATCTATATTCCTTCTTCCAATCAGCTTACGCAGAAGGATATTATTTATCGAAATAATGCCGCATCGATTAAAGCGATCATCGCCTATCATGATCCGGTAATTCTCGACCATGTCGAAGCTTCCAGGGAAGAATCGTCAACGCTCGAAACGCTGTTTCTGGTTGGGGCCCAGCGTCCCGGCTGGGTTGATTTTAGTAGCAGCATGGAGGCTGCTTCCGAAAACTGGGTCCGGCCTACAGGAGCTGACGCTACAACAAATGACGATACGATGATCATTTATTTCACGTCAGGGACCACGAGTATGCCTAAAATGGCTATTCAGAGCTTCACCTATCCGCTTGGTCATATTGTGACGGCCAAATACTGGCAGCGCGTCGTGGACGGCGGGCTTCACCTAACGGTTTCCGATTCTGGCTGGGCTAAATTCGGCTGGGGGAAAATTTATGGCCAGTGGATTTGCGGCGCGGTGCAGTTTGTCTATGATATGGACAAGTTTATCCCTGAAAAGCTTTTGGAAATGATGCAAAAATATAAGCTGTCCACGTTTTGCGCACCTCCGACAATTTATCGTTTCCTGCTTGAACACAATCTCGAAAAATATAACCTGTCCTCGATTGTTCACTGCTCCACAGCCGGAGAACCTTTAAATCCGGATGTCTTTAACCGTTTTAAAAGCATTACCGGTTTAAGCATCTTAAATGGATTTGGCCAGAGCGAGACGACCGTGCTGGTTGCCAACTTTGAATGGCTGGATATTTATCCAGGAGCGATGGGCAAACCGAATCCAGCCTACAAGATTGATGTGGTCGATGAAAACGGAGCTCCGTGCCCTCCTGGCGTTGAAGGAGAACTGGTCATCCGCGAGGCTGATTCCAATAAGCCTGCCGGATTGTTCTGCGGGTACTACATGGATGAAACTGCTACCCATAAAGTGTGGTATGACGATACGTACCACACAGGGGATATGGCCTACTGGGATGAACACGGCTTTTTATGGTTTGTTGGCCGCAATGATGATGTCATCAAGGCTTCCGGCTATAGGATCAGTCCTTTTGAAGTTGAAAGTGCACTAATTGAGCATCCCGCAGTTGTGGAATGTGCAGTGACCGGCGCTCCGGATGCCGTCAGGGGAACGGTCGTCAAAGCGACTGTTGTGCTGGCCAAAGGCTATACGGCTTCCGAAGCCTTAAAAAAAGAGATCCAGGACTATGTCAAAAAGGTGACGGCTCCGTATAAATACCCGAGAATTCTCGAATTTGTCGACGAGCTGCCGAAGACGATAGGCGGCAAGATCAAACGCGCCCAGATCCGGCGTGAAGACACGGAAAAGTTTCAAGATAAAGAATAACCTTAACGTATACCCATCAATCACTGAATATTGTCTGATGCACCCCACAATTATCGTGGGGTGATTTTATGCCTTGAAAAGTGGTTGGATTTTCATGTAAAATGAAGCATAAATAATTATCATGATAAACGTTGATTTGAAAGTAATGATGGATATACGTTGTTACTGAAGAAAGGATAAACTGATGTTTCCGAGCGATTTAAACTATAGAATGCCTGCGGAATGGGCCAGACACGAACGTACCTTTATTTCATGGCCGGTCCGGGCATCAATGTGCCATCCCGAAAACTACGAGGCTGTTTGCGAGGGCTATACCAACATTATTCGAGCTATCGGGGAATTTGAACCCGTCACCGTGCTGGTAAACCCCGACGAACGATCCCTGCTCGAAGGCCGCTTTCGGAACAGGCAGATTGAGCTCCTGCCGCTGGCGCACAATGATGCCTGGCTTCGGGATAACGGGCCGACGTTTATCGTCAATGACCAGGGAGATACAGCCGGCATCAACTGGCACTTCAATGCCTGGGGCGGCAAATATCCGGACTGGGATCTGGACAACCAGGTCGCACTGCAAATATTGAAGCACCTTGGACTAAAACCGTTTGATGCGCCCCTGATTATGGAAGGCGGCTCGCTGCATGTGGACGGAGATGGTACACTCTTGACAACCGCCGAATGTCTGCTCAATCCGAACCGTAACCCTGATTTTTCCCGGGAACATATTTCGAAACTATTGAAGAAATATTTGAGTATCCACAAAGTCATCTGGCTGGAAAAAGGCTTATATGGGGATGAAACAGACGGTCATATCGACAATATCGCCTGTTTTGCTTCGCCTGGCAAAATTCTGATTCAGGTCTGTGATGACCCTTGCGATCCGAATTATGCGATTACCCGGGAAAACCTTGCGGTGTTAAGCCGAGAAACGGATGCCAGAGGAAGAACCTTTGAAATCATCCCAATACAGCAGCCTCCCGCCG
>Ga0209639_1003382_pt1 | contig 10711 bp, 8 predicted proteins | sample EPASupsiteHSE605_FD_187268 | JGI IMG/M metagenome (GOLD analysis project Ga0209639, IMG submission 187268) | Bioremediated contaminated groundwater from EPA Superfund site, New Mexico - Sample HSE6-05 (SPAdes) (version 2) | ecosystem: Environmental > Aquatic > Deep subsurface > Groundwater >...
GGAAATAAGCATTTCCGCACGCTCCCAGGTCGATCTGCCGACAAGGTTCACGGCGCCGTATTCTGTTACGACGTAGTAGGACTGGCTGCGCGGGGAGGTTACTATGTCGCCGTTGAAGGTGGGTACAATACGCGATTTACGCACTCCCTCGTGGTTCGTATAGGTGGATTTCATACAAATGAACGCCTTGCCGCCCTTGCTCATCGCGGCTCCCGTGAGAAAATCAAGCTGTCCTCCCGTGCCGCTGATGTGGCGCGTACCGTCGCTCTCTGCGCAGACCTGACCGTAAAGGTCAACGGAGATGCAGCTGTTAATGGAAACCATGTCATCGATATTCCCGATGATTTCGGAAGAATTGACGTATTCGAGCGGGCAGGCGTGCAGGCTGGGGTTGTCGTTGATCCAGTCGTAAAGCGGCTGACTTCCAAGCGCGATGCCAAAAACGCCCTTGTCACGCTGGAGGCTGGATTTGCGGTTTGTGAGCACGCCCGATTCATAAAGGTGCAGATAGGCGTCGCAGCACAGCTCGGTATGCATCCCGAGGTCCTTTATGCCGCTGTCGGCTATCATCCTGCCCACGGCGTTGGGCATACCTCCGATGCCGAGCTGAAGCGCCGAGCCGTTTTTAATAAACGGAACGATGTGCTCCGCAATTGTTATATCCTCAGGCGAAGGCTCGGGCAATTTCAGCTCGGGCAGCGGACCATGCACGCCCTCAACTATCATATCTACCTCGGAAATGTGTATGACCTCGTCGAAGCCGTGTACACGGGGCAGTTTGTCGTTAATTTCGAGAATGACGACGTCAGCCTTGTCGAGTATGCCCTTTGCTACGCCCGTGGAGGTCGAAAGATTGAAAAAACCGTGCCTGTCCATGGGAGTAACGCTCATCATCGCGACATTGACGTCCAGAAAATGGCGGTAATAAGGCACAACATTGCGGAAAATCATCGGAATGTAAAAGCACAGCCCGCGGTCCGCGAGCTTACGCTCGTAGGAGGAGCAGTGCCAGCTGTGGTAGGTAAAGTGCTCCTGCGTCTGGTCGCATTCCACGCATTCAATCGGACCGAACAGCAGGTTCCCGCGGATTTTTACATCCTTGAGCTCGTCCCTTCGCCCGGCGAGAGCAGCGTCCAGCAGAACTGGCATGCCCAGAGCTGTGACGTAGTCTACCCAGTCCCCGCTTTTTACGATCTTGACCGCTTCCTCCGCCGTGCGGAGCTTTGACTTGTATTCAGAAAGATAATTCATGCCAATCCCCTTAATTCAAAATTAAATGCATCAGCCAAATTCCCTAAAACCATGAAAAATGATATGCTGTAACCGAACAATAACATACTCCAAAATGCCGGAACAGTCAACAAATTACCAAAATCATGCCGAAAAGTGCCTTTCTTCGCTGTGGTATTTAAACAATAAGCAACCGCCTGCCCCCCCGATAGGGGAACAGGCGGCTTTTTTTGCTGCAGTAAGAGAGTTGAGGGACACGGAGTTATTCGAATTTATCCGGGAAAAGCCCCTTCGCAATAGTTTCCACGCTGTACGCCGTGCGGGAACCGGGAAGCGCGGACTCAAGAGAAAGCTTGATAAAGCGCTCATCCTGGACGCACTTGAGCTGTGACAGTATCGGGTCGGCCTTCAGCTTCGCCACGTTGTCCTCATAGCTTGCCTCTTCGTAATCGTGGATAATTATGGCGTCAGGCTCGGCCGCAAGAATTTCCTCGTAGGAGACTCCGACCCAGGCCTTGTCCAGATCCTTGAAGATGTTGACGCCGCCCGCGGATTCGATAAATTTGGTTTCGATGTTCGGTCCGCCTGCAGTATAGACGCCGCTGCCGGTATCGGAATCATAAATAAACACCTTAAGGGTATCCTCGTTTGCAACTGCGGCTGTAACGGCGTCAATTCTCGACTTCTCGCTGGCGATAAACTCCGACGCCTTGTCCTCAACGCCGAAAATCTTGCCAAGATCCTCGATTTCCTGCCAGACACCGTTATAGTCGGTCGCGTCGCATACATAAACGGTGATGCCGTACTGTTCGAGCGCTTCAATCGTAAAGTCGCCTTCAAACACCCAGTCTATTGCGAACAGGAAATCGCATCCGCTGCCGACTACAGCTTCCAGAGTCGGATAGCCGTATGTAAGCTCGGGTATCTTTGCGTAATCCGCTTCAAGCTCCGGAAGCGGACCGCGGCTGTGGTTGTCGCAGGAATTGCCGACGACCTTGTCGACAAGTCCGAGCTCACAGAAAAGCTCGCTGCAGTTGGGACCGGCAGTAACGACCTTCTGGGGCATTGCATTGACCGTTATTTTGCGACCATAGTTTTCGACTGTTACGGGCGTGTAGGCTGTTTCGGCTGCGGCGCTCGGCTCGACAGACTGTGCCGCCGACTGCGTCGCGGCTGACTGGCCGCTGCCGCATCCGGCGAGAAGCGCAAAGAGAAGGACGGCGCTCAGAAGCAAGGAGACAGTTTTTTTCATTTTCTTTGAGTTCCTTTCGTAATCAGATTGTTTTCGGAATGTACGTTACCGAAGGTCTGCCGGTTTCCGCATGTATCTGAACATCGGCTCTCACACCGAAAACATCGTAAATAAGCTCGGACGTTAAAAGCTCTGTCGGTGTACCAGATATGTAAACGCCTTTATCCTTGAGAATGTATATCCTGTCACAAAAAAGCGCTGCAAGGTTCAGGTCATGCATTGCGGACAGAACGGTAACTCCAAGCTTTCTGACTGTCTCAAAAACCTGAAGCTGAAAGCAGATGTCCAGATGGTTTGTCGGCTCGTCGAGTATCAGAAAATCGGCCTGCTGCGCAATCGCTCTCGCGATGAGCGTCCTCTGCTTTTCGCCGCCCGAGAGATTGCGGAAATTTCTATCCTGAAGCTCGGTCAAAGCAACCGTTTCCAGGGCTTCCGCAATTATTGCTTTGTCTTCAGGCGTGTCGGGCTCGAAGAGCTTTTTATGAGGGTGCCTGCCCATTGCAACCATTTCTTTAACGGAAAAGTCAAAGGTGAGCTCGTTTTCCTGCCCGACAACGGCAACTTGTTTTGCAATTTCTTTGACGCTTTGTTTGGAAAGGTTTTTTCCGTCAAGTAAAATCTCTCCGCCTTTCGGACGCAGCGCCCCGTATATGCACTTAAGTATCGTCGATTTTCCGCTTCCGTTGCCGCCGATGATGCCGACAAATTCTCCCTGCCCGACGGACATCTCTATCTCTGAGATGACGTCGTCTTCAAAATACGCGTAAGAAATTCCGCTTATACTTAGCTTTTTCATCATTGAAACTGCCTCCCCGATTTACTCCTCAGAAGAGCAATGAAGCACGGTCCTCCGATGATGGCGGTCAGGATACCTACAGGCAGCTCCTCGGGCGCGAGAACTATCCGCGCTATGACGTCCGTCCAGACGACAAGTATCCCGCCCAGCAGTACGCACAAGGGCAGCACCTTTTTGTGGTCGCTGCCGACGAGGATGCGGCAGATATGCGGCACCATAAGCCCGACAAAGCCTATGGAGCCGCTGACCGATATTGTCACGCCGGCGAGCAGAGAGGCCACAAGAACGAGCGCCTTCTGTATCCCCGGAACGTTCACGCCAAGAGTTACCGCAGCGTCGTCCCCAAGCAGCAGGACATTGAGCGTCCGATACCGTATCAGCAGAAATGTAAGGCACAAAAGCATAATGACAAGCGGAAGGCCGAGATAGCCCCACTTAGCGCCGGCCAGGGAGCCAGTCATCCAGAAATCCAGATTATGTACGGCAAGGGCGTTTTTCGCGCTGAGCGCCATAGCTTTTGTGAAAGCGTCCATTATCATTGAGATGGCGACGCCCGCAAGAAGAAGCTGGGTTATGTTGATTCTCCCGCGGACGCGTGAAAGGAAATATACGACTATTATGGAGATTGCCGCGCCGAGGAATGCGTTGAAGGTCAGCGCGTATACTCCCATGAACGAAAAAGAGCCCGTGATCATTGACAGGGTCGCGGCGGCGGAAGCGCCCGACGACACACCCAGCACAAAGGGATCCGCCAGCTTATTGCGTATGAGGGCCTGCATCGTCACGCCGCATACGGCAAGAGCCGCGCCGACGACAAAGCCCAGAAGAACGCGCGGCAGGCGAAGCGTCCAGACTATGTTGTATTCCAGCTGCGTATAAGTTCCGCTCGTAAGCCCGTTGGCTCCGGTAAACTGGTCAAAAATGACATTCAGCGTGGTTGCGGGAGAAACGCTTACAGGACCGATCCCGACAGCAAGGCATATGCTTAAAAGTGAAGCGGCAACAAGTATTGCCATGACATATTTATAGCTCAGGCGTTTCTTCATTTGTTCAGCTCCCAGCGCAAGTGAATTGTCGCCCAAATAGCCGGCTGTAATTCGACTTTTTCCGCAACACATTGAATTATAGGGGAAAACAAAAAAACTCACAAGCTCCCCGGGGGGTTATCTGTCAGCAAGAAACCTCCCTTTTATGACAAACCGCCCTTCATACAGCAGCAAATACGCAGTCGGGAGCGGTTTTGCAGTATCACTTCAATGTGACAAAAATGCTGCGATTTTTTACCGTACCCGTTCCATCGTTTTAAGGTAATTTAAGGTATTATTAAGGTTAGGCGGATAGTATTTGCCTATCTGGCATTATGAGAAGAGGCCAGTGCATATTATATTTATCCACGGAGGACTATATATGAAAAAACTGGCATCCTTTCTGATCGCCTTATGTCTTGTGTTCGGTCTTGCCGCGCCTTCTGCGCAGGCGGCGACGACGGGAGCTACTTCCGTGCAGCAGATTGTGCAGGCACTGGGTATTATAAACGGCGATGAAACAGGCAATCTGAACCTCACGGGCTATGTCACGAGAGCTCAGTTTGCAAAGATGATGATTGCCGCCTCTACATATAAAGATACAATAAGCACAACTGCAAAATCCTCCCCGTTCAAGGACGTTAAATATACGCATTGGGCGGCTTCCTACGTTCAGACCGCCGTTAAAGCGGGCTGGCTCTCCGGTTATACGGACGGTACATACAAGCCTGACAACAACGTCAAGCTAGAGGAGGCAGTTTCCGCAGTCCTCAAGATGCTTGGGTATTCGTCCTCCGATTTTTCCGGCTCTTTCCCCGAAGCGCAGCTTGCGACATACTCTGCGCTCGGACTTAACGAGAACATCACCAAGACGCAGGGACAGTCCCTTACAAGACAGGACTGCATGAATCTGTTCTATAACCTTATGAGCACCAAAAACAAGAGCGACAAATACTATGCGACCACGCTTGGCTATACTGTCAACAGCTCGGGCGAGATTGAATACTCCTCACTCGTCCTTGCAAGCATGAAGGGTCCCCTCATCGTCGAGGATTCCTCCTGGAGCTCCTCCCTGCCCTTTACGGCAAGCACGGCGACCGTGTATAAAAACGGCTCCGTTTCAACGCTGTCCGCTGTTTCAACCTACGATGTCTACTACTACAACACCAGCATGCACACAGTCTGGGTTTACAGCAACAAGGTGACGGGCGTATACACGGCGGCGTCCCCGAGCACCTCCGCTCCGACCTCGGTGACCGTTGCCGGAAAGAGCTATACCATCTCGGCCTCGACCGCCGCCTACGACCTTTCAAATACCGGCTCCTTCGGCATCGGCGACACCGTTACGCTGATTCTCGGCATGAACGGTGACGTGGTCGGTGCAATATCGCCCTCCAAGGCCTATACGACAAACTATGGTGTTGTCGTATCAACCGGTACAAATACATACACGGACAGCTCCGGCAACACCATCTCAGCCTACACGGTCACAGTGGCCTGTACGGACGGAAACACCTACGATTATGAATGCAGCTATTCATATCTCAGCGCAGGCAACGTCGTATGCGTAACGTTTACCGACGGAAAAACGACTGTGGACAAGGTGGCATCCTCAGGCCTTGCCGGTATCGTCAATTCTTCCGCGACAGCTCTCGGGTCATACGCATTTTCGGACGATATACAAATTCTGGATACGACTGAAAAAGGCTCCTATACGGTAGTGTACCCGTCAAGGCTTGCGGGGATGATTCTGGATTCCTCCGACATCAAGTACTACTCTCTGGACAGCAGCGGGAAGCTTAAATGCCTTATTCTGAACGACGTAACAGGCGACACGTACAGCTACGGCATCCTGACCTCGACGGTTACCGGAAGCTCAACCGTATATAAATACATAGTAGGCGGAAAAACAACTACCTACAGCGGCGAGCTGGCAATATCGGACGGACCGGTTCTGATTGAATTATCGGGAAGCAGCATTTTGAAAATGCGAAGTCTGGTCAGCATCAGACTCAGCTCGCTCAACTCTTCATACGCTGTAAGCGATGAAGAAAACTACACGCTTGCCGAAGACGTTTCCGTATATATCCTGCAGGACGGCGGATATTATCTGTCCAGCGTCTCGGCGGTGAGCGGGGGGAGCTACACGCTGTACGGCTACTATGATAAATCCCCGAGCGACGGCGGAAGGGTCCGCGTAATAGTCGCTTACTGATACCCGCTGCGGACCTGCGCTCCCCTCGCAGGCGCCGCTTTGAGGCTGGGCGGACGCGCGGCGTCTGCCGCAATAGAAACCCGAGCCGGAAAAGGTAAACTTTTCCGGCTCATTTTAACTTAAAATCATGGCATAATTTACCTATTTGCAAATACTCCGTGTACATTGTTTCATTTCTGTTACTTTTTTTATATATGCTTGTTTTTATCGATTGGTTCACATAAAATGTAACATATCTAAGGTTACTATTAAATTGGAGCAGATTACAATGAATATTAAGAAAAGGTTAATCGGACTTGTTGCTGCCGCCGCTCTTGCGGTTAGTCTCTGTACACCGGCATACGCCACGAGCTTCATTGACGATGAATACATACAGTACAAAACCGCGGTGGGAGTGATGAGCGGCGTCGGAGTAATCGGGGGCTATTCCAACAACAGCTTCCGCCCTGTTGACAACGTTACCCGTGAAGAAGCTGTAAAGATGATCACCTATGCTCTTCTCGGACCGAAGGTCGCCTCAAAGCTGAGCTATACGGCGAGCAGCTTTTCAGACGTTGCACCGGAAAGATGGTCGGTTTCGATGATTGAATGGTGCGCAGACAACAAAATAGTGTCAGGTCGCGGCGACGGGAGCTTTGACCCGACCGGAAAAGTGACTACCTACGAAATGGCAAAGATGCTGCTCTGCGCCGCAGGTTACGGGAAAAACGGCGAATATACGGGCAGCTCATGGGATTTGACCGTCGTGAAGGACGCCTTTGCAAAGGGCATTTTCAAGTCGAACACCTACAGTATATCCGGCTATACCACAAGGGAACAGGCGGCCCTGTACATTTACAATGCAATAATGAACGTCGAACTGGTCGAATACAAAAACGGCGCTTATCTCCCCGCGGACGGGACTCCGGCGGCGGATAATACGATTGCGCTGGTAAACTTCGGTCTGTCCGAAAAGTCGGTCATATCCGGTGTAATAACGGGCAACAGCGCAAACGGCATAAGCGGAACAAAGCTCGGCGAAACCGCAGTCAATACGGAAACGGGCGAAGATCTTCTCGGTCACCGTGTTTCTGTTTACACAAACGGCAAAAGCGGCGCGGAGCAGGCGGTGTACTACATCGAGGACAGCTCGGAAACTGTTGTGCTGAAAGAGCCGGTTTCAAACCTTGCCGACTTTTCCGCGTCCTTCGGCAAAGTTAGTTTTGTCAGCGGCAGCGCCGCCGTTTTCGATAAGTCCTTCGCGTATTTAGGAAGCCGTATCGAGGGCTTCAACAGCGCCATGGGCGAAGCGCCCGCCGGAACATATGTTATTTACGACGGTATTATCATCTCATATATCGCGTAGCCTTCGAATAAAAAAAACATGGCGCGAACCATTTAAGGTTCGCGCCATGCTTTTTTTATGCCCTGTGTACGCGGGCGTGCAAATTTGCGCGCTTACGGGCATAGGGTTGAGGACCGCCCGCGGTCCGGACCGAAAAAGGAGGATAACTAATGTCCAGTACAAACAAGACCCCAGGGCTTGGGCTTAACCAATGGGTGCTGTCAGACCCTTTTCTTATGGAGGATATGAACTCCGACAACGTCAAAATCGACGCCGCCGTGAATTCCCGCGCGCTTGTCAAGCTCGGTCATATCGAAACGACCGCAAGCTGTCTTGTGATAAGTCTTGATATGCGCGGAATTGACTGGAGCGCCTACCGCGAGGTCGCTGTCGAATACAGCCTGAAGCACGGTGCGGCGGCATCGAACTATGTTTACAGCATGGTGCGCGGCAACGGCAAATCCGGCAGCAGCGATTATTACACGCGTATGCTTGGCACAAACAGTCTTGCCAGCAAAGTTGAGGCAAGCTATTTCTTTACGGGAAACGACATGAACTGCGGAGACGGGCAGCCCTGCAGGCACACAATCAGAATATTCACCGACGGCGGCTGCGCACTGTTTCAGGACAACAGGAGCTTCAACGACATGAACATTGCCTACGGCGGAGTTCTGAGAACCAATACGTCGAGCAGCACGGCTCTGCCGCTCAGTCAGCTTACGACGCTTGATTTCAGCTGCGCTTACGGAGCGGGAACGGGGCTGACAGACCCTGTCTACCTTTTAGCGGGCTGTAAATTTGATATTTACGGGGTGAAATGATGATTATAACCATGCTTATCTGCCGCATGGACGGCACACAGGAGGAGCGCTCGTGCGAGGTCGCCGACGACTGGTTCACTCCGCCCGCGGAAAGTGAAGCGCAGAGCGCGGGAACCGAGGAATAAAAAGCGAATAATAAAAACGCCCCGTGGCCGAAGCCACGGGGCGCTGTGCTATTGATTAGGTTTTTGCGATAGTCTCAGATGAGATTACTTCAGCCATGCTGCATAAGCAGTGGTGTTGTTTGCAGAGGCCGTACCAGCGTTGATAGTCGTGGTGTTCCATGTGTAGGTGCCGGCTTCAACGATACCAGCAGTAGTTGCGCCGGAAACAGCGGGTGTTGCATAGACGCCGACTGTTCCGCTGAGTGTACCGGCTGCACTGTAGAACTTTGCAGGAGTTACGTTGGTCGCAAGTACGCCAACAGCACCGGCTGTGGAAGCAACGTTCAGGATAAGAGTCTTGCCGGCAATGCCGGGGATTGCTTCATAAACATCACCGGTGGAAGCAGCGGTGAGCTTGACAATGGAGGTCTTTGCATGTGCTGCGGATGTAGCATTGTTAGTAAATGTGCCGACTGACAGTGTGCCTGCGCCTGTTACATCAGAAGCAAGTGTTGCGGAAGCAGCTACCAGTGTTTTGCCGGTGGGAACTGCTACTGCTTCAGCGGGTACATAAGCGTCGGAAATGGTAACTGTGGTTGCGTAGGTGTACAGAGCGGTGAGCTCAGCAGCAGTATCTGCAGCAGCAGATGTTACTGTTACAGCGGAGACAGCAGCCATAGCGTTCTTGGTGTCGATGACAACAAGTGCATAGCCGGAGGTCGTGCCGTCGATGTAGTAAGCGTTGTCGATATAAGCACCGCCGGAAGTTTTGCTGGCCATGCTGATCGCGCCGCCGGCAACACCGGCATAGTTCTCGGAGTCGATGTACATAACGGTGGTCTTTGTGCTGCTTACGGACGAAGAGGTTGCAGCGACATCCTCGAAGAGGAGGTTGGTGCCGTCATACGCGGTAACAGCGGACTTTACAAGACCTGCAGCGGGAACGGGGATGAAGGTTCCGTCAGCGTTCAGGGTGTAGGTGATGACCATGCCCTTTACGATGGTGGCGTCAACAGCCGAAGTCTTAAGGGTCTTGGTCTCGGTGCCGTTCCAGAAGGAGATCTGGGAAACAGGAGTCGTTCCGTCAGTTCCGCCGAGGACTGTAACGTTTGCGGTTACATAGCCGTAGCTGGAGGAACCGAGAGCGGTGGAGGTGGTAGATGCATAAGCGAGCTTGACAGTGCTGAAGCCTGTCGAAGTGTTGACAGATACATAAGCCTTATTGATCGTCGCAGCTCCGAGAAGCTTGAACTGAGCGCCGGTCATGACTTTGAAGGATGTGCCGGAGGAGACATTGACGAAGACGGTAGCAGCGTCGTCAATGGAGCAGGTTGCGGCAACGGAGTTGACAGTGCCGCTGATATAGCCTGCGCCTGCAGTGGAGCTGTAGGCATAGACAGGGGATACAACCGCGTAGTCATAGGAGCCGACTGCTGCAGCGGTCAGAGTGTACTTGCCGGTGGAGGCGCTGACTGTGTAGTTTACAAGAACAGGTGTTCCTGGCGTTCCTGCCAGTAATGCACCGCCTGCAGAATAGTCAGCCACGGTATCAACGGTCTTGAAGGTACCGTCGGAGAGCATCAGCCTTGCCTGGTCGCCGTTGAGGCCGGAAGCCGTAGCAGCGTCGAGTCCGAGTGCATACTGAGATGCGGAGGTAACGCTGGAGGTTGCGGTTGCATAATAGATGAAGCCGTTGACCTGAGCAATCTTGGTGTAGGTCGTGCCGAGAGCCATGGGCAGACCTGTGCTGTCAGCCAGCCAGGTGGTGCCGATCATAACCTTGGGGCTGCTGACCGCGGAAACAGCGCCTTCGAGGGTCGTGATCTTCTCATAGGTGGCTACACCGGTAGCAGTGTAGGTAGACGGAGTAACCTTTACATAGTCGTTGACAGCAATGCCGCTGTAAACGCTGATGCTGGTGAGCAGGGGAATAGAGGAGGTGCT
>Ga0209639_1003384_pt1 | contig 10709 bp, 6 predicted proteins | sample EPASupsiteHSE605_FD_187268 | JGI IMG/M metagenome (GOLD analysis project Ga0209639, IMG submission 187268) | Bioremediated contaminated groundwater from EPA Superfund site, New Mexico - Sample HSE6-05 (SPAdes) (version 2) | ecosystem: Environmental > Aquatic > Deep subsurface > Groundwater >...
TGGCATTCCGGAAAAGATACTCTCTCGCCCCATTTTCAAAGATGGAGGAATTCTGGTCTTCGAACATCCTGCAGGTTTCAACTATGAGACAAATCCGTTTTTCACAAAGGAAAAAAAGTACGGGAATGTCCACTTCTCTTTTTTCGAGAAAAAATAAAAGTAAACGTCATAATAATTTTGCAAATATTAAAATGATCGCTATATTTGCAGTCCCTAAAGGGAAAAAGGTTTGGTAGTTCAGTTGGTTAGAATACATGCCTGTCACGCATGGGGTCGCGGGTTCGAGTCCCGTCCAGACCGCTCCGAAAAAAGCCTCTCAGTTTTGAGAGGCTTTTTTCTTGGGCACATATTGGGATCACATTGAAAAGGTCATATATTTGCGAAATTGGTACGATTGACTACTTTTGTTATATGCATTCAGATAAATCTATACTGACCGAAAAAGAGCTGCTCCTTCAAGTAGCCAGTGGAGATGCAGAATCATTCAAGTACCTGTTTGAAAAATACAAGAATAAAATATACTCGATGTCGATGTATATCACCCGCTCAGAATATATTTCAGAAGAGATTACACAAGAGGCATTCTATAAAGTATGGCAACACAGAGAAGAGCTTGGAAAAATAGAGTTCTTCAATTCATACCTGAGAACAATAGTAGCCAATGTTGCCTATAACTATCTGAAAAGAATAGCAAACGAGAAGTTTATTCTCAAATCGATATCAAAACAGTCCTCCGGCATCAGCAATTCTACAGAAAACACGGTACTGTTCAATGACTATCAGGCAATACTTGATCAGGCAATTCAGAAACTGCCTCCTCAGCAGAAAAAGGTTTACATACTAAGCCGTCAGGAAGGTCTCAAGCAGGAAGAGATAGCAAAAAGGATGAACATCTCAATCTATACCGTTAAAGAGTATCTGAAATGTGCACTTATATCCATAAGCAAATTTGTAGATAAAAAACTTGAGCTTTCAATAATAGCCGCTGCACAAATTTTCTTTAACAACTAATTATTTTAGAAAATTATTTTTCTTATTTACAGGGAGTTGCTACTTTTCTTGTAAATATATTCTATTGTCAACCCCCACTTTATTTTCTACCAATTGTCTTTAGTGCCAAAGAACCGTAAATAATTAAGGGAAAATATGAAAAAAGACAGATTACATATACTGTTTCAGGGTTATATCGAGCAAAATCTATCCGAGAGTGAAGAGACAGAGCTAATGCAGATACTAACCGGATCATCAGATGAAGAGCTGAAAAATTTAGTGGAAGAGTGCTATGACACTCTGCCCGAAACCTATAAGTTGAAAGAAGCAGATTCCGACAGAATATACAGACTCCTTGTTAAAAGGACATCGGCAGAAGTGTATACGCAATCATTCAGAAGAAGCGGTCTTTTCTTCAGGATTGCAGCCGCGGCTGCTGTCGCACTTATCTTCATAACTGCCACTCTTTATATCTTCAATAATGATAAAGAGAACCCTGCAAAAGAGATAAACAAGATTGTGGAGATTGCCAAACCAATGGAGAAACCGCTCTATAAAAATGACATAAGACCGGGAGGAAACAAAGCCATACTCACATTGGCCGACGGTACAAAAGTGGTACTGGACGATGCCAGAGAGGGAAAACTCCATGAGCAGGGAAATACTACAATTATAAAGCTGGACAGCGGAAGGCTTGCATACAATACAAGGTCGGGATCACCAATTCTTGAAAAGGTTCTTCAATACAACACGCTCACAACTCCACGCGGAGGAAAATACTGCGTCACACTACCCGATGGTACCATAGTTTGGCTGAATGCCTCCACAACACTTCGTTTCCCTGTAGCATTTGCCGGAAAAACCCGCAAGGTAGAGGTAAAAGGAGAGGCATATTTTGAGGTTGCTAAAAATGAAGCTATGCCATTCATAGTAAAGGCGGGGAATTCAGAGATAAAGGTATTGGGAACCCACTTCAACGTAATGGCATATGCCGATGACAAGCTAATAAAAACCACACTGCTGGAGGGAAGCGTTGAGATAATCGTACAAAATCAATCTGCTGGTGAGCAGGAGGTTCCGGCCGTTAAGCTGGTTCCGGGGCAGCAAGCTCAACTCGATGCAAACAACTCAATAACAGTTGTTGAAGCCAACACCAGAGAGGCAATAGCCTGGAAAAATGGATTTTTTATTTTCAACAACGAGCCCATTGAGAGCGTGATGCAGAAAATTGCACGCTGGTACGACGTGAACGTAGTATACGAAACATCAGATAACACCATTGTATTTACCGGTGTAGTATCAAGAGAGGAGAATGTTTCGGAGGTTCTGCGACTGTTGGAGTTAACAGAAGTGGTTCACTTTAAAATCGATGGAAAGACAATAACCGTTGCACCCTGAACTGAGTGACAAAAATAATAAAAGCTAAAATTTAATATCAATGTAAGAAAAAAGCTACCCGGCCACCGAAATAAAAAAAGGTGGAGTCCCTTGAGGCGGGACCCCACCCCGAGTTCGGAAGTGCCTTTAAGATTGAAACTAGACAATTTAATTCACTAACCAAACACACAAAAGTATGAAAAATTCCACATTCTTACTAAAAATGAAACTCACAATTATCCTTCTTTTGGTAGCCATGATGCAGGTTCAGGCAAGGGGCTACTCACAGATGATTACCCTTAAGCAGCAAAACGCTCAGCTTGAGGACGTGTTTGTAGAGATTATGAAACAGACTAACAGTAAATTTGTTTACTCCCCTCCAATGCTTAAGGGGACAAATCCTGTTGACATAGATCTTACAAACGTAACCCTGGAAGAGGCACTCGCGCTATGCTTCGAGGGACAACCACTCACCTATGTCATTGAAAACAATACAGTGATAGTAAAGATGAAGGAGCTTCCTCCACCTCCGGTAAAAGGAAGAATAACCGACGAACAGGGGAGACCGGTTCCATTTGTAAACGTAATGATAAAGGGGACCACAATAGGTGTAGTCAGTAACGATGACGGAGAGTTTGTCATTAATGTAAAGAAAGGTGCCATTCTTGTATTTTCGTTCATCGGCTACCAGACTGCAGAAGTAACTGTAGGAGACGGTCCGGTTAATGTAATACTTAAAATGGGAGCCAATGTATTGGACGAAGTTCAGATTATCGGATACGGCACAACAACAAAACGTCAAAGCACAGGGACAATAGCCACTGTAAAGAGCAAGCAAATTGAGACCAGGGCCGTGACTAATGTTATGCAGGCACTACAGGGACAGGTTACAGGAGTGTCCATAACTAACAGCAATCCGGGTATCGGTGCACCGTTAAGTATTCTTGTACGTGGTGTAACATCAATATCATCTGGAACAAACCCTCTCATCATTGTTGATGGTGTTATTATCAACTCAAATCCGGGTGACCTTATCTCTGATGCCTCTACGACCTATGCCAAAGGAGGCTCACTTACCTACACAGGTGGTAATAATGTGCTCAACAGCATAAATCCGAATGACATAGCAAGCATAGATATCCTTAAGGATGCCGATGCAACAGCAATATATGGCTCACGTGGTACAAACGGAGTTATTCTTATCACTACAAAAAAGGCAACTCTGGGCAAGACCAAGGTTTCGGTTACCTTCGCCTCTGGTGTACAATCACCGGTTGGTCTCACAGAGAGATTAAATACAGAAGAGTACCTAAAGCTTCGTAAGGATGCCTTTGCAATAGGAACCATGAGTGCAACCTCTGTTATCAACCCAATTACCCCAACTACACAGAATGCGCCTGACCTTATGTTGTGGAGCCAGACAGCATATACAGACTACACAAAGATGGAGGTTGGCAACCCTGCCCCAGCCTATAATGCCGATGTTACAATCAGCGGAGGTACTAAAGCTATAAACTTCCTGGTGTCGGGCAGTTATAACAAGGTATACGACACACAAATGTTTGATCCATATCAGGAGAGGGCCACTGGTCGCATGCAAATCAACCACACATCGGCTGATGACAGGTTTAAATTAATGATAAGTACCATTTTTGGCATAGAGAACCAGAAATTCACTCAACTGAACCTGGGTAACACATCGGCTGCCACAATGATAAATGTTCCTAACTATGAACTGTACAATACAGACGGAACACTAAACTTTGGAGCAGGAAAAGGGTATGTTGCGGGAGCTTACTACAATCCTATGCCTAATAGGTATATGGAATGCAGCTCTAAAACCGGAAACCTAATGCTTAACGGAGATATCTCATACGAATTCATTAAGGGTCTGGTAGCCAAAGTACAGGTAAACTATGGCATACAATCGAATAAATACCATTTTCTTTTCCCTTCTGCAGCATTGAGCGTGCAGACAGCCTCCAGCTACCCTACTATCTCTGCCGAACATACCACCAATACTTACAGCTCACTTAACATAGAACCTATGCTTACCTATACGAGGCAGATTAATAAAGGGACAATTTCTGCACTGGCAGGTGCCACTTTCCTTGATAAGGTACAGGATAAAACAGGAGTAACAATAAAGGACCCCGGCAGTGACGATCTGTTATACAGCTGGAGCAGCGGTAAACCAACCACTGCAGCCTCTAACACATACTGCACCAGGTTCTCTTCTGTTTTTGGAAGGTTAAATTTCGACTGGGACAAAAGATACATAGCAAACTTCACCTACCGTCGTGACGGTTCTTCAAAGTTTGGTCCTGCCAACAGGTTTGCCGACTTTACCTCTGCGGGTGCCGCATGGATATTTACCGACGAACCTTTCCTTAAATCAATTCTGTCTGTCCTTAATTACGGAAAGTTAAGGGGGAGCTATGGTACAACAGGAAACGACAATATTTCAGACAATTTATACCTGAGCCTTCTTAGGGTTCCAACCGGCACATATACCGGAATGTACCAAGGTGCAAACGGTTTGGACCCTGCAACCTATGCCAACGAACATGTCAAGTGGGAGAGAACAACCAAACTTGACATTGGCCTAGAACTGGGATTCTTCAACAGCAGGATAATGTTGAACACCACATGGTACAGATCACTCTCAGACAATCTGCTTACTACATTGACATTACCTGCACAGGTAGGTTATAACAGCTATACAGGCAACTTCCCCGGTGTTATACAAAACACTGGACTGGAAATTGAATTGAACACCCAAAACTTTGGTCCAGGCTCTCCAGTAAGATGGTCAACAAGATTCAATATCACACACAACGAGAACATTCTTAAAGAGTTCCCTGGTCTCGAAACCTCTTCTTATAAAAATACCATGCAAATTGGGAGGGCTCTCCCAAGTAGCACAGGTCTTGAAATGCCATTTCATTTTGACAGTATAGACCCTGCTACAGGAATGCCTGTTTTCAAGGATATGAATGGTGACGGAGTATTCAGTACCAGTGACTATGGTGTTAACGGTGCATGGATCGGCACTTCTCGTCCTACCATCTGGGGAGGTATGAGCAACAGCTTTGGGTATAAAGGATTCAGTCTGGATGTGTTCCTCCAGTTCTCCAATGGAACCTTTACAAAATGGAACTATATTGATAGTTATGTACCAGGGAGTATGTATAATCCTTCACGGGATGTAATTGACAACTACTGGATGCAACCGGGTGATGTAAAGAAATATCCTAGACCATATACAGGTATAAGCGGAACCTCTACATATATTAATCCAATTAAATCGTACTATACTATGAGTACCGCCACTATAGCCAGAAGCTACTATGTACGCCTTAAGAATGTCCAACTTGCATACACCCTGCCTGCAAGCTTGATGTCCAAACTAAAAATGGATCATGTGATGATATACCTAAATGGTGAAAACCTTGCAGTCTATACCCCTGAAAAGTTATATAAAGACCCTGAAATCAGCTCTATAAGGAGCTCCGGTTTGTTGAGGGTGTTTACAGTAGGTATAAAGGCATCATTTTAATACATATAATATAACAGATTATGAAAAATATATATATTACAGCGGCAATACTATTTGCCTTAATAACCTTCTCCTCTTGTGAAAAGTTTCTGGAGACACCTATGCCAACAAACTCGCTTGCCACCAAAACCGCTTTTTCGAGTAAAACAACTATAGATGGAATGATGAACCAGATGTATATCACATTTGTAAACAATGTGGCCATAACCACTAGCTTTATCATGGAGGCCTATGCCGACAATTCGTATAATCCTACATCCAGCTCTACGGCACAAACTAACGGTGATCTATTGCCATGGCCATCTGCGGGCTGGAATCAGCTATACAGGGCCATATATCTGGCAAATACTATGCTGGAGGGACTTCCGGAAGCCAATGCAGTCGGGCTCACTCAGACAATAAGGGACCAATACATAGCTGCTGCTCTTACTGTAAGGTCGATGGCCTATTTCCAACTGGTAAGGTTCTATGGCGATGTTCCGCTTCTTCTTACAAGTGATGTAGAGGCAAATAAATTTGTGGCCCGTACTCCAAAGGCAGAGATCTATACTAAGATAGAGACAGACCTTAAACAGGCAATCACACTTCTACCTGCAACCCTTGGTGCCAAATATTATATTACCAACAAATACATCCCCGAGGCAATTCTTGCCAATGTATACCTCACCCAAGGCAAATGGACAGATGCAGAAGCTGCAGCAACCGATATAATTGGCAGCGGTAAGTTCCAGCTTGTAAATGTTGCAGACGTGTTCTTACAGACAAGTGCTGAGACAATAATGGCAACCGGTTATACACAGTATGCAAATGATAAAGCATTAAAAGCTGCAGTTCCGGGTGCTTATGGTTGTCTGCCTGCCGGCTCTTCTAAGCTATCTTTAGAAACCAGTTTTCCATCTTTATCGGAGAGTCTGGTAACCAGCTTTGAGACGGGTGATTTAAGGCGGACAAACTGGACCATTGTTAGTAATGCAGGTGGTTATTCCAATCCTTTAAACAGGGTATTTTGCTATAAGTACAAATATAATACTGGCTTTGATGCAAATGTTAACATCCCTGTTGGCAGAGAGGAGGATCAGAAGTTTATGCGGCTCGCAGAGATGTTCCTCGTAAGAGCAGAGGCCAGGGCATCTAAAACATCTCCTGACCTTACAGGTGCAGCTGCCGACCTTAACCTTATCCGTAACCGTGCAGGGCTGGTTAACACAACGGCAGTAACACAATCTGCTCTTGTCGATGCTATAATTAAAGAGAGACGCGTTGAGCTGTTTTACGAGGGATTCTCACGTTGGTGTGATTTGGTAAGGACAAACAGGGCCGATGCCGTTTTAGGGGCCATCCCTTATAAGGCTTCCAACTGGAAGTCTCATATGAAACTTTTCCCGATTCCTATCGCTGAAATACAAAAAAACCCTGAGCTTACACAAAACCCGGGATATAATTAATCAAATCTACATAATAAGATGAATTTAAAAACCTTAGTTAAGCTATTCCTGCCGGCAGCAATTCTGGTCTCTCTTGCCGCATGCCAGCAAAGCAGCGAAAAATTCGAACTCACGGGCATATTAAAAGGAGTTAAAGAAGGCAGTAAAGTAATACTGACTCCTGACACCCAAGGAGAAGAGCCAATTTCTGACACAACATATGTCAAAAATGGCGGATTCATAATCACACGAGATGTTCCGGAGCCTACCCTTTACCAATTGACAATAGAGGGATATCCTCGTCCTTTTAATGTCTATGCCGAGAATGCCAAAATAACCGTTACCGTTAATCTCGATTCCATGAATGTAAACATATCGGGTGGTACAGTTAATGAAGCGAGTAAAAGTTTCCATAAAGGAGTTGCTGAACTTTTTAAATCAATCCGAGTTAAGTTAAAGACTGATTCCCTTATGAGACTGGCTGTCAAGGATGAAAACTACAAAAAACAGATGGATGCCTATTTCCTTGAAACTGAGAAAGAATACAAAAGAAATTATGAGGATTATATCAGACAGAACCCCTCTTCATATTTCTCAGCTTTTCTCATTAAAGAATCTTCGGAAGGTAAGAGCGCAGCAGAGCTTGAAAAGGAGCTTGCAATGCTTGATCCAAAGCTTAATGATTCAAAGGTTGTAAAAAACATACGCGACATAATTGAAAGTCTAAAGACTACAAACGTTGATATTGGAGCATTTACAAACAATGCTCCTGAGATGAGTTATGCCGTTGATAAAACCTTTACAGGTGACCTCCATAAGGATATGGTATATCTGGCAACTTTGCCCAACGACAACATTTGTGCGCTCAGGAAAGATGGTGTTGTATGCATTATCAACCCTAAAGGGGCAAAGGTTAGTGAATTCAAGTCTGAGGTTAAGGGAAAACCAAGTGCAATAGCTATTGATGAATCTGAGAACATTTATGTATTTGGCTCAATATCTGAGAAAAAAAGTGTAGAATCAAGAGGCAAGACATATCAGGTAGATTCTCCTGTTAAGGTAGAGTGTCTGGTTTTCGATGCTAAAGGAACTAAGGTTAGAACCGTTGAACTTGCCGGTATAGTAACTGCTACCGGAGCCAGAGTTGCAGACGACAAAATAATGGTTGCCGATACAAAAAAATCAACAATAGTTATTTACAATGCAAAAACAGGAGAAAAAATATCTTCAATCGAAAAACTCCGCACTTGTTGTGGCATGCTGGACTTCAGCACCCGCAACAATGAGATTCTTGTGGCAAACCTGGGCGCTTTCAAGGTTAATGGATTTGATTATTCCGGTAAACCCACACTCTCTTTTGGAAAACGAGGGAGAGATATTAACGATTTCCATGGTTGCTGCAACCCTGTAAGTGTGGCCTTCCTTTCGAACGGTGGTATTGTAACTGTTGAGAAGGACCCTACTCGTATAAAAACATTTAGCAAAGTGGGTGCCACTGTTATCTCGGGAATAGACGAGTTGGTTAAAGGTTGCAGATATATCCCTATGGCCGTTGATACAAAGGATAATGTTTACCTGGCATCCATGACAGGTGGGGTTATTAAATGTTCTCCGGTAAAATAATCTATATTAACACATTAATAAAATGAGTTTAAGACATTTAGTAAAACTGTTTCTGCCGGCAGCAATTCTGGTCTCTGTTGCCGCATGCCAGCAAAACACCGGCAAATTCGAACTTACTGGTATATTGAAAGGCATTAAAGATGGCAGTAAAGTAATTCTGACACCTGACACCGAAGGTGAAGAGCCAATCTCAGATACAGCTTTCGTCAAAAATGGCGGATTCACAATCACAGGAGATATTCCTGAGCCTGCTCTTTACGCATTAACAATTGAGGGTTTTAAACATCCCATAAATGTATATGCAGAAAACGACAAAATAACCGTTACCGTCGATGCAGATTCTTTAAAGGTGGATGTTTCCGGTGGTAGTGTTAACGAGGGACTAAAAAAATACGGTAAAGGACTCCGTGATTCATTCGTTACGGTATACAAAATGTTCAAGGCGGATTCTCTTTCTAAGTTGTATCGGTCCACCACGGATGAAAAAGAGAAAGCACTGATAAAACAACAGCTGGATACCCTTTCTAAGGCTGTAAGTAGTACAAATGACAAATATCAGGAGGATTATATCAAGCAGAACTCTGCCTCCTATATCTCCGCAATTCTTATTAAACAATCTGTAAGAGGTAAAAGTGCAGCAGAGCTTGAAAAGGAGCTTGCCATGCTTGATCCTAAGCTCAACGATTCAAAGGTTGTAAAAAGCATACGCGACTTAATTGAGATTCTCAAGACAACAAGTGTGGATATTGGTGGTTTTACCAACAATGCTCCTGAAATGAGTTATACGGTTGACAAAACCTATACCGGTGCCGGTTATAAGAATATGACCTATCTGGCGACTTTGCCTAATGACAACATTTGTGCGCTCAGGAAAGATGGCGTTGTAACTATAATCAATCCTAAAGGGGGTAAGGTAGGTGAATTCAAGACTGAGGTTAAGGGAAAACCAAGTGCAATAGCGGTAGATGAATCAGAGAACATTTATGTGTTTGGTTCTATATCTGAGAACAAAAACGAAGAATCAAGAGGCAGGAAGTACCAGGTAGAGACCCCGGTAAAGGTAGAGTGTCTGGTTTTTGATGCTAAAGGAGCCAAGGTAAGAGCCGTTGAACTTGCTGGTGTAGTCACAGCTACAGGAGCCAGAGTTTCCTGTGGTAAAATAATGGTTGCCGACACTAAAGGGAGAATGGTTGCAATTTACAATGCCGAAACCGGAGAAAAGATTTCTGCTATTGAAAAGCTGCGTACATGCTGCGGTATTCTGGACTTCAGCATCCGCAACAATGAGATTCTGGTTGCAAACCTTGGTGCTTTCAGGGTAAACGGATTTGATTATTCCGGAAGACCTACACTTTCATTCGGTCAGCGCGGAAGTGGAATAGACGATTTCCATGGTTGCTGCAACCCTGTAAGTGTAGCCTTCCTCTCAAACGGTGGAATTGTTACCGTTGAGAAGGACCCTACCCGCATCAAAACATATAGTAAAGTTGGTGCTAAAGCTATCTCGGGAATTGACGAGCTGGTTAAAGGTTGCAAATATATCCCTATGAGCGTGGACTCTAAAGATAATGTATACCTGGCATCTATGACAGGGGGTGTTATTAAATGTTCTCCGGTAAAATAATTTTAGCAATGGACAGACGTAAGTTTCTGGTGAATTTCGGAAGGGCAACATGTGCCCTCGCCATAGGTGGGGTCGCCTACCGGGTAGTGAGCAAACAACTCAATCCTGATGA
>Ga0209639_1003386_pt1 | contig 10701 bp, 13 predicted proteins | sample EPASupsiteHSE605_FD_187268 | JGI IMG/M metagenome (GOLD analysis project Ga0209639, IMG submission 187268) | Bioremediated contaminated groundwater from EPA Superfund site, New Mexico - Sample HSE6-05 (SPAdes) (version 2) | ecosystem: Environmental > Aquatic > Deep subsurface > Groundwater >...
GGCGTGTAATGTGTTAATGTTTTCTTTCTCGAAGTAGATGCCGATACCAATTAACTTAAGTTTACGCACGGTTTTCAAACAATCGGCGGTATTTCGAGCAAAGCGGCTGATAGACTTCGTGACGATAAGGTCAAATTTCTTATTCTCTGCATCGTTCACCATTCTTATGAACTCTGGTCTTTTTGCCGCGTTTTTGCCAGATAGGGCTTCATCTGCGTAAACACCTGCAAAACTCCAAGCTGGATTTTGTTTAATATTAGGAAGTGTAATGCTCCACCTGTGCTGAAAAACTATGACGCTGCTCGGTCTGGTCAGTGGATACTCTGCAGTAACTGCAAACTCTAAGTTTCTTTTCCTCAACAACTACTGCTTCGATCGTTCGTATCTTTTTCAATGTGTCTCCTTTCCGTCACTGTCGGTATTGTGAAGCGTAGTGCGCTGGAACATATTGCTACTAAAAAAACATCACTACACCCGATAGATTGTCCGGGTGTAGTGATGATAGCTCTGTCTTGCCTAACTAGCAAGTTAATTGTTTTTGCTAAAGGTTTTAAGGTTCTCCTTATCAATGACCTCGAATTCAGCCTTGGAAATAAGCCCCTTCTGAAGCATATTTGATATGATTTGACGTGCAACCTCGTATTCTACCGATAGGATTTTAAGCATCTGCCTTCCCTCCATGAACCTCAATCTATCTAGTGCCAATAGGATTATTTGCTACTTTTGTATTTAAGTAAGCTATATTCAATGTTCTTAATCTCAATATATAGGTTATGAAAATTGCATATTCGGAATAAGTATTAAACGTTAGTTGTGAACAGTAAACTTCAGGCGATATTCCATTATTTTCATTATTCTGTGGATAATGCGTTCCATAAGGAGTTGAATAATATGGATTTAGTTGAGCCGATTCGGGATCGCAAGGAAATTGAAGCCATGAAGAAATTCCTTAAGGAGCGTAACCTGAGGGATTATATGATTTTTACGCTAGGTATTAATTCTAAGCTCAAAGTCAACGATCTCTTGAAACTCAGGGTCTCTGACATCTTTGATGAAAAGGGAGAAATCCTCATAAACGTATCACCAAACGAAAACAGGAAAGAAGACAAAATCTTTCCGTTTAGCGATACGGTTATCCGAGATTATACTGAAGATCTTATGGAATATTTTAAGAAATATTTCGTGGATGCGCTGCCCGGAGCAGCAATGTTTCCTTCACGAAAAGGAGGTGGGCCGATCACGAGACAACAAGCTCATCGCATCATTATTAATGCGGCTAAAGCGGTCGGGATTAAAGATAATATTGGTGCTCAATCGTTAAGAAAAACATTTGAACACCTCACCTACATCACCTTGGATGGACGCAATAACCTAGATCCCCCTTCTTTTTGATTATATCAATCAAACCCTTATCTCTAATAAATGACCTATAACCCACGCTCTCAAGTTGACTGAACACTCACTTCTAAAGAACCACCGAAATCAGGCTTGGGGTCTAATTTCATTGGTTGAATTTTTGGCATATTACATGTTTTGATAAAAATATAATTTGCCGAATACTCGTTATAGCTTCAATTTTCTAGGCTATTCGAATCGGCAATATTGGCGGATTCAAGGGTTTTGTGCGTTATAGAAAGACATCACCTGATGTAGGGCGTAAAAATCGCTTATTCCCTACATTTTGAACAAGAACCATTTACAAGTACTCATTTCATACTTAAGCTCAAAACGTTTCAATTGTCCATGAATCTGGCTTTGACACTCAAAAATTTTCATACGGTTACCCGCAATTTTCTCTTCCGATAACTTTATAATCTGCTCGACCTTAACAACGTTTCCATCATGCCGGAAGCGGATGGGACGCGGTGTACCGAGGCTATCAAACCAAGCTATCATTTCTATTGGCGTCATGTATACTTTCATACTAACCACATTTCGCCCAATCTCCAGTTATGCACTCGGTGCATCCCCCCACACGAATTAGTTTATTTTGGCAAACAGGACATTTGTCGTGCTGGATTAGCCACTGTTCACACGGCTCCAGGCAATATGTCTTACGATTGCAATCAACGCATACATCTTTCATATTCATCACCTCGCAGTACATGTATTCTGTAATTGACAGAACCAATGTTCTTATTATAGCCACATTCTTTGAGAATATCAACAAAATTATCAATCCTCCCCGCCTGATCGTGGAGGATTGATTTGTTGGTTGCTGTTAACCACTCATGGTTCTATGCTTGTTGGACAACTTGTCCGGTTGAGGGTGTCTCAGGTGTAGCAACCGGAGTAACATTTACTGTAACGCTCAGCTTGCTCAATTCTTGCTGAATCAAACTTACGATAGTGCCCACTGGTACATTTGGTGCAACTTTCCCCAGTTCGTCTTTAACCATATTTGCAATATCATCCTCGGTAATACCAGTACCTGCCACGGTTTGAAGCGACTCTTTTGCTTTCTTGTAGGCACTTTCTAACAAAGTCTCCCATTGTGAGTCAGTGAAATCAATCCCGGCTTTCAAAGCCAGCTCTTTAGCCTTTGTAAGCGCGGAATTGTATTTAGCTAGATCTTGAGTTACGCCAAGTTTCTTGGCTGCTTGTACGGCAAAGTTAACTGCCTCTGTTGCAATACCACTCGCTGTTCTGATTTGGATTACGGAGAAATGTTGTTTAATATAAGCCACCAGAAAAGCAAAAAACAACCCAATAAGGGCTGTTACAATATCTTGTAATCCACTGAAAATAACTGTTTGCACGTTAATTTACCTCCTTGTATTTTAATGAGTATAACGAGAATGTCATTGTTGCAGTTTAATGAGGCGAAAGTCCACACCGTGTGGACTTGTTTCAAGCCAGCAATTTAGCCTCTGTCTGAATTCTACAGTTTCTTGTTGATAATTTCAGTTATAATATGATTTATCCTCCCATTTGCCTGATTTTCCGTAAAAATGGATACACCTCCCCCTACCCCAGAATTAATATTCATATTAAGTTAGCTAATTACTACGAGCTGCTAAAAACCAATTCAGCTCGATACTTCAGCAAATATAGTCCTTTCCAAAGAAGCCTTACCATTTCTCGTTGAGTTGTAAAATGGTTTCTTAGTCGTCTAACTAAGAATAATTGCATGATATTCGATGCGATAAATATTAAATAGAGCACAGCTTCTACTGCCTTCCCTCCATGCACAAAGCAATGCTCTAAGCCACATTCACGTTTCAAGTTATTAAAAATAGAGTTCTCAATATCCCAACGTGCTCTTATTATTTTAAACAATGTCTTAAGTGCCATATCCATACAAGTCGTTACAATCATTATCTGGGTGCGCTTCTTGTCTATATGTTTAATCGCAAATTTTACAAAACGCAACGGTTGCGCCACGTTGTCCATAGTAAATGTTGACTCATAAACCTCAACTTTCTCAAACCCTTTTTCGCCCTCCCAAACCTCTACTGCATCCGTCTTATTTACCATCTTTCTTGCTAAACGCAAACTATTATTGTTATTGTTTTTTGCTCGAACAATTGCATCAATACTCAGACTTTTGCAGTGGTTAATCCAGATGGAATTACAGGCCAGGGCATCATAAACTACAACATCAATCAATTTTCTATGACTCTTCACGACGCTTGAAATCAACCTTTTCCCTACGCTCAACTCCCCTTCATCCTTTACAACAGCATCTTGTCCGGGCTTGTACATCTCAAAGCCAATAACCAATTTAGGACCAGTTCCTACTGTTGACATGACAGCGCCACTATGGAAGCAATGGGTCTTTTCACCTTTGATATTCTTCAAGCATTCTGGACAGCTTTTCTTATTGCTCCCGAAGAATTTTGTTCCATCTATAGCGGCTACTGTATATCCGTCGATGGTTCCGTTTTCAAAAGTCTTATTCTCAACTGCCGTTTTTATTATGTGTTGATTGATTTGTTTTAGCCCGTCGATATCGATGGCTTTAAGTGTGTCTCTGATTGCGTCAACCTTAGGCAACTGCGTTCCGAGGGGAAATAGCTTATCAAACTCATGATTCTTTATCATGAAATTCAGTTCATTAAGGCTCTTTATCCTAAGCAAAAAACCCAAAAGTACAGGAAAAATAACTTGACCTGTGCTATAAGTTGGGTTAACTCTTCCGTCAGACAGTTTATTCAAACCACGATCAACGTGGTAAACATTTTTCATATATCTTACTAGTTTTACAAAGTAGTTTTGTCTCATTCCACCCTCTCTTCCCCTCTGATTTTAGCACAATGAGATGTCTGACAAAAGCTTTATAAACTCCGAATTTGATACACTTTCGAAATCAGCAAAAATACCAGTGAAATCAATGGCTTGACTGTAGTAGAGGCTAAACTGCTGGCACAAAGGCTCTCAAACATACGGGACAAAGCAATAGCAGAACTTTTTGATGCTTCAGGTATAAGAGTGGGTGAGCTTTATGGCCTGAGCAAAAATGATATTAATCTTAAGGACCGAACTGCATGGGTCCTTGGAAAAGGTAATAAACATAGGTTGGCAAACTTTTCTGAGTACGGTGCGTTTCTCCTTGAACAAGTAATAATAAAACTTGCCCCTGGAAATGGTCCTGTTTTTGTAAGTCAAAGAAAGGGTAGGCTCTCCATCGGAGGAATTCAAGCGGTTATAACAAAGTTGGGCAAAGCAGCAAAATTAGGGAGAAAATTACATCCACATATATTTAGGCACACTTTTGCCTCGAACTTAGTCAACAAGGGAGCAGATTTACAAGTTGTTGCTGATGAATTGGGGCATGAAAAATTAAAGACAGCAGCGATTTATGGACGAGTACTAAAACCAGAAGTTCTTAATGTTTATCGAAGATGCATGGAGTGAGGTGAAAATAATGGACAAACGAGAATTGATTGATTTGTTTTTCAGGGATAAAGGCAATAGATACGCTAAAACATCAAATAAGCAATTGAGTATTGCAATTGAAGATTTCTTCTCATTTACCGATTCCGAAATACTACATATAAAAAGACGAACAATTTTGGATTGGTTAAGTTATCTAAAAAAGGACAGGCATTTAAAACCTATAAGCATTAACCTAAAGTTATGGGGAATTAGAGCATTCTTTAATTACTGTGTTGAAGAAAATATCATAGAGGATAGTCCTGTGCGTCAAATAAAACCTCTCAAAGTTGAGAAAGGACTCCCCCGCCCTATCGATAATGAGTATATATTTGCAATGAAGGATTCCTCAGCTGGTAATATCAAATACAGGGCAATCATCGAAACACTAGAGTGTACTGGGATACGTTTGAGTGAACTATTGGGCATTGATTTAGAAGATATAAGATGGGATGAAAGAATTATCCTGATCAGAAACGCAAAAGGAGGTTTTCAACGATTTGTGCCGTTTACTGCAAAATGCGGCGAGCTAATTCAAGAATATTTAGCGATACGACCAAGTGAAAGGGATACTAACGCTTTATTTTTAAATCAATGTAAAAAACGTTATCACGCGATGGGTATTCAATATATTGTTAATAAGTACAGAGTGATTGTTGCTCCACTGAGTCGCATAACGCCACATATGTTTAGGCATTCCTATGCAACGAAGTTACTTGAAAAAGAGGCCTCTACCCAAGTGATTGCTACTCTGATGGGGATTAAGGATATACAAAATGTTGGAATATATGCGAAAAGTTCTTATAAACTTCGTAAAAAGCAATATGAAAAATATAAGAGATAAGAAATCAAGGCGGATAGCAAATGCTATCCGTCTTGATTTCTTATCAGCCTGTTTTGATCATTAGGTGATAAAAAAGTTAAGTTGGGTTATAATAATGAGACATCTCTTTTAGTTTCTCATTCTTACTTAAAAAAATTTGGGATTTATAAAGGAATGGGTCTGCGTTAAATTATCGTTTAACACATAGTAGTAGCTTATTTAGGGGTCTCAAGACACGCTCTACAAGCGGGTTTGAGGCCCCTTTCCTCTTAAACTGAGATTGCGTGAAATAGATATTATGTAAAGTAGAGTATTTTATACCGTGGGGGAGTATTACTATAATAGCCCAATAGATTGATTTTAAACCTGAATCAATCTATTGGGCTATATTTATGTTCTGTTTCTTCATATATTTTGGATCTTGTGATCTTGTATTGTTGAACTTGGTACGTTTGGAACTTGTGTCGAGTTAGTCTTTAACTCCAGTAATTAGATATTGTTTTTTGTAGAAAGTTTTGTACTGCACTAACAATCATGCAATCATTGGTTTTTCGGTCGGTAATAAGTTGGTTAGCTCATAACCAACTATTAAATCGAGCCTCTAAGAGCCTCTGTAAGGCTTTAACGATATGAGCCCAGTATGATTACATCTAATCCATGGAACCCATGGCGAATGGCCTATAGTATATGTATTAGGGCAAATTTCAATATCATGACACGCATCATATAATTTGAAAGTGACTAATGATTAGTAATGGTTGAATGATTTGCGATGAGGATTCGACTTATCAGACTTGTCAATCGATGAACTAACGTTTTTACGTAGAGCCACTTCTATTTACAAATTCAACTATTCGCTAAAACACTCTTTAATGCATAGTTGAAATTTAGATATTATGAAGATTAGGTATGATTTTTAACTCTAGGAATGCAATAGTAATTATTTGTTCTTAACCTCAACAAAGTGTGTTGCTTCCATATCTGCTGTAAATAAAGCAAATGATAAAGGAAACTGTTTAAATGTATTTCCTACACTTCTCTTATCTTCCCCTCCCGAAAATCCTATGTGATACCTAATAGCATACGCCTCTTCACGGGTTGTTCATAAATCCAGTTATTATATACAGATTTGAATGGCCGTAACAAAGGCCATTCAACCTTTTGCTCCATCGATAGCAACCACATTATATCCGTCGATTGTACCGTTTTCAAAGCTTTATTTTCGCTAGTTAACTTGACCACAACATTTCTTGTATTTTTTTCTGCTGCCGCAAGTACATAATTCGTTTCTCCCTACTTTAAAGTTCTTGTTTATTATATCATTGGGTAAATTAGTAGAGGGAGTTAGATGCTTATACAACTGTGCAACTATAGTTTCGGCTGTTATTGGTCCCTGTTGGCCTTCTAAAGTTAATGTTATTATTATGGTAATGACAAAAAGAATAATTTGAATGAGTTGATAGATATTTTGACGGGTTTCAGGCAATAGATCGGCTATAGAAGTTAATTCGGGAACCTCTTGTTTAATCTGTTGCCTTATCTCATTAATACCAGATTCTTTATCCTGGTAATTACGCAAAATTACTGATAATTTGTTAAGTTCATCGATCGTTTTATTTGGGTCAGTTAAAAGTTCAATTGTGTGACCGATAAAATTGTAAATACCTGATGGAATTTGACCGAATTCTCCACATAGTGGGCAACTACCGCTAATCTCATTGATTTTATCGGTTAAATTATCTACAACGTTACCTGAAGGGAAGATTGTTCCGCAAGAATTACAAAATATTGGTAGATTAATCATTTTGGCACTCCTCTTCGAAAAATAATTTCATTTGACAATTCTTCGTGTGATATCCCTCCTCTTCCTGACCGTACGCCGCCACGAAATCTAGAAAGAACAGGTACGGAAACCCCATGTAGGTCTCATCATTTCCAAATAACACATCCAGCGGCTCTTCGAAACGAATCGGCAGGTATGTCCTAAGTGTCTCTGTTATTCGCCTCATCCGTGCTTTTAGCTCAAGCTCGTCCCATATTGAAAATCAATGTTCAGAGTTAGTATCAGTACTTGTATCTCCAACGGGTTCATGGGTTAGTAAATTAGTAGGAATTTCTTTAGTCAAGTGTTGGTTTTTGAGCTGTGCTTTGCGTTTAAGTCTTAGCACTCTCCACAAAGCTAATAACAACATAATTAGAGCCCCTATAAAAGCAGAACCTAAAATAATAAGAACCAGAGGGACGTCTTTAGTAAGCCAAAAAAGTTGAATTGCCACTGGAGATGCATTTTGCAGGGCGAAAATTGCGATAAGTAAGGCAAATATAAGGGCTAAGATGAGGATGAACATATTTGGTAATCCCCTTTTCTTTTTCTGACAATTTCGACAGCCGTGTTATAAATTCCTGCTTTTACTTACTTGATGTATAGAAGGGTATTTGATAAACCTCATTATTAATCGCTATTAACGAGGTAAGAGCACTATATACTCTATAATTCTAATTGTGACGTCATCGCTATCGTTTGTCAGCTTAATCAGCAACGATCTAGAATCCAAATTTTACCTTAACAGACTACGTCCGAAGATATAGCCTGTTTTCCAAATAAAACTAGGGCAAATTCTTATCTTTTTGTTAAATGTTCATTTTTGAAGGTATCCTCATATCATAATATGCTACAATTTTAAACCAAACCGTGCTGATACTCCTGCATGATCGGAAGGCCAAAGACCCGTAGAAGTTCGATCATCTTGCTTTTCTCCTACCAAACTTGCCTTTATTGGTTTCCAGCCATTTTTAAACAAAATAAAGTCTATTCTGCTGTTCAATCTTGACACAGCATTTAACAGGTCAGGATCCTGATGAGCGGTAAATCCAGGTCCTTTACCGACTTCTCTCCATACATCACGAAACCCTGCATCGATAAAAATCCCGTAGGTTGGTGTTCCACTACCATCGGCGTTTGAGTTCAAATCCCCCGTAATAATCAGGGGCAACTTTGTTTTGGCTGGTCCCTCCAGTAGTTCCATCGCTTGTTCGATCTGAATATTGGGTGCGTCGGGTTCCAGATGGGTGTTTATCATCCTGAAAAAATGTTTGTTTAGCTTAACGTCAATAGAGGACCATCCTCGAAGTATTTCAAACGGTTGTCCCGCAATCGGTACGATTAGATTGGCTTCGTAATTAGCTTCTTTCCTATTGATAACCTTAAGTCCATGACCATTACGTATTAAGATTACATCCCGGTCCAAAAACCGAACTAAATTTCCGTTGCTGTCTGGAAGTTCCGCCGAAAAGTTCAGGTTTTGGGCAGCAATTTCGTAGTTTAATCCTCTTACTTTCAGCTCTGTCAGCAACAATTTTACAAAGTCATAGGTGACTATTCGAAAATTCGGGATTACTAGTTGCCACAGCTCCGCTTCTTGCAACCCGATAAAATCAGGTTTCTTCGAAGCAATTTCACGGGCAATCGCCTTCACTCGAACAGGAAAATTGGTTGCAAGAAATTGCCGAAACACTTCGGTTACCCGTTCGGGGAGTTGTGCAGGCGTAGCGGTTACTAGCGGTGTGAAATCCGCACCATTTACAAATTCCAGGTGAGAAACGAAAAACAAAAGTCTCTTCTATCTTCCATCTATCCTTCAACTCCAAATTTTATATCTATTAATACTTTATGAAGCATGTAGATAGATTGTCACACCATTTTTCCCAAAGGGGCATGAGAGTATTGGAGGAAGAGAAGATGGCGAGAACAATATCCCACTCTGTTTATTGCTGGGGTGAAGCTTATGAAGCTGGAAGCAAGATTGTAGGTGGTAAGGGCTGGAACTTAGGGCGGCTCAATAGAAATGGCTTTCGAATACCATCTGGTATAGTTCTCGCGACTCATGCCTACCAAACCTTTATTAAGGAGAATCAACTCCAGGATTTCATTCGAAACATTTCTGTCAAAATTGACGTTTCAAATATTGGCGAAAGAGATTCAGAAGACGAACTTACTGAAGTGAGGAATAAAATAGTTGATGGCTTATTTCCTGCACACTTTGCAGAGGCACTATTTGAGAGTCTAGAGAACCTTGGAATTCTTAATAAGTCACTTGCTGTGAGATCCTTTGCTTCTGCAGAAGACTCTCTAGTTGCTTCTTTTGCCGGAATCCATTCATCATATTTAAATGTTAACGGGAAGGAAAATATAGTTGAGGCTGTTAAAAATTGTTACGCTTCACTGTGGACACCGGTAGCCGTCTCCTATCGTCGAAAAATGAATATTAACGATAATGAAGTCTTACAAGCTGTGGTCATCATGGAAATGGTAAAGGCAGAAGCCGCCGGGGTTGCGTTTACCTGTGATCCTTTGACCGGCAGAACTGATACGATAGTTATTAATGCTAATTACGGATTGGGAGAGGCCGTTGTCAGTGGTTTAGTGGAACCCGACGAATATAAACTGACCTTTGAGACATCTCTACCAAAGGTTGTGGGGAAAAAGATTGGGTTAAAACAAGGCCAAAGTGTTCTCGACTTAGATCAAGGCGTAAAGTTTATACCCTTAACGGAGGATATAAAAAGTAGTCAAGCATTATGCGATAAAGATATCCTGAGATTGGGTTTGCTCGTGCAAAGAGTTTTTGAAGCCTTGGGTGATGGTGAACAACATCAGGATATTGAGTGGGTCTTTAATGGCCAAGAGTTTATGATTACCTTATCAAGCTCCAGCCTTTTCTTCCGTACTTCCCCCAGTTCTTCAGTTATGCTTTTGTACTCTCATTATACACCTCTGAATCAATGCTGTTATTCACCTGAAACCGGATGAGCCTCTTTAACTCGTTTTTCAATTCTTCAATCCGTTGATCTAAAGCTTCGGTCTCTCCAATATCTGGCCTTTGTAAAATAATCATTTCAATATTCTTAGTCATCGTCTTGATAAAACTCTGCCTGTTTTCGTAGATTCTGTTGAACATCCGCACAAAGGCATCCATCAAATAATTCTCATCGACGGCCTTGGC
>Ga0209639_1003388_pt1 | contig 10697 bp, 8 predicted proteins | sample EPASupsiteHSE605_FD_187268 | JGI IMG/M metagenome (GOLD analysis project Ga0209639, IMG submission 187268) | Bioremediated contaminated groundwater from EPA Superfund site, New Mexico - Sample HSE6-05 (SPAdes) (version 2) | ecosystem: Environmental > Aquatic > Deep subsurface > Groundwater >...
CACGCTGGACACTATAATCTGGCTGATTGAGGCGGGCGACGTCGGCCGATCTGTCCAGATCGTAAGCAGCCTGTCCAACTTTTTCCGTTTTTCCATGAACCGCGGCAAGGACGTCATAACGCTGGCGGAGGAGGAAAAGCACATCCGCAGCTATCTTGAAATACAGCAGATACGCTATCATGATGTTATGGATTATGAAATCGATATTCCGCCGGAGCTAGGAGCTTACTGCCTTCCTAAGCTGACACTGCAGCCTTTGGTGGAAAACGCTCTGTACCACGGCATCAAACTCAAGCGCTGCAAAGGGCATATTCAGGTCACGGGCCGGCAAGAGGGAAACTGCATTGTTCTGACTGTCGCGGACAACGGCGCCGGAATGTCGCCGGAAAGGCTGACCGAGCTTCGCAACGCCATACGCGACGGCAAAGAACTCGGCTTTGGTCTGCACGCGATCCATAAGCGTCTTCAGCTGCTGTTCGGCGATAACTATGGCGTCACCGAAGTATTCAGCGTGCCCGGGGACGGCACGCAGATCAATGTTGAAATACCCATGCGGCTGGCGGAGGAAGAGGAGGACAAATCATGAGAAAGGCATCGTTAGTTCTGCTTGCGCTTATTATGATAATATCTTTTACCTGCTGCAGCTTAAGCTCCGACTCTGCAGACAGTGCCGGAAACAGCAAGGGAGAGCTTGTCAAAGTGGGCTTTTCCCAGACCGGTGCGGAGTCCGTCTGGCGTGTCGCCAACACGGAAAGCATCGAAAACGCACTCAGCGAGGAAAACGGGTTCGAGCTGATTTATGACGACGCCCAGCAGAAACAGGAAAATCAGATACGGGCAATAAGAAACTTCATTCAGCAGGATGTGGATTATATAATACTGGCGCCACTGATCGAAACCGGCTGGGACTCCGTGCTGGAGGAAGCAAGGCAGGCTGGTATCCCCGTCATCATAACCGACCGCATGGTGAACGTAGAGGACAGTGGTCTTTACACCGCATACGTCGGCACAAACTTTCTGCAGGAGGGCGCGACAGCGGTAAACTGGCTGGAATCCGTGCTGGAAAAATACGGCCGCAGCGACGAAACCATCAACATTGTAGACATACAGGGAACAATCGATTCCACCGCCCAGATCGGACGGACCGCAGCCCTTGAAGCGGCAATCGCTAACAATCAGAACTGGAAGCTTGTCGCACAGGAATGCGGTGAATTTACGAAGCCGAAAGCCTATGAGGTAATGGGCAATATTCTTTTGAACACGCGGGACATCGACGTGGTCTACTGCGAGAACGACAGCGAAGCTTTCGGCGCGATCAAGGCGCTGCAGGAGGCAGGTCTTCGCTGCAATATAGACGGCGGCGTAATCGTTATCTCCTTTGACGCCACATCCGAGGGGCTTACAGACTGTCTGTCCGGACTCATAAGCATGGACGTGGAATGCAATCCGCTGCAGGGGCCCTATGTCGCGGATATCATTTCGCAGCTCAGTCAGGGAAAAAGCGTCGACAAGGTCGCCTATCTTACCGAGTCCTGGTTTGACTGTTTTAATATCACGCAGGAAATCATAGACAACAGGGTTTATTGAAACGACACATAAAGCAGGGAGTCCGCATTGTACGGACTCCCTGCTTTCGTTATATGTGAGCCTGCTCTCTGAGCTTGCCTATCAGATTATTTTGAACCGGAAAGCGCTCCCGCCGCGGAATAACGGTTTCAAACTTCTTTTTCAAAACAGCGGCGTCCTCTCCGCTCAGACAGCTGATAAGCGGAAGCAGGTGTCTCTGTACAGCCATAAGGGAATACTTCAGCCTGGGCTCATTCCCGTTTTCTTCAAGCTGCCCAAGCATCCACTCCGCCAGTTCCCTAACCTCCTCGGAGCTTGATTGCTGCCCGAACAGAAGTTTGATTTCACTTTCCAGCCTGGCATCGAACACGGGAAGAAGTTCAGCCGCCCTGCCCTGTTTTCCTGTGAGTATTTTAGACAGGCCTCCGAAATGGCGCGCGTCCTCCAGAGCGGCCCTGCGTATTTCTTCCAGATAGTTTTCATATATTGTGATGATAGACTGACTGACCATATTAACCCTCCTATTTAACCGCTCTGACGCTCAATGAGTTTCCACGGAAGCGACGCGGAATGAGCTTCCTTTCCGCCTATTATACGAAGAAGCTGGTTTGCTGCAACAATGCCGATCTGCTCTCCCTCATGGCTCAGGGACGTGATTTGTACAGGTGAAAGACTGCAGTAATAGCTGTTGTCGAAGCTGACAATCGCCATATCGGCCGGAAGAATATATCCGCACTTCTGCAGGGTAAGTATCATGTGGTATGCAATCTCGTCATTATAGACCACAAGCGCCGTGCAGCCGAAAAGGCGGTTTTTTACATAACTGTTCAGCAGACTTGTTTCATGGCAGTCAACTATTGAATATCGGTCTTCCGTGGAAAACCAGAGCAGTTTATCGTCCGGTACCGGCAGCCCAGCGTCATGCAGGGCCGTAACATAGCCCTGATAGCGCTGCCGTCCCTGCAGATCGTCGCTGTTGAAAATTCCGCCGATACAGGCATGGCCTTTTGAAATCAGGTAGCGTGTCAGTTGGTAACCGCCCATATAGTTGTCATCTGTGACACAGACCTCATGCTCCAGTTCGGCGTAACCGCCGTGGAAAAAAACCAGCGGGACGCCTTCCCTTTTCAAACGCTGATAAAACGGCAGATTGGGATTCGGCAGCGCCGTTTTTACACCCTCGACCAAAACGCCGGCAAAGGACTGGCCTAGAACATACTGCAGGACCTCCTGTTCCAGGCAGACCTTATTATGCGTCGGAATAATCTGAGAGGAATAGCTGTTCTGCGTCAGAACAGTCTGGATATCATGCAGCACGGCCGGGAAGATGTAGTCGTTTGTGTGCGAAGCAATTATAGCAATTTTACGTCTGCTGCGGCTAAGCCCGTTTGAGATGACGGTATTGCCGCTGCCCTGCTTTTTATTGATCAGGCCGTTTTCTACGAGCACAGACAAAGCCAGCCGGACCGTCTGGCGGCTGACGTTATAGAACGAAGCCAACTCTGTCTCGGTCGGAATTTTACTGCCGACAGGATAGGTGCCGTTCTGGATCTTCTCAGTCAGAAGATTGGAAAGCTGAAGATATTTTGAAGTCATTACGGCATCCCTCCTTTCGTATCCGGTATATTCATAAAACTAATTAAAATTATAATAACATAATTTTACTGCTTATTGCGAATTTTTCAAGATAATTTAGTACTGCCGTTGTATTACGCTCTTCCTTTCAGGTTTTAGGCTCAGAATTTCCGATTAAATCTTAACAAACAGAAGCTTAAACCGGCTGAGCAGCAAGTTTCGGGTAAGTGTACACCATCCATCATGTATTTTCACTTAAGCTGCTGATGTTTTTAGCGCCGACATCAGAATTATTAACGAATATGCCGCTTTATTTAATTTTCCCATCAAAAATTATCATACTTTATGACAAAATATTTAACACTTTTTTCATAATTGAGGCTTTATCAAGCCGCAATTAGTAAAATCATTCACGCGTCAGACGCAGACAAATCGCAAAAAATCACACCGCTGATATCGAATTTCAAAAGATAAAAACCATTTCGCAGGCGGTTTCGATATTTGTACTATTTATCCAAAAACTCCTCGGAATTGGTATTGTATATTTATACGAATTGTACATAATCGTTTGACTTTCTATTTGCACATTACTATAATTTTAATAGTAAGACACCGTCAAAGAGCGGCAAGGATCCGTACTGCCCTCCCAACGGAAAAATCATTATTTGAAAAAGGGGTTATGAAAATGAAAAAATTCCTTGCACTGTCCTTGGCTTTGGTTCTGGTATTAGCTCTGGCCGCCTGCGGAGCAGGCGGAACAGCTGCCAGCACAGCTCCCAGCGCCGCTGCAAGTGCAGCTCCCAGCGCCGCAAGCGATCTGATTACCGTTGGATTCGCTCAGGTCGGGCACGAGTCCGACTGGCGCACCGCTTCCACCAAATCCGTACAGACGGCCCTGTCCACGGACAACGGCTTTGATCTGCAGTTCGTTGATTGCGATAACGACTCCGCAGCTCAGCTGACAGCCGTCCGCAACTTCATTCAGCAGCAGGTTGATTACATCGTAATCGATCCTATCGTCTCCACAGGCTGGGACACCGTTCTGACAGAAGCTCAGGATGCCGGTATCCCCGTTATCGTTCTTGACCGTACCATTGACGACTCCGACAAGTATGTCACCTGGATCGGTTCCGAATTCATGAACGAAGGTCTTGCTTCCGGCGCTTGGCTGAAGGCATATGCAGAAGCCAAGGGTATTACCGAACTGAACGTTCTCGTCATTCAGGGCACAGTCGGTTCCTCCGCCGAGATCGGCCGTACAAACGGATTTAAGCAGATTGCCGACGCAGAAGGCTGGAACATCATCGACTCTCAGGACGGCCAGTTCACTCAGGACGGCGGTCAGAAAATCATGGAGTCCTATTGCAAGTCCTATCAGGGCCAGTTCAACGTAGTTGTCTGCCAGAACGATAACGAAGCTTTCGGCGCTGAAGATGCTATGGACGCCGCAGGTGTTTCCTATGGTGTAGACGGCGATGTCATTCTCGTTTCGTTTGATGCCTGCAAAGCAGGATTGAACGAAGTTGTTGCCGGCAAGTTCAATGCGGACTTCCAGTGCAACCCGCTTCAGGGACAGTTCCTGGCTGATACTATTAAAAAGCTTGTTGCCGGCGAAACAGTTGGCGCAAAGACATTCATGGCAGAGCCTTGGTATGTCAGCGAAGACATTCTGACTGAGATTACATATACCAACAGCGTCGGCGAAGAAGTCACCGAGCCTCTGGTTGTTACAACTCAGGAAATAGCAGACGCTTCCTATTAAGAACAATTTAACGACAATATCATAATCGGGCTGCTATTCTGATCAGCAACGCACTGATTGATTAGCTTGGGTGTGATTTGCGTTCAGACACAAAGGGGTGGCTCCTTTCTACAGAGCCACCCTTTTAGCAATACGCCGCAATCCGGCAGAGCGAAAACACATTCATGTATTCCGGAACGGATGCTGAATGAGCGGGCATCCGTCTGCAGAGCTTATCAAAAAGAAAGGGTTGTATCGAGGTTATGGAAGATCAAATTCTTTTAACCATGCGGAATATAACAAAAATATTTCCCGGCGTTAAGGCTCTCGACAACGCGCAAATTACTTTGCGAAAGGGCGAGATCCACGCCTTGATGGGGGAAAACGGCGCCGGAAAGTCAACGCTTATCAAGGTGCTGACCGGCGTTTATCCCTTTGATAACGGAGAAATCCACATGGACGGTGTTGATGGCCCAATGGTCAACCATTCACCGCTGGAGGCACAAAAAAACGGCATCGCCACAGTTTATCAGGAAGTGAACCTGTGCCCTAATCTTTCGGTGGCGGAGAATCTGTTTATCGGCCGCGAACCCCAAACAAAGCAGGGCTTTATTGACTGGCGTACCATGAATAAAAAAGCAAAAAAGATAATGGAAAATCTTGACATAGATGTGGATGTGACCGTCGAGCTTGAAAATTACTCGTTGGCTATTCAGCAGATGATCGCCATCGCGCGCGCCGTGGATATGGAGTGCAAGGCGCTTATTCTGGATGAGCCCACCTCTGCTCTCGATGATAATGAAGTATCAAAGCTTTTTAAGCTGATGCTTCATCTGAAGGAAGAGGGCGTAGGTATTATCTTTGTCACTCATTTTCTGGAACAGGTTTACGTTGTATGCGACCGTATCACAGTTTTGCGAAACGGTCAGTATGTAGGCGAATACACCGTAAAGGAAATGCCCCGCGTCAAGCTGGTGGCAGCTATGCTGGGCAAGGACTTCGACGATTTGGCCTCCATAAAGCCGGAGGGCGGCATGAATATCGGCAATGACGTGGTGGTAAGCGCAAAGGGGCTCAGTCACAAGGGAACCATAAAACCGTTCAATTTCGAGGTTCATAAGGGCGAGGTCGTCGGCATCACCGGACTTCTTGGTTCAGGACGCAGCGAAATGGTGCGGTGTATTTATGCCGCAGACCGGGCGCAAACCGGCACCCTGCATATGAAAGGAAAACTCCTTAAAGCCAGAGCGCCTATAGATTCAATCAAAGCGGGCATGGGTTTCCTGCCTGATGACAGGAAGACCGACGGCCTTATCGGGGATCTGACTGTCAGAGAGAACATAGTTCTGGCTTTGCAGGCCCGGCAGGGCATTTTCAAGACTTTGCCTCCCGCCAGACAGAATGAGCTGGCAGACCAGTTCATCGAAATGCTCCATATCAAAACCGCCTCGCGCGACACGCCGGTAAGCCAGCTTTCGGGCGGCAATCAGCAAAAGGTTATTCTCGCCCGCTGGCTGTGTACTCATCCCGACTTCCTGATTCTGGATGAGCCTACACGAGGCATTGACATAGGCACAAAGACGGAATTTCAAAAGTTGGTACTGAAATTTGCGTCGGAGGGCATGAGCATTGTTTTCATCTCCTCGGAAATTGACGAAATGATACGCACCTGTTCCAGAATGTGTGTCATGCGTGAGGGTGAAAAGGTGGGCGAAATTGACGGCGAGATAACGCAGTCAAGCGTTATGGCGGCAATTGCGGGAGGTGACGAGAAGTGAGTTTCCTTAAAAAAGTTACACGAAAGTCTCTGTTTTTACCTTTCGTATGTCTGGTTCTGGTTCTTCTGATAAACCTGATTAAAAGTCCCGGGTTTTTCGCAATCGCGATTAATAACGGCGTACTGTACGGCCGTTTAATTGACATTCTGAACCGAGGCAGCGAGATTGCCATTCTGGCCGTCGGCCAGACTCTGGTAATCGCCGTATCCGCCGGTACCGACATCTCTGTCGGCTCCGTTATGAGCCTTTCCGCCTGCTTCTGCTGTATGCTTCTTGCAGGCTTCGGCGTCAACACCACCGACACCCTGGCTCTTCCTATGATTGTCGGGATACTGGGGGGAATCTTCATCGGCGGCGTAAGCGGCGTTTTCAACGGAACTTTGGTTTCCAAGCTGAAAATACAGCCCATGGTCGCAACCTTGATTCTTTTTACGGCGGCACGTGCAATCGGTCTGCTGCTGAACAACAACCAGATAACTTATATTCGATATGAGCCATATAAATTTCTGGGTAACTTTATTCCCGGCTGCCCGATTCCGACTCCCATTATTGTCACGGTAATTGTCATTGCGATAGCGGCGGTTGTGCTGAAAAAAACCTCGCTGGGTCTGTACATACAATCGGTCGGTATAAATAACCGTGCAGCCAGACTTCTCGGTATCAACTCCGACCTGATTTGTTTTCTCTGCTACGTGGTCTGCGGTTTATGCGCCGGCATAGCCGGCATCGTGGCTTCGTCCCGCATATATTCTGCGGACTCCAACAACATCGGGCTTTATTATGAACTGGACGCCATTCTGGCAGTTGCCCTGGGAGGCAACAGTCTGGGCGGCGGTAAGTTTAATCTGGCCGGGTCAATCGTCGGGGCATATACGATTCAGGCTATAAGCACCACGCTTCTGGCAATGGGCGTTTCCACCGATCAGGCTCCCGTTGTCAAGGCTGTTATAGTGCTTATCATCGTCGCCGTACAGTCCCCCGTATTCAGAGAATGGTTTTCTCGCAAGATGCATAGCCGTAGGGCACTAGCAAAGGAGGCGGCAGGCTCATGAAAAAGAGAAAACGCATAAAAAGCAGCACTGTTCTTCTTCTGATTACAGTCGGTCTTTTTGCCGCAATGTATCTCGTAGGCTGCATAATTTATGCGGACAAAGGTTTTTCACATCTCCAGACCTTCCTCAACATCATGGTCACAAACGCGGGTTTGATTTGCGTCGTGTGCGGTATGACCTGTGTTATGCTGACAGGCGGTATCGATATCTCTGTCGGTTCTCTCATCGCAATGGACTGCATGATCCTTGCCGTAGGTATGGGAATGAAGGGATATTCAACTATTCCGATGCTGATTTTTGTGCTGGCTGTCGGTTTGGTCTTCGGCCTGGTGCAGGGGTTCATGGTAGGTTACCTGAAAATCCAGCCTTTTATAGTCACAATGGCGGGGATGTTCTTTGCCCGAGGCATGACGGCTGTTATTTGTACCGATCAGGTATCGATTACTCAGGAAACCAATGCGCAGTTTTATGCCTGGGCCAACGCAAAGCTTAACCTTCCGGCCTTTCTTGGCTATACGAACAACAAGGGCATGCTCATCGTTCCGTTTGTAAGGCCCACCGTAATCATTGCTCTGCTGGTTGTGCTTGTGATTTTTATCGTTCTGAAGTATACGAAGTTCGGTCGCTCAATGTACGCTGTCGGCGGCAGCGAGGCCTCCGCAACGATGATGGGTCTCGACGTCAGGCGCACAAAAATGAAGGCATATGTGCTGTCCTCATTTTTGTGCTCAATCGGCGGTATCCTCTACTGTCTGAACACGATGTCCGGTTCCGTTCAGCAGGCCAAGGGCCTTGAAATGACCGCGATCGCTTCCTCCGTCATCGGCGGTACCCTGCTGACGGGCGGCGTGGGAAACGTGATAGGCTCTCTCTTCGGCGTTATGACCACGGGTACGATCAACACTCTGGTTACAACAAACGGCAAGCTGCTCTCCAGCTGGGCAAACATAGCCACCGCAGCGCTGCTGTGTATCTTTATCATCCTGCAGTCCGTTTTTACCCTTGTCAAAGAGCGAAGAAAGTAACCGGCTTGCCTTTTCAGGTATGTTTGAGCTGAAAACCTATCAATCGATATAAAATATTGCTCTTGGAGGTATAGTAGTATGTCAAAATATGTAATTGGTGTAGATTACGGAACCCTGTCCGGACGAGCTTTAATCGCGGATGCCCGCACAGGTGCGGAAATTGCATCGGCCGTATATGAGTATCCTCATGCTGTAATGGATCAAGCTCTTCCTGACGGAACGCCGCTTGGTCCCGACTGGGCACTTCAGCACCCTCAGGATTATCTGGACGTCCTTTCGCACACCGTTCCAGAGGTCATAAAGCAATCCGGCGTTTCGCCAAAAGACATCATCGGAATCGGAACCGATTTTACCGCCTGTACCATTCTGCCCGTAAAAAAAGACGGCACACCTCTTTGTTTTCTGCCGCAGTTTAGTAATCGCCCGCACGCTTATGTTAAGCTCTGGAAGCATCACGCGGCGCAGGACAAGGCGAACAGGCTGAATGAGATTGCGGCAAACCGCAATGAGGCATGGCTGAATAACTATGGCGGAAAGATTTCCTCTGAATGGGCAATCCCGAAAATATGGCAGCTTGCGCAGGAGGATCCTGAAATTTACGATTCCATGGATCGTTTCATCGAAGCCGCGGATTGGATTATCTGGCAGCTTTGCGGCAGGGAGACCCGCAACTCCTGCACCGCAGGTTATAAAGAAATCTGGAACAAGAAAACCGGATTTCCACCGGATGAGTTCTTTAACGCTCTTAGCCCGAAACTTGCTCATGTTGTGGACGAGAAGTTCTCCCGTGTCATTACTCCGCTCGGTACAAAGGCGGGAGAAATTACCCCCAAGGCGGCTGAGCTTACGGGGCTGCTGCCCGGAACCGCCGTAGCAATCGGAAACGTGGACGCTCATGTCTGCGTTCCGGCTGTCGGCATCGACGGCCCCGGAAAAATGCTTGCCATCATGGGCACCTCCACCTGTCATATCATGATGGGAACAGAAGAGCATCAGGTCCCCGGTATGTGCGGTGTCGTGGAGGATGGCGTCATGCCCGGCTACTTTGGTTATGAGGCAGGCCAGTCCTGCGTAGGCGACCATTTTGCCTGGTTTATGGACAACTGCCTGCCGGCCTCCTATTTTGAAGCAGCAAAAAAGCAGAATAAAAACATATATAGATATGTTCAGGAAAAAGCGGCAATGCTTGCGCCGGGCGAAAGCGGCTTACTCGCACTTGACTGGTGGAACGGCAACCGCAGCGTGCTGGTCGACGTTGATCTGACCGGTATGCTGCTCGGTATGACGCTGAAAACAAAGCCGGAGGAGGTTTTTCGGGCTCTGATTGAAGCCACGGCTTACGGGACGCGTATGATTATTGAAAATTTCCGCGAGCACGGCGTTCCCGTTAATGAATTCTTTGCCTCCGGCGGAATTTCACAGAAAGACCCGTTGACAATGCAGATTTACTCCGATGTGATAAATATGCCTGTGAAAATTGCAGGCTCCGAGCAGGGACCGGCATTGGGCTCAGCAATTTTCGCGTCCGTAGCTGCCGGAAAAGACGCCGGAGGATACGATTCGATTTATGAAGCGGCAAGAGTGATGGGTAATATCAAGGATATTATTTATGAGCCGATTGCCGAGAATGTCGCGATTTACGATAAGCTGTTTTACGAGTACCGTATTCTGCATGACTATTTTGGCCGCGGTGACAATAACGTAATGAAACGTCTGAAAGAGATGAAGAATAAGGGGATACTATCATAGGAGGAAAAATACATATGTCATCTCTTAAAGAATACCGGTTCTATTTTATCGTCGGCAGCCAAGACCTGTATGGTGAAGATGTGCTCAGGACCGTAAATGAACACGCCGTATCAATGGTTGACTCTTTCAACACGGATGCAGCCATACCTTGCACGGTAGTGTTTCACCCTGTCGTACGAAACTCCGAAGAAATCTATACGGTTATGACGGA
>Ga0209639_1003395_pt1 | contig 10676 bp, 7 predicted proteins | sample EPASupsiteHSE605_FD_187268 | JGI IMG/M metagenome (GOLD analysis project Ga0209639, IMG submission 187268) | Bioremediated contaminated groundwater from EPA Superfund site, New Mexico - Sample HSE6-05 (SPAdes) (version 2) | ecosystem: Environmental > Aquatic > Deep subsurface > Groundwater >...
CAAGGACAAGCCCAAGAAAGAGCGTTGAACTATATAATAGAGTATTTTCTAAGAAAGTAACATATTGCTTGATACCCGATTCTCTAATGGCGACTCCTAAGAAGAAGGACAAGAAAAGCGGGGCAGCCATAGGAAATAACAGAGACAAAACTGTACAGACAACGATGGAAAAGGCAATTTTTTGGCTCGGTTTTACCTCTGGGAAAACACTTAGATCCATTTCAATGGCTCGCAGGCGTTTGGGAACAAGGAGCTTAATAAGATATGGATATCCCCCGTAAGTCAAACTGAGATATAAATAGGCCACGATCGTGATTGGCACAAAAAGATCCTTGGCTAGTATCAAAGAGGTGTAGAGTACCATTGGCCCATCAGCACCACCCACCATTGCTACAGAGGCGGCTTGACCAAAATTCAGCCCCATAGCCACCGCAATCGGGAAAGTTGCAACTGTTCCCAACTCAGCGCAGAGAGCGATAAACATACTGCTGAAAGGTTTAGCCACTAAAAAGCTAATATCCGAAAGGACACCAATACCCATAAATACAAAGCAGGCAATTAAACCGTTGCTAAACATAAATGTATAGATGGGTTGAAGAAAATCAATCTGCAAAACATTCATTAGTTCCGTTATCTCAAACACATTAGGATCAATAATTATTGTTCCTACTTTAGCAGCTGATAAATACAGGACTGCAGCATTAACCGTAGACATGCCAAAACCCATAGGAATCATGATTAACGGTTCCAATGTTCCTTTTGTGCCCAAATAAACGAGAAGGATTCCCAAGAATATCAAGACAATTCTAGCGATTGTTGTCTTCATATCAGTTTCAAATAAAGTAGCTATTCCTTGAAATATCTGAAAAAAATTAAAATTAAACATCTTGCATTCATCCTTTCCATAGCTTTAGGCTATTTGTTTCGTTCCGGCTCCGAATGGAATGCTATTAAGCACTCTTAGCTGCCGACTTATCACTGCCTTTAATTACTTTGTAAATAATATTAATCATTAAGGCAACTAACATAGAGATGACAGATCCCATAAAATACACCATAAGTGCTGTTTTGAGTGATAGCATATCTTCACCTTCCCTTCTTGAGGTTGCATCTGTTAGGTTGAATAATTAAGCAATTTGAACAAGTTCCTCGCCGCCCTTGACCGTCTGACCTTCCTTTATCAAGACCCGTTGAATCGTCCCATCCTGCGGTGCCACAAGATCGTTTTCCATTTTCATTGCTTCCAAAACCAAAACAGGCTCTCCTTTTGATACCTTTTCGCCCTCCTGAACCAAGATGGTGACAATTTTACCGGCCATAGGTGCATTAATAGACATATTAATTCCTCCTTCAAAATTTAAAATCAAAGTTCAATAGAAAGTTGAATACCTAAACGCGCTAAAGAATAAGCTAAAATTAGTCAAATATCCAATTTTTAGACCTCCTTTTTATAAACAAGATTTCCCGTTTTCGCCGGGCCAGTTGGTACAAGGGTTTCTCTTAACCAACTTTTAAAGCAGTCCTCCTACTATTTAGTGAAGGATTATAGCTTTTCATCTGAACCAAGTTTTGTATCCTATCTCAAAAACCAAAGTTATTAAAAATAAAATATCAAAAGATAAACCATAGAAATGAAAACTGAAAGCAGCATTAGTGGAAAGGCAAATATCATATAGGGTATAAAACGGATGTGAGTTCCATTTTTCTCAGCCATACCTGCGACAATGACATTCGCAGAAGCGCCAATTAGTGTTCCATTCCCTCCTAAACAGGCTCCTAAAGATAATGACCAAAAGAACGGCTCTAAATCAGTTGGAGAAATCCCTCCTAATGTGCCCATAGTATGAATAAGGGGAATCATAGTGGCAACAAAGGGGATATTATCCACAAAGGCAGAGGCAATAGCAGAAAACCATAAAATCAACATTCCTGTAAGAGTTTGGTTTCCGGCGGTAGCTGTCATTGCCCACTTGGCCATACTGTCTATGATACCTGTCTCAATCAGACCACCTACCACGATAAAAAGCCCAATAAAGAAGAAGATCGAAGGCCATTCAACTGTTAATAAAATTTCTTCCGGATCGTCTTTAGTAATAAACATCAAGAGGATTCCACCTGATAAGGCAATTGTCGCTGAATCTAAATGTAAGGCTTGATGAGTGAAAAAGCCGATTAAAATAAGACTGAGTACGGCCAGACATTTTCTTAAGAGGGCCGAATCTTTGATCGCCAGAAGTGGATCAATCTTCATGAGATCTGCTTTAAGCTCCTTGGAAATTTTCATTTTATGCCTATATAAAAAATAGAAAACTGCCAGGGTTGCCACATGAACGACTAGGATCACAGGTGTTAAGTTCGTTATGAAATCCATAAATCCTAAATGTGTTTGGCTTCCAATCATAATATTGGGAGGGTCCCCAATTAATGTAGCCGTCCCGCCAATATTACTTGCAAATATCATAGCTATTAAAAAAGGTATTATGTTGAGTTTGAGTTTTTCGTTAATGCTAAAGACAATCGGAACAATCAGCAAAACCGTCGTAACATTATCAAGGAACGCAGAAAGTATGGCCGTGACGGTGGCCAAGGCTATCAGGATTCGAATCGGTTCCCCCTTTGCCAGTCGGACTGCTTTTAGCCCTAGATACTCAAAAACTCCTGTTTTACGTGTAATTCCTACCACAATCATCATGCCAACTAATAGTCCCAAAGTATTGAAATCAATGTGTTCGACAGCCTTTTCTTGGGTTAATACCCCCAAAAGGATGAGTAACATACCTCCAATCAAAGAGGCAATCGTTCGATGAACTTTCTCTGAGAGTATCAAAGCATAAACAATGAGAAAAACAATAATCGCGATGTACGCCTGCATTTTTTTACCCTCCTTAAAATTATCTTTAAGAACTGTGGTATAATTCACCTCCCTCATTGTCTCTACAGCTTATTATTGCAAAAAAGATGCCAAAAAGATCTAAAAGACAGAAAATTCTATGATATGTGAGAAATCGCCGCTAAAATAAAGAGAAATCTTACAGAAAGGGGCTCTTTCCTACTGTAAGAACTCATATTTAGAAAGTTTAATAGAAGTTTTAATAGTCCAAATACTCCAGAAATTATCCTAAACAACGTCTCCCAAACAATCCGCAGCATGTCGCCTGTTGCTGTCTCCCTACATACGTAGGGTTTTCCTTACGTAGGGTTTTCCTTACACATTTAAATTGATAACTATTCTCAAATTTGAGCATTTAATAAGCCCAACAGTATTAACTGCTAGGCTTGAAGTTGCATATAGTTATTTGGTTAAATGGTCTGCATACTGCATCTTAAAGGCCATATTTAGCTAATTTATCATAAAAAGCTGATCTGCTAATTCTAATGAGTCGGGCTGCTGCACTTTTATTTCCTTTGGCTTTTCTAAGAGCTTCTAAAAGCATTTCCTTTTCAACATCACTTAATGTACTATGATAAGATGAGGGCTTAAATTGTTTCTGTTCCAACTGAAAAATCTGGGTAGGAAGGTCTTCTATCCCAATCTCACCCTCCCAAACATAATTTGCAGCTCTTTCGATAGCGTTTTCAAGTTCTCTAATATTACCGGGCCAAGAGTAACGTTCTAAAGCACTTCTGGCCTTTTGATTTATACCGGTTATATTAGATCCCAGAATTTGGTTATATTTTTTAATGAACGATTCAGCCAAAGTAATTATATCTTCAGCATGATCTCTTAGTGAAGGTAGCTGGAACTCGATTACATTGAGACGATAAAAAAGATCCTCTCTAAAAGTTCCTTTAGTTATTGCTTCCCGTAAATTCCGATTCGTGGCAGCAATGATTCGAACATCTACCTTCCGATTACTAGTTCCACCTACACTAATAAATTCTCTCTCCTGCAATACCTGTAATATCTTAACTTGTATAGAGAGGGGCATATCGCCAATTTCATCTAGGAAAATTGTACCCTCGTGGGCTCGCTCGAAATAACCAGGCTTTCCCTTCTTAGACGCACCTGTAAATGACCCAGGAGCATAGCCAAAGAGTTCCGATTCTAATAAGGGTTCAGGAATGGCTACACAGTTTACTTTTACAAAGGGTCGTTTAGCTCTGGGGCTTGCTGCATGAATCGCACGGGCAAACATGTCCTTGCCTACTCCACTTTCCCCTGTTAAAAGAACAGTTGAACTACTTCGAGCAATACGCTGAGCGTCTTTTTTAATTATATTGAACTCAGGATTTTTGGAGACTATAAGATCAAAATTACCGATATCCCGTTTTTCAAGTTCATTGCGATAATACTGTACTTGTTGGCTCAAAGAAAACCATTTATGAGCTATTTCTTCAGTAAGTACATTATCTTCAAGATATACTGTACTTACGACACCTGTAATTTCAGTCCCATCGTTTTCTTCTTTCTTAATAGGAATGTGGGAAATAATACAATTTCTCCCATTAATATTACATTCGTCTACTTCAGCTGTGCCTGTTTTGACTGCATGAGCAGGACCGTTAGTTTGCAGTAATGTCACTATCGGTATTCCTGTGATTACTTCCGATGTTCCTGAAACTAGTCGGCTGGCCCTTTCATTTGCATATCTAACCGTACCCGATATATCCGAAACAAACACACCATCGGAGGAAGCGCTAAGAACTCCACTGAGCGTTGTTTGCAGCTCTTTAACTATTTCCAGCTCCTGAGCGATTTTTTCCACATTCGATATATCCAAAAGCGCTATACTTGTACCTATTTGCACGTCACCCTCCAGAATCGGCACTTGGTTAATAATGACAGGAACCGATTTCACCGTTTGTTTAATGCCCAGGCGACGTTTATCTAAAATAGTAAGCTCCGGAAGGATCTCTTTTAAAGGCGTTCCCTTAATTCTAGACATTTTTAGTCCAAACATTTTTTCGGCTGCAGGGTTAATCCGTAAAATATACCCATCTCGATCTATAATGATTATACCTTCGTAATTTGCACGGAATAATGACTCGAGAAGTGCGGAGGATGTCATAATCACGTTTAGACTCTCTCTAAGATATTCAGCTGTTCCGATCATTCCAACCACTTTATTCAAATGATCAACAACTACTACATAGTCAACCTGACTTCTCGTTATTCTCACTACTAGTGATATTTCATCATAAGTTAGGTCCGATGATACACTAACGGGATTATACACAATGTAAGGACTACACGGATCATCCAAACTAGAGCCATCCAATAGCGCCTTGTAGAGCCTTTTTTTGGGAAAAACACCAATTAGCTTTTCGTTTTCATCAACTACCGGAAGGGTACTCAGCTTACATTCTTGGTAATGCTGAATTACAATCCGAAGAGAATCATCCAAATGAAGGACCTTAAATTGTTTATTCATCATTTGCTTGACAGTTAACCATGAAGCGGAATCTAAAGCCTTTGGAACAACCATTGATTTATGTCTCCTTCCCTTGTTAGATGCAAAAAAGTGTTTAACAGATATTCATTAATTATTGTTCATCACAGTCTCTAATAGTTTCTTGTTGTCTGTATATTGCAAATACTATGCCAATTTTTGTTTTGAATTCACTAAATATCTAATTGTCCATTGCAAATTGCTGATGAGATAAAGGCTATTTGATGGGCAAAAACCGAATTGAATAAGTATTCTAAATAGGATTTTTAGATAAAATATTTCGTAATTTTTGTCTTATTTGTTAGCTTATTAAAGTTACATACCTCCACTTTTATAAGTGGAGGTATCGTATTATAGCGAAGAATCCTCACCAAACCTAAATGTTCAGCTTAAATATAACGAGTTTTACTTGATAATCGATAATAAACTATATGGCTAGCACTACACGTGTATGGTTTCAGACACACTTCTTTTATAGCACCACCTTTATAGTTTTGATATGCTGGCCATTGGCATAAATGTGCGTTGCGCAGGAGATACAAGGGTCAAAGGAACGAATTATGGCGTTGAAAAGGCGAGGTCTCGTTTGAAAGCCTCGCCTTTTCAGTAAAAATATATCTGATGTCTTCCTGATCTTAATCCCTGCTTATCATTCTATCTAAACTATTTGTTGTAATTATTAACAAATTATAGTATACTAAATAAATAGATCAAATTTAATAATTTACCTTAGAAATCAGGGCAACTTGACGGCGGGATGACAATCAGATTTTATCCCAATGGATGTTGCTTGTTTTTGTTTGGTAACAACTTTGAAAGGAGTCAACTATGAGCGATAGCGTTTCATCGAATAAAAAAGAAACCGATACAACTGAGATTTCAAGGTTAATAATTGAGAGATATTTAGATAGAAAATTAAAAGAAACCGAAATCGTGCACCATCTAAATGAGATTAATGATGACAACAGGACTGCAAACCTTGCAGTATTTATTGATGTCGCTCATCACGCGAAATTCCACAAAGCCAAAAGAAAGTCTCTGTATGTCCCCGAAGTAGGACGCACTAGGAAAGCGATAGAAGCCAAAATGTTAGACAAGTACGGGATAGTGTTCTATGGTCCGTTATATAATAGTGATAGAGAAAGAATGCTCAAACAAATGGCAGAACGCACAAAAAAGGAACTTGGGCTTAATTAGCTAAGTATATAGGACAAACGTAAAGTACTTTTCCTCCACAGCGGCTCAAAATGAGCCGTCTTTTTTTATACTAGTCAGACCCTCATGCCGCTATGCGGCACCACTGATGAATGAAAAATCTATTTTCTAGGGCAGAAAGTATAAGTTTATGGTTCCCCCATTACTTGATACTAAGTAACTTTGTCATTCCGAGTAATGTTGTCATTCTGAGCACAGCGAAGAATCTTATTGACCCCAGTTTTCGGATAAATCTGGGTAGATTCTTCACTGCGTTCAGAATGACAGACCACAATTTTTCAGGGCAGAAAGAACTAAACCACGTCGCATTGCCTACACTACCGCTGGAAGAAACCAAGTTTGGCATATACTCTTAAAGTTTCACTGAGAATTGAGTATCATATCGTTTATTATCGATATTTAAATATAGATTATAGACACCCGATAATCCTTCTCTACTAACATAGAATTGGAAATCATTATCGTTTTGCTCCTCAAAAGAAACACATGCTGCAGTAACATCATGAATCACTGTCGGCACTGAGTAGAACTTCGATTCGTTCTCATCTTTTAATTCAAGAAAAACTTCTGATCCTTCCTTAAAGGTTGCTCGAAGAGCCAATCTATCTTCTTCGAGTACTAACGATACGTTGTGTTTTGCTGGGATCTCTTCCGCAGCGTCTTTAAATTTAACTTTCAATCCAAATTCTGGCGTTACTCCAAATCCACCTAGGAATTCTCCTTTACCAAGAGCAAAGTTCGTCGTTTCATCATATAACGAAAGTCTTCTTGCTCGATAATAATTACCACCTAGAACTTTCAATTCGTATTTAACTTCATCATTTTGAACTTCAACAGTGATGGATTCTAACGTCAAATGAATATGCTCGTCTTTATATTTATTCAAGAGCATTGCTCCTAAACCATCGGTATGTTTCCCTCTATAGGTGGCAATACCGCCAGAGTGAATCATATAGTGTCCTTCACAATAGTAATCGACATTACAAATGTATGGAGAATAAAATTCTGCTCCTCTTTCTTTACCATACTGCCAAACTTGTTGGATTTCCATTTTGTCAGTGTCAATTCGATAAATAACCCCTCTGGAGAAGTTGTCGTCGGGTGAAACTCTAGTAGCTTCGTTCTTCGATCGATAGGTTCCGTTGTCGAAGACGAAGACATCTCCATTAGGTAGAATTCTTGCAGCATGTTGTTCGTACTGCCAGTCGAAATCACCTTTAGTCACGTTTTTAAAGAAATATTTTTGCCACTCTTCTCCCCAACCTTCTGGGTCACCAATAATCCAGTTTAATTTTGCAGTATCATAATCGAAGTTAATAATCGCATCTTTGTGTCTGCCGGACATGGTAATAGAATTCGTCGCTTTGTCATACCAGACGGAGTTGTTGTGGAACCAATCATGGTGGTTCCAATCTCCTGCGTTCCCGCTTTCTCTAGGTAACATATTAAGAAGATCCCATGATTTAACGACTTCCCCGGTTTTTCTATCGATTTCAACAACATAGTCTTCTACAGATTCATTAAAGTCATTATCCGAAGCAGCTAAAATGTTACCATTTTCTAATTCGATTGCATCATGGTGATACCCACCTGGCAACCGATATTCTTTATAGATTTTACCGCTAAAGTCCATTTCCATTAGTCCAACGGTATAGTAAGGTTTTTGCATCGTCCTGTAAGCAGTGTACAGGAGTCTCCCATTAGCAAGCTTTTTAATATCCCAGCTTTGTTTATTGGTGATAACCCATCTTAAATCACCTGCATAGTCAAAACCAACTGTTTTAGCCGAATCAACTAAAGGTGTCGTCGTCGAGATGATCATGAGGTCTTTGCCAAAATACTCCGGTGTGGTACGGCAATAATGAGCTTTATTAACATCTAATTGTTCAATTTTAAGTTTAACTTGTGACGTTTTCCCATTGCCAAGGGTTATAACCACAGTGTTTTCATAGTTATCATATAATCCGTAAATCGGTAATACATGCTCTTTTGCTGCAGCAAAGGTATGTGTTAGATCACCTTCTACTGCTTTACCTTTTACCGTTATTTGGGCAGTCGTTTCTTCATCTGTGTTAAAACAAATGACTGCAGCAAGTTGATTAATCAAATATGGATTTTCGACGACAAGTGGATTTTCTAGAGTATAATTTCCTGACCTAAGCTCAGCTAAAAACTTTTCTTCGGACTCAGATTGTAGGGTAATCAAATGTTTTTCAGTTTCTAAATGCTTCCTCAAAACGTTCACTCCTTAAGTAACAGAATTTATCTCAGGCCGTTTGTCCTTGTTCTTTCTAGTACATTATATAGTTCTTCATATTACGACATAAAACATAACTTCATTGTTTTTCATCACAACGCTTTGTTGTGGACGGAAACACCCAAAGGGTCTGTTGCATTTTGCAGCAGACCCTTTGGGTATACTATAATCAATATTATTTCGCGCAGAGCTAGTTTATGTGCTGCCAAGGTTGTATGATTGCAAAGGTCCACAAAAAAAGGATTGTTTTATAGCTTGTACGCCTACTGGAATCAAGTTAGAATAGCAAAGAAACTATCAAATAGGAAGTGATCTAGATGCGTATCAATGATTTAAAACTTTTGATTGAATTGTCTCAGTCGAAGTCGATTACACTGACAGCTGAGAAAATACATATTTCCCAACAAGGTCTGAGCCAAATGATTACGCGTATGGAGCAAGAGCTTAATGTTATATTATTTCAGCGGAGTCGACAGGGGACAACCCTAACGGAGGCTGGCCAAAAGACAGTTCTCAAAGCAAAAGAGATTATTGAAAAGTATGAGGAATTAAGGGCTGAGTTGGAGGTGCTTGATCAGCAGCAAACGTCACCGGTCGGAGGAGATCTGACCCTTTTTCATTCCCATAATTCAGGTACAGCAGTTTTGCCCAGGGCTTTAAAATTGTTCAAGTCAAACTATCCGAATGTTAACTTAATGCTTAAAGAAAGTTCACCTTTAGAAACTATCGCTCGTATTAAGGATGATCCTGCAGTGGTAGGGCTCATAAACTTTCCGGAAGCTTATTACCAGGATCCTGAAAACCAAGTTTTGTATTCCTGTCCTGAGTTAAAGTATAGAGAACTCTTACGCGATGATTTAATCGTCTGTATTCCGAAATCCTGGTTACTAGGCAAAGATCAAATTGCTTCGGTCAATGAATTGGTAAAACGGCCCATGGTCTATTTCGATACAAAGCAATACGATGAAATCATATCTCTAATCTTTCAGGGGAGCGATCTGCCCCCTAAGGTATTTTTAAAAACCCTTAATAATGAGTTATTCCGTCAAACGATCATTGAAGGGTTAGCTATGGGGGTTATCTCTACGCTTGAGTTGAGTGATCATCGGCTTTTGAAAGAGTGCACTGTTCAGTCACCTCTGCGCTTAAAGCTTGTTTATACCTGGGTAAGTTCGGGGAATTACCCAATGTCAATACCCGCACAAAAGTTTTTAAAATGTCTTGAACTATCCTTAAACACGACTAAAGAGTAACCACATTTTGTTGTGGAAAACGACAATGAGCTTCTGTTTTATGGTGCTATTAGAATTATGTATAATACGATTGAGAGAACAAGTACAAGCAGAAATACAAGCATAAAGAAAGGAGAGTATATTACCAAGCCAAAATCAAAGAGCAATGGTGCCTTTGGTACCTTAAAGCTAATGAAATATTTCACAAAGTATAGGAGGATGGTATATGGAAGTCGAAGTACATGAGAAAACTCCTCTTTCTAAAGAACATCTAGGTGCTTCAGCTAAAAACGGTAAGATCATCAATAATTATTTTGATGGCTTAGAAGTTACTTCAACCCATAAGTTATTATTTTACATCATTATGTTAGCCTATTTCTTTGAGCAAATGGATAATTGGAATTTCGGTTTCATTGCTCCCGCGCTAATGAAAAGCTGGGGCATCACCCTGGCCGAGGTCGGGAAGATAAATTTTGCCTATTTCGTAGCCATGACCCTTGGAGGTTTAACAGGTGGTATAATCTCGGACTTTATTGGACGCAGAAAAACATTTTTAGGCGCAATTCTTCTCTTCTCGGTCGG